>Ga0180438_10008111_pt1 | contig 13439 bp, 9 predicted proteins | sample SS_ome_12_FD_132455 | JGI IMG/M metagenome (GOLD analysis project Ga0180438, IMG submission 132455) | Hypersaline lake sediment archaeal communities from the Salton Sea, California, USA - SS_3_D_2 metaG | ecosystem: Environmental > Aquatic > Non-marine Saline and Alkaline > Hypersaline >... | reverse complement strand
CCAGACCGCCATCTCGTTCGGCCCGCGGTGGCACCAAACGTGATAGGGGATCATCGTCAGCTTGACGGGCTTGGAGGCAACCTGCTGATCCTCGTCGCGATAGACGCCCTCGGCCGTGCCCAGGAGCACGGTCACGCCGCCGAGCAGGTCGGGGCGATGCTCGGGCTCAAGCTCGGCGTCGTCGGGCAGGAAGAGGTTGAGCACCTTGCCGTCGTGGTCGGCCCCCTCGATCGAGTAAACGATCGGGCCCCGCTCGACGGCCACGCGGCCGCGGTCGTCTTCAATGGCCTCGTGGGCCAGCACGCGGCGGACCGGCATGGGGAAGTCGATCTCGACCGTGTCGCCCGAGAGCCACGTCCGCTCGATCACGGCATAGCCCTTTTCGAGCGGCGGCCGGATCGCGGCCCCGTTCAGGCGGATCGTGTAGTCGACGGCCGTGGCGTCCTGGTAGCGGTACAGATCACTCGGCAGCGGCCTGCCCTGGGCCCAGCCGGGAATCCTCAAGTGCAGGGCACAGCGGGCGGACTGCTCCGGCTCGACGGTGATCTTGACCGCGCCGTCCCAAGGATAGCGGGTCTCTTGCGCCAGCTTGATCGCGCCCGAGGAAAGCTCGAGCCGGGCGGTGCCGCCGACGTAGAGGTTGACGTAGGCCGAATTGCCGCGCTTTGCGTAAACGTAGCCGGGGATCGAGGAGACAAACCGCACGACGTTCACCGGGCAGCAGGAGCAGTTGAACCACGGGCTCCTTTCCAGCGCGCCGTGATTGAACTTGAACTTCATGTCGCAGGCGAGCGGATTGGGGTAGAAGAAGGCGTCGCCGGAGAGCGAGACGCCGACGAGGAAGCCGTTGTAGATGATTCGCTCCAGCACGTCGACGTACTTGGCATCGCCGTCGAGGAGGAACATCCGCTGGTTCCACAGCGCCAGCGCGATCGCCGCGCAGGTTTCGTTGTAGGCCCTGAGGTTGCCGAGCGTGTATGCCCCGGCGTAGCCCTCGCCGGCGCCGTGCTGGCCGACGTTGCCGATGAGATAGAGCTTTCGGCTGACGACGTCGTTCCAGATCCGCTCGATGGCGTCGATGTAGGCCCGCTCGCCGGTCAGGGCCGCCACGTCGGCCACGCCGGCATAGAGGTAGCCGCCGCGGACGGCGTGGCCGACGGCCTCCTGCTGCTCGACGACGGGGAGATGGTCCTGGCAGTATTCGCCCCAGATTTCCCGCTTGTCGGCGCGGCCCCGCATGTCGACGAAGAACTTCGCCTGGCGGAGGTATTTTTCGTCGCCGGTGGCGCGGTAGAGCCGGACCAGCCCGATTTCGATTTCTTCGTGGCCCGGCACGGCGACGATCTGGCCTTCGCCGGGGCCGAAGACTTTGCACACTAGGTCGGCGTTGCGGATCGCGACGTCGAGGAAGTTCCGCTTGCCGGTCGCCTGGTAGTGTGCGACGGCCGCCTCGTACATGTGGCCCACGTTGTAGAGCTCGTGGTTCCGCCGGAGGTTCGACCAGCGCTCCGGTCCGGTGAAGGCGTTGTTCACGCCGAGCGTGCGGGCCGTGTAGAGATACCCGTCGTCCTCCTGCGCGGCGGCGATCTTGGCGATCAGGTCGTCAACGTATTTGTCGAGCTTCGCGTCCGACGCCAAGGCGAGCGTGTAGGCCGCGCCCTCGACCACCTTCACCACGTCCGAGTCGTTGAACGGGATGCCCTGGAAGGGGCCTTCCTCCAGCCCGCCGGCGCGGGCGAAGTTGGCGATGCGGCCAGTCTCCTCGCACTTCTGGAAGTCGTACCAGACCGTCACGCGGCGGTTGGTCTCCAGCCGCGGACTCCAGAAGGAATCCGCGATGGTCACGTCGGTGAGCGGCACGGGAGTGTAGGGATAATCCTTCGCCGCCTCGCCGGCGGCGGCTTGCGCCGAAATGGAGGCGGCAATCAGAACCGCCAGGATGCTGCGAGCCATCGAAAAGATCCTCCACGTGCGATGGAATGGTCGGTTCTCGGGGGTCCGCTTGAAAAGGGACCCTGCAGTTTGTCGAGCATATCGGGCTGCCGGGGGCATTTCAACGATTGCCGACGGGTTGAACGGCCCAAGGCCGGCCCCCCCGGCAGACGGATTGCCCCGCCCGAAGCTTTCAACCGCCCTCGGCCGTTGTTACACTGTTGGCGTTGCCTTGATCGACGGTAGGGGTCTTCATGAAAGGAGTAAGCGATGATGTCTTTGAAGCGATGGTTCGGTGCCCTGGGGATTTTGGTCCTCTCGGTGGCGGTGGCTTCGGCCGCGCCGCCCCAAAAAGCCCTGATCGTCGACGGCCAGAACGGCCACGACTGGAAGGCGACCACGCCCGTCTTGAAACAGCTTCTGGAAGAGACCGGCCTGTTCTCGGTCGACGTGGCCACTTCGCCGCCGAAGGGCCAAGACATGAGCGGCTTCAAGCCCGACTTCGCCGCCTACGACGTCGTGGTGAGCAACTACCAGGGCGATGCATGGCCTGAAGAGACGAAGAAGGCGCTGGTCGACTACGTCGCCGGCGGCGGAGGGCTGGTGATCTATCACTTCGCCTGCGCCGCCTTTCCCGACTGGAAAGAGTACAACGAGATGATCGGGCTGGGCGGCTGGGGCGGCCGTAATGAGACGGCGGGCGTGTACGTCCGCTGGCGCGAGGGAGAATTTGTTCGCCAGACGAAGCCCGGCGAGAATGACATACGCACCGACAAGGCCGGCAACACCAAGGTCATCGTCGGCGGCCACGGCCCTTCGCAGGAATTTCAGCTTGTCATCCGCGAGCCGAACCACGCGATCACCAAGGGCTTGCCGCCGGTGTTTGCGCACTGCTCCGACGAGCTTTACGGTTGGCTCCGCGGCCCGGCCAAGGATTTGACCGTTCTGGCCACCGCCTTCGCGCCCAAGGAAAAAGGCGGCGCCGGCGAGCACGAGCCGCTTCTGTTCACCATCAGCTACGGCAAGGGGCGCGTATTCCAGAACGCCCTGGGCCACATGCCGGAGCAGCTCAAGAGCGTCGCCTTCATCGCCACGTTCCAGCGGGGCGTCGAATGGGCGGCCACGGGCAAGGTGACCCAGCCCGTCCCCGACGACTTCCCCAGCCCCGAGAAGCCGAGCATGCGCCAGTAGCCCCGCGACGCGCGGCGGAAAGACGCGGCGCTTCAACCAGCAGCCGGCGGCTGTCAGCCGCCGGCTGCTGACGATCTTGGACTTTGATCCGGATTCCCATAGAAGGACGATTGCCATGCGTGCTGCGCTCTTGTTGCTGACGGTACTGGCAGCCGGCCCGGCTTCCGCCGCCGTGCCAGACGCGTCGAAGATGAACGTCCTCATGATCGACATCGAGGACTGCCGGGCGGACGTCTGGGGCTGCTACGGCAATCCGATCTGCAAGACGCCGAACATCGATCGCCTGGCGGCCGACGGGGTCCGCTTCGACCGCGCCTACTGCCAGTACGTCTGCTGCAACCCCTCACGGTCGTCGTTCCTGACCGGACTGCGGCCGCACACGACCGGCGTGCTTTCCAACTCGGACAACAGCCGCGAGAAGCTGCCGCCGGGCACCAGAAGCCTGCCCCAGATGGTCAAGGCCAAAGGGTTCTACACGGCCAACGTCGGAAAACTCTTCCACGACAGCGGCAACATGAACCACGAGGACATGCGGGCGTTCGACCGGATCGAGCTTCAGAACAAGCCGCCGGGTTGGGAGGGCCCGGGGCCGATCCTCGACTTCCCTCCCGTGCCGAACACCTTCGATCTCGGCCCGGCGCCCAAGAAAGGCACGAAAGAGTACAACGAGTATCGCCGGCAGCGATCCGACCGCTACGGCGACTCGGGCTTGACGGAGGAGCAGGAGCACGACGGGCGGATCGCGCGGATCGCCACGGCCCTGTTGCAGGAGTTCGCCGAGAACAAGCGGCACTTCTTCCTCTCGGTCGGTTCCTCGCGGCCGCACACGCCGCTCGTCTGCCCCAAGAAGTACCTCGACATGTACAATCCGGCCGAGATTCCCATGCCGCACGCACCGCGGGAGGAGGACCGGGGCGTGCCGGATCTGGCCGTCAGCTTCGGCCGCAGCGCCGACATCTTCATGACCCGAAAGCCCTCGCCCGTCGAAACCCGCGAGGCGATCGCCGCCTACTACGCCTGCGTTTCGTTCGTCGACGCGCAGTTGGGCATGGTGCTCGACACGCTGGAGAAACTCGGCCTGGCCGACAACACGATCGTGATTTTCTTCGCCGACCACGGCTTCCACCTCGGCGAGCATGGGCACTGGTCGAAGTACACGCTCTTCGAACAGTCTACCTGCGTGCCGCTGATCGTGCGGGTCCCCGGCCTGACCCCCAAGGGCGCGGTCTGCGACGAGATCGTCGAGCTGGTCGACGTGCTGCCGACGCTCGGCGAGCTGGCCCGGCTCGACCTGCCCGGCAACCTCGAAGGCACGAGCTTCGTGCCGCTGCTCGGCCGGCCCGACCAACCCTGGAAGAAAGGCGCGTTGACGGTTTTTAGCGGCGGCAACTCCAACTCGCTTCGCACCAAGCGATACCGTTACACCGAGTGGCAATACCGGGGCGAGCTGATCAAGGAGCTGTACGACCTCGTCGAAGACCCCTGGGAAACGGTCAATCTGGCCGGCAGGCCGGCACTGTCGGAACGAGAGAACGAGCTGGCCGAACTGCTCCACGCCGGCTGGAAGTCGCTGCAGCCGCCGAAGTGAGACTTCGCCGGAAAGCGTGACCCCCTCAGAGCGGCTCGACGATGATCGCTTTGACGGGGCTCGTGGGACAGGCAGCCTCGCACGCGCCGCAGCCGGGACAGCGGCGGGGATCGATCTCGGGCCTGAGCGTGTAGGTCGCCTCGGAGAAGGGATACGTGATCGCTTCGTAGGGACAGTGGTTGCGGCAGGCGGAGCACTCCGCGTCGTCGCTCAACAGGCACAGGTCCATGTCGACGCGGGGAAAGCCGATCGCCGCCGCCGGCTTGTCCTCCACGGCCAGCCGCCTCAGCGCGCCGCTCGGGCAGGCCTCCGTGCAGCGGGTGCAATTCTCCAGGCAGTAGTCCCGCTCGAAACGGAGCGTGGGGGCCAGAAAGCCGGCGATGCCCCCTTCTCCAAGGTCCGGCGCGATGACGCCCGTCGGGCAGACGCGGATGCAGTTGCCGCAGCGGATGCAGACGCCGGGAAACTTCTCGGGGCCGAGGGCCCCGGGTGGTCGCAGGCGTCGCGCGACGACCCCGCGCACACGCTTCGCCGCCAGCGCCCAGCCGATGCCCACGAGCCCGAAAACCACGACGCGGCGTGCCAGGCGGACGCCGCCGGCCGAATGCGAGCGGCTGCAGCCGGCCGAGCGTGCCTGCCGCAGGGCCGACGCGCACCGCCAGAGCACGTCTTGCACCGCCCCCAGCGGGCAAACGCGGTGGCACCAGGCAAGCGGAAAGACGACGCTTGCCAGCAGCAGGGCCGGCAGCCCGGCGGCTGCCCACCACGGGACCCAATCCGATTGCGGGCCGAGCGGCCCAAACGCGCCGGCCAGCAAGGCCATCGGATCGAGCCACAACAGAAGTGGATAGCCGACCAGGGCTCCACCCAGCGTGACCAGAGCGATCCACTGTCCCAGCGGCGCGAGGCGAGGGCATCTTCGACCCAGGAGCCGCCCTGCCTTGCTGGCGGCATCGGCGCACAAGCCGACCGGGCACGCCCAGCGACAGAACCACCGCCGCCGCACGAGTGCCGCAAGCCCGACCAGGAGTCCCGTCCAGACAAGCGCCGGCACGGACCAGGTCGCAGCAACAGACGCCAGGGCCACCAGCGGGCTTGCGGCCGGGACGAGGGCCGCAGATTTCGGCCAGCGAGGACCCGCTGAAAGCGCGACCACCGCGGCCAAGAGGAATGCTCCGCGGACGAGCCACCTTGCATGCCCCCGCCCGGCACGCTTGCGCGAACCGCCGCCGCTGACGTCGCCGTTGCCGTTCAAGCCAGGCAGGCCTCTTGTTCCCGCAGGATTTTTTGGACCTTGGCCACCTCAACGTCGCGCACGCGGCAACCATCTCGGGCGGCCACGGCGGCGGCCACGCCCGCCGCGTGACCGCTCACGAAGCAATTGGGGATCAGCCGCACCAGGTCAGCCATCCGTATTTCCGCGCTGATCGAGCGTCCGGCGGCCAGGATGTTGTCGATCGCCAGCGGCACGAGGGCACCGTAGGGGATCTGCCAAGGGCCGTGGTTTCCGTTGCTCGATCCGCCCAGGCCGACCACGTCGGGAAACTGCGTGCCGGCCCTGAGGTCGGCCAGGGTGACCGTCTTGAGGCCGTGCAGCACGCGCGTGATCCGCACGCCCAACTGCGGTGCGGTCTCCATCAAGTAGAGCTTGTCGTAGCCCGGCGTCCGGCGGACCTCTTGCATGTGGTTCCAGATGAACTTGCGGTGGTTCAGCTCCATGCGGGTGAGGACTTCGACGTCGAGGCCGTCGACCTCGGGGCCTCGCATGTTGACCCAATTGACGCCCGGCACGGGCGTGTGGCGGCCGAGTTGCTTGGGCTTGGGCACCTGCTTGGCTTTTTCCGGGTCGACGCGATCGAGATTGCCTACCCGCGAGACGAGCCCGACGTTGTGCGAGCGGTGTTCGAACTCGGCGCCGGCGGCGGCGAAGAGGTCGCCGTCGCCGGTGGCGTCGATCACCGTCTTGGCCAGGATGGCCTGGCGGCCGGACTTGCTCTCGAACACCGCTCCGCGGACCGTTTGGCCGTCCATGACGGCGTCGACGCCCCAGCAGTGAAGGAAGACCTTGACGTCGGCTTCCTCGACCATCTCGACCATCAGGTACTTGACGGCCTCGGCGTCGACGGTGGGATTGACGCCGGGGTGGCGGTCGACGATCGCGCCGTCCATCTTGTCCAAGCGCCGCATCATCTCTTCGCCGATCCCCTGGCAGACCTGCCTGCCGCCTTCAATGATGTGCCCGATGACCAGCAACACCAGTCCGCCCGTCCACAGCCCGCCAAAGTGGCCGTAGCGCTCAACCAGCGTGACGTCGGCCCCCGCGCGGCGGGCGGCGACGGCGGCGACGACGCCGGCCGGACCTCCACCGACCACCAGCACGTCGGTCTCGTGCAAGACGGGCAAACGCCGCTCGGGCTGGATCACGCGGCCGTCGACGAGAAGGGCGTTTGCCCGATCCGCCTGGACTTTGCGGTTGGCGATGATCGAGCTTTGGAAACCGCTCGACTCGCCGACTGCCTGGGCCGCCGCGCGGCCGGAAGCCAAGCCGGCCAGCCCCGCCGCCGCCCCAGATGCACCCAACAACCTCAACCACTCTCGACGGTCCATCGGGTTCATGGCAGCCTCGCTCGTTTCAAGGGGTGGGGGCGGAAATTCGGCATTCCAGACGCGCCGATTCTCTCCGCCCAAGCCCCACCCGTCAAGCTTCCGGCGATTTCCTGGCAGGCAAGCCGAGGCAGCCGCGCGGGCGCGCAAAAAAAGGCGCGCTTGCCGCCTGGAGCCGGGCCACGTGTTCTCACACGTTCTGGAAAGGTTGGGTCACCCCTAGAGGACGCAACCCACGATTATGGCAACTGGTTCCAACGCGACAAACGCGCCGTCAAACCGAAAGTCATGGCGATGTTGAAATATCACTCCCAACGGTTCGAGTACAACGGACGGGAAAGCCGATCCTCGGCGTGCGTTGATCACCCGCACCCGATTCCCAGCCACCGGCCGCGCCGGATTTGAAATCGCCTGTCGGCTGCGCGCGCATGCTCTGGCAGCCGGCGGCGGTGGTGAGGGGCGCCCGGCAGAGTCGCCGAACACCCGCTTAGAACGGACCGGAGCGGGCAAACCTCATGGTGCAATCCCCCTTGAAATTCAGGAGGACCCGGCGGGTGCGGGCGACCCCCACCCGACGAACAGCGATGAGAGCTCGTCGGCGCCGCAACGGCGGCAATTGGGTCGTCCTCGCCGGACCCAACTCACTCCAAAATCCATCTTACTCCGAACGCCCGCCGAGGCAAGTCGCTGATCCGATTATTTCTGGCCGGTTCCGCCTCCCCGCAAGGCCGGCCAAACGCACCACCTGCGCGAGGCAGTTCTTGCGGCCCGACAGTGGCGGCCGTGCCGCGCGGCAGCAGGCGGGTTCTATCGCCGGCGCGGTCAACTATAATGGTCCTGCCGGAAACGGTACGCCGCCATCGGGGGCCTGTTTCCCAACAACCATCGACAAGCCGAGTGCCGACCTCGCCGGCAAGGCCCCCATTGCCGGTGATTCGGCCACTAATGACGAGGGTCCAAAATCTATGAAACGAGCTCCAGTGACGTTTTGGATCGTGCTCCTTTTGTGGATCGTGTCTGGCCTCGCGCCCGCGGCGGCCGAGGACGTCCGCCATGAGATCCATTTTCCGGATCTGCCCGGCTACCAGACCCTGGCGTGCGATCTGCACACGCACACGGTCTTTTCCGACGGGCAGGTCTGGCCGCCGGTTCGCGTCGCCGAGGCATGGCGGCAAGGGCTCGACGCCCTCGCCATCACCGACCACATCGAGTACCAGCCGCACAAGGACGACGTTCCCACCAACCACAATCGGCCTTACGAGCTGGCGGTGGGGGCTTCCAACGCGCACGGGCTCTTGTTTCCCAGGGGCGCCGAGATCACTCGCGACACGCCGCCCGGCCATTTCAACGCGATCTTCTTGACCGACGTCAACCCGTTGGATACCGAAGAGCTCCTCGACGCCGTCCGCGAGGCTAACCAGCAGGGGGCCTTCGTCTTCTGGAACCATCAGGGCTGGAAGGGCGCGGAAGCGGGGCGATGGCTCGACGTCCACACAACCCTCCTGGAAAACGGATGGCTCCACGGCATGGAAGTCTGCAACAACAAGACGTACTTTCCCGACGCCCACCGCTGGTGCCTGGAGAGGAACCTCACGATGTTGGGCACCTCCGACGCCCACGAGCCCGACCGGAGGGAGAAGAGCACTTCGAGCGACCACCGCACGCTGACGCTCGTGTTCGTCAGCCAGTGGACGCTGGAAGGCTTGAAGGAAGCCCTGACGGAAGGCCGCACGGTCGTCTGGTTCGAAGAGCAACTCATCGGCCGGCGGGAGTATCTCGAGCCGCTCTTCGAGCGCTCGGTCGAGGTGGTTCCGCCGGTGCGGCAGGCGGGCAGGAATGCGTGGCTCCAGATCCGCAACCTCTGCGATGCCGACGTCCAGTTGGAAAGGACGGGAAACGCGGGGCCGGAGCAGCTCACCCTCCCCGCCCGGACAACCACGCTGGTAAAGATCGCCACGGGCGGGCAAAGCGAATCCGTGGAGCTGAAGTATGTCGCAACCAATTTCATCATCGCGCCGGATGAGGGGCTGCCGGTGGTCCTGAAAACCCCGGCCCGTTGAGCATTCCCTCGTTGGATGGGAGCCGTCAAGTGGAAATCACGCTCAGTGAATTCGTCGCCTGGGTGATCGTCGGGGCACTGGCCGGCACGGCAGCAGGGTACCTGGTCAAGCGGAAGCGGCAGGGCTTCGGGCGCTGGAGCAACCTGGGGCTCGGGCTGGTCGGCGCCTTGATCGGCGGGCTGCTGTTGAACGTGCTCGAGTTCTTCCTCGGCCGCAAGCTGACGCTGGGCGAGGTCACCATCGGCCTGCAGGATCTTGCGGCCGCCTTTGCCGGATCGCTATTGTTTTTGGCCGGGCTGTGGACGTATCGCTGGCGGCGGCGGAAGCCGGCACAAGAGTGAACCGTCGCGTCGGCCGAAGCGTGTGTCCGCCCGACGCGTTCCAAGACCTTCAGCCTCGCCGGCGGCTTCGGCATCGAACGCCCGGAACCAGGAGAGATCAACCATGATCAGCCGCGATTGTCGCCTGTTTATTGCTTGCTTTGCAGGGCTTTGCTTTTTCGCCGCGCTTGCCTCGGGCGTGTCGGCATCGGCCGCCGCGACAAGCCCGGACCGCCCCAACGTGGTCTTCATCCTCACCGACGACCAGCGGTGGGACCAGCTCGGCTGCGAGGCGCATCCGTTCTTGGAGACGCCCCACCTCGACCGGATCGCCGCCGAGGGCGCCCGCTTTGCCAACATGTTCGTGACGACCTCGCTCTGCTCGCCGAGCCGGGCGTCGTACCTTTCGGGCCTCTACGCCCACCGCCACGGCGTGGTCAACAACTTCACCGACTTTCCCCACGAGCTGCCCAGCTTTCCCCGCCAGCTTCAGGCGGCCGGATACGAGACGGCCTACGTCGGCAAGTGGCACATGGGTGAGGACGACGACTCGCCGCGGCCCGGCTTCGACCACTGGGTCAGCCACAAAGGCCAGGGCGACTACTACGACACCGAGTTCAACGTCAACGGCCGCCGCCGCGTGCTCAAGGGCTACTACACCACGCGGGTGACCGACGAGGCGATTCGCTGGCTGGGCCGGCAAAGGAAACAGCCGTTTCTGTTGATTCTGGGGCACGAGGCCCCGCACACGCCCTTCACGCCTGAAGGGAAGTACCTCCATGTTCTCGACGACGTGAAGGTCGAGTACCCCCGCTCGGCCTTCTCGCTCAAAGACAAGCCGGATTGGGTTCGCCAGCGCCTGGTCACGTGGCACGGCATCTACGGCCCGATCTTCGGCTTCCGCCAGGACTTCCCCAACACCAGCCGAGAAGGAGTGGCCGAGTTCGCCGCGTTCGTCCGCGCGTACACGGCCACGATCAAGTCGATCGACGACAGCGCGGGCAGGATCTACGAGGCGCTGGCCCAAAGCGGCCAACTGGACAACACGCTGCTTCTCTTCGCCGGCGACAACGGCTTTTTCCTGGGCGAGCACGGCATGACCGACAAGCGCTCGATGCACGAGCCGAGCATCCGCGTGCCGCTCTTGGCCCGCTACCCTAGACTGATCCAGCCCGGCACCGTCGTCGAGCAAATGGTGCTCAACACCGACCTGGCGCCGAGCGTGTTGGAGATCTGCGGTGCGCCGCCGTTGGAGGGCATCCACGGCAGGTCATGGAAGGGGCTCTTGGAGGGCGACGCGTCGGGTTGGCGGAAGGCGTGGTTCTACCAGTACAACTACGAGAAGCAGTTCCCTTACACGCCCAACGTCCGCGGCGTGCGGACCGACGACTGGAAATACGTCCACTACCCCCACGGCGACGGCTCCCCCGACCGGCACATGGCCGAGCTCTACCATCTCGCCGAAGATCCGGGCGAGAATCACAACCTGATCGACGACCCTGCTTGCGCCGCCAAGCTGGCCGAATTGAAAGAGGAGCTCCGCCGCCAGATGGAAGCGACCGGCGCCCTGCCGGACAAAATGCCGATCGACGAAGGCGTCAAGACGGAGCTTCCGGACGCGAAGATCCGGTGAGTTGATCAGCAGATTCCACCTATGCGAGGGTAGATTCACTGGGAATGCCCCGGCGCGGCCTTGGAGTTTCCTGCTGCGCGCCCTCTGCCCCCCTGCGGGAAGGGGGCGCGAGAAACACGCGGCGCAGCAATTCGCACAGGTCGCAGATGCGGCGCTTGTGCGACGAATTGGGGCTCTTCCCTAACTTCCGGAGCTTTTCCAATGCACTTAAAACTCCGATTCGGAACGCGCAGTCGGACTTTCTTCAGAAATCCGAGAAAAGTTTCTGGAAATGGCTTGACTTTTAGGATATCCCACCGATAATGTCCTTAGGACATTATCGGTGGGATATCCCGTCCACCTTTGCATTTTTCGAAACACGAAACGAGTCCTTACAAGTAAGACCTTACAATCCGCATCTGTTCGCGTTGGTTGCAGTTTTCTAACGACGCGATTGCTGCAAGGATTTCCTTCAGGCTGATTCGATAAAGGAATCCGCCGCGTACATGGGCCGCGATACGATCTCACAGCGGATCTTCTCGGCACTCGCCCAGGACCGGCGATCGATTGCCGCGGACTGGCGTTTTCACGTTGTCTACATGCGAGTGGCGATTGCGCACGCCTACTCGTTGCCGGACACCGGGAAACTAAGTGCATTGCTGAGAGGACTCGGCGCTCGGGGTGAAATCGCGCCGTTCGAAGGGATCTCCGGGGTCTACCGCGTTACACTGCCATACGCCGGCGTTCTCCCCACCCCGGACGAAGCCATCGTGCAGGAAGCGAGTCCCCTGGCCGTGTTCAGCCATCTCACCGCGCTGGCATATCATCAGCTCACAGACACCATCCCGAGACGAATTTATGTGACGAGCCATCATGATACAGGGCAGCGCCATCCCTTAGGCACTGCCCCCGACGACTGGACGGACATTCAGCGACCGGCAAGAAGACGGCCCAGCGTCGTGAACGGGACGAAAGTCGTCTGGTTTTCCACCCGACGCGATTGGGAATTCGGGACCACCGTCGCGCATGTTGAGGGCTATCCGATTTACGTCACGGACCTGGAGCGGACCCTGCTGGACTCTCTGCGTTTTCCTGACCGCAGCGGCGGCGTTCTGGAGGTGTTACGGGCTTGGAAACGCGGTGCAGGGGAGGTGGCCCTCGATACGCTGGTCGATTACACGGAGCGGTTCCATCAGAGACTCCTCCGTCAGAGAGTCGGGTACCTGTTGGAGCGTCTCGGGCTCGCTCATCCGACGCTGAATGACTGGGCCGCGCAGGGTCTTCGTGGTAGCTCCGCAAAGCTTGTTGCGGGCGCCGACTTTTCGCCCCGCTTTTCGGAACGCTGGAATCTCTCGCTGAACGTCCCGGAGTCCGTTATATCCGAATTCGAAAGCCGCTGATGCCGGAAGATTCCTATCCCGCATCTCTCGACGACATCCCGGCTTGGGCCAGACAGCGCGGGATGCCGCGACATGAGGCCAACACCCGCTTCATGGAATGTGCCATCCTCACGTGTGTTGGGGAGAGTCCCCGTCTTCGCGAAGCAATCGTCTTGAAAGGCGGCAACGCGCTCCGATTCGTCTACCGAAGTCCGCGAAGCACGAAGGATCTTGATTTCAGCGCCCTCGGTTCGGACTTCCCCAACGATCCGGATCAGCTCCGCCGGCTACTGGATCATGCGTTGCTTAAGGCGCACTCGCACTTTGGTATCAAGGCAAGATGCCAAAGTCTCAAGAAGAATCCTCAGCGCGAGGATGCCACTCGCCCAACCTATTGCGTGAACGTGGGATATCAGTTCCCCGGCGACAGGTATTTCCACAGCTTTGAGGGGCGGAATGTAGCTACCACAATTCCCTTGGAAATCACGCTGTTTGACCGTGTGTGCGATCTCACGCCACACCGTTTGCGAGCCACGGACCGGGAGCCTTTCCAGGTTTGCACCTTGGAAGACGTTCTGGCAGAGAAGTTGCGATCCTTACTTCAACAGGTGACGCGCAACAGAAACCGGCCCCAAGACGTCTATGATGGGCAGGTGAAAGGCTCTGAATTGTCGGGGAAAAGTGATCTGGTGTTGTTTGCCGGTTTTTGTTCCATTGATGGTCGTTTTGTTGTGGCCTGGAGGCCTTCTTCGT
>Ga0180438_10008110_pt1 | contig 13441 bp, 14 predicted proteins | sample SS_ome_12_FD_132455 | JGI IMG/M metagenome (GOLD analysis project Ga0180438, IMG submission 132455) | Hypersaline lake sediment archaeal communities from the Salton Sea, California, USA - SS_3_D_2 metaG | ecosystem: Environmental > Aquatic > Non-marine Saline and Alkaline > Hypersaline >... | reverse complement strand
GCACAAAAGTGTTGTCCCAGGTGTTAAAGTAGGTATAGACCCCGGTGGGCGAGAGGGGTGGGGTCATGGCCAGGTTGGGCATGACCGTGTCCGGGTCAATGGGGGCATTGAAAGTGATTTCAAAAGGAGTGTAAGGATGGGCAGCCTTTTCCCCATCGCGGGGATTGGTGCTGACGATGCGCGGCAGGGGTACAGTGGTGAACTGCCACTGGTAATCCTGGCGCATCCCCTCCCCACCGCTCGCACCCTTCACCCCACGGGCGACGTGCACCTGATAGGTCTTGTCAAAGGCCAATATCTCGGCTGGCTTGAAGACCAGGGTCTCGGTGAGGTACTCGAAGGTGCCCTTGATCTCGCCTTCGATCAGCCCCTTGGCCTTGAGGCTGAAAGCGTCCTCAGCCGACTGGCGGTCTACCGGCTGGTTGAAGGTGATCTGGATCTCGGTCGTCGGGGCCACCAGGGTCGCGCCGTCGTTGGGTGTGGTCCAGACCACGCCGGGCGGCTGGGTGCTGAAGGCCCACTGGTAGTCTTCCTCCAGGAGGCCGCCGGTGGTGTCGGTGAGGCCGGCCTGGACGCGGGCAGTGTACCGGGTGCCACCGGCCAGGGGCTTGTCGGGGGTAAAGACATAGATGGAGGTATTGAGCCACTCGCCGCTGCCGACGACAGGCGGGTCCAAGGCCACCGGCTGGGGCAAATCCTCTTGCTGCTCCAGGGTAGTCAGGGGCACCACAGGCCGGTTGAACATCACGGTGATGGTGCTGTCGGCTTCCACGTCCTGGCTGTCGGGGGCAGGGATAACCTGGGTCACCTCTAGGTAGCCGACGGTGGTGAAGCGAAAGTAGTAGGCCTCGGCCAGGGGCACGCCGTCGGTGTCCATGGCTGTTGTTCCCAGGTACACCTCGTACCAGGTGGCGCGGGCCAGGGCCAGGGCTGGCTGAAAGCGAAAGGTACGCTCGTCGGGCCACTGGAAGCGTCCTTCAGCCTGGGGGCTGATGTTGAAGGCACTTTCTACGGCAGCCTGGTCCATGGCCCGGTCAAAGACCAGATCGATGGTGCCCTCGAGGGGCAACTCCTCACCTCGCTCGGGGGTTCGCTGGACGATGATGGGTGCGGCGGTGCCGACGGGCGACTGGGCGGCATAAGCGACCCGGGGGCTCGGAGTCGGCCGGAGCGTTGGTTCAGGCGTTGGTTGGGCCGTTGGTTGGGCCGTTGGCCCGGTCAGCACCGTAGGGCCACAGGCTGTCAGAAGCAAGCTGGCTACGACGGTCATTGTGAGGGCGAAGTAGAGACGTTTCATTGCGGTTTCCTCCTGTCGGTGGCAAGACCTCTGAGGTTTCAAGGGCATGGGCTGTCTTGGCTTTCTCCTCATGCCCTTGCTTCAACCGACCTGAATCTTCGGACAAAACCTCAGAGGTCTGAAGGTTTTCTGCTCTATAGACGTTGGGGTGAGCGGGAAGGTTCCCTTCATGGTGGTTTGCTGCCGGGTAGTTTTGAAACACGAAAGGCACGAGAAGCACGAATGTCACGAAGGGCACGGACTTTTCGTGAAATTCGCCCATTCGTGCTATTCATGATTCGAAACCCCTGCGTTCGACAAAATCTCTGACAACGATTCGTGGTGATAGTATACCACAGAAGTCCAATCCGTGCACGGCGGCTTGTCACGCTAGCAACATCGAACTTTTGTGTTCACACGCCTGACGACAGTTGAGCGGTAGACCACCCGTACCGCCTGTACCGCAATCACCACTGTTGCGGTGCAGGGGTGGTGCAATAGTTGTAAAAGCAAAACCGCTCTGCCGTGATCAGCGGCAGAGCGACGGACTTCCTTCTATGCGAGTGGCAGTTTGGTGAATGCTGCTGCATTTGTCAGGATGCACTATGTCAATAGATCAAGCGACTCTCTAGTCTAACTCGATAATCAAACCATGAGCAATGAAGGTTTGTTCTGCAAAACCCCTGTCTAGAAGTTTAGCTTTTTCTTTCAGCCCTTCTTCAAGTGCATAATCGCAGTACTTTACGATTTCTCCAGGATTTCCAAGCGACAACCTATAGACGTATCCGACGAAGCTTTCATCATATGGAATCAGTGGCCGATCTTCGTATTTCTCTGTTACTCGGTTCCTTCGCAATCTAAGCGCAATTAGATCTCTGGTTTCGGCCTCGCCAAGTGGGCTCAATTCAATGATCTCGCCAAACCTTCTCATCAATGCTTGAAATGGGCCTCCTTCAGTCTGTTCCCGCCGACTCAAGTCATTCAGCTTTTGCCACCCTGCTGAAGATATCCCCAAAAAGAAGATCACATTTGCGGGTGGTGAAGGTAGTTGGCGCGCCCCTGGAGAATCCAGAAGATCATAAAAGGAACGCAAAGTATTGAATACTAACGAGATATTCGCGCCACGCATCTGGCTGAAGACATACTCAACTTCGTCAACTGCCAGGAGCAATGTCTGCAATCCCACCTTCTTTGCTAAAAACAGGAACGCCAGCAGATATTCCTTCGCAATGTCCGTTCTGTCAATCTTGCGACGTACACCCAGCTTGGACAGTTGGGCAGCCGTAAATGATACTTCGCCTTGAAGAAAAAATCTTGCTTCGTTGCCATCCAGCATTATCCTTTCAAAAATTCTCGCTGGTTCAGGATAAACCTGACGCAATGCATCAATATCTTGGGGCGCAAAACTCCTAAATATCCCATCAGGCACTTTCCGAAAAACTCGCTGAACAAAGTCTACACCAAACATGCGAACTCTATCCTCTGGCAACATTTTCATGAAAATCGCCAGTATTTCAGGATCATGAGAGTATTGCTGAGTTATCTTGTGTAGGGATAGCGTCTTGCCAAATCCATAATCACCCACGATAAAGTGAATCGCATTTGCGGGGCGGCCCTTACGTCTCTCAATGGCTTCCGTCCAGGCAGCTTTCTCTTCTTCCCGTCCTGCCATATCAACAGTTGGATCCGTCCTGGAGGCGAACGGATTCTCCCTTAGATCATAAAGCTGCTCAAGGTAAGGCTTTGTACTCATTATTCACCCCATCATGAAATCATTAGCTATAGAAACGAATGGACACTGTTTGGTAATACTTGCCTTGAAAGGAAAACAGCTTCTCGTCTGCTCCCATCGAGCGCCCAAATGTGATGGTATATTGATCCGATGCCTTTGGTAGTTCCTTTAACAAAACATTGAATTGCCTCTCGGTTATGAGCAGGTGAGATTGATTATAGACTCTGGTTGCCAATTCCTTGCGCAACCGTTCTATTTCAACTGTTCTAACGCCGTTTTGTTCTACAACGATCCTTTTATACCATTTAAAGAAATTCTCATCAAAATATTCACGCTTCCCCAATGTATTTGCATCAATGTCGTTTCGAGTTTGAGTCAGATGAGTGGTGTCAGCCCTAATATTCTGTCCATCAGTGTATAACAATTCAGCAAAGGTCAAAAAGTTCACCCAATCATGGATTCGCTCACGAGCGGCCCGGTTGCGAGCTTCGGGCTTATGTGCTACACGCGAATCTGTAATATCAACCTTCGGCGTCCATTCATCAACTAGGGCCTGAATAGGAATGACTGGCTTGTTTCCCAGATATGACAGTATCCCGATCTCATCATCCATTTCCAGTAATACTGCACGTAGAGCGCGCAATCCTTCTGCCTCGGACTCTTGACGCGCTGTGTGGACCAAAGCGCCATTCGCACTGATGCGGATAACATCCGCATAGCCAACAATGAACCCCAAACTCCGCAATGTTGGAATGGCCATTCCTCGGAAGACACTCTTGGGTGACCTGCCGGGGGCATACAGTTTCAAGACAGCCTCTCGAAACCTATCTCGATCATAGGGGTGGTCGTTGATACATTCCAAAAGCTCAAAGATGCGCTTCCAGGCTTTTAAAACAGGCAGAGTTTTCTTGGTCATTTTGCATTCGCGTAACAATCTTCATGATGCTTACAGTATTTGCAATATTTTTCGTAATCACCAGCTTTGGGAGGCAGAGCACTCTTTTGGAGAATCCTGTATGCGTCGTTGCGCGCGTCCAGAAATTTACGTCGTAGAAAATCGTCAATAACGAATACATAACTCTGAGCAAAGCTCATCTGTGTAACATGCGTTTCGAAAAAGTACACAATTCCAAAGTTGACGTCTCTTTTGTGTTGGCTCTCATATGAAATAGCATAACCTGCGACCGCGTGTAGATGGAATGGCTGGAGCTGAGTACCAGTCTTGACCTCTCCCATAACAATTGTGGGTTCTGGCGCATATGAAACTTGGGATGACACTTCAGGCATCCGTTTCGCGGTTTCCCGTTCGAAGATGTGCCAGATTGTGGTGAAGAGCTTATAAAACGGCTCTCTTCTCGACTCCCCGAATTTGTAGACACGCCCTACATTATCAAAAATAATAAAGTCGGGTGTGGTAGTTTCACTTAGCCCAAGATCACTCTGGGGATTGATCTGAATAGCTTCTCCCTTGAATACAATAGGAATGCCTTCCATCAACGGGACAAATTCTCCATCCCCACTTTGGCCAAGGATATAGTCAGCGCTGAGCATTGTCAATTCATATTTCGCTGTCTGCTGAAGCAAGAAAGCCAATCGCTCTGGTGCTTCTTCTGGAATACCTGCTTCATTTTGTAGCTTCCTAAGGTTCTTTTTATGTGAGGGCCTATTCCAAAACCTCCGTGAGTAATCATCAGTAAGCATCTGAATCCTCTGATAATCTAATTCAGCCGGCCCTTGCGCCCAATCTCTAAAGTGCTCCAACAGCCCTAGACAGTATTCCTCAATCAGACGGCCAGCTACTCTTCCCCAGGTAATATGCCCTTTGCTACCTCTTGAACCCAGCTTTTTCTCCAAATAGAGGTCTCGGCCAGTAGGACAATAGCGGCTGGTGACTTTCTCAACTGAAAGACCTTTAAAGCTTCCTTTATCATCAACGCCTGCCAGATAAAGATCGGCTGGTAGTCTCAGTGCACCCGCAATCTCCTCAGGCTCTGTACTATATCCCCGTAGAGTTATAGCTTCTATGTCAGCCTGCAAAAAGCTTGGCAAACCCCAAAGCTTCCACTTCGTCCCTAATTGGTACATTGCCACCGACTCCCAAAACCTGCGAGTTCAATGGAGTGCTGGTTTCTGCAATAATATGACCCACTCATCAGCAATAATACCGGCTGTCTCGTGTCTCTTGGTAATCAAACCCCTGGAACGAATTCTATCAACTAGCATAGCCTTGAGTTCAAATCCCTCTTCCTGTGCTATTTCGGCCAGGATTTGATTGTTGGGTATAACCTGTTTGAATATAATGTTATTTCCAACCACAAGAATGCAATATCCTTCTGGTCGAAGGACGCGTTTCATCTCCGTCAATGCTAAACGTATATCGTTGAAGTACGTGCTCACGATTCCGGCCCTAAGAGGTTCGATGTCAAAGATCTGCTGTAAAAGCGCATCGGCCGTAGCATTTCCTACTGGTGTGAGCTCAACATACTCGTCGTAGGGGACCCTTTCTGTTCCGATCAGCTGCCTATCAAAACTGGCAAGTGCCTCAGCACTTTCTTCGATTAACTCCAACCACCAAAGCTCAAATCTTGTGGTACGCGTGTACTTCTGGGCATTGATGTATGGAGGAGAAGTAATCACCATTCCAATACTGTTGTCCATTAAGGGCCTAGACTGTGTTGCATCGAGGTGACCTTTTCCTATGTAGGAAGCATAAGTCAGATTTCTCGCGTCGTGACCAATTACTTGCGTGGTTTTGTTGCTCTTCATGTAGCTCAATATATCCCATAACTCTTGCATTCGCTCAATGTTGCGTCTTATTGCTTTCCTAAACAGTGTCGGTGCTTCAAACCTCTGTTTTTGAGCTAGTTTCTTCTTCGCTATAGTTTTTTGAGCGGGAGGAAATTTTTTAGCCGATAGCCGAACAGGCGGGGCCACTCTCGGGTCAGCGCGAGACATGTCTCTGATTATGGAAGAATAGCAAGCCCAGAAAAAGTCCTTCTCAGGTACACTGGCATCCAGATCTTCAATACAACTACGGACTTTGGCCAAGCCTTCCTGGGCCCGTTGACGGAACCAAAAATCTATTCCGGGAAACTGCGGTATTATGGGTTCTTTGTCATACTCGCGCATCAAGCGAGACAAATCCGCAAATCGCTTGCGGAGTAGGGTAGGGTCAATTGGTGTGGTTTTGGCAGATGAAATCAGCCGTGCCAAAGGGTTGATCTCGATCAATTGACAATCTCGAGGATGCACTAGGTGAGTTATTGACTCTAGCCCCACTGTACCCGTGCCAGCGAATGGATCGAGTATAGGCTCATCGTCCCCTACCAAAGAGCTTGACAAGAAAAATGTCGGGATGTAGGGAAGTAGCTTTGCAGGATAACGGTGCAAAAAATGTGTATAAACGTCAGAGCGTTTTGCCCACGGCCAGTAAGCGCACAGACTACGAAAACTGACCCGCTGAGGAAGGCCAGTGCGTTTGTATTGCGCAACAAAATCATCGATTGTGGCATCGACCCATTCAGTAGTTGCTTCATTGGTCCAAAGTGGGGGAGTTTGTACTGTCATGTTATTGTTCCCGACTGACGTGTAAACAATCCGTAGCTATTATACCCGTATTATGTCTTGCACGCAAATGGAAGTGGACGTTGTGCACAACTGCAAGTCCACGTGTTGCGCTCCTGTCACTTCGCCGCGCCGCCCTCTTATCTTTAGTTGCAATTTGCCAGTCAGTGAAGGCAACAGCTTCACAAGCAAATCATCCCTTAGGCAACTTTCAGCATCAGTCCCGTAACCCCACACGACTCGTATACTAACGCCTCAATCTGCCGGTCCGTGACCGCAATCTACTACGAAACCAGTTCGCGCTCGTCGGGCATGCGGGCAGTGGGGGCGGGCCATTTTCCCTCGCTCAAACTGGCTCCAGTGCGCGCCGGTGCGCATGTCGGCGCTGCTGTGGGTGGTGACCTACCCCCATTATACGACAAATCTACGCCTCGGTCAACTTCTCCCCTCGCCTCGCCTGGGGAAGCCTCTTTGCTCGTTGGACGCAACAAGGCGGACCGCGCTCATCGGCAGCGGCCTGCCTTTTCGGGTTTCACTTTGGCCGCGCGGGGAGCGGCGTCGGCGGCAATCGGTACGGCCAGGGAACGTTTATCCCACTGCCTGGAGTGCGGCGGCTAGCGCAACCCCCTCTAACTCCTGCCCGACTTTGTACAGAAATTCAGGCGCAAAGTCAGCTCCGTTTGGCCATTCGATGGTGTTGGTGTCAGAATTAACAGCCACCTGTCTGAAAAGCTCGATGTCTCTCAGGGGCTCAAAGACTTCACCGTACAGTTCATCCTGCAAATCTACGTCTTTGACTACGCCATCATTAAATGCCAATCGCAACTTGTAGCCTTCCAGATAAGTAACGCTCGTAACATGCAAAAACATCTTTTCCTCCTACACTAGAGGCGGTATCTCCTCCAAGGGCCTTCGTGCTTTGGCGAGTTCCCAGTTCCTCATCAGCTCCGCTTGGTATCTTTCAGACCACTCAAACAACATTTGTAGCGCCCGCCTTGACATTTTTCCCCGTACAATCCCCGTCTGAATTTCGATTGAGATTTCTTGATCTTGGTACCTGGCATGGAAGTGTGGCGGATCGTGGTCGTTGTAGTTCATAAAAATGACGATCCCGTAAAATCTGCAAATTTCTGGCATTGCTTCTCCTCTTTCACTTCATCCCATCGTAGCCAACCTGCTCGCTCCCGGTTACCGCCAAAATGCCTTCAAGTCGGCAAATGCCTGCCTGGCTATTTGCACATCTTCCAACGTCTCTAACCATTCAAGCAAGGCTTCCCAATCGTTTACATTGATGACGGCAAACCGCTTGCCTTTTACTGTCGCATATTGGACAGATTGTAATGCTTCTAATCCAGTCATTGGGTTTCCTCCACATCAGGTTACAGAGCTGTCAGCCTTCGGCTGCCCCCATTATACGACAAATCTACGCCGCGGTCAACATCGCCCCCCCCTCGCTTAGGAAGCGTCTTTGCCCGTCGGACGCAACAGGGCGAACCACGCTCATCAGCAGCGGTCCGCCCTTGGTCGTTTAACCAAGTTACAGCCTTGGCTCAGGCGATTGTTGGCTGGCCCTATTGTTGCTCTTCAACCAAGGCCATCGCATCCAAAGCGACAAGCTGTCCATCGGCAGTGCCCACAAACAGCAATCGGTCTTGGACAAAATCGGGCGAGACAGCCAGGGCCGAGGGTGTGATCCCTGTGGGCAACTCGATAGCTTGCCAGGTCCGTCCGCCGTCTTCCGAGCGGTACAGGACGTCCGTCGCCAGCAGGAAAAGCAGGCGACCGCCCTCCGTTTCGGGCCCATAGACAAACTGGGGCAATGAAATCGCGTTGAGGACCGCTTCCCAACTATGCCCCCCATCAGCGGAGCGATACAGGGTGTCATTGCCATAGGCAAAAACGACCTGCCACTGGTTGAATAGGGGGGCCAGACTGAGCATTCTGAAGCAGGGCCCACGTGGTATATCACCCACTTGCTCCCAGGTATTGCCGCCGTCCTGGGAGAGGAACACTCTGGTGGCATCCCTGGCACAGGCTGCGCTCATCAAGGTCTGATCCTGATCGAATTCAGGCGACACGGCGACCGGGTACCAGTCAACGTCAAGCGGCTGCCAGGTAGCGCCACCGTCCACAGAACGGTATAGTGTGAACATACCGGTGCCAGCCCAGACAAAAGCTGTTTGGTCGCGCTCAAAGCCCGGTGAAAGAAAGATTTGGGAGATGTACATGCTCGACAAGCCAGCGCTTGAGGGCTGCCACAACTGTCCACCGTCGGTTGACTTGAAGATACCCCTACCAACGACCCCGGCCAGTATTGTCTGGTCTTGAGCATAGTCCGGCGAGACAGCCAGGGACGAGATGCGCTCGCAACCGCCCCGTAGGCCACCTCGAGGCTGGCCCCACGTGTTGCCGCCATCATTACTGATGTAAAGCAGCCCACCACTTGCCCCAAAGACGTAACAATTGTCAAATCCCATGTCATAGTCCCACAGACCAAACAAGGTTCTGTCTTGGGACCAGTTTGGTGACACAGACAAGTGCCCTACTGGCTTGGCAGGAGGATTGGAAACCTGCAACGGCTCAGGGGGTGGGGGCTGGATGGCGCTGGCTGGCCACATCCGTAGTTGCCCATCAGACAGAAAATACAGTTGATCGGTCTTGGGATCATAGCCCACCAAGTGGCCCTCAACCGGAGGCGGAATGCTTATCAGCAAAGCCATTGTTTTGGCGTCAAAGACTCTAAAAAGCTCACCGGATTCATACAGCCACCCTCGAGTTGAATCAACGTAAAGGGTAGCCGAGCTACTCCAGTCTCCAGACATAAACCAGGGTCGCCCGTCTCGCCAGGCCCAGCGGTACCCCACACCTATCCGGTACCAACTCGATCCATACAAGTAGCCGTCGGAGGCGGTGGCTTTCGGGTATGCTGAATATCCCAGTCGGGCGATTTCGGTACCAGCGTTCAAATCGTAAGAGACAATGGTTTCCACAAACCAGGGGGTGCAGACATAGGTTAAAAAGCTGAGGTAAAGGAGGCGGCGAGTGCTATCGTATGTCGTCCATTCAATGGGTAATGGCTCATCAGTCCGAACGCGGCAATCACGGTCTTGGGGGGAGATGTCAAAAGGGATCGTATCCATGACCGCCCCCTGGTTCGGATCAATGATGTAGACAACGTTATCACGGAACGCCAACACCTGACCGGTGACCAGGTCAGCCTGCGGGACCGGGTTGTCCTCCCGCCACTCGGTTCTGTTACTTGGCAGGGGAATGCTGGTATGGAGAACACCCGTCTCAGCCTCCAACGCGTTCAACCCGGTCTCGTCCTGATCAACATACAACCAGCCGTGAACGCCATCAACTGCAAACGTGCCAGTGACGTCATACGTGGCTAACAATCTTCCATCGGTTGCTGCCAGGGCCACGATTCGCTCAGTGCCGTCAAGCGTGGCGGGCATGTAAAGACGACCGACTTTGCTGTCAATGATCATCGGAGGGCTCAGCTCAATCACTCTCTGGGGAGTGGATGACGCGGGGAGCGATGGCTTTGTCTTGGTGGATGTCGCGGCGGGGGTGGCGGTTGACGTCAAGGTCGGCGTTGGCGCATGGCTGGGCTTGGGGGGCACTGTCGGTGTGAGGACCTCCGTTGGCAATGGGGTTAGGGTGTCAGTTGTCAGTGGTGTGGTGGTTAACGTGGGGCCAACGCCAGGTGTCTCGCTGGCTGCCAGCGTCACGGCAGACACGTCGGCAGCCGTCTCTCCAGTCGCTCCTTTCTCGAAGACAGTGATGGTCCCACAAGCAGCCAGGAGCAAAGTCAGACCGGCTAGCATTTCCGTCCACAGCAATTTCTTGACCATCATGATCTTGCTCCCTCATATACGACAAATCTACGCCACGGTCACCGTCTCCGCTTGCTTGGGGAGCGTCTCTGCTCGCCGGACGCAACAAGGCGGACCGCCTAAATGCGCAGTTCCACCACATCACCATCCTGAAGGACGTGGTCCCGCCCCACCATCTGTCCATCATACACGGCACCCCCCCACACCCGAGCCGCTGTCAGCTTTTTGAAGAAATCCTGGTGCACCTTGCCTGCCAAGTCTGCTACGGTACTCCCTTTCTCCAACACAAACGGCGCGCTGAGATCAGGCTCTTTGCCGGGAGGTTTGGAGTAAACGCGGATGATCTCCAGCCGCTCGAACACAACCTCCTTCAGGCGTTCAAGGTTGCGACCGGTAGTGGCAGAAACAGGGAGCAAGGGCCAGTCATCCTCTAGCAGTTGGCAAAGAATCTCAAAATCCTCATCCGAGCTCTCGTCATCGCTCTTGTTGGCCAGCACTAACAGTGGTACAAAGGTCGGTCGTCGTTGCTCGGTGTAGCGATCTCTCAGACAGAGGGGCACGATGCCGTGTTCTTGCAATATAGCGATCGTGTCCTCAAGCTGCTGGATAGGATAGGTCTGCAAATCCACAACCAACAGGATGAGGTCTGACCGGCGAATCAGATCCAGCAATTCCGGTTCTGCATAGTCCCTGCTCAGGGGAGGTGTATCAATCAACTGGATCTGGATGTTTTCCACCGGCATCATCCCAGGAGTGGGCGTCCACGTGGTGTAAGGATAATCCGCCACCTCGGGGGTGGCGTTGGTTAGCGTTGCTACCAGAGCCGATTTCCCCACATTGGCAGGACCCACAACCACTACTTGCCCTGCGCCTTCCTTGTCAATGTGGAAGGCGGACGCTCGCCTGCTGACGCTTTTCTGGGTTGGGGACGCAGCCTTTAGCTTGGAGAGTCGCTTGCGCAGATCGGCCCTCAGTTTGTCCGTGCCCTTGTGTTTGGGGATGGTGCTTATGAATTCCTCGAGACAGACGATTTTCTCCGCAACCGACTTGGCTGCGCGATATCGCTTTTCCGCCTCAAGAGCCTCTGGAGGAAGGTTTAGTGGCATGACTACCTGACCGCTTGCACTTTCTTCAAAGCTCGACTCCCAACGAGTGAAATAGGTGGGACAAAACCACTCCCATTATACGATAAATCTACGCCACGGTCAATGTCGCCTCCTCTCGCCTGTGGAGCGTCTTTGCTCGTCGGATGCAAAAAGGCGGCCCCCGCTCGTCAGCAGCGGTCCGCCCTTTCAGGTGTCACTTGGGGCAAGCCCCACCTCAACCATGGATCAGGGCCGGCAGACATCGGGTGCAAACCCACAGGCTCGCTCCATCTCTGCGGCAGGGCAACAAGACGCGCTGTTCCTCGCTGGCTCTGCACAGGAAGCAGGTCTGGGCGATGTAGGTCTTGCCTCGCTGGTGCATCTTACTCTCTGCTGCGGCCTCATCGAAAGGCACTGCCTCCCGCTCTTCGATGCTGAGCGCTCCGGTGGGACAGACCACCAGGCAGAAGCCAGCCCCATCGCACAGCTCCTCGCTGATGACCCGCGCTTTGCCCTCCACGATCTCAATGGCCCCCTCGGCACAAGGGGTGACACACACCCCGCATCCGTTGCACAGCTCCTCGTCAATGCGTACAATCTGGCGTTTGACCATCGGTTGTCGATCCCTCCTATACTTATTCAAAGACGATCTCGTAGGGTAGGGAGATGGCACCCTCGGGGCACAGGTCCTCGCAATCGCCGCAGTAGGCGCAGTCTTCGGGATGCACGATGACGGGCCGTTCGTCTATCAAGGCCACGGCTTCCGATGGACAAGTGTCCACACAGGTACCACAACTGCTGCATAGCTCTAAGTTGATTTGAGGCAGCACGCGCTCCTTAGCGTTCACTGTCATCCTCCATAAAGAAATCGTCTCTTCTGCCACTATTGCGGCACGGGTAAACATAGCATACCACAAGAGATGACTTCTGTATGTGACTAAAGTCGCATCTTGTTGTATCATCAGGCAAAGTCAGCCCCAAGCTCGGCGTTGATCTCATCGGTCTGCAGATGATCTTGCACTGTCACATCTACGCGCTTCACCCCTGCTACCTGAGACGCCTTCTCGTGGATCTCACGTCCAATGTGCAGGGCAAAGGGTTTAGGACAGAAGGGCACGGTAAGGTGGTAGCGTACCCGCACGGTGTCGCCTTCTATCTCCACCGAGTCCACCAGTTCCCGCTCCATGATGGATTTCCCAAATTCGGGATCGCGGACCTGTTGCAGTTTCTCCCAAATTGCCTGTTCGTTGATCATTTTCCTTCTCCTGTTCGTAAACGTATGGCAGAAAAGCGCCCCTATCACACCACTATTGCGGCACAGGCGGCCGGACAGCGAGCGTCTATTGGACCTCACCAACCTCCAAGGCTTCTCGTACCTGGGAAGCGAAATAATCCATCTGGCCCTCGATCTGTACTTTAGCCATAGGTTCGATGACTAGGGCCATAGCCCCCAGAGCAGCCATCTCCAGGGTAAAATCCGCCACTGTAGTGTCGCACTCTGTGGAGAGAATCAAATGCCCCTGGGTTTCCAGGTGAGCGCCTCGGCCATGCCAGTGTATCTCGTCCGGTGGCCTGGTACGGAAGTCGAGGGTGAAAGCTGGCGTGCCGGTGATACCCGACATGGGTGCTTTCACCCGCCAGCGCAGGCCCTCTTTCTCATTCTCTGTGCTGGTTACAAAGGCTAGACAGTTCCCCACCTGAGCCGGATCGGAGAGGAAACGATAGACCACTTCCAGGGGCTGTCCTACCATGAATTGTTGCTGTTGTCTTACCATCGCTGACTCCTTCAAGACTCGTCGGCTCTCAAATGACGATGATCTCTTCCCGTGGTGCCGAGGTCAACACCTCGATTCCCTCTTCTGTCAGATGCACCGTGTCTTCCGCTCGAACCCCACCGATGCCCGGCACCGAGAGGGTGGGATGGCCCACCGCCAGGGTCATCCCT
>Ga0180438_10008109_pt1 | contig 13442 bp, 9 predicted proteins | sample SS_ome_12_FD_132455 | JGI IMG/M metagenome (GOLD analysis project Ga0180438, IMG submission 132455) | Hypersaline lake sediment archaeal communities from the Salton Sea, California, USA - SS_3_D_2 metaG | ecosystem: Environmental > Aquatic > Non-marine Saline and Alkaline > Hypersaline >... | reverse complement strand
GGGTGATGTGCTCGGCAAACTGGAGCAGTAGGCTTCCGAACACACCGGCGAAATGATAACCAGGACCTACAAACCAAATGCCGTGCCATCTTGAACTTTCGATTCTTCAGTGATCGCGCGGTATCCCTTGACAACGCGCGCCCACGCCGCTATTATTGACTGGGGTACTTGGTTATTCCTCTGCGATAGGGGGTGATGTCGGTGCGTATGTTTATCTCGATCTTTCTGGCGTCCTGTCTCCTGCCTTGTGCGGTTCTGGGATCTGAGCCATGCAACGATACAGTGTTTGCAGGTGTTGCCCAGGACACTGTAGAGGTCTTCCACAAGGGCGCATTCTACAACTGCTGTGCCGTCATGGACTTCGCTCTTGAGTTAACCGATACTACCATCGATATAGTTGAAACCGAGACTTTTCCTACAGGTCCTTGCTACTGCATGTGCTGTTTTGACCTGTCCGTGACTGTTGGGGGTGTGCCCCCCGGCATCTACTGGGTCAGGGTGTATAACCACGACAGATCAGTACTCTACGGCAGAACGCAGGTCGTGGTCGGAGCCCAACCATCTGGACAGACTGAAATCCTGGAGTTCTGGCAGAGCGATTGCTACACGATGGTTCCAGGTAATGAACGGGAAGTGCCGCCAGTGCTCTTCCTGCTTGGTGAGCCTGTTCCCAACCCGACCGAGGGTGAAACCCGGCTGTTCTATCAGCACGACGGGCAGAGATCAGTATCAGTGCAGATCTACGATCCGTCGGGGAGGATCGTGACACAGCTGGTCAAGGGTGACCAGCCAGCTGGCAGATACAGTCTCCTCTGGAGTGGCGAGAGATTGCCCTCAGGGGTCTACTTCATCAGGCTGTCTGCTGGGTCGAGCACCGCGGTGAGGAAACTCGTCATCGCCCGCTAGAAGCTGTAAGATCCAATTGCGTGTTCTCCGGCCATCGAACCAGGCATCAGTCTCTGCTGGATCACATCCGGAAACGACCTACATTCCAACAGCCCAGCCTGGGACCTCTTTCAGGCACGGCAGACGGCATTCGCGGCTATACTCTTGACACACGACTCCATGCGTGGTAATCTTTTTATATCATACAGTTACACGAGCTGTGCAGGGGGCACCAGGGCGAACGGGCGGAAAGCCGCAGGCCTCGGGTCGAAGCTCCGTGGCAGCTCAATTCTGAGCGGCGGACCCAATTGGACCCGCTCGCTGTTATCATGACTATGCCATGACCAAGAAAGACTCAGATACTCTGGAAGAAGAGGCCAAGGCAGCCTTCCGCAAGATGCTTCCCTCCGAGTGGATAACCAGGGACCTGGCCCCTGAGTACCCCGGAGACATCGAGATAGACATAGTCGAGGGGTCGAACGCAACCGGCACATCCTTCCTGGTCCATCTGGAGGCGGAAAAGAGAGTAAGGCGTCACCGCGGCGCGATATCAACGCAGGTCAGAACCGAGCTTCTCCGGCGCTACGAGGTCCTACGTGTGCCCGCACTGGCGGTCCACTGGACCAAATCGAATGGCAAGTTCAATTACCTCTTCTTGCAGAAGCTGACACACGAACACCTCTCCGTCAAGGAGCCGGGGTGGCGAGAGAGTGAGACGACCAAGATAAAGTTCCCGCCAGAGTCTGAAATCAAGGACATCGCGCAACTGAAGTCAGCAGTCGTGGACGCGTCTTTCTACCTCATAGAGCGGGACATGAAGAAATCACCCGAACCGTGTGCTCCTCACTACTGGTTGGGCGACGTGCCCGTGTCGACCAACGAGGAGCTAAAGCGGCGCACTCTGAAGGCGCTTTCCAGCCTTCTTGAAGGCAAGAGCAGAGACGCGATGGAAGAGCTTGAGAGCATGCTGAGGGTGTGCATTGTGTCTCCAATGGAAAAGGCCTCCATCCTCATCGGCCTTGGAAACGCCCACTTTGCCCTGTGCAACTTTGCCGAAGCACAGAAGAACTACGAGGCGACAGTAGAACTGGTCAGCAAACTCAAGGATGAGGGCGCTAGAGAGGCTCAGTCTGTGGCCATGGCGAACGCGGGCGCCGCATACTTCGAGATGGGTGACACCGACGCGGCACTCACCTACCTGCAGGATGCCATGACAACACAGCGCGACATAAACTGCAAGGATAGAGAAGCGTCCGTCCTGGGATGTATCTGCCAGGTTCACAAGGCCATGAGCGATCTGGACAGGGCACTCAAGTTTTCTCAACATGCTCTGAGGGTCGCGGGCGAAGGCAACTCCAAGTACGAGAAAGCCAACCAGCTCTGCAATCTGGGCATGATCTACTCCGAGAGAGGCGACGCGGAGAAGGCGCTCAGCCATCTTCAGGATGCTCTCCGGATCGACAAGGATTTGGACTACAGGCTGGGACAAGCACACCATCTGGGTAACATAGCTTTTGTGTACAAGAGTACAGGCGATCTCGACAGCGCGCTCAACTACCTCTCCGACGCCCTGGCTATTGACAGAGAAACAGGCTGCAAACAGGGTGAGGAGAAGCATCTGTCCAGCATAGCCCTGATCCACAGAGCGAAAGGCGACCTCGAGACTGCCATGAAGTATATGGAAGAAGCACTATCCATCAATAGAGAGATCGGAAATAGAAAGGGAGAGGCAACTGTAGTCGCTCACATCGGCGTTGTCTTTGAAGCCAAGGGCGATCTGGATCGGGCTCTGGAGCACCTTGAACAGGCCCTTTCGCTCGCTCGCGAAATAGGGCACAGACAGGGTGAGGCGAACTATCTGGGCATCATTGGACTGATACACTTCGACAAGGGCAATCTGGAGAAAGCCCTTGATTACCTCCGGGGTGCTCTCGCGATACACAGGCATATCGGTTACAAACAGGGCGAAGCCAGCGGCCTTGGCAATATAGGGTTGGTGTACGAGGCGAAAGGTGATCTGGACAATGCCCTCAAGTACCTCGAGGACGCGCTTGCCATCCTTGTCGAGTATGACCTCGAGCACGGTAGGAAGATCATTGAGAACGCCATAAGGGAACTGCAGCAGCAGAAGGACGACATGAAGTGAGCTTCCCTCCCGGTGGGCTCCATTCGTCGGCCTACGTGGTGCCCGGCGCTAGAAATCCTCCATGTCTGCGAGGTCTTTCTCAGGTTTCCACTGGTAGTCCGTGAGGTCGAGCGATCCGTCGTCTCTGAACAGTACGCCTTCTTTCTCCAGCAGTTCCCTCTGCTCTTCGTACCCGCGTCCCGGTTTCAAAGATATGCACCCCCTGCTGTTGACAACTCTGTGCCAGGGCAGGCTGTGTTTCTTCCAGGAGGAGCTGAGGATGTATGCGACCTGGCGCGCCGCGCGCGGACTGCCGGCAAGGTGAGCGATAAGACCGTAAGTCGCGACCTTACCTTTGGGTATGCTCTTGATAATCCTCACCGCCCGGTGATAGAAAGATTCAGTGTCCCTCAAGATGTTCGCCCCCCTTTCGAGAGCAAAGCCTCGAGGCTCTCTCTCAGGGTCCCGAGAGTTTGCCGGAATTCCCTGAATCATTTAAGACCCGAAGCGGGATGCCTGTCAATTCGATTCTGGCATCCGATTTCGTCCCCATCCGGAAGCCAAGCTCTCCTCAGACATCTCCATATGATTCGCGCTAGTCTCGGTCTTGAGAAGTGAATCCAGACGACAAATCGTGACTCGAGCCCTGTCCCGGTGCGCAAACAGACCGCGGGTGATTCTCGCATTTGCCTGTTGTTGCAATTGCGAAAATGGGAGAATGTGCCAGAGTGTCAACATGCGCCCCAAGGTCACGCTGAGCTGCGTGGAGCAGACATCCATATGTTTTTGTTTGACTGTCATTGGTCGAATGAATACAATCCTCTCTGGACCCGGCACATTGATCAACACACATCCGGAGGGGACATGCATGGCGATAGACTTCGCTAATCTCAACAAGCTTAATGAGGGAAAGACCAAGATCATATACGAGAGCCCTGAAGATGCGGCCAAAGTCTACATGGTCTTCAAGGACGACATAACGGCGGGGGACGGCGCTAAGCACGATACGATCAAGGGCAAGGCCGTCATCGATTGGCAGATCAATCGCGACATTTTCGAGCTCCTGAACAGGGCAGGTCTGAAGACTCACTATGTTTCCAGCCCCGAGGAGAGAGTATCCCTGGTGAGGAAGTTGGACCAGAAGATCAACCTGGAGGTAGTCACCCGAAGGGTTGCCACGGGTTCAATAGTGAAGTGGGGACAAGAGAAGGAAGGAACCAGGTATGATCCTGTCATAACTCAGTTTCACTACAAGGATGACATGCTCCACGACCCGATGATAGACGAAGGATACATTGACTACCTCGTTGAAGCCAAAGGAGCCAAAGAATACGCCGGAATGAGGGAGATGAATCCAAGGATCTTTCTGCTCCTGGAGAAGGCATTCGCCCAGTTCAAGATTCAGCTCGTAGACATAAAGCTCGAGTACGGTTTGATTGCCGGTGGCCTCTATCTGATTGACGAGATAACCGGTGGATCCTTCAGACTGTGGCCGTATGCCCATGATAATCCAGACCTGAACCAGCCCAACGTCCTCGACGAGCTAAACCCGGGTGGCAGAATGGACAAGGATACTTACAGGATGGGCGAAGCGGCCCAGACAGTGAAATCGAGATTCGAACAGATAGCCCACATCACAGCGGAGTTCCCAGAGCTGAAGGCCTAGCGCGATCTGAGATTTCCACAATTGAGAGACTATGAAATGTAAAAATGTAAAGCCTGGCTTGGTTCTTATCGTCCTGACGATTGTTGGGTGGATGAGCGGCCCCGGGGAGGCTCGGTTCACCGCAGATGTCGAGACAGGTCTCGTCTTCAGTGGTTACAACGATGTGCGCATCCCCGGTGACGGCGGGACACTCTTCTCCCTGTCCGAGGAGTTGGAGACGAAATCCTCCACCTTCTTCAGGGTGAAGCTTGAGTACGCCATATCCCTGAAGCACAGCATGTCGCTTCTCCTCGCTCCGCTGCGACTCAAGGGAGAGGGCCGGTTGGACCGATCGATCCTCTTCGAGAGCCAGGAGTTCCCGGCGAACACGCCTTTGGAATCGACCTACAGGTTCGACTCTTACCGGATAGGGTACCGTTTCCGTTTCTACAGCACGCCAAGAGCCGAGATGGGTCTGGGAGTCACAGCCAAGATACGGGACGCCTCAATCAAACTGACGAGTGACAACCAGAGCGCTGAGAAGAAGAACACTGGATTTGTGCCGCTATTGAACTTCATGGCAATATGGAAGCCTACCAGCAGTCTCGGGCTGCTCATCGACGGCGATGCCCTTGCCGGGCCACAGGGTCGGGCCGAAGACATCCTGCTCGCGGTTCAATACGCTCCATCCCGAAGGATCGGGTTGAAGCTGGGATACAGGCTTCTCGAGGGCGGCGCGGATGTGGACGAGGTCTACAACTTCACGCTGATCAACTATCTCGTGGTGGGCGGGATGCTGTATATGTGATGGGTAACAGTCTGAAGGGTGTTGACATCACGCAACTCTGCCACAATACCACAATCCTGCAATTGTCTGAAAGCAAAATGTAAAAATGTAAAGCCTGGCTTGGGGTTACTTGATGAATACAAGTTTTCTCGTCGCTTCGAGATCCCTGAGGCTGAACTTGCAGAAGTAGACTCCTTCCGGCATGATCCGTCCGTCGTCGTTACGGCCATCCCAGAGCACTTGATGAGGGCCGCTCGGCATCTTCTCATCCAAGAGAACCGTTACGATCGAGCCCGCTGCGTCGTAGATAGACAGCGAAACCATGCCTTGCTCGGCGAGCTCAAAGGCTATCACAGTCGACCTGGCGAACGGATTGGGCAAGTTCTGAAGCAACATCGGATGCCTCTGCCCGCGCCGGGCAAGAATCTCCTCCACACCGACAATGGAGTAAGTGGTCTTGCAGAGTGAGTCGTTTGATGGATTCTGGTCCAGGAGCGGCTCCACCCAGGCGCAGACGTCGTAAATTGTGCCCGGCGGTGGCGTAACAGTCCACCCGCCGAGCCCCGCCTGCCGCTGCTGGCCCGGATGAAGGTTGTTCACCCGGATCGAATCCAGGTATACAGGATTCCCCGATTCATCGATCCTGCAGAAAGTCCAGAATGTCTGGTTGTAAGCGCCTAGATTCTCGACGCATATGGACGGATTGTACGTGACGCCCACTTCCACAGTGTCAGGAGGGACACTTATCCCGCATACACCGACGTCGTTGATGTCCGCGTAGAAGGCGAAAACCTGTTTGGACATCGTGTCGTTCGCTGGGTTGGTGTCGGTCGCCAGGAGACACTTCACTGTCAAGGTGTACGTCGTACTGTCATCCGGTGGAACGGCCCAATCTGAGAATACGCATTCGACGTTCGACCCCGGCGACAGGTTAGTTACAGTCGCGGTGTCAGCATACCCGGACGGCGTAATGACGCATTCGGCATCAAAACCTTCTGTATAACCTCCATAATTCCGGATCCAAGCCGAGGGCGGATGGGATGAGCCGGGGAGAACACTACCGGGTGGACTGGATATCGACTCGATACCCACGTCATGCGCTTCCGAGCCCCGCACAACGACCTCTGTGCATAGAGAATCATTTGACGGGTCCGTATCACCCGGAAGAAGGGTCTGGACACAGACGGTGTATGAAGCAGCGCCACCGGACGGAACGGTCCACGGCCCAAATGTGCACTCATAGTCTCCACCAGGCGCGGCAAAAGCCGCTTCGAAGGTGTCAACGTATCCACCTGGATTGATGATACACTCAACGTCGAACAGTTCCCAATAGTCGCCGTAGTTGTGAATCCAGGCGCCAAACGAATAGACCGAGTCCGCCCAGACCGTATCCGGAAGGTCCACTATCGAATCCGTACCCACATCATGGGCAGAAGGATCTGCGGCCAGTATCAGTTTGCACAGTGTGTCGTTGGACTGAACCATGTCTACGTCCAGGACTGTATATACGCACATCTCATACACTATGCTGTCTGTGGGCGGGACAAACCAGTCTGCAAATGTCAAGTGTATACTGCCACCAGGATTAAGCATTACATCTGTATGATCGAGGTATGCACCAGGAGTGATCCGGCACCAGACCCTGAATACCTCTGAGAAGTCCCCGTAGTTATGAATCCATGCGGAAGGGGAATCAAATGTGCCCGGCAGGACATTATCAGAAGGGCCGGTCAGGGACTGAGTACCAACGTCGTGTATAGAACCCGACATCCTCCACTTCGCGGCCTGAAGTACTTCCTTTGTCAGCTCGTCCTGAATGAAGACAATCATCTCGCAGTTGTCCACTACCCAGGAACCTCCGAGCGTGAAGAGCCTGTACCTTTCGAGGACCTGCGACGGGTCTGTCAGGACCACCGTCTCTCCATAGGCATCGGGCAACATGTCCCTCATGACCTGATGAAAGACCGTCTGACCGTTCGGAGCAGACAGAGGGATGTTCGATTCTGTTATTACGAAGTGGAGTGTGGGATCGTAGGGACCCATCAGATCAATGACCTCTATGCGAACGTGGGTTGAACCGCTCCTTGTCCCCGGGTCGTATGACCCATCGACGCTCATAGCGAGAGGACTCGCCACCAGTTCTCTAACCATTACCAGATTCTCCCAGGTCCAATACTCACTCCCGCCATCAACCAGTCCGTCCGCAAAGAACCGGGGGACGGATTTGGAGCCGGGCTGGTAGTAGTCGGTCCGTACAGTGTTTTCGGTGGTGTTCTCCAGATAGAACGGGTCAGTGGCCCCTGGCCACCAGGTGTGATATCTGATAAGAGCCAGATTGGGGTGAAGCGGAGCAAAACCGTCGAGCTCTTCGTTGGCGGGTAAGCATCCCGCGTTATCCCAGTTGGTGAATAGCTCGCCCAGTACGGTTCTCTGTGTAGCCGGGGAGTTGACTGCAGTCCCGGCGACGCAGAACAGGATCACCAAGGTGAATCTCTTCATGGCTCTAACCCCCACATCTACTGCAACAGCCTTCGCCCGATCAGATACGATTATAGGTCGGCGAATCAGGCGAGTCAATAACTATGATCAGGAAGGTGGGCCCCTGACACCTGCTTCCAAGCCCTGGCGATGCCCCCGATACTGCGGCGAACTGGAGGAGTATCGAGAGGTCGCAAGTCAGCCCCGGGCGCCAGGCTCGGAAGGACTAACGGACGAGCACAAGTATCCTCCGTCTTTCATCCTTCCCTGTCGATATTCGCACGAAGTAGACTCCTGTGGGGACCCTTCCGCCCAGCCTGTCAACACCATCCCACTCCACACGATGCAGGCCGGACGCGCTCTCACCCTCCCACAGGGTCCTCACCAGCCTTCCCAGTCTGTCGTAAACTCTCACTTCTGTACGGCAGTGATCAGCAACTTGATAGCTGATGGTCGTCCGCCCCATGAACGGGTTCGGGGCCGCGTCGCACGAAAGCGAGACCGCCTCATCTGATGGTACAGGAGCAAAGAGGCTGTCACACGGCACTATCCCCCTGCCGTTGTTCAGATCATCCGCAAGCGTCTTCACATATACGCATGTTGTATGGTTAAGAGGGCCTGAGAGAATTGAATCGATCTCCAGAATCACGCCGCCAACCTCTCTTTCATCTGCAAGACAGTTGCACGCGGCCAATTTGCCTGATGCCAGGTTCAGAAGAAGGGCTATATACTGACGTCTTGCCTTTCTGCACATGTCGTCTTCCGGAGGGTTCACGTTCAGAAGGTCACAGACAGAGTCGCAGTCGTAGTCATCAAAGAGATCGGCGAGGCTGCGCACGCTGTCAAGGTGGGTGCAGATGTCCTCGTGAGGCTCATCCTTGCACTGCCTCCTCCAGTACCCCTGCGTCCTCATCTGCGGCGGCTCCACCGGTTCACACAGGACCTGCGGCTCACCAAACCCGCCGAGGTATGTCATTATATTGTCGAAATCACCGTCCCCCCCGATCGACCCGGTCTGGACCAGTACGGGCTTGCTGGATGAGATATCGTAGTAGAAGACGCCCGTGTCCGGCTGGCTCATCCATACCCATTCGTCCTGATTCAGTTCGTAGCTGTTCGGACCGACAAGAACCTCCGTCTCGTCCTCGGTGGCGAAAACCACGAAACCACCCCCTCTGTACGCAGAGTTGGCGCAGTGAAGTCCGAGTGCGAACCGTCTTCCTTCACCGTCAAGACTCGGAACACTCGTATACATGTCTCCTATGGATTGAGGTCCGTGGACGCCGCCGACGTCAGTCTGAAATGAACCTGCCATAACCGTGACCTTCCCCGTGCTCTCCAAACGGAAGAGGTTGTTAAAGTAGTCGAAGACCTTGACCGAGTGCTCGCCCTCGAGCATGTGGAATTCATCGAACAGAACAGGATTCAAAGGATCGTCAGCGTGGTACACCTTGACGTCCGCGTCCTGGAAGGCGTGAACCTCGTAGAAGCTGTGACGGCCATAGCTGCTCCCCGGAGACAGCACGTGGAACATGAACTCCGTCCCACACCCTGTCTGACCTCGGTCGAGCACAAACGAAGAGGCGTCGCACAGGCCCAGAAGCTGAACCGTCAGGACACCGGTGCTTCTCACGATATATATGGATGTGGGCGGAGTCAGTCTCTTGCATTGTCCAGGAGCCAGCTGGCCCTCCCAGTAGACAGTATTGGTGAGTGCGTCGGTCACTGTAACCAGAGCATCCTCCCATCCGAATAGGTTCACACAACGCATATACGGCTGCCCCCACCCGGGTGAAGTGGCACAGAAATAGAAAATGAACTCCTTCCCAGTGTTCCCCCGGCTGGGCACAAAGGACATACCCGGACAGCTGTCCACGCCTACGGTGCCAAAAAGTGAACCTATGGGCCTGCTGGCCAGCACCTTGAACGCTGTGCCTCGCCCAATCCTCTGGTCGAATACTTCCCACGTGTCGAGAGTCTCCTGCCTCAAGACGAACCCCGTAGAAAGATCGATTACCCTGATGTCGGTTGTGTCCTCAAACGCAAACACCGTGACAAACGCACCGTAGCCCCACACAGCCGAAGGACAGTAGCCGTAGAGGACCGTACTATGGGCAAAGGGGTACTGCTGCCTCAGCGCAGGAAGAACGGATTCTCCGGTTGCCCCGCAGGAAGCGACTGCAACTGCTGCCACGGCAACCATCAACGCGATCAGTCTCCGGAACCACATCTTGTCCTCCATGTGCCAGTTGATTCCAAGGCTTCTCTTCTGACCCTGACCCATCGTGTCAGGGGAGCAATATGAGCTGACTTGTGTCTGTGCGCTCCCCCATGCGCATGTGGCAGAGATATATGCCTCCTGGACGCGCGAAGGGCTCAAAGGCTGTCTCATGGGCTCCTGCCACCACGGGCCCATCTACGAGAACGTCCACCAATCTTCCAGCTACGTCATAGACCACGATTCTCACCCTACCGTCTTCCGGCAGGGAGTATCTGATGACCGTCGATCCTCTGAAAGGGTTCGGTAGTGCGCCGAAAAGCAGGTGTTTATTGCTCTGTCGCCCTCCGCGCTGATCACGATCCTCAATTCCGATTTGCCCTCCGGCGAGGCCGGGCAGGTAGCTCATGATGTTGTCAAAATCGTCGTCCCCGCCTACGGAGCCGGTGAGAACGTTAATGGGCTTATCCGAGACGATCTCCTTGTAGACGATACCGGCGTCAGGTTGCGGGACCCACACCCAGTCATCTCCGTCAATCTGGAAGGTGTCTTCCCCGGCGGTGACAAAGGTGCTGTCCTCAGTGGCGGCAACCCAGAAACCGCCACCCGAAAAACCCCAATGGGGACAGTGAAGCCCAAGCATGAAACACATGCCCTCTCCATCCAGACTCGGGACGCTGGAGCAGAAATCTCCCGCGGCCTCGGGACCCGGCCCTCCCAGCGTCGTCTGGTAGGAACCTGCCGTGACCGAGATCCTGCCCGTACTCTCTATCCTGAAGACGTTGTCGAAGAGATCAAAAGATCTCGTGTAATGGTCACCCGATAGAAGTGAGAGCGTGTCGAAGACGACCGGATTGAGAGGATCGTCTATGTCGTAGACTGTTACGAGGGCGTCGTCAAAAGCATGTATCTCGTAAAAGCTGTGGCGTCCGTACTCCAGACCCATTGAGTAGACGTGAAACATGAACTCAGTCCCACATCCGTCCTGGTCCGCATCCAGGATGAAGGAGGAGCTGTCGTATGTGCTCAGGAGCTCCCCCGTCAGCGTGCCCGTGCTCGCGACCTGACACCTGCACTCCGGTAGCAGAAGCTTCTCGTAGCACCTGGAAGCTATGTGTCCGCTCCAGTACACGGTGTCCGTCAGAACACTGTGTACTATTACGTCCGCTTCTTCCCAGGCGAACAGAGTGAGGAAGTGCTGGTTCGGTAGACCCCACCCGGACGAGGTAACAGGAAAGTCAAGGATGAACACCCTCCCTTCGTTGTTCCGACCGGGTACGAACGACATGCCCGGGCACACACCCGCACCATTCGTCCCCATCAGCCCACTGACTGGATTGTCAGCCACTATCTTGAAGGCAGTGCCTGGCCGAATCTGAACAACCATCGGTAACATCGGACCTATGATGCTGTCAGCAATCACGACACCACTCGCCAGATTCGTAACCTGAGCTCTGGTGGTTTCCTGGTACGCCGTGACACGAATGAACCCGCCGTATGACCAGACAGCTCCTGGTAGATAGCCGTACAGCCGGGTGCGGCAAGCGAACGGGTACTGCCTATCCTGCGCGCGGACATCCAAACCTATCGATGCCAGCCCTAAGAGCAGGACACCTGCGACTGCGATCGCCGGTAATGAGACCCTTTCAGTTCTCATCTTTTCCCCTGATCCTCGGCGGACGGCTGGTCCAGACATCAGAAATCAGGATACAGGCAGGCACATTTGCGCCCTGTCCACTTTGGATATTGATATATGCCGTCTGGTAGGTGCACCCGGACATCTCCCCAACCACTATAATGCACTAAGCACACAGGGCTGTCAACTACTTCGCACGGCAGCAATATCGCAAAGGCGATAACCTGGTCTTTAGGTTCCAGCGGAACGCTTGCGCTGTCGACAGCACCACACTGAGGAAACCTCTACCGCCCATGATCTTAGAGTATCAGTAGCCTCTGGCGCGAGATGTCCGAGAGTGACCCGTGACAGCCCGATGCAGCTTGTGAAATCACTCACAAACCTCTTGACACTAAAAAGGGGTTCGCCTATTATGCCACAAACAGGAGCGGAATTATGGGCCTCGAGCTGATAAAGAAGATCAATGAAGCTGAAAAACAGGCCGATGAGACAATAAAAGAGGCGGAGGAAGAGGCGCAGAAGCTCATACTCGAGGCCGAGAAGAAAGCGCAGGAGACTGCGTCGGCTGCTGACCGGTCCGCGAAGGATACTATCGCGAAGGCCGTGGAGGCAGCGAGGGTCGAAGGCCAGAGTGAAGCCAAATCGCTCTGGCACGAAGCGCGTAAGGAAATAGAGGGGCTGGATCAGAGGGCGCGGAAGAATCTGGACAAGGCGGCAGAGAGAATCGCCCAGGAGATAGCAGGACATGGCTCTGGCTAGTATGCAGAAGGTCCTGCTTCTGGGCCACAAATCTGAGAAGGAACAGCTCCTTGGCGCACTTCAGGAAGCGGGCATAATTCATCTCTCCAGCCTGGACGACGAGAAAATCAAGAAAGAGTTGCCTGAACTCGCGCCAGGCGAAGGTGTGGCCGAAAAGGAGCTCGATTCCCTTGTCAGTGACCTGAACAGCTCCGCGAACTACCTCTCCCGGTATGCAAAACCACCCAATCTCCTCGAAGGAATACTCCCCTCAAAGATCGAATTCAGCAAGGGTGAGAGTGACGAGATAATCGACTCCTATGACGCTTCCCAGGTGATCACAAGGTGCAACCAAATACAGGTCGAGATGGAGGGTCTCAACACCAGGGAAAACATGCTCAATGCAAGGACTGAGCTCCTCTCTGACTGGATCGAACTCGATATCAACCTGGCGGACGTCCACGACACCAAGAGGACTGTCATCTCGCCTGCCTTTCTCCAGACCAGACTCACGGTCGAAGAGCTGCAGACGACCCTCGCCTCATCTCCGGTCGACATCACCGTCGTCCAAAGCGATGGTCGCAGGTTCTCCTGCATAATAGCCTATACGAAAGCGGATGAAACGGAAGCGAAGGAAGCTCTGAAAGAATTCGAAGTCGAAACGGTTGACTTCTCGGGTCTTGAGGGGACCGCCAGGCAGGCAGTCAATGAAGCTGAGAAGGAGGTCGTCTCTATATACAAAAGAAAGCAGGACCTTGCGGACGAATCCAAGAGTCTGGAGGCCGAGCGGGGCAAGCTCCTCCTGCTTTACGACCACTACCAAAGCGTTCTGGAAAGCAGGGCGGCAGACAGCCTTTCTCTCAACACCCGAAACGCCTTCGCGCTGACAGGCTGGATCAGGACAAGGGACAGGAAGAGACTGGATTCAAT
>Ga0180438_10008106_pt1 | contig 13446 bp, 7 predicted proteins | sample SS_ome_12_FD_132455 | JGI IMG/M metagenome (GOLD analysis project Ga0180438, IMG submission 132455) | Hypersaline lake sediment archaeal communities from the Salton Sea, California, USA - SS_3_D_2 metaG | ecosystem: Environmental > Aquatic > Non-marine Saline and Alkaline > Hypersaline >... | reverse complement strand
GGACATCGGCTACTCCTTGGCCAGTTCCCAGTGGACGAACCGGAGCACTTTCATTCCCGCCTGCTTGGCCGTCTTGCCCACGGTGGTCTTGCCGTCCTCGGCCTTGACGAACGGCTGCTCCAGCAGGCACCGCTCGGCGTAGAAGTTGCGCAGCCGGCCCTCGACCATCTTGGCGATAATGTTCTCGGGCTTGCCCTCGCCCCGGGCGGCCTCGCTGAGGATCTCCCGCTCCTTGTCGACCAGGGCGGGGTCGAGCTCCTCGCTGCTGACCACCTGGGGTCGCATGGCCACGACGTGCATGCAGATGTCGCGGGCCAGCTCGGCGGTGCCCCCTTCGTACTCGAGGATCACGCCGGCCGCCCCGTTGTGGTGCGCGTAGCCGGCGCACGTCCCCGTAAGCCGCGCCAGGCGGTCGAATCGGAAGTTCTCGCGGATGCGGTTGTACAGCTCGTCCCACTGGTCCTTGAGCACCGTGCCGCTCTTGCCGGGCGAGGGCTGCGCGAGCAGCTCCTCGGGCGTTTCGGCGCCGGGTCCGGTGGCCAACTGCCGGGCCAGGTCGGCGGCCAGGGCGACGAACTCCTCGTTGTTGGCAACCGGGGCGGTCTCGCACTTCAGCTCGACGATGGCCCCCGCGCCGGTCGCCGGGTCGGTGTAGACGGCGATTCGTCCGGCGGCCGTGGCGCGGCCGGCCTGCCTCTCGGCGGTCTTGGCCCCCGACTTGCGCAACAGCTCGATCGCCTTCTCCTGGTCGCCGCCGGCTTCGCTCAGCGCCTTCTTGCACTCCATCATCGGCAGCCCGGTCTTGTCGCGAAGCGATTTGACGTCGGCTGCGGTAATTCCGGCCATCAGACTCTCTCCTATGGCTGCAAACGGTATGGATCGGATAACGAAAAAGGGACCAGGTATATCTTGCCTTCAACGGCCCGAAGGGTGCTGCGCACAAGACACGACCGGTCCCTCTTCCGTCTCCGCGAGAATTCCGCTCACGGCTGCGCAGCCGCTTCCGCCGGGGAGTCCGCCGCAGAGTCCGCTGCGGCGTCCGCCGGGGCTTCTTCCGGGGGCGGCTGCTCCTTCTGCCTTATGCCGCCGGCCGACTTGCCCATCAACACGGCGTCGGCCAGGAGCCGAACGATCAGCTCGATCGAGCGGATGCTGTCGTCGTTGCCGGGGATGGGCAGGTCGACCTCATCCGGGTCGCAGTCGGTGTCGATCAGGGCCATGGTGGCGATTCCCAGCTTGCGGGCCTCGCGCACGGCGTTTCGCTCCTTGCGCGGATCGACCACCACCAGGCACTCCGGCAGCCGATTCATGGTGCGGATGCCGTTCAGATTGCGGTACATCTTGCGGTACTCGCGGTTCAGCGCCGACTGCGCCTTCTTCGAGTAGGAGGAGATCTCGTCGCCGGCGATCAGGGCTTCGAGCTCCTCCAGGCGGCCCAGACGGCTGCGGATCGTGCGGAAGTTGGTCAGCGTTCCGCCCAGCCAGCGGTCGCTGACGTAGGGCATGCCGCAGCGCAGCGCCTGCTGCTCGATCGTCTCGGCCGCCTGGCGCTTCGTGCCGACGAACAGCACCAAGCTGCCCTGGGCCGCAACGCGCTGGAGATACTTCCGCGCCCTCAAAAGCCCGCGGACCGTCTCCCGCGCGTCGATAATGTGGATCAGGTTCCGGCGGGCGTAGATGTAGGGCCGCATCTTGGGGTTCCAGCGGCTGGCACGATGGCCGAAATGTACTCCCGCCTCGATCAGCTCCTTTACCAGAACGGTTGCCAACGGATCACTCCTGCTACAGGGCACACCGGCGAAGTCCCCCTCCAAGGAGGGGGCGTCCGGCGTTACTCAACGGTATCGGTCAGAAAACGGTACCCCGACGCCCTGGACCGCTCAGGGCGCCAGACCCCGCAATTTAGCAGCCGAGCCGGGCGGCGTCAACCGCTGGAAAGGGCGAGATCGGACCACGCTGGCGACCGTTGCGTAGCGGCCTGGGGGCGGCGAGAATCGGTGGACGGCGCCCCGGACTCGCAGGGCTGGGCATCGCCCTCGATCGCGGATGAGCAGGACCAAGCCCACCCGTTCGTCGCACGCTCGCGTTGGAGAATCGTCATGCGGTTGGCTGTGTTCTTGGCCGCCCTGGTGGTTGGCGCGGTATTGGAGGGACGCGCCGCCGAACCCCGTTCAATGCGTGCCGACGCAGTCCGGCAATGGCGCCTGCACGTCGTCCCTCTCCCGCAGAAAATGGAAATCGCTGCTGAAGTGCGGCTCCCGCGAGAACGGGTTGGCGTCTCCGCGCCGCCGGGCAATCACCCGGCGATCAACCAGGCGATCCGGGAGCTGCACGCCTGTGTGGGGGCCGGTTCTGCAGACGAGGGGGCCTTCCGAATCACGCTGCTGCTCGGCGGTGCGGATGCCTTGGCTCTGGATGCGGTCCCCAACGCGGACCAGGCATACCGCATCTTGCCCGAGCCGGAACACGCCGGGCTGCGGATCGTCGCCCGCAAGCCGGTCGGTCTTTTCTATGGAACGAAGACCCTCACCCAATTGATCTCGGCCAAGTCAACCGACGCCGAGCTGTGCATCCCGGTTTTGCGCGTAACCGATTGGCCCGACATGCCCGAGCGCGGTTTCTGGGGATCCGATTCGTTTCGACACCTGCCGTGGATCGGGTCGATGAAGCTCAACGTGGTCGAGCAGATCGCCGCTGTTTGGGTCGATTCCGACGGGAAGGGCCAGGCCCGGCTGAAGCCCGGACGCGAGCCGATGATCGAGGAAGGTCCCCGGTACGGCGTTCTCCCCGTGCCGGCGGTCCTGCACCTCGAGCAACTCTCGGGCAAAGGGCTCTTTGAAGCCTATCCCGAGCTGAAGTCACAGGGCGGGCAGGAGGGGGCGATCTGCTACTCGCAACCGGCGTTCGTCGACGTGCTGGCCGACTGGATCGTGGCCTTGGGATCGCTGCCGAACGTGTCGGACGTTGACGTGTGGATGACCGAAAACCTGCACCGCAAGGGTGGCTGCCGTTGCGAACAGTGCCGGCAACACGACCACAACGTACTCGAGGTCCGCGCGATCTTGGCCGCTTGGCGGAAGGCAAAACAGCGGCTGCCGGACGTGGGTCTCCGCGTTCTGCTGAGCGAGGAGACCTATGGCAGCAATCCGCTCATCCTCGCGGAATTGCCGAAGGACGTGAAGCTCGTCTACTACCACAGCCTGCGAACCTACACGGCACAACGCCGCGAGATGGTCTATCCGCTGCTGGAAGAGTACGCGGCGCAAGGACGCTGGCTGGGCGTCTGCCCCCAGCTTACGGGCGTCGTCGGCCCGGCCTCGCCTTTCTCGGGCGCGCAGTTCGTGCACTATCGAATGAAGGAGTTCGTCGACAAGCAGGTCTCGGGCTTCACGGCCTACGTGATACCCTCGTTGACTCACGCTCGATTCAACGTCGAAGCGGCGGCCGAATGGTCGTGGAACGTCGCCGGCCGCGGCACCCGCGAGTTCGCCCTCTCCTACGCCGTACGTCACGGGATCGAGCCGCCGGAGCTGTTTGCCGAGTGGTCGGAGGCCATCGGACCGGCGGCCTGGGACCTGTACGGGTCGGAGTGGCCGACCGGCGAGCGGCGCCGCAGCGGCACGCCCGTCGTCGAGGCCCTGCGCACGGGGAAGTTGCCCGAGCTGGGGACCATCCGCGGTGACGTCTACCCGCACCCCTGGGGTCAGTTCCGCTCGGAGCGGCAGATTCGCGACGGTCTGGCCGACGCCCGCCGAGCCCTCGAGCTCGCCCGGCGGATCGGCCGGCCCGAGATCGTCGAAGAGAGCCGTGTGATCGAGGGCTACATCCGCTCGCTGACGGCGCTTTACGACTTGAGCAAGATCTTGGGCCCCGACGGTGTGGCTCCCGAGAATCGCGTCCAAGCGGCAGCGGCGTTTCAGGAGTACGTCGCCGCCTGCGAGCAGGCGGAATCCTCATTGCGAGCATGGTCGAGACTCATCGCCCCGCAGCTCGAAGCGCCCCCCGGCAGCCGCTATTGGCAAGTCGCGGAAGTGCTGAAGCGAACTGTTCGGGAGATGCGGGCGTTGGCGACCGAATCGCTGGCTGTGCCCGACGGACAGAACGTGCATAATGTATATTAGTCCAACGGATCAGCTCGACTGAGCTATTCCGTAGTATTGCGACCGCGGCGGCTTCGAGCTCGTCGACCGCCGCATCTACGGCGGCGAGCACGTCGGACCGTCGCTCGCCAGAATCCGTGACGGTCAGACAATTGACTCTTGAGACCCCCGAACGAAAGAGGGGACCTGGTTTGTCTTGCCGGAACGGCCCGGAGGGTGCTTCGCACAAAACAGACCAGGTCCCTTTTTCCATTGGAATCATGACCATCCGCATCGACTATGCGCCCGGGCGCCTGCCGGCGTTCTGGGACCGGAGCGTGGTATTCTTCGCCAACATGCTGGCCCTCTTCTACGGCAACGAGGGGGCCACCGAAGAGTTGGCCTCGACGGTCGGGGGCATCGAAACCTACGGGGGGCGGCTCTGCCCTGTGCTCAATCTGCTGTTCCGCGGCGGCGACAATCTACTCGTGCTGGAGACCCCGCCCGACGACGATTTGTTGCAGTACTTCGTGGCCGAGCTGGGTCTGGACTTGCCGGAGATCGCGATCCTGCACCACGAGCGCTACGCCGCGTTGTGCTACGGCGTGCGCCGCGCGGCGGGCGTTGGCCAGCGTATGGCCCGGGGGAGTCTCCCGGGCGATGCGCCGGCCGGTGCCGACCACGACCCGGCCGTCGCCCGAATCGCCGGTCACTCGGCCGCCTGGCTCGACGGGTTCGTGACCGACGGTATGTTGACCGCCGTGGCCGAGGCATTGGGCAAGCGAACGGTCATCACGCCCGAGATCAGCCGCCAGGGCAACAACAAGCTGCTTCTGCACCGGTTTCTCGAAGCCCGCGGCTTCCCCGTCTTCGACACCGCCACGGCCGAACACCCCGCCGACATTCCCGCGGCGGCGGCCTCGCTGCGAGAAAAGGGTTACCGCCGGGTGGTGGTCAAGGCCCAGGTGGGGGCCTCGGGCATCGGCATGAGGAGGCTCGACGCTGTCCGGCCCGAGCTGGACCGCGTCGGCGAGCACATGTTCTACGAGGGTCCGTGCCTGGTGCAGGGCTGGCTCGACGGCGACCTGGACGGCGTCAGCGAAGTCGGCTCGCCGAGCGTGCAGATGTTCCTCGGAGAAGAGAGCGTCAGCCTGTACGACGTCACCGAGCAGATCCTCAGCTCCGAGAGTATCCACGAGGGCAACCGGGCCCCGCCACCCTATTGGCGGACCCTCCCGGGCTGCGAAGAGCAGATGCGCGACCAGGCCGAGGCCGTGGGCCGGTGGCTTCACGACGGCGGCTACCGCGGCACGGCCAGCGCCGACTTCCTGGTGGTCGAGCGCCGCGGGCGGATCGAGGTCCGCCTCTGCGAGATCAACGCCCGGGTGACCGGGGCGACCTACCCTTCGGTCCTGGCGCGGCGCTTCAGCCCCGAGGGGTGCTGGCTGATGCGCAACCTGCTCCTGGACCCGCCGATCCGCGGCCGCGACCTGCTCGATGCCCTGCGGCGGGCGGGCCATCTCTACACCGAGAAGGCGCGGCAGGGTGTATTGCCCATCAACTTCAACGCGGACCGCGCCGGCCTGGTGCGCAAGGGGCAGTTTCTCTGCCTGGGGCCCGCGGAGACCACGTGCCTCGACCTGCTGATGCACGCCGCCGGCGTGCTGCCCGTCACTTGGACTTACGACCGTGACTGACCGAAACGCCAACGACTCGCTCAGGGACCGCCTGGTGGCGCTGACGCGCGACCTGGTGATCATCCCCAGCACCGCGTTGCGCCCCGAGGATCGCGAGCGGTGCTACCAGTTCGTGCGCAACCACATCGACGGGGTCGAGGGGACCGAGATTCGCGAGTACCGGCGCGAGGGTTTCCCGAGCCTCGTGGCCCTGCCGGCCGGATGCACCGAGCCGGACGTGCTGCTTTGCGCCCATCTCGACGTGGTGGGATTGCCCGACGCGGCGAGCTACCGCACGCACGTGGCCGGCGGGCGGATCTACGGGCCCGGCGCCGCCGACATGAAGGGCCCGCTGACCGTGCTCTTGGAGCTGTTCCACGAGTTCCACAACCGGCATCCCGGCGTGTCGCTGGGGCTGGCCGTCACGTCGGATGAAGAAGTCGGCGGCCACCACGGGATCGGCTATCTGTTCGGCGAAGTGGGGCTGCGCTGCGGCTTGGCCGTGATTCCCGACGGCGGCTCGCCGCACGAAGTCACGGTCGAGGAGAAGGGCATCCTCCACCTGAAGCTGACGGCACTGGGGCGTTCCGGCCACGCGGCCCGGCCCTGGCTGGCGGGCAACCCGCTCGAGAAGCTCACCGGCGCCGTCGCGCGCCTGCGGCGGCATTTCGACGCCCTGGCCACCGACGACGAAGACCACTGGTACCCGACCTGCGCGGCGACGTCGCTTTGGGTCGATAACGAGACGGTCAACCGCATTCCGTCCCGGGCCGCGGCGGTGCTCGACGTCCGCTTTCCGCCGCCGCACACGATGGCCTCGATGTTGGACACGGTCCGCGAGCTGCTCGGTTCCGGCGTGGGGCTCGAGGTGCTCGTGGGCGACGAGCCCACGCACCTGGCCCCCGACCCGGCCTATATCGAGTTGGTCCAGGACATGACGGGGAAGCCGGTGCGCCAGGTCCGCGAGTCGGGCGGTAGCGACGCCCGGTTCGTCTGCCGGCACGGCGTCCCGGTGCTCATGGCCCGCCCCGAAGTCGGCAATCTCCACGGCGAGGACGAGTGGATCGACGTGGCCTCGATGGTGGCCTTTTATCGCGTCTGCGAGCGGTATCTCGAGCGCCGCCTGACCGGGGGCGTTGCGCCGCCGCGCCGCTGAACGGCGGCGTAGGACGGATTGGGGCCGGCCGGGGACTGGTCCATTTTTCGGCCAATGCACGTAGTTGCCGGGCAAAGCCGATGCCGAAAAATGGACCTGTCCCCTTACCGGCCGCAGAAGCGCCCGGCGACCGGGGCGAGTGGCCCATTCTTTGGTCTTGCCAGTGCTGCTCCCGAGGCGCACACTCGTGGATGGAGCGCCCCCGATGCTGCCGTCTTCAGCGATTAGGTCGGGTCGCATTCTGGAGGCGACGCCGTGACCTGTAAAGAGCCCAATAGCAACTCCGGCGAAGTCGAGCGCCGCCCGGAGTATCCGGCGGAGCTGAAAGACCGGGAAGACGCGGCCGTGGAGACCCGGCACCGAGAGCTGCAAAGGGGCGAAGGCGTCCCGGCCCCCTTCTCGAAGGTATTTTCGCGACTCGTGGAGGACGCGCCGTGCCACGGCGGCGCCGGGAATATGCGGCCGCGCGTCGGCTTCGCCCTTTCCGGGGGCGGGATCCGCAGCGCCACGTTTTCGCTGGGCATCTTCCAGTCGCTGGCCAGGGCCGGAGGCCTCCGCGCGGTCGACTACCTCTCGACCGTCTCCGGCGGCGGCTATTTCGGGGCCTTCCTGGGGCGCCTGTTCACGCACGGGGAAGAGGATTTGGGCAAGGCTCTTGACCCACCGCGGACTGTAAACTCCGCGCCGACCGATCGGGTCAAGCGGGTTGAGGAGATCCTCGGGGACTGCCGCTCCAAGCCCGTTCACTGGCTGCGCGAGAACGGGCGCTATCTCGCGCCCAACGGGGCAGGGGACTTGATCGCGGGCGCGACCGCAGTGCTGCGCAACTGGGTGGCCGTCCACGTGGTGCTGGGGACCTTCATCCTGATGGTGTTTCTCTTCGTCAACGTGGTGCGGTTCGGCGTCGAGGCGACCGGTTTGCGGTGTCCCTTCGCGAGCCAATGCATCTGGTGGAGCCCGATTCTCCTGCTCCCGCTGCTCACGTTCGTGTTGGCGGTGCTCCTCGGCGGGGCCTACTATGCGACCTTTCTCAGCATCTTCTCACAGGACCGGACGACGCTCTACGAAAGACGCCGCTGGCTGACCACCAGGTTGGGAGAGCTGCTGGTCGCGACCCTGGTCGGTCTGCTCTATGCCCTGGTCGATACCTTCGGCGAGACACTGTACGCCCATTTTCGCCAAAGGGAGTTCTGGGCGTCGGTGGCTTCGTTGGTGGCGCTGGGCGCGGCCGGCGTGACCGTGGGCAACAAGATTGCCGGCATCTTCGGCGAGCAGGGCCGGCGCCGCTTGGTCCGCGTCCCATTGAAGCTGTTGGCCGGTTTGGCCTCGCTGGTGCTGGTTTCCGCGGTCTTGGTTCTGCTCAATGCGGTTTCCCACGGATTTGCGTGGGGTTGGGTGAACTTGGCGCCGGACTCCGAAGAAGCCGCCCAAGTCTCTTGGGGATGGCTCGGCGGTGGACTCCTCGCGGCCTTCGTCCTTTCGAGATTCGTATTCGGCAGCGGCTGGGCGTTCTTGAACTACTCCTCGCAGCAGCCGCTGTACAACGCCCGGCTCACGCGGGCCTATCTCGGTGCGTCCAATCCCGCGCGGTGGACCGGCGAACATAAGTCCGTGGTACAGCCCGAAAAGGGCGATGCCATTGAGATGGCCGACTACGATCCCCACACCAAGGGCGGCCCCCTGCACTTGATCAACCTCACAATCAACGAAACCATCGACGGCCGTTCGATGATCCAGCAGCAGGACCGCAAGGGCGTCGGCATGGCCGTGGGACCCTGCGGCATCAGCATCGGCGTGCGCCACCATGCCACGTGGTGCAACGGCCGGCGAAACCTGCTGCCGCCGGCCTACAAGGAGAAGGCGTTCCAGGTCTTCGCGGACCCCAACCAGGCCGGAGCAAGCGGCGTCCGGGGCACCATCGCGCCGGAGGCTTTGGATCTGGGCACCTGGACCGCCGTCTCCGGCGCCGCCTTCTCCACCGGCCTCGGCTCCCGCACCAGCCTGGCAGTGAGCCTTTTGTGCGGCCTGTTCAACGTGCGCCTGGGCTATTGGTGGCAGAGCGGCGTCGACCCGCGCAATAGATCGGCCCAAGTCAAGCGGACCTTCGCCAAGCGGATCGGTGCGGTCGTGAATCGTCTCTTCCCCGTGCCCATGTACCTGCTCGACGAGTTCACCGCCCGCTTCCACGGCACCGCCCGGCGCCGCTGGTATCTCTCCGACGGAGGGCACTTCGAGAACATGGGGGCCTACGAGCTCGTGCGCCGCAGGCTGCCCCTGATCGTCATCTGCGACGGCGAGCAGGACCGCACCTACACCTTCGGCGGGCTGGCCAACCTGGTGCGCAAGGCCCGGACCGATTTCGCGGCCGAGATCCGGTTCCTCGAAGCCGACGAGCTGAAGCAATACGTCAGTAACGGCAAGCCGTGGGAGCTCGCGATGGGCACGCTCGACGACCTGAAATCGAAATCGGGGTCAGACTCTAAATATTCACTTTTGCGGGAGCCAGGCTGGAGTCGGCCTTGTGGCTTGGCCAAAAGTGAATATTTAGAGTCTGACCCCGCCGGCGACGCGCGGAAGTGCTCGAAGGCCCACGCCGCGTTGGCCCGGGTCTTCTACGACGGTTCGGACGTTCCCGGGTCGTGGATCCTCTACATCAAGGCCACCGTCACCGGCGACGAGCCGACCGACGTGATCGAGTACGCCGACGACCACCCCGATTTCCCCCATGAGACGACCGTCGACCAGTTCTTCGACGAGGCCCAGTGGGAGAGCTACCGCATGTTGGGCGAGCACATCGGGGAAAAGCTGTTCGGCCAACCCGGCTCCCCCTCTGCCCCGCGGGGAGCGGGGCCAGGCGTGCGGGGCTAGGGTGTTTAGCCCCGGCGCCCAAAGGCTCGCGTTCCGGCTCCGGGCCCTCCCCTCACCGACCGAGCGGCACACCGGACCTTCCCCCACACACGCCTACGGCCCGCCCCGACAAGAAAAGCCCCGCCGCAGGCAGTGCGGTGGGGCTTCTGTCACGCCGCAAAGTGAATCCGGAACTCACACGCGCTTCCGCCGCCGCCAGCCGACGCCGATACCCAGTCCGGCAAGCAGCGACCAGATGGCGATCGTGGCCGGCTCGGGGATGACGGCGCCGGTTGTTGAGGGCTCGGCCACGTAGATACCGTCGAAGCCGTCCGGAAAATCGACTTGAAGCAGAATCCGATCACCGCTCATCGAATCTGCGAAGGTCAGATTGAAGTCGAGAACCGGCCTGCCGTCAAGAATGATGTTTTTCTCGACCACCAGTGACAGGACCCCGTTATCCCAAAGGTAGATGCCGCCCAGGCCGGCGGTCGACGTCCCCTCGAAGACAATACGGGTGCCGTCCATCGAAAGCTGCCGCAACCTAAACTCGAGGAAGGTCTCGCCTGGTTGGGCGGGCACGTCGGTGTTCTCGTCGGCCACGACGCTCAGCCCGCCGAGCACGTTGGTGTAGATGCCTTCAAAACCGTCGGCGTCCGTGCCGCCGAACACAAAATAGGATCCCTCGACAACCGGGTTATTCAAGTTCTCGAAAACCACTCCCGTGCTGGGGCTGAGCGTACTGATCGTGTCGGCGATGGGTGTCAGTGCGCCTTCCGGCGTTGCCAGGAAGGCCGTCTCGTCGTTCCAGTCGTCGAGGTACGCCAGGATGCCGATGCTGCCGTCGAAGGCGACATACTGAGAGAAAGAGAAGAAGCTGTGACCGGGCAGTCCGGGAACCGGGGTGCTCGTATCGACGACCGTGGTCAGTGTGCCGCTTGCGTCGGTGTACACGCCCGTACTCACGTTGCCGGTTCCATCGTCTACTCCTCCACAAAATGCGACGGCACCCCCCGAGAGGCCCGGATGGTAGAGACCGTCGAACGTCGTGCCGGTGCTGGGGCAAATCGTGTTGACCGTGTCGGCCCGGTTCGTGAGCACGCCGCCGGCGGCCGTGATCACCACTTCGTCGTACCCGTTGTCGGGCACGCCATCGTCGAAACGGGCCCGGAACCCGACCGACGATACCTCCATGCCGTGCATGTCGTCGTCGAACCTGCTGAACGTGACGCCGGGCAGGCCGGGGACCGGATCCCCCTCGAATGCGACCTCGGTTAGCAGCACGCCGTCGTGTAGGTAAAGCCCGCTATCACCGTTGGCGTCACCAGTGCAAAGAATTAGAACATGCTGCCCGGAGATGGCCATCCCGTCGTCGTCCAGGCCATTGAAGGTCCCAACGCCCTGTCCGGGCAGAGGCGTATTCTCGTCGACTACCTTGGTGAGCTGAAACGAGAGGGCCGCGGCTTCGTGCCGCACCAAGACCACCCAGACTACCGATACCATCAATCCCACAAAGAATCGGTTCATCGTATCTCCCCTGGTAAGAAACGCCCGCTAGAACCACGCAGCACGACCGTCACCGGATATCCCGCTCGCGGAGCCCGAATCCTGTGAAGCGGGATCGCCAGCAAAAAGCCCCACCGGCACCAGCCCGCGGGGCCTAGAAGCTTCCAGAAACACAACTCGAGCTACCGATTACGCCGCCGCCATCCCAGCCCGACGACTGCGGCCAGCAGCGACCAGACGAGGAAAGTGGACGGCTCGGGGATGATAGACTCCGGAACGTGGGTAAACAGGATGGAAGTTGGCGGCGTGTCGGTCAGTTGTCCGAACCAGCCGCTCCCTCCCTCTACGACCGGTCCCGGAATCGAACTGACCAGTTCAATACCGAAATCGCCGTTGCCCTGCGTCAGGATCAGTGAGATCGGGTAGACGCCCGCCTCTTCGAACGTGACCGTCTGGGGGCCGGCGCCGCTGCCCGGGAAGCCGTGGCCGCCGTCGTTGTTGAGCATCTCGATACCGCCCAGCACCAGGTTGGTCGCGTCATCCGAGGGGATGCCGAACGAAACCTGCACGCCGTCTTTGCCAGAGTCGATGTCGAACTCCGGGCGAATGTCGACGTACCCCGTCCAACTCCAGACGGAGTCGTTGGTGCTGGTCGAGGCGTCCTGGGTTCCGTTGTCGGTGGGCTGGCCGCTGAAATCGAGCGTGCTATCGTCGGGAGAAAGGAACACGCCGATGGCGGTGCCCTCGACGTGATGATTGTCGGTACCCCGCTTATAGTCGATCAGCGTCGCCAGGAAGGTGGCGTCGGCATCGTTGCCGCTAATGATACCCTGCGCGTTGGCCAGGCTGTTGCCCGAGTTGCGCTTGTACCATTCCCCATTGAGTCCGTCACCCAAGCCCACCTCCAAATGATCGCTCGGGGCGACCATCGCGCTCGCCGGAACCGTGCTTATCGAGAGGGCGTTGAAATCCACGTTGTCAAAGACCGCTGTACAGAGCGTCCCATCGTTGTGGCTGGTCACACTCAGTCCGAGGTAAACGTCCGCGGGCATGCTGCTCGACGTGTGAGTCACCTTCCCGGACCAGGTGCCCGGCGATCCTCCGGCGTCGGGGGCCCAGGCGGACGTGAAGACGTTGCCGGAGCGCTCCAGGTAAATGAAGTACGGCTGTGAGCCGTAATCGGGAGAGCCCGGCAATTCCTGGTTACCGGAGCTTCCACCGACACTGTCTCGCCACTGCTGTTCGATTTCGTTGTCAGTCGTCCCCGAAGTGTGAATGTGGATGGAGTTGTGCGTCAACTCGGCACGGGCCATGATGCCGGCCTTGGCCCAGGGATCTGTGTGGGTCTGGGAGACCAGCCGGGCTACGGCCGCGAAGTCGCCGGTGACCTTGAAGTCGTCGTAGCCGAAGTGGAAGGCGTCCGAGCTGCCCCAGATGTCGCCGCCGTCGCCGTTGATCGTGATCGGGCCGGGCGGCGATCCCGTCATGCTACCCCCGCTGGTGTTTATGTCCCCCGAGGTCCAGGCGGCATTGGCTGTCGCGCTGATGCCCCAGAGAATCCCCATCACGGCCAACGCCGGCAGTACGAAACTCTTCATCGTCTTCATCGTGCTACTCCCAATACGAGTTAGTGAAACGTTGCCAATATACTTGCGTCGCCGCCGCCAGCCGAAGGTGATGGCAGGGGCTGCGAGAAGGGACCAAATGACAAAGGTGGACGGCTCGGGGATGATCTCGGGGGCCCTCGGGATCGGAACGGTGATGGTATCGATGCCGCCCCAGCCCCAGCCGTTCCACTTGTCGTCAATGTAGTCCAGGGTGAACGTCCCGCCCACGTAAGGGGCCAGTTGGGCCGCGGAAAACGTCACCATCTGGTATCCGTCTCCGTCACTGGGTCTGCCCGCGGACAAGACGTAGTCGCCGGTGGCATCGTCCCGCAGCGCCAATCCAAGGAAGCCGGTCCCGCCCAGTCCGCTGAAGTTCGCGGGGGCCGGGCCGCCGGCCACGCCGCCCTGGAGCCAAAACGTGAGGTCTCCCGTATCTCCGAGGACAAACGTGGGTGAGCGAATCACGAAGGGGTCGTTATTCCCGTCACGCTGGTCCCACCCACCGGCGCCGTTCGTACCCGGAGCGAGCCAGCCGTTGCCCGAGTGTGGAGACCGGTTCCACCCGCTGTCGAACG
>Ga0180438_10008105_pt1 | contig 13446 bp, 5 predicted proteins | sample SS_ome_12_FD_132455 | JGI IMG/M metagenome (GOLD analysis project Ga0180438, IMG submission 132455) | Hypersaline lake sediment archaeal communities from the Salton Sea, California, USA - SS_3_D_2 metaG | ecosystem: Environmental > Aquatic > Non-marine Saline and Alkaline > Hypersaline >... | reverse complement strand
GCGACAATTCCACGTGGACCGGTTCGCCCTTCTTCAGCACGATGTCCATGATTTCGATGTTCGGCTGATTGGTCAAGGGAGTGGGCGTCGCCGATACGTTGCACGGACCATCGGGCAGGCCGCGAAAGGTGAAGTTGCCGTCTTCGTCCGTCATCACCGTGGGCTGCCAAGCCGTCTGTGATGACCCCACTCTGGGCTGCGCCGTAACGCGATATCCGGTCGCCGGCCCGCCGACGATGTTGGTGACTCGGCCGGTGATGGAAACGGTCGACGCGTCGGTCCCCGCTGCTTTGGCCGCGGCAACCGGGTCTACGTCGCCTCCCATGCCTCCGGGCATCGGACCGCCCATGCCTCCGGGCATCCCGCCACCGATGCCTCCGGGACTCATCATGGAATCACCGGCTCCTGGTACCTCCTCTACCTTGGGAGAAGCGTCGGTTGGTCGATACGCGATCTCCAATCCGCCGTCGCCGGTTTTTCCCAACAGTTTCACGTCGAACACGTTGCCCTCGGCCGTGGTGACGAGTAGTCGCACGGGCGGAACGAGCGTCGGATAGTTTCGTGCTCCGTACTGTTCGTCCCCCGGCTCGACGTCCGTTCTCTTCTCGCCGTCCCATTTCTGGATGGTCGCTCCGCGCATCGTGCCCAAGACGCTGTCGTACCACAGGTCTCCCTTACCGAGCCTATTGAACGTGGCAAAAGACTCGGCACTACCCTCCCGCATGAGGTTCTTCTGAAACTCGCCGCTGCTTAGATCGAGAATCGTGTTGACGTCTCGCCGATCGACGTCCGGCAAAGTGACCTTGGTGTAAGGCACCTCGCGCACGACACCGAGTCTTGCCTGCCTTTCTATTTCACTTTCTTTCAGCGTGCTTTCCACCAGCTTGTAGCGAAACTTCATCCCCACCTCCTGGAAGCCTCGCTCGTCATCGGTAACAGCGAGGATCTGCATGATGCCGCACTCGTTGCGCGCCGTTTTGAACAGATAGGTGATGGGGAGTTTCTTCGTGTCGATTTCGAGCACTCCGGTGAGCCACGTTGCCCTCCGCAACTGATCGAGTGTCTGCTGCGCCGTCAGGGTGTCGAAGTTCGGGTGGTAGTTGCTAATGAAGATACACCCTTCACCGACAAGTTGAATGTGTTCCTTCCAACCAAACGCGTGAAAGTCCAGCCCGCCGGTCAATTCGGCGTGCTTGCGTTCTTCAGCATGGCTGGACGTGTCGCCTGGCCCGTCGCCGATCTCGAAGACGTCACCGGTATGGAACTGGAAGTACTTCATCACACAGGGTGCCCCGAAGGGCATTACGCGTTCCCTGACTTGGCCGAAGGCCGCAGGGGAAACACCAACTCCCGGAGCCATTCCCGCAAAGCCTTGTGCCGTCGTGGCTCTGCCTTCCATGTGAGTCGTCTGGTCTTCGTTGGACGTCTCTATCTTGAAGCGGCGAATCTCGTCACGTAGTCCCTCTTCGTCTTCCAGGTCAATGTCGTCAACGAGCCACTGGCCGCGAGACTTGGTCAACTGGAATAGGAGGACGCCTTCGCGTCCCCGATCGGCTTTCACCTCTGTGGTGACGGCTATCGCCGCCTTGTTCCTGGCAAGCACATGGTCAACTTTCAACGCACTATCAATCACCGAGCGAAGGTCTTCGAGCTGGTGAACGTCTCTGGCCGGATCCGTAGTCATTTGACTTGCCTCGCGATCCCGTCCCGCGACTACCGCTGCGAGGAACGACTCGACGACGGTGCGGACCTCCCTCTCAGCCGCTATATCGTCGGCAGTCAACCGATTCTCGTTCGCCGCATCGGCGCCCTGCCTCGCCGCCGGAGCCCCTGGCATCGGAACGACGGTCGCCGTCGGCACGATTTCGGGGTCGGCCCATTCGTATGTCAGTCGAATTCCGGGGGTCTTCTCCGGGATGCCCTTGTCGCGCCTCTTTGACTTGCCGGCCGAGAGTATGGTGACGTCAAAGACCTTGTTCTCGGCCGTCTTGACAAGCAGTCGGCTAGGAAGTTGCGGCAATTTGTAGCCTTTGTGGTCCGCAAGGTCGAACACTGGTTTGAATTCGACAAAACGATCGCCTATCCAAATTGCTGCCTCACCGCCTCGCAGGCAGGTTACCATGCCGCCGAACGAGTCATCGTAGGCCAGGTCGCCTTTGCCAAGTCGCGCAAGCTCGCTTGCGTCGGCCTCCGGCAACATCTTGCCGCTAGCTAGGTCCAGGACGACGGCAACGTCCGGCGTGCCGACATCAGGCAGGAAATGCGCCGGAGCTTCCGCCGCCGACCAAAGGACCATTCCCAGCAAGCTCATCCCAAGGGCCGCAGACATGGCGAAAACTCCTATTGAACGTCGTGAGGGTGAAAAGAAACGACTTCCAGCAGTTTGTGTCGCAAGCGAATCCGGCAACGGCACGGCGGTGGGCTGCTGGACGTGAGCGAGACACTCTTCCAGTAAGTCGGCGACTTCGGCGGCCGACTCGTGGCGATCGTCGGGTTGCTTCGACATCAGTCGGGCAATGATTCGGCATAGCCACTCGGGAATGTCTGGATTCAGCTCGGGAATCGGGCGGGGCTCTTCATCGGTAATGCGCCGCAACACGCCGTAGCTCGTTTCGGCGCGGAATGGTGCGCGGCCGGTACACATCGCGTACAACACGCTGCCCAGGCTGAACAAGTCGCTACGCTGGTCGACCGATTCGCCACGTGCCTGTTCGGGCGACATGTATTGTGGTGTGCCGGCAATGACGCCGGTCCTTGTCAGGCTGGCGTCGTCCGCCGCCCGGGCAAGCCCGAAGTCGGTCAGTTTCACGCGCTCGACGCCCTCTTCCAGCAGGATGTTGGCCGGTTTCACGTCGCGGTGGACGAGCCCCTGGGCATGCGCGGCGGCCAGCCCCTTGGCGGCTTGCACTCCGATTCGAAGAATTTCGGCCAGCGCCAACGGCCCATCGTCGTCGAGTCGGCGCTGCAATGACGGCCCGCGCACATAAGGCATGACGAGATAGGGGAGCCCGCCCGCATCCGCCACGCCGTGGATCTCTATCACGTTGTCGTGAACCACCGCGGCGGCCGCTCGGGCTTCACGCGAGAAACGCTTTCGTGCCGATCCACTGTTGCCGAGATGCGGTGTCAGCACTTTGATCGCGACGTACCGATCTAGCGCCGCATCGAACGCCTTGAGTACAACGCCCATTCCACCAGAGCCGACGATTCCCACGACTTCATACATCCCCAGACGACCGAGCATGCGATCGTCGTCCGTCGGGGCCAAAAGCTCAAGCACTGTGTCGCAGCCGAATGACGCATCACCGCCCGCCGTCGAAGGGGGCCCCGGATCGAGCTCCGAGTCAAATGCCGAGACGCTCGACTGCGGACAATCGGCTTGCTGGCCCAACAGAGAATCTCGAACGTCCGACCACATGTCGTCGCTGGCCGCGGCCTTTTCGAATCGGCGACGGCAATCGTCGCAGGCTTCCAAATGCAATTCGAATGCGGCCTGCTCCTCGTCGCTCAACTCTTGCCCAAGCGACAGCGTGATCCGCTCCAGATCGCAAGTCTGTTGGTCATTGTCCATCGCGTCATCTCCTGACAACCTATACACACGGGCCGGCGAAGTCTTTCACACGCCGGCCTACATTTCCTGTTCGTACTCGGTCACTTTCTCCCGGATTCGCTGCATCACGCGGCCGCGTGCGTTGTAAATCGCCCCTCGGCTCTTGGCGAGTTCTTCCGCCACGACCTCGACAGGACGACCCTCGACGGCAGTCCGCCAAAACGCGTTCCATGTGGCTTGATGAAACTCCTTGCGAACTTGTCCGGCGGCCCAGCGGAACATCTCACGCCGGCACTCCAATCGCAACAGGTCCGAATCGGGACCGGTGGGCGACGTGTGTTGATTTAGCAGTACCAACATCGCCGAGTTGCCCGAACCGCGATCCGGTTTTCCGCGAGTCAGCGCATTGAGAATGGCGTTGTGGGCCACGCGGCCCAGCCATGTGCGGAACTTCGCCCGCTTTGGATCGTGTTCGTGCTGCTCGACCGCCCCCGCCAGCGCGACCAAGACCTGTTGAGCCACATCCTCCGCATCCGCTTCCTGCATCCCCTTCCGCCGGGCTAGCCGCAGGATGACCGGTCGATAGATTTCGACGAACTCATGCCATGCCGCCTGATCCGCCGGATCGCGGACGCGGATCAGCAAGCTGGCTCGTGTTTCGGGGGTTGAGTTCATGAATTCGCACCTTCTCTACCCGTCTATACACGAGCGCAGCCAATATCTGTCAGATGCGATGATGTTCTTGGATCATCCAGCTAATCTTGACGCACGCGGCGCCAGGTCACTTTGAGCGCTGTCGAGTCGTCGAGCCGATTTGTCTCCTTCTCGACCTTGACCAGCAGCAGAGAGCCAAAATCGGTCAACACCCATCCGATATTCTGTTGGTCGGGGAACAGGCCGACGGCGGGGCGCGACGGTGCCTCGTCCACGTCGCGAGCGCTTTGGGCCAAGGACGCAATCTTCTGCATGAGCGGCCTGGGCGATATCTCGGCACGGTCCCATTCGTCCGGCGCGGGCATTAACACGGATGCGAGGTTCGGAAACAGCAGCATATCGGCCGATTTGTCGAAGTAGGCGTCAAGGCCGAGATTCTGCCAGACACACACTGTTTTCGGGTCCGTTGCATTGGCGCCCAACGGCGGATGAGTTTGATTGAGCGTCCCGTGGTCCAAGTCCAGCACCGACGGTTGATCGTCGCGATATGAAGGCACGGTCACCGAGTAGAGGCCGTCGTCCATCACCAACGGCAATTCGGACAACGGCTCTCCAATCGACAGCCGCGCGGGGCACTCGCGACGCAACTCTGCCTCGAAGTCGGACGCCGCGTTGCGGCCTTCCGATTCGGCCCATTTCGTCGGACCGAGTCGGACATCGATCTTGGAAAAGGGCTTCTGCCGATAGAGACCCGCGAGACGTTCCAGCAACGGCGCGGGATCATGAAAGACCCGGTCTTCGAACACATACACAGTCAAGGGCTTATCGTCCGGCGTGTCCCAGTTCCATATGTAGAGCGGAGAGGGAGCAGTATCGCCCCGCGCCCCCTGCAAGCCGGCGGCCGCGGCCTTTCCATTTGGGCTCGGCGAGGCCTTACTGCTCTTGGAATCGGTCTTCTTACGAACCAGCCACTCGATATCGTCGAGAACGTAAGCACCGGCGGCCGTGCGTCGCAGGCGCACGATCACCGCCTCGTCGCCGGTTCGCGTGATGATCACGGGCCGCTCGGGGTCGCGGTCGAGGGTCTCGTCCAGCGGCTGCACGGCGGCGGTCGCTACCATCGAGCGAACTCCCATCGTCGTGGGATCCGTCAGCGCGACCAACTGCGAGAGACGTAGAGATCGTGCCACGCGTACGGGATCCGAGGCGAGAGGCAAGTAGCCCTTTCTCAGAAACTCATCAGCCATGTCGGGCCACATCTTCCCGATCGATCGTTTATCGTCGACACTGGGGAAGCGGTCTTGCCATTGGTCTCGGTCGTCGAACGGCTCGCCGTCGGGTAACTCGGCCAGACGACGCTCGCCTTCAGCCACGAAAACATCGTGCTTTTCCGCAAAATGCCTGCGGGCCAAAGCGGCGATTGCCTCCTCGAGGTCGTTCATTTCCAACGTGTCCAAGCGGGGCAGCAGAGTGGCCCAAGCCTCCTTGCTGAAGGCATGAATGAGCCGTTGTGCCTCCGAGGCGTCGGGCGGGAGGATGAAGTAGTCCTGCGTGGCCGTCGGCTTTCGCTTCAGCCATTCGAGCTTCTCCGGGCGGTAAGAGCCGTCGGCGCCCCGTCGCAAGTGAACCGCCACCAACTCGTCGCCAAATGCCGTCGCGATCACGGGCCGCTCGATATTTCGATCCAAGACCGTGGTTGCACACGGGGCAAAGGCCCGCAGCCAGGCATATTTGCCGAAGGTCTCGGAACCCATGGCCCGTATAATCACCGGGTCGCGCCAGATCGACACAACGACGACCGGATGCCATAATGCCTGAGACTTCAGCGGCAAAGAGGAGAGGTCCGCTCTCGACAGAGACGTAGACTTCTCGGTCCACTGCGACGGATCGATCGGTTCGGCGTCGGGCAAGCGATCCAGGACGTGTTTGACCACCATGTCCCGGTGCGGCATGATGTGACGTAACGCCGCCGTGGCGGCGACCTGCTGGATCATCTCCTGGACCTTCTTCGGCTCGGCGCTGTCGAGCAACGGCAACGCGCCGGCCCAGACCGCTTCGCTGTAATTCCGCAAGATCCTCTCTACCGATTCAGCCGGGATGGCGGCCGGCCGATCGGCTTCGTCGGGCGTTTCTTTTGTGTTGGATACCGGGTACATCAATAGGGGGGTCTTGGCAGCCTGCCCCTTCTCGTCTTCCAGATCAATGGCTTCAATGAGCCAACTCCCGTAGACCTTGACGAGTCGATAAACCGTGCAGGCGGGGGGCATTTGTATGTCGCCGATCACAAACATCTCCGTGGCGACCGACGCACGATCGCCGTCAACGGACAGGGAGCGGATCTCATCCGTCTTCATGCCCTCGGCAATCATTTCGCGAGTCAAGTCCAAATGCTCTAGAAGATCCCACATGTTCGGATGGAGATGCGCGCGCACGGCCGCTTTGTCACGCTGCTCGAGCGCCTGGGCAAACTTGGCGATCACGTCTCGGACCTTCTGCTCTTCGATCTCCATGGGCGACTTGCCTTGGAAACGACCGATCTTCTCGGCCAGTTCGTTCTCGTCTTCCATTTCGATGTCTTCAATGACCCAACGCCCGCCGACCTTGACCAGTGCATAGACCGTGCATGCGAGAGTCGAGCATTTCTGACGGGCGAACGGGGCCATTTCCGTGGCGACCAGTGCGCGATCGCCGCGGACGAACACGGACTGGATCTCGTCCAACTTCAATCCGTCGGATACCGCCTCGGCCAACTCGTCCAACTCGTCCAGCAGGCCGCGCATTTTCGGGTGAAGACACTCGGCCACCGCCGGCTTGTCACCCTTGACGGCCGCCACGGCGAATTTGGCAATCAAGTCTCGGACCTTCTGCTCTTCTACTTGGACGGGCGACTTTTCTTGGAAAGGGCTGATTTCTGGGGCCAACCCGCTGTTCTCTGTTGGTTGCTCTGGCGTTTCCGTCGTTGTATTGCCCTCATCCGGAATATCGTAGTCTATACCCACGCGAATATCATCGTTCGTGCCGTCGCACTTGTCCGGCCCAAGCGACCAGATTGTCGTCTTTGTCCCGTCAGACACAGTGACGCGTCGATATCTGTAGGGGAGACCCCAGGGATCTGTCGGCAGTTCAGATACATAAGGGCCGGTCCAACGCCCACGTGGATCCGCGTCCTTCGGTTTCTCAACGAGTGCAGCGAGACCGGCTTCCGTTGTTGGGTAGGTTCCCATATCAAGTCGATACATCTCCAACGCAGTCTCCAGTTCGCGGCAAGTCACAGTTGCTTGTCGGCGAAACATCTCGGCCTGCTCCCACGAGTCCTCCGCCGGTCGTGAGGAAGCTGGTGGATCGGCCGTAGCTTGCAGGTCGCTGATCTCTTCGCTCAGTCCATCGGCGTCCGCAAGATCGATGTTGTCGACGACCCAACGGTCGCCTTCCTTCACCAAGGCGTAGACCACGGACATAGCACTCTTCTGTTGAGCGTCCGGAACCTGAGCGAAGTCGGTTGCCGCCAAAGCGCGGCCGTCAGCGACGACCACGCGTCTGATCTTCGCCACTTCCATACCCGCCGACATGATCTCCCGCGTGTGTTCGACGACATGCCGGGAACGCTTGGAGAGAAACGTGGCTGCCAAGGCCGTGTCGTTTCGGGCGGCAGCCTCGACGAAACTAGCGATTACCTCGCGCACGGCCGACTCGGGCAGTTTCGCAACCAGATCCATGGCGCAGATCGGGCATCTGCCAGGCTGGGGTACGTTGACTTGCGGGTGCGTTGCGCAGGTCCAGACTTGATCGGCCGGAGGTGAGGCGGCCGTTCCAGAAACCAGTTTGTAGCGGATCTTTACCGACGGGTGATCTTCGTCGCCGCGACCTACAAGTTGCACCACGCCCACACCGCCTTCGCGGGTCTTAAAGGCATATACCTTCTCGGGCGACACCCCTTCTCCGCCCAGGCAGATCAGGGTTGAAGCATCTTGATAACGTACGACAACGCGGGGATCGGGCTGCTTCAAAGCCTCGCGGGCTGCCTGCGGGGTCACCTCCTCCCACGATGACTCGTCTACAATGGCGGCACGGATTTCAAAACCGGTCAGCACGCCCTCGCCGGCCCGCACACCGGAGGCATCGATGCCTTGCTTCCGGGCCCAGGCGTGCATTTCCTCGATGAGAGTGAGTTCTGCAGGTCGCGTATACAGCTTGCCGGTATCAAGATCGATCAGATAGTCTCTCCCCTCGGTATGATCCTTGATCACTCGCTCGAACACCGTGCCGAAGACGCACATGTCCGGTTCACTCTGCAACTTTAGCACGACGCGTTTGATTCGTCCGTCGCGAACAGTTACCTTCTTGGTCTTCGGCTCGTGGCCTGCCAGCTTCACGACGACCGTATGGTCACCCGGCTCGACCTCGAACAGCTTCGGCGAGATGCCCTGCTGCTTGCCGTCGACGGTAATCGTGGCGCCGGCCGGGCTGGTACGGACATATAGCTCGGTGGGCTCTTTGTCGGCCGTCTGTGCCAGTGCGGCCAACACGCCCATCGAGGCCAACAAACACAAGGCCACGCCGCTGATCTTCGCTTTCCTGCTCATTATCTATCCCTCTACAAGTAACCGTGCTGCGATCGAACGCCAGATGCGGGGGATCACGGGCTATTGCAAGATAGCCTACCCGCGCGGCGTCACTACTTCAACGGCGGGCGCCCGCCGCTACTGGGAATACGCGCCGGCGGTCCGAAATCAGGCCCACGTTCTTGAAAAATTCTGCCGATTGGGTGTAAAATCGAGTTATCTCGCAGCCGAGAACGGGTTTCGGCGATTGGGAAAGCACTCCAGCGGATGCCATGGTAACCAACAGCAGGACTCAAGCCACGTTGCTCAATCGGTTGCAGGACGGCTCCGACCCGTTGGCCTGGGAGGAGTTCTTCAGCCGTTATTGGACGTTGATCTTTGGCTTCGCCCGACATCGGGGCTGCTCGGAGCACACAGCTGAAGAGGTCGTCCAGGACGTGATGCTCAAGGTGTTCGAGCAAAAGGACCTCTTCAATTACGATCCGGCACGAGGTCGTTTCCGCGATTGGCTGGGGACGCTGGTCCGCAACCGCGTGGTCCAGCGACGGCGCAGGCCGGCAGATCGCGTTCGAGCCCAAGGTGGCGACGCCGACTTGGCGCCCGCCGAGCCACAGGCCCAAGACGACACGGCCGACGCCGCATGGGAAGTCGCCTTCGAACAATCGCTGCTGTTGGTTTTGTTGGACGTGATTCGCCGTGAGATGGATCCCCGGGCCTATCTGGCCTTCGAGTTGTACACGCTCCACGATCTTTCGGGAAAAAAGGTCGCCAACTACACGGGGCTCAGCCGCAACGGCGTGTATCGGGCCCATAAGAGGGCGGTCAGTCGGCTCAGCGAACTCGGGGCCGCCTATCGCAAGGACGGCCAACTCGGCGATCGGCTCAAACGGGCAATGCGCGAACGTCCCCCGGCCGCCGTCGAATGGTCGCTCAATACGCGGCTCGAAGAGACGATGCGATCGAGATGGGGGACACCGAAACCGTGAGCCAGCATGCCGCCAACTCCTCGTCGGCCGACGATAATTCGCCGCCAACCGTTTCCGACTACGACCTGACGCGGGTGATTGGCGAAGGTGGGTTCGGTCAGGTGTGGCTGGCCACCAATCGAGCCACCGGGCATCTTCGTGCGGTGAAGGTGATTCCTCTGCACCACTCGGGCGCAAAGGACCCGGCAGGCCGCGAAATCACTTCCATCACGCGTTTGGAGGCAAACCTCCGCCGTCAGCATGCCAACCTGTTGAACATTCACCACGTGGGAATGACCGATGAGTGCGTCTTCTACGTGATGGATTTGGCCGACGATGTCTCCGGCAGCCCAGGTTCTTCGCGGCCCGGCTACCGTCCGGCCACGCTGCAAAGCCGGCTGGAGGCAGGCCCGCTGCCGCCGGACGAGTGCCGCCGCTCTGCCCGGCAACTTCTAGCCGGCTTGGCCTCTCTTCACCAAGCAGGCATGGTCCATCGGGATGTCAAGCCGGCAAATTGTCTGTTCGTCGATGGGCGGTTGAAGTTGGCCGATTTCGGCCTCGTTGCCGAAGCCGACCCGCATGTCTCGCGCGTGGGAACGCTGAAGTACATGCCGCCGGACGGACGAATGGACGCCCGGGCCGACGTTTATGCCGCGGGCCTTGTGATTTACGAAATGATCACCGGGCTGCCCGCCGAGTGCTTTCCCCGACCGGGAGACGGGGCCGAGGAGGCCGTCGATAACGCGATCCTGGGCGTGCTGAACCGAGTGGTTCTGCGTGCATGCGAGCCGGATCCCCAGCGGCGGTTCCGCGACGCCCGGGAAATGCTCGCGGAACTCGAGCGGAGCGAGTCTCGGGCCACGGATCGCCGGGCAAAATCGCGACGTTGGATCCTGGGCTCGGCCGCAAGTGTCGTCGTGGCCAGTTTGGCAGCGTTGGGATTCTGGATAAGCCGTCCGTCACGCGTCTACGTCAACTTCGTTACCGATCCATTCGAGGCGACGATCTATCTGGATGATGTGTTGCTGGTGGACGAGCGGGGAGAACCGTATACGACGCCATGCACGGTCGACGACCTCCCGGCTATAATCTGCCGCGTGGTGTTCAAGCACGACGACAGACAGAAAGACTTGGATCTGGGGCCACGAGATCTGGCCGAACAGACTCGCATCGAGGCCCGCTGGGATTCCCAGCCGTAGCCATCGGAGCCGTGTCCGTGCAGACTCCTCAGTGCTCCACACGGCCGATGCAATCGTGATAAACTCGTTTGGTGCCAATCGGCCCAAAGCCGTGTCTTGACGGACTTCACGCTCCGTAGCTAACAGTCTGTCGGACTTAGCCGAAAAACTAGGGTAAACACTCCAAAAACATAGTGTATTTGCACTGCCGACCTGACAATTTGCATGCGGCCAGGCAATCGCTTTGCCGCTAAGTCAGACAGACTGCTAACCCGGCGGAGTTGCACATTGAAGGGAATCTCTCTTGCCGGCAGGCTCTCGAGCGAGCGATGCTCATGGAACAGGCATTCATGGGGCGCCCTCCTCAGGTTCACTACTTGCCGATGGATCGTGTTTGGATATCCAGCGGCCCGCAGCCGTGACCGGCTCTTCAAACTGGATGGGCGCCTGTTGAGAAAAGTCGCTACACACGCACAGGTGGGTCGACACTACCCTACAAAGGAGATTTGACAGAAGTCCTGCAGCCCTTACGATCACTGCGACTTATCGAGATCCTCGGCATCAAATCGAAATGTCCAAGCTTGTCCAGACAGGCGGGTCCATCAAGCTGGCGACGTGCCGAAGGCCGGAATGCGGGCAAGAGAGACGAAATAGAGCGGGCATTCGTGCCAGAACCCCCGGCTAGAACGGCGTTTTCTATGCGACACCGCGGGCAACAATCTCCACCTGCGATGGTACGCTTCCAAAACCTCAAGCGACCGAGGACGATTTCGCCGTCGCACAATGTCGCGGGAGCCCACTTACGGGGGGCAAGACGTGTGCGGAGCAGGACGCCGTTCACCAGCTCATGACACGCCCTCCTCGGTCAGCAAGGCGCGTGGCGAAATCCCAGATATGACCATTTCGACCGCGCGTCCTGAGTGAGGGACCGCTCTCGCGAATCAAATCGATTCTGCCTCGGCGCACCCATCCGAAGCAGATTGGCAACTATCGTGTCCTCGCTGTGGCTCCGAAATGGCGGTCGTGGGGTTCCTTATCCCGCCGCAGGGCGGGGGCTGATCGAGGAGATTCCGCGTCACTGCGGCCTTTGGCAAGGGTCGGCGCCGAGGCCGCCACCGGATGTGGAGGGTTTGGTCCACGACCTGGATGGCTGCTTCTCAGACAGCCCGACGGGATCCTGCGACCAGGCAGGCATACTGACCTTCGTCGACATGGACACCTTCCTGGCGACCTTCTGATGGTCACCGACACATGCTGGCAGGGAAACGGTGCGCGAGAGCCGACGGATCGATCCGTAATTTGTGCCCCGATAACGGTCATCCTCGCAGTTGTAGATGACGCGTCCCTTGTCCCGGTCGAACCAGTTGCCGGCCACGATGCCGTTGTGCGCCGGATACGTGCCGGTGAAGAGCGAGGCGTGGCCGACGGGCGTTTCGGTGTCGGCATGCTGAAAATGTGTGTTCCGGTAGTGGGTCCCTCGTTTCATCAGATACCGGAAACCGCCTTCCCCCAGGCGATCCTCGTATCGCATCGGGAAATCACCACGCATCTGGTCAACCGTGATCTGGAGAATGAGTTTCGGCTTCGAAGCGGCGGTTTCCCCGAACGCCCCCGACAAAGCAAGGACATGCAAGAGGAGTGCGGCGGAGAGGGATCTTGTGGTAATCACTTGTCTCTTCCTTCGGACTGAGGTGACCAACCGCACTGAATGGCGTCGATAGCAACTAATGGCCGGAATGCTTGCGTGCCCGGGACACTCACGTGTGCGGCCTATGGACGCATTACTTACCGCCAACCTTTGCGTGGATTGGCAGCTAATGCGACCCCGGCTTCTCCAATTGCTTCAGGACATCGTCCAGGTTGAATGAGGCCGGCCTCTGGCTGGGCGGGAATTCTTTCAGGGAAGCCAGGAACTTGCCCACATACTGCTGTGCGGGAACAAACAAGTAGACGCGACGGACCCACCAGTCTTCGTACGTATTGGAGTCGTGGTCGGCCCTTTCAAAGGGGTCCATTCTCAGGTCGAACAGCTTGGGTGCCCGCAGAACTTCGTACTGGTCTCGCCACACGGCCTGACCTTCGGCACGCTGCTCCATGAAAACCATCTTCCAGCGATCGTACCGCAACGCCTGTACTTGAGCATCATCGGTGAAGTAGATGAAGCTCTTTCGCGGCCCCTTCGGCTGCTGCCCCGTGAGGTGCGGCACGAAGTTGTAGCCATCCAGATGGACCTTGAACTTCTTACCGTCGGCGGTGTGCCCCTTCTTGAGTTTCTCGACGATGTCGGAATCGCCGGCAGCCGCCACGAGCGTTGGCACCCAGTCGATGTGCGACATGATTTCGTTAGACACCGAACCTGCCTTGATCTTGCTGGGCCAACGCACGAGCATCGGAACGCGATAAGCTCCCTCCCAATTGGTGACCTTCTCGCTACGGAACCAGGTCACACCCGCGTCCGGCCACGTGCAGGCGTGAGGCCCGTTGTCACCTGTGTAAAGAACGATGGTATTATCCGCGATGCCGAGCTCGTCGAGCTT
>Ga0180438_10008102_pt1 | contig 13450 bp, 10 predicted proteins | sample SS_ome_12_FD_132455 | JGI IMG/M metagenome (GOLD analysis project Ga0180438, IMG submission 132455) | Hypersaline lake sediment archaeal communities from the Salton Sea, California, USA - SS_3_D_2 metaG | ecosystem: Environmental > Aquatic > Non-marine Saline and Alkaline > Hypersaline >... | reverse complement strand
TGGCGCAAAAACAATTGTGTATCCGACGCCGGTATTTCTGGTTGGGACGTATGACGCCGCGGGGAAGCCGAACATCATGGCGGTGGCGTGGGGCGGAATTTGCTGCAGCAAGCCGCCGTGTGTCGCTGTCTCGATGCGCGAAGCCACGTACAGCCATGGCAACGTTAAGGCGAACGAGGCGTTTACGGTAAATGTCCCGTCGGCGGCGCAGGTGAAGGAGGCCGATTATGCGGGCATTTACTCCGGCCGAGACGAGGACAAGTTTGCGGCAACCTGTTTCACGCCGGTAAAGAGCGACCTCGTCAACGCGCCGTACATCGAGGAGTGTCCGCTCGTCCTCGAATGCAAACTCGTCCGTACCATCGAGTTGGGTCTCCACACGCAGTTTGTGGGCGAGATTCTCGATGTTAAGGCCGACGAGGCGGCGCTGGACGATAAAGGTCACATCAGCATCGAGAAAGTGCAACCGTTCACGTTCGCGCCGGCCGACAAAGGTTACTACCGCGTGGGCGAATTCATTGGCGAGGCGTTCTCGATAGGCCGCCGGGTATGACAGACGGGATGCATGAGACGAAGCAACAGCCGTTTCTCCGACTCGAGGGCGTCACGAAACGGTTCGGCAAGGTCGTCGCGCTCGACAACATCTGCCTCGAGTTGATGCCGGACGAGTTACTTGTGGTGCTTGGGCCGACCGGCGCCGGCAAGACGACCCTGCTCCGCACCATTGCCGGGCTTGAACGGCCCGACGCTGGTGCAGTGCATCTGGGCAGCGCCGACGTCACGCACGCTGCCCCGGCGCAGCGCGACGTGGCCCTCGTGTTCCAAAACTTCGCACTTTACCCGGACTGGCCCGTGCGGAAGAACCTCGAGTTTCCGTTGCGAGCCCCCGGGCGAGACCTCGCGGCGGAGGCCGTCGCGGAACGCGTCCAATGGGCCGCCGACTTGCTGCGCATCGCGCACCTGCTCGACAAGGAAGCCGTCTCGTTGTCCGGCGGCGAGATGCAGCGCGTGGCCATTGGCCGCGCCATCGTCCGAAGGCCCCGGCTTTTTCTGATGGATGAGCCCCTCTCGAATCTGGATGCGAAACTCCGCGAGGCGCTTCGGACGGAACTGGCGGTGTTGCGCCGTGAGCTTGGGACGCCCATGATCTTCGTGACGCACGACCAAGTCGAGGCACTCTCGATGGGCGATCGCATCGTCGTGTTGTCGGAAGGCCATATCCTGCAAACGGGCACGCCCGAGGAGGTCTACCGGCGCCCCGCGTCGCCGTTGGTGGCGCGCCAACTCGGCCAGCCGCCTATCAACCTCTTCGAGGTGCGTCGTGTTGACGGCCAGTGGCGCACGGAAGACGGCACGCCCATCATGCAGGCCGAGCCAGGCCAAGACGCTACGGCCGTCTTGGGCATTCGCCCGGAAGACATCGCGCCCACCGGCGGCGGCGTCGAGGGCCGGGTCCAGGTTGTCGAGAACATGGGGGCCACCGAGATTTTATTGGCGGCGTGGGCCGGCCAGGAAATCCACATGATCGTGCCCAGCGGCTCGGGGTTCCGCCCGGGCGACGCGGTCTACCCAGCGCCCGATGCGGCCCGCGCTGTGACGTGGCCCGCCGCCTAGTGCCGAGCGGCATTTGCCGTAAGCGTTTTCGTCGTTGCCGCACGCCGCGGCGTGCTATACTGGCGGACGACAAATCGCAGGTTCCATGATATCGGCGCAAAGGGGAAACGACAATGGATACCACGCTGAAAGACAGGTTCAGCCATTTTTGGGACATATACTTCCCAGGGGCGGAATTACCGATCACCCTCTACTACACGGACGACGCAACGCGCGCGGAATGCGTGCCCGCCCCGCGCGGACACGTGTGTTTTGTGGCGCAGTTGGCGGGCGTGCGTAACGGGCGGCCGCGCGCGTTCAATGTGGACTCGCTCGGGTGTCCGGGTGGCAAACGCTACCTGGGCTTCTCGCAGGAGCTGATGCCCAACTTCGAGTATTTTCTTTCGTGCGGCATCCCCGGCAAACTCGAAGGCGAACGCTACAAGAAATCCCCGGAAATCGTTCGAGAACTTATCGAGAAAGACCCGGCATTCGTCGCGCCCGCGTCATACGCCGTCTTCAAACGCTGGGACCAGCTCGAACCGGAGGACGCGCCCGAACTCGTCATCTTTTTCGCGCCGCCCGACGTACTGTCCGGCCTGTACACCCTGGCCGGGTTTGATATGAGCGAACTCGAAGGCGTCATCGCGCCGTTTTGCGCCGGGTGCGGCGCCATTGTGCAACAGCCCTACATGCAAAAAGATCAGACGGAGCCGCGGGCTGTTCTGGGCATGTTCGACGTGTCGGCCCGCCCGTACGTTCAGAAAGACCTTTTGACATTCACCGTGCCCATGGGCAAGTTCGTGCGAATGATGGACGATGTCCAGGAGAGCTTCCTTACTACCCCCTCCTGGGAGCGCGTGAAGAAGCGGATTCGGGAAGATTGCTGTTAGCGGCTAATTCCTGGTTTCTAGTTTCCGGTTCTTGGTTACTGACAATTAACAACCAGCCACTAGCCACTTCTCCCTATCGCGGCCTTTTCTTCCTCGACGAGGGCTATCGCTTCCAGCGACGATTGCACGGTCACGATCGCGGGTGTCTTACCGTCTCGGATGCACGCGAAGAAGTATTCCTGTTCACGTGAATAGCCGTCGCCCGGCAGCAGTTCGGGCACGAGGTGTTCGCCGGACGCCGTGTGGACGTGCAACGCGGCGCCATCCGACTCGAGCGTGGCCTCCTCAAGCGATATACGGAACGTCATTCGGAACGGAAAGGTCGGTTGGTGGGCCCAGCCGCCGTCCAGACTCACAACGGGGCCGTCCGCGTACGTGTACAGCGCCACGATTTGGCCAATACCTTCCTTGCCTTCCCTGATTCCCGCAGCGGCGATTTCCGTGGGTTTTCCAAGGAGATAGTTCACGTAGTCGACGTCATGGATGTGCAAATCGAGGATTGCGCCGCCGCTCCGCTGTTCGTCCAGCAACCAGTTGTCCCACGCCCAGAGCGGTTTGGGGCTGTTCCGAACGAAATGCGCTGACAGCACGTGTCCGTAGATTTGTTCACGCACAAGCTCGTAGGCCTTGACATACGCCGGCCAGAACCGGATGCAATGGGCCACCATGAATACGCGATCGTAGCCTTCGAGCGCCGCGATGACCTCGCAGCCCTCGTTTGCGTCGAGCACCATTGGCTTTTCGCACAGAATGTGCTTGCCGGCCTCGATGGACTTGAGAATGTATGATTTGTGAAGGTACGTGGGAACGCCCAGAATCACCGCCTCCACGTTTTCACTGTCCAGCAGTTTGTTGGGGTCCTCGAAGGTTTCAACATCCACCAGGCTTGTGTCGCCCTCGATAGCGATATTGCCGTCCCCGGCTCCGCTTCGAGCAAGCCTCGATGCGTCCCCATCCGCGACGGCGACGACTTCGGCCAGGCCGCCCGCGCGCAGGGTCGCCAAATGCATGCGTCCGATAAATCCAAAACCGATGATGCCTACCTTAACCATTGTCATGGCCTCCCTCAGCCGTATTGCTCGATGAGACGCTTCATCTCGCCGCACACCCGTTCGGCTTGCTCGATGTTGGGCATGCCCGCATCGCCGACGATCACCTCGGCGGTTACGTAACCGTCATAGCCGATCGCGTTAAGGGCCTCGAATACTCGACGCCAATCAACGTCGCCGTCGAGCAAGCTGGCGGCGAAGTCGTCGAGCGTCCCGCCGCAATTCTTCCGCGTGAAATTCCTGAAATGGAGGCGCGCGATCCTGTCGCCGAGCAGCTCGATCCAGTGTTCGGGATATCCGTTGATGAGGCAGTTGCCGACATCGAAATACGCCTTGACGAAAGGCGACGCAAACGAGTCGATATACGACGCAAACTCGAACGGCCCTGTCAGAAACTTATTCCAAACGTTCTCGACGGCCACACACACGCCTGCGGCCTCGGCAACCGGCAGCAGCGTGCGGATCGAGCGTTGCGACAACGCATACGCCTGCTTCGCCGGAACCACCGGCCGCGATGGATCCCAACCCACGTCCACCGAACCGGGTACAACCAGAACGGCGTCCACCCCCAACGCGCCCGCCGCTTTGATGTAGGCCTCGGTAAACTCGACGGCTGCGGTGCGTTCCGTGTCGTCGGGACTGGACAGCGACGTACGCCAGTACGCGCCGGTTGCCAGTGAGGCAATCTCGAGCCCGGCCTCGGCAATTCGACTTCTCAACGCTGCCAGTTTCCCCTCATCCGTAGACGGCAGCAATTCGCCTGCGCCATAACACAACTCGATGGCATCGTAGCCGATGGATTTGGCCGTCTGCGCCGCGTCGGCAATCGGCAGTTCGCCTTCAAATCCGCCGACCATCCAGTAGTTCACGCTCACTTTCATCTTCGTCTCCCCATGCGGCATGCCTCGCACTCATTCTACGAACTCCGCCTGACCCCACGGCCGGTAGGGTAGCATGTCCTCACTACGGCTGCAATCCGCTGACTTGAGGCATACATCCGTGGGCAACGGCGTTACATGGCCGCGACGGAATGGAAAAAGGCTCCGGGCGCACCCAGCGAACCAGGGGACCTCGCCTCGAGCGCTCAGCGGCCAGCCGAAGTGACGGGGCAAGGGTTTCGGCGCGCCCGTTGGGTTTCTCCCAGGATTTCCCAACGATTACTGTTGCGCTCTCTGCTGGCATCGGCAACACTATTTGCAGAAACGAAGTTTTGCTGGTGTTAGGAGGTAATGATGGCAAGAGAGTGTGCGCTTCCTCGTTTTGTGCCATCGAGAACCGGCAAGGCGACCGCTCTTCCGAATGCTTCACACGAGCGCTGGCTTACCCCCCCCCGCTTCCCGGCGTACCCCTGATAGAAAACTCGAATTCGCCGCGTCTTCCGGGCGGCTGGTGCGTGTTCTTCTACTTCAAACGGTTGGACTGGAGGCATGGCAACCGACTCTCTGCGCGTTTTGAGTCGTGTGCACATCGTGCCGAGTGTTTGCATCACGCCAGCGTCTACGTCCAGACACAACTGTGAGCGGGCGGTGCGATGGACGGCAGGCATCGGTTGGAAGCACAGGGAGAGTACAGTTCAGTGGGAAGGTCGGGTCCGGTTTTAGCCATAAGTGACAGCCCTGACTTTGTCAAAGCCGTTAGTGCGCTGCTGCGGCGTGCAGATGGCCCGGTCATGGCGGCCTGCGGGCGCGCAGCGGCCGCCCTTGAGGTGGCCCGAGCACAACGCCCTCGAGGAATTGTTGTGGACGTGGGGACAGGGGGCATGAGCAGTCTCGAGGCCATCTATGAGTTGCGACGCGAGTTTCCACGGGCGGGCATCGTAGCCGTTACGCCGCTGCGTACGGGCAGTCTCGGGCGGAGCGCGCTGGAGTCGGGCGCAGACGAGATCGTTTTGCGCGCGGACCTGGAACCGGAGCTTGTTCCGGCGTTGCACCGGGCAATGGCCTCCGCCAAGTTGCGCTAGAAGCGGACGTTAAAGTGGAGGCGTCCGGAGCCCTGGTCGCTGTCGGGATTGATGGGGAAGCCATAGTCGATGCGGACGGGTCCCATAACGGGCACATCTACGCCAAGACCCAGGCCGACACTGTGTTTGTAGTTGCTGAGATCGAAGTCGCCGATAGTTTCCCATACGCCGCCATTGTCGTAGAAGGCGTACAACCGGAATTGGTTGGTGAGCTTGTATTTGACCTCGATATTGTTCACGGAACGGAACTCGCCGCCGATAGCGCTCTTCTCGCCCCACCAGATGAACCGGCGTTCCTTGGGGCCGATATCGCGTGTATCATAGCCGCGCACGGTGCTGCTGCCGCCGGCAAAAAAGCGCTCGGTGATGGGAACGTAGTCTGAAGAGCCGTATTCGTCCACCCATCCGAGGCGCGCCCGCACCGAAAGAACCCATCTCTTCTTCCCGCCGAGAGGCCAATACCACGTTGAGTCTTGCTGTAGCTTAATGAAATGGTTGTCGCCTCCCAATCCGGCGATCTCGATTTCGGCGTCGTGTTTGGCGCCGGTCGACGGGTCCCGGTTAAAGTCGAGGGTATTGCGGGTGAGACCCCAAGCCGAGCTGATGGTCGTGTCGCCGCCGCGATGACGGCGATAACGCGATCCGCCGAACAAGAACGGCAGGTCGGTGATGTCGTCTTCACTGTACCGGAACACCGACCTGGCGTTGAGGTAGGGCGACAGCATCTTGCCGAACCGGAGTTGCACGCCTTGACTCCGCTGGGAGAAGTCTATGCCGCCGGTGTAATCGTAGGACTCGTCGAAGATGTCCAGGCCGGCGCCGAGGGGGTAGCCGAATATCTCATCATCCATGAAGCTAAGGTAATATTCACTCCGAACGTCGCCGAGGGCTAGCTTCGCCCTGAACCGTTGCCCGCCGCCCGTGAATGTCGGCCAGTTGAGAATGTCAAAGTTGGTGCGTTCGAGTTCGATGAACCCGCCGAACTTCTCTTCGGTGCTGTAGCCGGCGCCGAAACTGAGGTTGCCGGTCTTCCCTTCGTCAACGTCCAGCAAAAGGTTTATGAACCGATCGTCCTCTTCGACCGGGTCCATGGTGATTCGGGTCTCCTCGAAATAGCGGGTATCTTCGAGGGTCCTGAGGCTCATTTGCACCATGGCACCGTCGTATCGGTCGCCAGGGATAAGGAATAGTCGCCTTCGGAGAACCTCGTCTTTGGTGCTTGTGTTGCCGGTGATCTCGATTTCGCGGACGTACTTGAGTTCGTCCTCATAGACGTCATGCACCACGTGGGTGGTTTTCTTCTCGCGATCGATGGTGGGGCGCGCCGTGACCCGGGCCAGGACGTAGCCGCTGTCCTGGTAGCCTTTCTCAATGGTCTCTGCGTCCTTCTGGATCTGGCCAACGTTGTGCACATCGTCTTCATGCACTTTGATTGCGTTGAGGAGTTCATCGTCGTCAAAGACTTCGTTATTGGCGATGGCCAGGGATTCGACATGGTATTCCGGACCTTCGTCGACGCGGATGGTTATGTCGAGCCGCTTGCCCTTCTTGACGTATTCGAATTCCGTGTCGGGAACCGCCGCTTCGAGACGACCGTAGTTGCCGTATTCATCAACGACGTTCTCGAGGTCGGCGTCGAACGTTGCCTCGTCGAACTTGCCGCCAAGAAACCATTTCGCCCGCTTTGTTTTCATAAGTTTTCTAAGTTTGCGCTGCGAGAGGATCTCGTTGCCCGTAAAGCGGATGCTGCGTATGCGCGCCTTTTTGCCTTCCTCGATCGCAAACGTAATGCGCACCCGGGAAGGTCCTGTCTCTTCCACAAGAATATCAACGGAGGCATTCTGAAATCCTTTGTCGGCGTAGAGATCGAGGACGGCTTGGCGCTCTTCGTCGTATGCATCCTCGACAAAGGAATCCCCTCGTTGCCAAGAGAGCACACTGCGGATCTGCCGTGAGGAAATCTTTTTGTTGCCGATGACCTTTATCTCGTCGATGACCCGTTTCTCTGAGAGAAGATACGTTACGATGAGTTGGTCCTCTTCGAGTGAAACGTCGGCCTGGATGGTGACAAAGAACCCGAGGCCGTAGAGGCGGCGGATGTCGCGGGCGATCGCGGGCGGACTGTACTTTTGGCCCGGTTTCACTTCGAGATGGGAACGCACGCGCTGCTCGTTTACGCGTTCCAGTCCATCCAGCCGCACCTCGCGCACCGTGCGATCGGCAAGGTCTTGGGCGTGCGCAGCCGCACAGACCGCGCCCACGACGGCCAGTGCGAGGGGGACAGCGCGTTGTCTCAAGTGGTCACACCTTCCGCTGCAGGCACCATAGGTTCAAAAACGAGTTTCTCCTCTTCATCCGATGGATGAATTTCGACCGCCGAGCCCGGCGTGAAAAAGCCCTTCAGCAGCAACTCCGATAACGGGTCCTCGATGTATTGCTGCACCGCCCGCCGCAACGGCCTCGCCCCGTACTGCTCGTCAGTGCCGAGTCGGACAAGAAACTCGCGGCCATTTTCCGTGAGGACGAGTTTTATGTCCTTTTCAGCGAGACGTTTTATCACTTCAGCGACTTGAATGTCAACAATTCCGAGCAGATGCGCATGCGTCAGCCGGTGGAACACGACCACTTCGTCCACTCGGTTGAGGAACTCCGGATTGAACGTCTTCTTCACTTCTTCCATTACACGGTCTTTCATCCGTTCGTATTCGTCGTCGCCGGATTCGCGTTGAAAGCCGACACCCACGCCCTTGCCGATCCGGCGGGTGCCGACGTTGCTGGTCATGACAATGACGGTGTTGCGGAAATCGACTTTTCGTCCCGTGGCGTCGGTCATATGGCCGTCCTCGAGCACTTGAAGCAACATGTTGAAAACATCCGGATGCGCTTTCTCGATCTCGTCGAACAGCACGACGGAATAGGGTCTGCGGCGAACCTGTTCGGTCAGCTGCCCGCCCTCGTCGTATCCGACGTAGCCGGGGGGCGCCCCGGCGAGGCGGGATGCGGCAAACTTCTCCATATACTCGGACATGTCGATAGTTATCAGGGCATCCTCGTTCCCGAACAGGAAACTCGCCAGCGATTTGGCGAGCAATGTTTTACCGACGCCGGTCGGGCCAAGGAACATGAACGAGCCTACGGGACGTTGCGTGCTCTTGAGGCCGGCCCGCGACCGCTGAATGGCCCGGGCAATCGCGTCGATGGCGTGTTCCTGGCCGACGACCGTCTTGTGCAATTCATCGCGCATCCGCAGCAGGCGTTCGGACTCCTTTTCTTCAAGTTTGGTGAGCGGGATGCCGGTCCATTTCGACACGATATAGGCAATGTCCTCTTCGTTCACGACCATTTCGGCGGAGTCGCGCTGCTTTTCCCATTGCCGCTTGTTCTCCTCCAGTCGCGATATCAGATTGCGTTCGCGGTCGCGCAGGCCGGCCGCTTTCTCGTATTCCTGGCCCCGGATCGCCGCTTCTTTGGCCTGGGTGACTTGTTCGATTTCGCGTTCAAGTTCCTTGAGATCGAGGGGACGGGTCGTGATCTGAAGCCTTGCGCGGCTACCGGCCTCGTCGATTACGTCCACGGCCTTATCCGGCAGGAAGCGGTCTGTGATGTATTGGTTGGAGAGTTTTGCGGCGGCCACAATGGCCTCCTCAGAGAACTTGACGCGGTGGTGGGCCTCATATTTGTCGCGCAGTCCTTGGATAATCTCGATGGTTTCCTGGACGGTTGGCGCATCGACGAGGATAGTCTGGAACCGGCGCGCGAGTGCTGCGTCTTTCTCGATGTGTTTGCGGTACTCTTCCATGGTGGTGGCGCCGATACACTGGAGTTCGCCGCGGGCCAGGGCCGGCTTCAACATGTTGGCGGCGTCCACCGCCCCCTCAGCCGCGCCTGCGCCGACGATGGTGTGCAGTTCGTCAATGAACAGGATTATGTTGTCGGCGCGGCGAATCTCTTTCATGACCGATTTCAGGCGTTCCTCGAATTGGCCTCGGTACTTCGTGCCGGCGACCACCCCGGCGAGGTCGAGGGTCAGTACGCGGCGATTCAAGAGCAGGTCCGGCACGTCGCCCCGCACGATGGCCTGGGCGAGCCCCTCGACGATGGCGGTCTTGCCCACGCCCGCCTCGCCGATAAGGACGGGGTTGTTCTTAGTGCGCCGGCTGAGCACCTGGATAACACGCTCGATCTCGTCCTCCCGGCCGATGACGGGGTCCAGTTTATCGTCCGTGGCCAATACGGTGAGGTCGCGGCCAAACGCGTCCAGGGCGGGGGTCTGAGACTTCTTGCCTGCGGTTGCCTGGCCCCCGGAACGCGGCTGCTCAGGGAGGAGCCGCATGACTTCGGCCTGCACCCGCGCCAGGTCGACGTTTCTATCCTGGAGAACCTTGGCGGCGATGCCCTCGCCCTCTTTCAGCAGTGCAAGGAGAATATGCTCGGTGCCGATGTAGTTGTGATTGAATCGTCTTGCTTCGTCGACGGCCAGTTCGAGCACTTTCTTGGCGCGGGGCGTGAACTTGATGTCATCGCCCGCGGCAATGGCCGGGCCGTGTTGGGCCTGTTGCTCGATCTCGGCGGCAAGCACGTCGATGTCGGCGCCGAGGGTTTCCAAGGCGCGCGCCGCAATGCTTTCGGGTTCCCGGCACAGGCCGAGCAGAATGTGCTCGGTGCGCACGTACTCGCTGCCAAGGCGCGTCGCCTCCTCGCGCGCGGCGCTGATAACGTGTCTGGCGCGTTCGGTAAATCTTTCCCACATGGCCTCGTGGACCCCTTTCCGCCGGTCACTGCTCCTTAAGGGCCCCGGCAGTGGCCCGCACTCCCACCCGTCTGGACTCCATTATAAATGAAAACACAACCGGTTCGCACCGTTGTTCCCGGAACCGCTACAACCATATTTAGCTACCGGCACCTTTGCCGCCGCCGCAAATCTAAAATCTGAAATGGACAACGGACAATCTGAAATGCGTACGGGTGCCACTGGCGGCTTGTCCGCCAGTGGTGTTGCGACTCTGGACCTTTCTGGCAACGCCAGATTTCATATTGTCAGTTTCAGCTTTTGGCTTCAATTCCCATCAGCTATCTCGACAATGAAGCGCCGATATGCCCTGCTAAGTGGCCGGACCAGCGCCGTGGGGGGTTATGCCAGCCGCTCTCTGAATAGATCGGCCCGTTCACTGTTCAGCGTGAGATCGTCGCAGTCCTGGCCGAGCCGCATTTCGATGTGGCCTCGGTGCGCGTCCATATGCAGTCTGTTGATGCATTCAAAAGAGTAGTCGGCGAAAAGGCCGCATCCGATTCCCAAGCGCAAGGAAGATACGAGCCGCACGGCTTCTGGGAAGTCCAGAAGCCTCGCCTCGCGCGCGACGCCAACGGCCCGGTATACGCGGTCCTCGAGACTTCGCGGGGCGTCGTGGACGAGCGCGTTGCGCGCGTCTTTCTCCCATGAAATCACTTCCGACACAAGGTGTTTGAGGTGGAACACGATCTCCTCTTCGGACTGGCCCAGGGTCGACGCGTTCGCTAGTCGGACGAAGTCACTCTCTTCTCCGTCCGCGGCGTCATAGAAGTCCTGGAATGCGTATCGCTGGCCGCATAACTGTTCTTTTGCGGCGCCGACCTTGTTGACTTCGAAGAGGGCGGGGACATGGGCGACGGCGGTGATTCGCAAGCCGGTGCCGAGGGTGCGCAGATTCGAGGAAAGATAGCCGAGGTCCGGACTAAACGCGTATCCGAGCATGCCGGCCAGTTTGTCGTCCACGGCATTCAATCTTGACCATACCTCTTTAATCTGGAGGCCCGAGGCCAACGCGCGAACCGCCACATGTTCCGTTCCGTTTACGAGGACGCTCATACACTGGTCATCGGCCACGTATACGCCGCACGACTTTTTCCCGGGTGCGAAGTCCCGCCCGATAAGGATCCGCTCGCCAAGGAACCGCAACTCGCGCGGCGCCAGATTCGCTGCGGCGTAGTATTGGCCCCTGCCAAGAAACCCGAGGCTCTCCAACGCGCCGACGACGCGTTGCTCGACCGCTGCGCGGTCTTCGGCCGAGCAGCGTTGAGGAAACGGAAAGTCGGCCAGGTTCCGGATAAGGCGTCCGCACGTGCCGACCACCATGGCCGGTTCGGGCCCGTCGGCGGCCAGCCACGCCGCCGCCTTGTTCATCAACGAACTAGCCATTGCCGTTCCTCACGAGCGGGTATAGCTCGATGCTTCCTGTTGACCTGTGCGCAACTCGCCGGGCAAATAGAATGGAGAACCAACGGCGAGAATCCGACATATGACGGAACAGTCGATGGGCCTGGTTGGCGCAATCCCGCGGTCACGAGGACTCGACCGTTCCGGCCTTGTCTCGTTGGCGGGTGCGCAACCCTGCCTCGAGCAATCTGATCTCGTCCCGCAACACGGCGGCATCCTCGTAGTTCTCCATGCTCAGAGAACTCTGAAGCAACGCCCGTTTGGTGCGGAGTTCGGCCCGGATGCGTTTGAGGGCATCGTCGTGTTGAGGCGCTTTGCCTCGGTGGCGAGCAGAGACGTGAAACCCGAGGAGCAGGGGGGCCAGGCGATCCGCGAACGTATCGTAGCACGTGCCGCAGCCCAGTTGGCCCGTCGCAACCACTTCGACGAATTTTGTTTTGCAGGCGGGGCAGATGCGCTTTTCTGCAGGCAAATCCGTCAGAAGGTCCACCGCGCCGTGGTGACGGAACGTTGGCGCCGGACCCGACAACTCGAATCCCGCCGCCGTCTCGTGCTCGCGTTCTTCCAGACAGGTCCGGCACAGGTGGAGGTCTGTGACCTTGCCGTCAATGACCTCGGCGTACCGCACGGTCGCGCGGTTCTTATGACACTTCTGACAAAGCATTCAACCTACCTCAGACTCAGTATACCATTACGTGAGACGTTACGTCCATCCGCACCCCGCCGAAATACGCCTTTCTCTTTGCGTGATTAACACGCGTCGGGTCTCGGGTGTTCCCGACGGGCAAGTATGTTGCATGAGTCTGCTGGGCCTTCTCTCGATGAGTTTGCTGCACCGGTTGCAGAACTCTACAATCAGCACCGGCATAATGCGGCGGACGGCGGACCTTACGCCCGAGGCGGACCGGGTCGCTTTTTGCACAGTTTTCTTTTTTTTGACAGCGCGTCTGCGCGCTGTAACTTAATCCTCGTTGCTGCGTATACGAAAGCGGAACGATGATCGGCAGGTGATGGGCAGAAGACACTCGAGTGCGGAGAAGAGCGAAGCGGAATACCGCTTGTTTCAGCGGATTCGGCGCGGCGACGTTGCGTCCTTCGAGGCGTTCTGCGTCCGCGTCGAAGGGCCCTTGTTCGGCTATGTGCTGAGGTTGGTCAAAGACCGAACCGAAGCGGAGGACATTGCCCAGGAGGCGTTCCTCCGACTCTACCGCGCGGCAGGGTTGGGCAAGTTGAATCGCGCGCCGAGGCCGTACCTGTTCAGTATTGCCCATAATCTTGCGACGGATTTCCATCGCAGACGCAAGAACGTCGTTCCGTTGCGCGCCACCGAGGCCGCCTCGGCTGCGCGCGAGGCCGAGCGAAGCCTTCTTCGCGAGCAGATCGACAAGGCCCTGGCGGCCCTGCCCGAATCGCATCGTTCCGCGATCATGCTTCGCGAGTTTGGAGAGCTCAGCTACGCCGATATCGCAAACACGCTCGGCGCGACGCTCGATCAAGTCAAGGTCTGGATCCACCGCGCGCGAAAACGGCTGGCCGAACTCCTCGATCGCGACGGACAGTATGTAGGAGAAAGAAACAATGGCGCGTGAGTTCACAGAACTATCCGCGTATCTCGATGGCGAACTCGACGATGCGCAGCGCAGCGCCGTCGAGGCGCGCCTGGCGTCGGATGCCGAGTACGCGCGCGAACTCGAACGCCTCGAAAGGATACGAACCATGTTGGGTGTGTGCATCGAGCAACCGGGTTTCCATACAAAGTTGA
>Ga0180438_10008101_pt1 | contig 13451 bp, 8 predicted proteins | sample SS_ome_12_FD_132455 | JGI IMG/M metagenome (GOLD analysis project Ga0180438, IMG submission 132455) | Hypersaline lake sediment archaeal communities from the Salton Sea, California, USA - SS_3_D_2 metaG | ecosystem: Environmental > Aquatic > Non-marine Saline and Alkaline > Hypersaline >... | reverse complement strand
GCAATTGCGCGTGCAAACGTCGCCGAGGATCATAAACGTAGCCGTGTTGCGACGCCAACATTGGCCCCGGTTAGGACATCGGGCGCTTTGACACACGGTGTGCAGTCCGAGATCCTCGATGAGTTCCCTAGTATTCCGGAAATCGGGACCCGCCCCCCATGCCTGTCGGATCCATTCTGGAAATCCTTTATTCATAGACAGTTAGCCTCGAACAAGATCGCTTGTTTCGATGGGAACCGAGGCACCGCCCGGCAGTGCGCAGGCATTATAGCATGACCATGCGGCCAGGAAAAGAGGCGAGTGCGGGCAGTGGGGGAACTGCCGCCAGAGCACTCGCCGGTGGTGGGAACCAGCCGTTTCCGGCTGCAGTTGCGGTCGGGACCTGGGGGAGCCCCACCACAACCATTCCTGGAACATACGTTGAAGCCGCTTTATTCCATACATAATCGCCCGGTGAGTAGATAGTCCTGGCCCAACAACAAAAGGCCGGTGCGGTCGGCCATGGTCGCCACCGGAAACGCCCCGTGCGCGCCGAAAGCCGGGATTCGTGTCCATTCCGAGTTGACATACGGGGGGCGAATGACGAGAATCTCCGTTGTAGGAGGTTGTTGGTCATGGCATCGGCGCCGTTCCACGTCGTGGGCTATGTGGCATGCCTATTCTTGGGCGCGGCGGCGGTTGCTGCGCCGCGTGCCCTTGATGGCGCCGCGACTATCGTGGGGGACGACTCGGCGGGCAACGCGGCGCAGTCGCGTCCGCATAAGGCCCGCGTTGACGAGGTGGCGGGCGCGACGCGAAACGGCGACATCTCGCGCCCCGATGGGGCTGCCGCGCCAGTGGAGAAAGGGAAGCAGGCGCCCTCGGCAAGCCCTGTGCTCTGGGAGATGCTCCGGTCGCCCGACCCCGGCATCCGGGAGCAGGCGATCGAGGGATTGGCCAGCGTGGGCGGGGCCGAGAGTATTGGCGCCGTGTTACGGGGTCTCCTGGACCCCGACGCGCGCGTGCGTGCGGCGGCCGGTAAGACGCTCGCGTCATTGGCGCCGGACGAAGTGTTCGACCAAATCATGACGATTCTGTGCGCGGGGAGCTACGAGTCGGTCGCCTCGCTGGATTCGGCGTTGCCGTTGTTGGGCCGTTCCCTCGAGAAACGGCTTATGACGACACTTGAGTCCGACCTTGAGCCACTCGAGCGCCGGGTCGCCGCGGCTTACGCTCTCGGGCGCATGGGAAGTCGGCACGCAACGCGGGCGCTTGCGAATTGCGTATGGTCGCCGAGCCCCGAGTTGGCGTTTTTCAGTGCGGACGCGCTCGCGCGGACGGCGGATCCGGCGGCCTTCGGCCTGTTCGTCGAACTCACGGGTCACCCATTGTGGGAAGTGCGCTCGGCGGCCATCTACGCGTTGAGTCGCGTCGGTGGTAACGCCGCGGCAGACGTGCTGAAAGAAATTGTGTCGGGCGCGACGGGCGCCGACGACGCCTTGCGCGAACAGGCCGCGGACGCCTTGGCGATGATGGGGGACGAGTCGGTCGTGCCGTTGCTGGTGGCCACCATGGAATCGGATGTCGCGTTTCGCGAGACGGCGGCGAACACGCTGCATAATATCACCGGTGTGCACCTCGGCAATCGCCCGCGCGACTGGGTCGAATGGCTCGAGGCTGCCGAACGCGAAGCGATGGAATGGTCGAGCGCGGCTCAGCGGGCCGCTATCGAAGAAAGGGCTTCCGAGGCCCGGGAGTATGCGCGACGGTACGGACGCGAGGCCCAGGGTTTCCTCGAATCCGTGGGTCTTCGGGGCCTCGCCCGTTTCCTGAGTAGACTGCGCCGATGATGCGGAATGCCCTCTGCGCTCACTCCTGCTATCTCGTACCCTTAGTCTTCTCGGTCGCGGAGGACCGCGACCCTGCCGGCCCGCACTCGTACTTGTACTCGAAGGAAAACACCGAACCGTTTCGAAAGGACGCTGCCTCGCATGCCGTTCGATAGACACCTGCTGATACCGGGCCTCGAACATATCGAGGCAGAGCCAAACGCCACCCGGCTCGTCAACACCTTACTTCGGAAGGAAATGCCCGATCGCGTACTACCTATGGAACTCATCATCGACGATGAGGTGATTGCCGCGGTTCTCGGCAGGCCTATTACGGGGGTCACAGACTTGGTGGAGGCATATCTGCGGTTGGGATACGACACGGTACCGTTGCGCGTTAGCCCGCCTTTCAAACGCGCGAGGGAATTTGCGCCCGACACCGCCGCGCTCGATCGCGGCGAACGCGAGTGGGCGCGGGGCGGGCTCGGCGTCATCACGAATCGCGCCGATTTCGAGCGCTATCCGTGGCCGGGCGCCGACTCGAGCCTGGCGGCGACGCTCGAGGGGGCCGCGCGGGTCTTGCCCGAGGGCATGGGCATCTTGCTTCGTTCGAGCGGCATTCTCGAGAACGTCATGAAGCTCATGGGGTATGAGCACGTGTGCCGGGCGCTATGCGAGGAACCGGAACTCGTCGCGGACGTGGCGGGCCGGGTCGGCGAGGTGATTGTCGCGACCTTTCGCCAGGGCATCGCGCTCGACTGCGTACTGGGCGTGTTCTACGGTGACGACATGGGTTTCAAGACCTCGACCATGCTGTCGCCCCAAGACCTCCGGACATACATTCTGCCGTGGCACAAAAGGATCGCCGATTTGTGCCACGAGCGCGGAAGGATCGTGATTCTGCACTCTTGCGGGCAGATTGACGCGATCATGGACGACCTAATCGACGTCGTCGGTATCGACGCAAAACACTCGTTCCAAGACGAAATCGAACCCGTCGCCGCATTCAAACGGCGCTATGGCAACCGGATTGGCGTGGTCGGCGGCATCGATATGGACGTCTTGGCCCGAAGCGACCCCGACGACGTCTCGGCGTACACCCGCCGCGTACTCGAGCAGTGCGCCCCGGGCGGCGGCTACGCCCTCGGCGCCGGCAACTCGATCGCCAACTACGTCCCGCTCGACAACTACTTCGCCATGCTCCGCGAAGGTTTCTGCTTCAAGGTATAGGGCTGCAACGCCGAATCTTGATGTCCAGAGAATCTGCCCGCATGTTCGTGTAAAGCACAGCCCTGACATTTTTTCAGGCAGGGATGAGTGTGGATAAGTGTCGATAAGTGTTTTTAATCTCTTTCTTGTGAACACTCATCTTCACTCATTTCCACTTATCCTATCCTTGACAAATTCTTGTCACTATTGAATTTTTGGGCCTTGGCCATCCTTGCGGGCGAGGGATTCTTCGCTTCGTTCAGAATGACACGCAGAAAACAGCGTTGTGGTGCCAGGGGGCTGGCAGGAAAGGCCGCGCACTCATGAGACCCCAGAGAGCCAGCGCAACGTGGCATGGACACCCTCGGTAGCGGAGATTCGAGAACGAGTCAGTGCTTTGTCCCGCAGCCGAGCGCGGCTGTGCCACATTGGAGTCCTGAATTTGATGGGTATCATATATGCAAGTCGCTCATTTGAACTCGAGCTTACGGCGAAACGGACGCGGACGGCACTTTCAGCTTTCTTCTCTTGACTAGAACATCAAGTCGAGTTGGCGGACAGACTCATCGGTGATCTCGACAAAGGTTGTGCTGACCGCTGTGACGTCGGGCGCGTGTGGGTCCGGCCCGAACGTATGAACAAGCGCTACAACCGTATAGCGGTCCGGCGTCAGCCCACCGACGTTGTAGTGCCCGTCCTCGTTGAGAAAGGTCCGATTGGCAATGCGGTCGCGGCACTGCCGGATTGTCTCTTCGGCGTTCTCCGCGTTGACGGAAACTTCGCCCCGAAACACAAAGACGAGAAGGCGTTCATCCGATTTCAGTCCCGAGACACTGCCGCTGACGGCCGCGCCGGTGGAGAACTCGATGTCTTGGCGAACGGCCTGCCCTTCCTGGATATCGAATTCGACGTGCCTAAACTCGGTGCTGCTATTATCAGAAACACTAAGTCTGGCGAACGCCGCTGGAAGTTCGTCAAACCGGTAGTACCCGTTGTCTTCCGCCTTAATAAGCCGCGTAAGCTTCTCGTCGCCGTTGGTTGTCGAAAGGAAGAGCGAGAGTGACCCGCCACGAATTGCTTCGCCGTTGGACGTGATTCGCCCTTCGACTGACGCACTGCCGGGAATGTAGTTGAAGTCAAGCACCGTTGTTTTCCCGTTCGAGACAATCGCTGTCTGGGAAAGCGTCCGACGGCCGGAAGGGTTTCGCAGATCGAGCCCTTCTACTTCGACCGTTACTCCTACCTCACCCGCTTGCACCGCGCTAACACGATAATGGCCGGTCTCCGAGGTCGTAGCGCTACTTGAGATACCTGAGGGCGGCAATGTATGCAGCTTGACTGCCCGATCGGGCCAGGGCTCTCCGTCAAAGTAGACAACGCCTTCCACTGTTCCTCCCTCGTCGAAGACAATGGTTACGTTGTTCACCCGTCCAGGGATCAACGTGACAGGGGTTGAGGCCGCTGGATACTGGGGATGATGCGCAGAAATCACGGCCAAGTCGGGGGCCAAGCCGATCAGCGTGAACTTGCCGTCGGCGTCCGATCTCGCCGCAATTGACTCTTCGGCGCGCGCCATGCCTTGCAGTCTGCCGGGAATAATGGCCGCGTTAGCGACAGGTTGTCCCGCGCTCGTCAAAACCTCGCCTTCGACGGTAAGGCCCTTCTCGAGGCGCAAGACAACGTCGGAGACGGTCTCTGCCGGGGCTACGTACGGTACCTCCACAGAGGCCTGCAGATACCCGCGCGCCCGTGCAACGACCGTTACTCGCCCCGGCCTGACGTCGGGGATATGGAATGCCCCGTTTTCGTCCACCTGACTTACGAGATTTCGCTCCCAACCAGGGGCGAACGGCGTGAAGATCTCGGGGAAATGCAGCACCTGAAACTCGGCTATCGGTCTGCCCGTTACGGCATCGATAACACGTCCCTCGATTGCGCCTCGCCGTTTCATCCGGAAGTCAATGCCACTTTGGCCGGCCGACACATGTTCGCGAGAAACATCGACATATTGCTCGTGGTCCACCTTCAACGTGTATTGTCCGGCAGTCAAACCCGTCAGGGTGTACGCGCCGTCCTCCTTGCTGCGTGCCTGGCCCTCCGCGCATCGGATATACGCACCGACAACGGGGTTGCCCATTTCGTCGGAGACACGTCCGGACACTGCGAGGCCCCGATCAAGGACAAGCTTCAGTCCTTCCACCACTTGACCGTGGGCCAATTCGATACTGCCATAGGGCGGCCGCGGGGATGTTGACTGGCCGCCTTCCGGCGACAGAAGTCCGAGTCTATACGACCCAGCAGGAAGGCCGACAAGCGAGAAGGCGCCGTCGGAATCGGTTCTGCCGGCTTCCCACGCCTGGATAAAGCCGCTCTGGCGTTCAGCCCCTGGGACAACGAGGACATCGGCGACCGCTAAACCACGCGCATCGACAACGACACCTGAAATGCGGGCAGTCGGGTACATTACCAGTTCGATCTCCGGAGAACCGTCTGTGCTTGGAGACACTGGGCCGTGTACGTCGCTGGCCAGCATGTCGCCTTGCGCGCCGAACACGGGGACTGTGCACGCGAAAAGGAACTGGGCAGTCTGCCGGAACCCGAAGCACAGTTCGAAGGCGCCATCGTCCGCCGCGAGGTCGTTAACCATCGTCTCGTCGGAGACGTAGGGATTGGGCGCGGCCATTACCATCGCACCCGTCACCTGGCGGCCCTCTGTGTCCACAAGCCTTCCGCGAATGCGATGGCCCATTACGACGGCAAAGTCGACATCCGTTGCGAACTGTCCATCATCCAGAGAGACCGTTTTGGCCTCGTTCTGTCCACGTGCGGGCAGCCCAAGCCCTGCGTAGTCAATGTCATAGACTCCAGCCGCAACCTCATCAAACCGATACTGCCCGTCCTTGTCAGTCGTGGTCCGGCTGGGCCTGACGCCTGGCTCGGCGCGAGACGCGAGAAACAGCATGACGTCGGCCAGCGGTCTTCCTGTCTCAGCATCGTACACCTTGCCGGCGACGGTCCCAAGAGTGGCCTCGACAGCTCGTTCTTCCTCTGGTTGCGCATGTTCTTGCGGTTTCACTGTAGGCGCATGCTCCACGGGCGGCGTGCGGACATGTTCCGACGCGTCGGAGGAAGGCTGCCTTTTCCCCAGAGAAGTGGTCGTGGTCTCCGGGCCTGTCGGACGAGGGGGGACGGCCTTCCAGAGCACGAGGCCAAGTGCGATGACGACGGCGGCGCCTATGGCAATCTTCTTCATGAATAGAAGCCCTCCGAACATGGCGAGCGTTCCGGGGACACCCGCTGCGCTGGCGCGCGCCGTGCCGGCCAACGCAATCTTCGACAGTGCAACGAGGAGCGATCTTGGGGCGGCTTCGGCTACGAGATGTTTCTGCAGCAAGGCGCCGAGCGCGGCGGCGGTGACGATGGCGCCGCGACGTCTCAAGGATTTGCGGATTCGCTCGATGCCTTTCTGTATGCGATGGGTGATGGCCGTGCGTGACACGCCCATCTGCCGCGCAATCGCGTCGTGCGTCTGGTTCTCAAAGAAATGGAGCACGATGGGCTGGCGCAGGTTCTCCGGCAGCTCGGCGACGGCCTCGTCTATGTGAACGGACAGATCATTCCATTGCGTCTCGGCGGGGGCGGGTTGCTCGGAAACAAACCGGGTTTCGCGTTCTTTTCGGCGTTTCTCGGCACGGATTCTGTCCAGGGCGCGGTTGGTGGCCACGGCCTGCAGCCATGCCGCTAGATGGGTCTTCGGCCTCTTGGTGGTCTTGGCGAGCGTCAGGAAACACTCTTGTGCGACGTCTTCCGCGTCGGCGTCGTTGCGCAGGATTCGTTTGCAGGTCGCATACACCATCGCGGCGTGCCGCGATGCGATCTCCTTGAAGGCTTCGGCATCACCGTCATTGGCCCATCGCGCCAATAGGCTTATGTCGCTGGGGGACATTTCAGAACTCCCGAACGAGGATTCATGTTCCCAACTCGTTCTTCTACTAGTATGACGCCGCCATGTGCTGCGTAGTCAACGGAAAAGGGGGCCCTATCCAGCCGGAGCGTGTGGCAGAAGGAGAGACGGGGAGAAGCCATAGCATTGCGGACGACGCACAATGGTGTTTAGAGAAACGGCACAGCCGGGGACGGGCGTGCCACGCTTTTCTGTCGGCGGACAAGCGCCTCGTACCCCCTGCTTGCAGCGCCGCCGGCTTGAGCCGCTTGTCTTTCGAGCGTATTCTCCACGTTCCATTGACACGGATCACGGGGGGAACTTGGCGACAAATGCATCGTCGGGCGTGTAGCTGCCGGGGCCGTCATAGCCGAACACATCAATGCGCAACGCGTTGGTTTCTCCAAAACCGAAAATGGCGTAGTCATGGAAATGACCAGCCGCGATGCACGAACCGTCGGAGAGTACATCGATAACGGCAACGCGTGAGTTGGCGATGACGACATCCGTGTAGGGAGGGGCGGGATCGCCGCCGTCAATGTATTTGGTCCAGATGGGCATACCGTCCTTGCTGTACTTGACAAGGAACGCCGTTGTGCGCCATCCTTCATTCCCAAGTTGATGCGCGCGGGAAACTGAGATGGGCTGGCCGGTTACGGCCTCAAACCGCACGCAATCCCTGGAGAACGTGCCTGCGACGATGCAGGAACCGTCGGAGATTGCTGCTACGGCGTTTCCGCTCGCGTTGTCCGCCTTCGTGGCCCAAAGCAACTGGCCGTCTGGGCCGTATCGCGCCACGAAAAAAGACCCCCACCAGACCCAGCGATCAACCGTCAGTGTCGTGCTATTCGGTTCGTCGGCGCCAAAAGTCGTCCTTCCGTCATGCAGCAGTCCAGTCACGAAGCAGCCGCCGTCGGGTGCCGCGCTGACGCCACAGGCCGCTTCTTCGCCCCATCGCCAAGCGCGCGAGCGTGCGTTTTTTGCCCAGTTGAGCGAACCGTTGGGATTGTATTTGGCGACGAAGATGTCTCCTTCGGTGTTCAGACCCACATTCGACTCTCGCAGTTGTGTCTCGTTCGGTTCTCCGAGGCCAAACGTCGCCGAGCCCACAAAACGCCCACTAACGAAGCAGCTTCCGCCGGGCGCGACGCTGACCCCCTGGATCATGCCAGGAGGCGGTTCCGTTTCGACTGAACGAACCCATGCCAGTGTTCCGTCGTGGTTGTATTTGGCCACAAAGGCCGTCCAGGTATAAAAATCGCTGAAGTCGACGATTTTCTTGCCCAGGGTCGTTTCCGCTGACTCGTCCTCACCGAAGGTGACGGACCCGGGCGCCCCGCCGATCAGGACGCAGGAGCCGTCGGGCGCCGCACTCATACCGTCCAGGTAGAAGTCTTCGCCTGTCACATGCGCCGTCCACAGCAGAGCGCCGTCCGCGTCAAGTTTTACGAGGATGGGATTACCCTCATCCGGAAGCGTCAGAAGCGTGTCATCCTCGTGGACCTCTCCGAGGGGCTCAGAGGCGGCAAAGCGGCATGCCACTAGGCTGGAGCCATCATCCAGCGCGTCGACGAATGAGGCCTCGTAGTAACCCTCGGCGCGGGCATGCTTGACCCATTTCAAGTTGCCATCGGGGTCGTATGCTGCAATGAACATGTCGCAATAATCCAGCGAAGCAATGGTGGTTTCGCTCGGTTCGCCAGTGGCGAATGCAGCGGCGACTTCGTATTCTCCGACGACAACGCATGAACCGTCGGGGAATGCGGCGACGCCACTGGCCCAATCTCTTTCATCGCCGCCGATCTGCTTGGCCCAGAGATAGCTGCCACCGCGCGTATCGCCTACGCAGGGCGTTGACCGATCAGGACAACTCCTGGAAGCCGCGCAAAGCGACAGCACAAGCAACGGCAACAGGATAACTCGCGGACTTCTGAACAAACGCATCACTAGTACCTCCTCCCAACGCTGGGACTTTCAGAGACGCAGCAAGACCGCGCCTCCGCAGACTATCCAAGATCGCCAACACGCATTTCGTGAGTTTTCTCTTACTCCGGCGGGAACTTCGCCACAAAAGCATCCGATGTGCCCCACCAGTCGTCGGCCTCGTCACTGCCAAACACGTCAAGCCGCAACGCGTTGGTTTCGCCGAAACCAAATATGGCGTAGTCATGATGCAATGAACCAACGGCGATGAACGCGCCGTCTGGAACAGCGGCTATGTCCCTGGGCCAACTGCCCGTACCATCGGTGTACTTGCCCCACATGGGCGTGCCGTTCTTGCTGTATTTCACGAAGAATGCCGAAGCGCGGGAAACGGGGGTAGGCGATTTGGCTTCTTGTCCGCTCGCCGCGACGGTGTCGTCCTCGTTTCCGTGGAAAGCCGCCGCAGGTGAACTCTTTTCTCTGTGTGCCTGCGCAATGGCAATGGGTTCGCCGGTTATCGCTTCAAATCGTGCACAGTTGCGGAATCTACCAGACACGATGCAGGAACCGTCGGGCAGTGTTTCAACAAGATGTCCTGACGCGCGCGCGCTCGCAACCCACACCAATCTGCCGTCTGAAGCGTACCTTGCCAGGAATAGGCTACCTGGCGACGTGCCGCTGACGATGAGAACTGTGCTGTTCGGTTCGCCTGCCCCAAAGATGGTCCTGCCGCGACGGAGTTGCCCGGTCACAAAGCAGCCGCCGTCCGGCGCCGCGCTGACGTCGGAAGCGGTCTCGTTGAACGAACCCGCAAGCGCATCATTGCTGCGGGAGTCCGGGCTTTTTGCCCACTCGAGCAGGCCCTCTGCACTGTACTTGGCCACGAAGATGTGATGTCCGCCGGCGGGTGTGAAGTGCGTACCGTAGAAGCTAGTTTCGTTGGGCTCTCCTGCACCGAACGTTGCCCTTCCGCTGAAATGACCACACACGTAGATGCTTCCGTCCTCTGCGGCGCTGGCAGCCTTGAACGAAATCACGGGGACGCCTCTGGCTGACGTGACCCATTCCAATATGCCTTCGTGACTGTATTTAGCGGCAAATGCGGTATCCGCGGCGTTGAATAAGCCGGCACCTTCGTTCTCATGAACCAGTGTCGTTTCCTCCGGCTCGCCCGGGCCAAATGTGACGGTGCCAAGTACAGAACCCACGAGCACGGAGGAGCCGTTCGCGAAAGCACTCATGTCGTGTACATAGAAATCGTCGCCGTCCGTACAGGCCGCCCACAGTAAGGCGCCGTCCGCGTCGAGTTTCACGAGAATGGGGTCGAGATCGGAAGGAATCGTCAGCAGCGTATCATCCTCTTGTTCCGACCCGAGCGGCTCGGAAGGCCCAAGTCGGCATGCGACAAGACAGGTCCCATCATTCAACGCGCCCACCAACGGGCCATCGTAATAGCTTTCCCCCCGGGCATGCTTGACCCACTTCAATCCGCCTTCGGAATCGTATGCCGCAATGAAGATGTCGTTAGACCCCAGCGCCGGGACGACGGTTTCGTTCGCTTCACCGCAAGCGAATACAGCGGCCTCGCCGTATCTTCCAGTCACAATGCATGATCCGTCCGGGAATGCGGCGACTCCGGTGGCTCGATCCCAACTGTGACCGCCGATCTGTTTGGCCCAGAGATAGCTGCCGCCACGCGTATCGCCTACGCAGGGCGTCGGCGGCTCGGGGCACCCGATGACGAAGGCGCAGATGAAGACGATGAGCAACAACGACAGGATGGCCCGGGTAGCCGTAGTCGGGCGCATGAGTTGACGTTTCCTCCCACTGCTGCGGAGTTCTCAGGAGAGGCAACAGCGTGCCTCTCCTGACGACCTCACTTTGATACTATACAACTTTGCCATTTGTTCGTCACGAGAATGACTATCCTTGTACGCGCCGGGCTCGTCGTCGCCGTCATTCTTGCACTAATATGGCAACGCCCGGGGCCATTTTGCCTAGAAATTGTTGGCTCGTCCAAAAAGAAAGCCGGTGAAGACCTTTGACTGGGCGTTTCGCACGGGGACTTGACGGCAACCCGGCATAGTGCATTTTGGGGCGCGGGGGCTGTCCGGCGGGCGGCCTCAGGCCGTTCCGACCGCCTTGTTCACGGTATGGCCAAGAAGCCAGGAAGAACTGGGGGCATTCGAAATCCGGGCAATCCGGGTATCTTCTCAGAAGGGAAAGCCTATTGCTCTCGGCTGCACGGCGTGGGGGACTGGCCGCCATCGGCGAGCTGACCCCGGATCGGGCATCGGGCATTCGCTTTGGCGTCTGTTCCGTTGGGCGTATCGATTCTCAGCGTTCTTGTGTCCCCGAATGCGACGTCCCAGCCGGTTGCCTGGGCGTGCACGTCGACTTGCGGGGGCGTTTCGCCTTTGCGGTACGGGGCGATCACGACAAGGAATACGGCCTCGGCCAGGGGTTCGGTTTCCATGATCCCGTGGTGTTCGACGTAACCTTCGCGGGGCAGGTGTTTCGGGTTTGTGCGTAATCCGTCACGGTAATGGGCGGTGAGGGTTGCCGGTGCGATGAAATGGAGTTCTGCTGCGGCTTTTTCGGCCTCGATTCGCACGAGGTTGCCTTGCTGGTTCATCGGCGCGAGGCCGTGGAACTGCCACCCGAATCGCTCGGCCTCGGGGGCGACCAACTGGTCGAGGATGACGACGTACCGTCTGTCCACGAACCAGAGGTGGCGCCGGAACAGGTCGAGCCGGCCCATGTAGGCCGCGGCCGCCTCGCCGCACACGTGTGCCAACGAGTCGCCCGGTTCGAACGTTTCGATGCTGCCGACGGCGTCCGGATGCATGGGGCGCTGCGGCGTCCCGCTTACGAGAATCGTGTTGTGGACAAACGAGGTGATGTAGTCTTGGGTGTAGTGTTTGCCGCCCCAGCCGTCATAGACGCCGCCGTCGATGAGCAGGCGTTCGCCATAGGCGTTGAGCGTGAAGCTGTTGTGGTCGGCGTGGTTGTGGGAGTAGCCTTCGTAACCGACATAGCCGGCCGAGCGGAAGGCCAGCATCACTGCTTCATTCGTCCAATCGCTCTTGAGATACACCTCGGCGTTCTCGAATCGCCGCTGTGGACGCCAGCGCGGCTCGTGGACGGCTCTTTCCTCGGTGGTCCAAAGGTAATCATAGGGACAAAGCCCGCCCCGCATGGTTTCGCGCACGTCGTTATACAACCAGAACCCTTCGGGCCTGTTGTAGATGGTCGCCCACTTCTCGATTGCCATAAACGAGGCGACGTCCAACCTGTCCGTGGTCGCGCCGTCGCCGAACCCCATGCGGAGGCGGACATCCTGCGCGGAGGCGGTGATCACGTACTCACCGCCTTTCTCCAGCCACGGATGGTTGTAAAGGTTAACGCCAAGACAGACCAGGAGCGGGTCGGCCACAGCGAATACCCCCCACAATGCCGTGGGATGCCAGTAATGCACGCCTTCCTGCCACGAGCCATCGCTTCCGCCCACGGGCAAGAACTCCTCGCGGAATAGCCGAATGCCATGGTCAACCCATTTCGGCGCATCGGGGATCTCGTCGTACAGGGCCAGGCCCGTGAGCATCATCGCGGCAGTGTTGGTGGAGGCATGGTTGCAGTACTTGCCGTTGTAGATCGTTCCGAACGGACTAATGAAGCTGCGAATCTGCCGCGCCCGGGCGGTCAGGCTCGCGCGCGCCGTCCTGCGTTCTTCATCGGACAGGGCGTCGTGAATCCAGTCGTACGTCAGCGCCATACTTCGGAGAAGAACACTGCAGGGCAGGTCGTTGCCGAAGTAGATGCCGCTGCCCCCCTCGACGTCCCATCGGGCCACATGCAGCAGCCACCGCTTGGCGACCTCGGCGTAAGCCGCCTCTTTTGTAAGCGCATACAGGAACGCGTTCGTGACGAGCGCCGCAGGCGCCTCATGGGCACACACCCTGGCAATCTCGGCCAGGATCGTTTCATCAAACGACTCGTACAGTTTGAACGTGCACGGCTCGCTGAAACCCACCGGCTCGTCGGGCAGTTCGGCCTCGGCCCAGCGTGCGGCGTACGCTACCGTGCTCTGATAGATCTGCTGATACGGCGCGCGTAACCGGCGTTGACAGAGTCCGTCGCGGTTTTCCGGCGTCACGTACAGCCGGGGATGGGCCACAATGCGCAACGGGATGGTAGCGAGGTCAAGCGCCATGTTGTTTCCTTTCGTCTTGTCCGCCGAATCGGGGACACGTGGTCCCAGGTTCAGGCAAATCGGGGACACGTAGTCGCGGCGGGGACGCCGCTTGGAACATGTCCCCGATTTTTAGTCGCGGCGGGGACGCCGCTTGGAACATGTCCCCGATTTCTAGTCGCGCCCGATTATTGGGGACGCCATTCTTAACATGTCCCCGAATTCACGAATTTATGTTCCCGAGCCGCTATTCGTCGAGCAGGCCGTGGCGGAGGCCCATGGGGAGCGGCGCGGGGCGTTTGCATTTGCTTTTGATGCGGACGTGGGTGCCGCGGGCCGACGAGTCGAGGAACGCGTGCATGACGTCGAGCACGTG
>Ga0180438_10008100_pt1 | contig 13452 bp, 8 predicted proteins | sample SS_ome_12_FD_132455 | JGI IMG/M metagenome (GOLD analysis project Ga0180438, IMG submission 132455) | Hypersaline lake sediment archaeal communities from the Salton Sea, California, USA - SS_3_D_2 metaG | ecosystem: Environmental > Aquatic > Non-marine Saline and Alkaline > Hypersaline >... | reverse complement strand
TGCCCCTGGCGGTGTGGGGCGCGGTGATGGCGCTGGTGCTGGCGGCGGCGCTGTGCCTGCTCGGGCTGCTCAAGGGCTACTGGGTCGAGAAGGAGCGCCTCAGCTTCCCGCTGGTGATGATCCCGCTGGAGCTGTCGAGCGCCGCCGAGCGCATCAGCGCGTCCGCCTTCCTGCGGGACCCGGGCTTCTGGGTAGGCTTCGTGCTCGCCGCCGGCTTCACGCTGTTCGCGCTGCTGCACGCGATCAGCCCCGGCCTGCCGGTGCTGCGGCCCTACTACGACCTGCGGCCGCTGTTCAGCGAGCACCCCTGGCGCTCGGTGCAGAACGCCGCCATCGAGGTGCGCCCGGAGCTGCTCGGCCTCTCCTACTTCATCGACTCGGACATCACCCTGACCGTCTGGGTCACCAGCATCGCCAACAGCCTGCTCGCGGTGGGCACGGCCGGGCTGGGGTACCAGACGCGCGACTTCCCGCGGCCCTTCGACCAGGGAGTGGGCGCCTACGTGGTGCTGGCGGTCTTCCTGCTGTGGTCGGCGCGAGCTTGGCTCGGGCGCGGGCTACGACTCGCGCTGGCTCCGCGCAGCTCGCGGGAGGGCCGGCGCTTCCTGGCGCTGTGGGTCGGGCTGCTCGGCAGCCTGGCCGTGTTGATCGCACTGGGCATGGTGGCGGGGATGCGCTGGTGGGTGAGCACCTACCTGTTCGGCATGGTGCTGCTGTTCATGCTGGTCTACGGCCGGGCGCGGGCGGAGACCGGGGTGCCGCACCCGAGCCCCTTCCCGAGCGGCGGGCAGATGGAGGTGCTCGAGTACATCGGCGGGCCGGCCTCATGGGCGGGCGGGGCCACACCAGCCCTGCTGGGGAGCTTCTTCTTCCTGGGCCGCGGCTACACGGTCACCGCCAGCGGGGCGGAGGTCGAGAACCTCAAGCTGGCTGACCTGATGGCGGTGCGACCCGGCTCAATGGGGGGAATGACGCTGCTGGCGCCGCTGCTGGGACTGGCGATCGCGCTGATCATGCGTCTGGCGGTGAGCTACCACTACGGCCTGAACACGCTGGAGGGCGGCGTGATCGAGGGTGGCTATGCCGTGCGGCAGGTCTACCTGCACGCCGAACAGACGATGCGCGAGGCGCGGCTGGGAGTGGGGCGCACGGTGGCGGGGGCCAACGCCGCGGTCCTCGGAGCCGCGGTGACGGTCGCACTGATCGGGCTGCGCCGCGTCTTCCTGCGCTTCCCGCTGCACCCCCTGGGCTACTGCCTGGCGATGGTGCGGCTGCGCTCGTTCTGGGCGCCCTTCCTGCTGACCTGGGCGATCAAGTCGGTGCTGCTGCGGGTGGGCGGGGCGCGAGCCTACCACCGGGCGGCCCCGGCCTTCCTGGGGCTGGCGATCGGGCACTACTTCTTTGCGGGGATCGTGCTGGGAGCGCTGGGCGCTGCTTTCCCACACCTGCTGGAGCGGATCGAGGTCATCAACTTCGACTGAGGCCCGCGTCAGGGGCCGAGCTTGCGGTACGGCGTGCGCTGGCCGGTATGGAGCTCGTGGATCTTGCGCAGCTCGGAGCGGGCGCGGTCGTAGCCCGAGTCAAGGGTCAACGCCCGGTATTGCGCCTTCTCTGCCTCCTTGAGGTCACCCAGGCGCCGCAGGATCATGCCCAGGTTACACCAGTTGCGCGCACTGTCGGGGCGCAACTCAGCGGCCCGCCGCGCCGCAGCCAGCGCATGCGGGTGGTCGTCGAGTTCGAAGTACGCCCCGGCGATCACCGACCAGGCGTCGGCGTCCTCGGGGTAGTCCTCCACCCAGGGCTCGAGCAGCTCGATGGCGATGCGCCGCTGGCCGCGGCGCACGAACTCCTTGGCTTCCTCCACCGGACTGACCCCCGGGTCAGAGACCGGCATCGCGGACCCTCCCTCGGTGCGCGTGCGTGTCATCACAGACAGGATACCCGCGGGAGTCGCGGCCGATGCAGCCGGCGGGTTAAGATGTCGTGGACGCACATCAGTGCGTGATGATGAGCGTGCCTTCCCTACCGGGCTCGAAGGCGGACAGGATCCAGACGTGGATCTTCTGCCGACAGGCATACTGCAGCGCCTCCCGCTGGATGACCTGCGGGAAGGGATCCATCTCGAACAGCTCCTGAGCGGTCACGCGGCTGAGCTTGCAGGCGTCGGCGTTGCTGTGCGGATCGCAGTCGTAGACGCCATCGACGTCGCTGAACATGATGCACGAGTCCTGGCCGAGGGCGTCGGCGAGCGCCACTGCGGTGAGGTTGGAGCCACCGCGGCCGAGGATCGAGACCTCATCGCGCCCGCTCGCCTGATCGGGGTAGTAGCCCTGGAAGCCGGCGACCACGGGCACAATGCCCTTCTCGATCAATTCAAGCACGTGCTTGGGCTGGACGTGGTCGATCTGCGCACCCACCGGCCCGCCTTCGGTGACGATCCCCGCTTCGCGACCGGTCATCGAGCGCGCCGCGCAACCCTTCTCCTCGAGCGTCATGGCCAGGGCGCTGTTGGCGCGCAGCTCCCCGGACATGAGCAGCCGGGCGTACTCGCGCGGCGAGGGCTCCGAGGTGATGGCGGCCGCGAGGTGGTCGAGCTTGTCGGTGGCCCAGTCGAAGGCGGAGACGACTACCACCGGGACGAGGCCATTGGCCTTCAGGGGCAGGATGAAGTCGCGCGCGACCTGGGAGAGCCGACGAGCGCGGGCGCTGTTGCGGCGCTGCGCGAGGGTGCGGTAGATCTCGTTGACGTCATCGATGCGGTGCAGGTCCTCGAGCAGCCGACCCTCATCGGGGCCGAAGCGATGCTTGCCCTGCAGGGAGGTGCCGCCGAACTTGATGACCGGGATCTCAGCCACGGATGATCACTCCCATCCCGCCAACGCGGGCCAGATTCCTGAGCGACGCCGGAGGCGGCCACAGTCGGCCGCGAAGCCGCATGGTACACGAATCGCGTGCGGGCTGCAAGCGTTGGCCGCGCGATCGCCATCAACTCGATGCCGAGGGCCGCAGCTACCCCCGCAGCACCTCGACCGCACCGATCAGGCCCGAGCGCCGCGGCTCCTCCAGCCACGGCAGCACGCGCTCGTACCGGCCTCCCCCGGCCCGAGCGCGGACGCTGCGCGTCCGGCACTCGGTCCACCCCCTCCGTGCCGGAGGGGGTAACGACACAACGGCGCGCGAGCCACGCCTTGTCCGGAGTCGTGGCCTTTCCCCCTCTTCCGGAACGGAGAGGGGGTGGACCGAGCGAAGCTCGGGACGGGGTGAGGCCCGCGGCGCCGCTGGCCCCGTCCTACCTACCCGATTCGATCACACCCCTGCGCGCGCCGTGAACTCGATGCCGAGGGTCCGCAGCTACTCCCGCAGCACCTCGACCGGACCGATCAGGCCCGAGCGCCGCGGCTCCTGCTCGAGCCAGCCGAGCACCCGCTGGTAGTAGCCGTTCAGCCAGCCGCGCTCGCGAGCGCGCGCCACCACATCGGCGCGCGCAACCTGGTTCGCCAGCGTGGTCGTGACTTCGACCACCAGCTCGTTGCTGCCCGGCTCGGCGATGCCGGTGATCTCAACCCGGTGCGGCGGCCAGGCGCTCTCCCCCAGCTCCTCGCCGTTGAGCCAGACACGCGCCACACAGCCGACCTCCCCCAGGTCGAGGAAGAGCCGGGCGTCGATCGCGCTGGGGAGCACGTACAGGTCGAGCAGGTAGCGCACCGTGCCCGCGAACTCCGCCAGACCCAGCTCCTCCAGCGGCCTCAGCGGGAAATCGGCGGGGACCTGCTCGGGCGTGTAGCTGTGCTCACGCACCTCGAGGTCGCCCGCCTCGGTGATCACGCTCTCGCGCACGACCTCCAGCCGCTGCGCGCGCACCTCGCGGCCGATCGACGACAGCTTCGGCGGGCGCTCGATCTCCAGAGCCTCGTCCTGCAGCGGCCGGGTGGTCAGCAGCGCCGACGCACCCGGCCCGAGTGGCAGCTCGAAGCTCGTGGACTCGCTCACATCGCGGTGCACGGCGAGCGAGCACGGCTCGCCGGTCAGCGTGTCCCAATACTCGACAAGGCGCGGCTGCTCGCTGACCAGCATCAGCCGGGGTACGATCTCGCGGTCGGCCTGGTTGTGCAGCAGGTGCACGCCGACGTCGCCGGCCACGCGCGAGTCCATCGCCAGGTCGGGCTCGGCGGTGTCCAACTGCAGTTCATGCCGGCCCACGACCAGGATGAGCATCTCGGCGAGGCGCGCGACCTCCTCCTCCGGGACGAGCAGGCACGCGTCATCGGCGACCTCGCGGTCGGTGAACTGCGGCACGCGCCCCGGGCCCATGTAGGCCGCGGTGAAGCCATCGAGGTGGAACATGAGCGAGGGGCCCAGCCCACGAGGATCGTCGCCGCCCATGCTGTCGCGGGCATGAGCGGCGTCCATGCGCACCGCCGCCTCCGCCAGCCGCGCGCGCGCGGCCGCGAACTCCTCCGCAGCGTGCAGCTCAGCAGGCATCGCCGGGAGATCGCCGCAGAAGGCCACCCGTCCACCGCTGGCACGCAGCGCCGCCAGCGCCTGCAGCGCCGCCACGGGCATGACCGGCGTCTCCGGGACGATGACCGTTCCGTACAGCTGGCCGGGCGTCTCCAGGAGCCCATCGCCGACCAGAGCTGCTGCGAGCGCACGAGCGTCGATGAGGTCGAAGGCCACCTGCCGGCCCTCCAGCGCGGCGCTCAGCTCGTGCAGCGAGCGCCACGCCGCCGCGCTCGCCTCGCCGCCCAGCCACGCGGCCTCGATCGGGTAGTAGACCGCCACGTCGGTGACCGGGCGGCTGGCGCGCACCGCCGCGCTCATGGTGGCCGCATGGTCGGTGAGCGACGAGAGGCCGTCGAAGAGCGGATTGCCCTGGCCGAGGTGGCCCATGGCGAGGATCCAGCGCCCGCCGCCGGTCTCGTAGTGCACGGACATGGCCGAGAGGTAGTTGATCCCGCGCACGAACTGGTAGTCGGCGATCCAGCGCATCTGATCGGGGGTGAGCGCAGGGCCGTAGACCGCATAGCTCTCGGTGATAGTCATGCCCTCCCAGGGCCCCGAGGCCTCGACCTGGGGTCGGTGCGCGAGGGACGAGGCGGCGAACCGCGGGAAGCCGTAGTTGTCATGGCCGGGGTGGATCTGGCGCCAGATGGCATCGACCCCGGGAGCGTGCAGCGCGCCCGCGGTCTTGAAGAAGTGCCCGAAGGTGCGCGCGTGCATCGGCAGCTCATCTTCGCCGCCCACGTGGCCGGTATGGACCAGGCCATGATCGGCGCACCACCGATTGAGCGGCGCGAAGTAGGCCTCGGCGAAGAGGTCGGTCCAGGTATCGGTGAACTCGCACCGGACCGCCGCGACCTGCTCGGGCGCGAACAGCTCCTCCGGCGCGACTCCCAGTGCCTCCGCCGAGAACAGAGCAGGCAGCCAGGGGCGCGCATCGTAGCCGCGGCGGCGCTCGAACTGGGCGAGCATGCCCGGGGTCCAGGGGATCGCGGCGGTGCCCACCTGCCCTCCCACCGCCGGCTCGTCGGTGAAGATACCGGGGATGGTGCCGGCGAAAAACTCGCCGACCGCCTCGGCGTAGCGCTCATGGGTCAGGGCGATGAAGCGCTCGGTGGCGACCGGGTTGAGCGTGTCCACCGGGTAGGGTCCGGCCTCCGCAGTGAAGCGCCAGCGCCGCCCGGCTACCTCGACCTCGGCGACGGTCTCCCCCGCTCCGTCCACGGCCAGCGTCCAGCCGCGCAGCTCCGGGTGGCCCTCCACGACGCGCCCCTGCGCGGTGCCGCTGGGCCACCCGCCCTCATCGTAGAGCCAGACGAGCATGCCCAGGCGATCGGCCTCCTGCACCGCCACGCGGATCAGCGCGAAGTACTCGTCAGAGAGGTAGGGTGGCTCGATACCGGAGATGAAGTCGCCGAGGCGGAAGCTCTCGCCCATGGGATGGAGGAGGACGGCGCCGAAGCCGCGCTCGTGCAGCCCGGTGATGTGCGCGCGCAGGCGTTCGGCGGTCAGCGCGCCGTTGAGGATGAGGAAGATCGCGGGACGATGTTCGCGGCCGGGCTCACGTAGCAGCTCAAGCATTCTGCGTGCGTCGGCATCCATCGACGTGCCTCCCGGCGGCAGGTCCTGGCGCGCGGCGTGCCGGCGATCGCTGGCACCTTCGCTCCGGGCAGCGTGCAGTCCTCCCGGCAGGAGAGTCGGCAGTGCGGCGTGAACTGACCGGCGGCGCAGATGGCGGGCCGTGGGAGGCGACGGTGGCCGAGCAGCGCGTGCGAGTCATGCAGCTGGTGCAACACGCCGCCCTGGGCGGCGCCACGCTGATGGCCATGGAGCTGGCCGAGCGTCTCGACCCCACGCGCTGGGAGGTCGCGCTGGCGGTTGGCCTCGACGCCGGCCCCGAGGGCTCCCTGCTCGCGGAGATGCGCGCGCGCGGGCTCGAGGTCATCGCGCTGCCCGACCTGTGCCGCCGTCCCGACCCGTGGCGCGACCTCCGCGCCACCCACCAGCTCGCCCGGGCGCTGGCGGCGTGGCGGCCAACGATCGTGCACACCCACGGCTCCAAGCCCCGCTTCCTGCTGCCCGCGGCGGCCCAGCTCGCGCCGGCGCCGGTGCGCGTCGCCCACCTCTGGGGCTGGGAGTGGCATCCGGCGCGCAACACCGCCGAGCGCCTCGCATACACGCTGGGGGCCGGGCTGATCACCGACGCCTATGACGCGCTGATCGCCTGCTCAGACGCGATGCGGGCGCAGGGCCTGTCGCGCCGCGTGGGTCGGCCGGAGCAGTACGAAGTGGTGCTCCCCTCGGTCGACCTGCAGCGCTTCACGCCCGATGGTCGCGCGCGGGATCGGCGGGAGGTGCGGGCGGAGCTGGACCTGCGGGAGGACGACTTCGTGGTCGGCTCGGTGCTGCGCCTCGCGCCCCAGAAGGCGCCGGAACTGCTGGTGCGCGCTGCCGCGCTGACCACGGCGCTGCCCGGCGCGGTGCGCTGGCTGCTGATCGGCGGCGGGCCGGACGACGCGCGCGTGCGCAAGCTGGTCCGGCGGCTGGACGTTGCGGACCACGTGCGTCTGCTGGGCCCGCGCCGGGATGTGCCCCGCCTCTTACGCGCCTGCGACGCCTTCGCACTCGCCTCGGCGTGGGAGCCCTTCGGGATCGTCTACCTGGAGGCCGCGGCGGTGGGCCTGGCAACGGTGGGCGCCGCGGTGGACGGCGTGCCCGAGGCGGTCGCAGATGGCGTCACCGGCCTGCTCGTGCCGCCGGGTCAGCCGCTGCAGCTCGCGGCGGCGGTGGCGCGCCTGGCGACCGATCACGACCTCGCCCGGCGCATGGGCGCCGCCGGGATGGCGCGCGCGCAGCAGTTCGGATCTGGGCGCTTCGTGGGCGGGGTGGAGGCGGTGTATGAACGGCTGCTGGCGCGGCTGCCGTCAGGAGGGGCCGCCTGAGGGACGATGGCGCAGCCATCGAGCCGAAGTCGGCCCGCGTCTCAGAACCCGGCGCCGCGTGTGAGCGCGGTGGACGGCACACACCCGCGGGAGCGGGCTGCACGGGCGAGCCGCCCGTGCCACGGACCGCAGCAGCGTGAGTTGGACTGAGCTGCCGGCCTCAGCCCCGCCCCAACAACTCGTCGTAGACGCGCTCGTAGGCGCGCACCATCGCGTCGAGGTCGTGATGCCTCTCGACCTGGGCGCGCGCCGCATGGCCCATCTCTGCGCGTCCGGAGACGTCTGCCAGCAGACCCAGCACCGCCCGGGCCAGGCCCCCCGCATCGTCCTGCGACACGATGACGCCGGTACGCCCGTTCTCGACGCCCGGCGCGGCCGCAGGGGTGACCACCACCGGCGGAGCGGTCGCCATCGCCTCCAGCACCACCCCCGGTTGGCCCTCGTGGCGCGAGGCCAGCACAAAGACGTCGCACGCCGCCATCAGCGCGGGCACGTCGGCCCGGCGGCCCAGCAGCATCAAGGCATGGGCCACGCCCAGCTCCTCCGCGAGGCTCGCCAGTTCGGCGACGAGGTCGGTGGGCTCGCGCTCGGGCGGGGCGCCCGCGATCAGCAGGCGCGCCTGCGGGCAGGTCGCGAGGATCTCGGGCAGCGCGCGGATGAGCACGTCGAAGCCCTTGCGCTCGACGAGGGCGCCAACCGAGAGGATGACCGGTGCACCGTCCGACGGGCCCAGCTCCCGCCGCACAGCGCCGCCATCGATCGACGGGCTGAAGCGCGCGAGATCGACCGCGTTGGGGATGATCGTCGATCGCGACAGCAGACGCTCGCGGGCAGGCAGGTCATCGAAGGTGTCGGCGGTGAGCGGGATGATGCGGTCGGCGCTCCAGTCGGCGATGCGCGTCACCCAGCCGGGGAACTGCTCGCGCAGGCGCACATTCCAGACCACGGGTACGCGTGCGCGGCGCCCGGCCGGGCCCGCCTGCAGGGCGGCGCGCGTCTGGTTGCAGTGCAGCAGTGCGACCTGCTGCGCGCGCAGCCACCGGGCAAGACGCCGCGTGTAGCGCAGCAGCGACGCCGCCGCGCCCAACTTGCTCGCGAGCCCCGGTCCGAGCAGGCGCTTCCCGTAGGCATCGAGCGGCGGGTCGGGAGCGAGCACCACCACCGGGCAGCCGTCCTCTCCCAGCCCCTCGACCAGTGCGCCCCGGCGGGGCACGATCGCCAGCGGCTCGAAGCGCGCGCGATCGAGGCGGCGGATCATCTCGCGCAGCATCACCCCCGAGCCGTCGAGGGTGGCGTAGGCGTCGTAGAAGGCGATGCGTGGACGATCGGGGGCCATCACAGGTACCCCAGCGCGTTCAGGTCGCGCTCCACTCGCTCCCGCTCCTCGGCGGAGTAGCCCGCTGCACCATCGCGGCGCGACGGCTCGCGATCCTCGCGCCGAGGCGGAGCGGCGGCCGGACCGCGCGCGAACAGCTCGGAGAGCACACGACCGTCCATGTAGTCGGGCACCGCCTCACCCAGCAAATGCAGCACGGTCGGAGCGATGTCCTGGATGCGCGCGCCCGAGGGCGCAAAGCCCGCGCGCACGCCCGGCCCGTGGGCGCACAGCATCCCCTCCAGGCGGTGGGTGCCTTGGCGCACCGACGGCCCGAAGACGCGCTTGCCCAGGTCACCGGGCAGCGGGCCCGAGGTCGTGAAGTCGCTGAGGATCTCGCGCCGGTAGCCGCGGGTGACCGCCAGCAGGTCGGGCGCGTCGGGCTGCGCGCCGTAGAGGTCATCGCCCCGCAGCGGCGCCGACATCACGCGTTCGCCGGTCTCCGGGTCGCGCAGCGCCAGCAGGGCTTCGCTCAGCTCGTGGAGCATGGCCTCGCGCTGGCCCACGCGCACCCGACCGGCGGCGAAGCGTCCCTCGAGGTTGAGCGAGATGCTGCCATAGTCACTCCAGCAGAAGGCGTCGGTGTCCTCCCAGGCGATGCCGCCAGCGAGCACCTCCGAGAGCATGCGCCGGCGCTGCCCGACGACCCGCCGGCGCAGGCGCTCGCGCAGCCGGCCCGGGAGCATCCGTCCCGCGCGCAGCGCCAGGCCCCGCAGGCCGCTGCCGCCGCCGGTGAAGCGCAGCATGCCGCGCTGGGCGAGCCAGCGGTTCAGGTTGATCCCGCCCTCGCAGGGCCCGGCCCCGTGGTCGGAGATGACCAGGACGGTGGTCTCCGGTCCCGCGCACTCGTCCAGGAGACGCCCGATCTCCTCGTCGATGAGCCGGTAGGTGTGCAGCACCAGGTCCTCGACCCGCCGACCGTCGCGTGCGCTGGCCGAACGCTCGTGCCAGAACCAGTGCTGCACCTGGTCGCTGGAGGTGAAGACCATCGCGAAGAGGTCGACGGGACGAGTCTGCACCAGGTGGCGGCCGATGGCGCCGAGCTTGGTGATCGAGCCTTCCAGGCGGTCCAGTTCGTAGCCCTCACGCCGGGGCGGCACCAGCTTGTCGAAGTAGCCGTCGAAACGCGCGGCCAACTCCTCGAAGAGCCCGCGCAGCTCCGCGATCTCCGGCCCGAAGCCCGGTGCATCGAGTCCCGAGAGCCAGAAGCCGTTGACCGGGCGCGGCGGCCAGGTCCAGGGCACGTTGAGCGCCCCCACGCGCAGGCCCGCCTCCGAGGCCAGCTCGAAGACCGTGGGCAGGGCCAGGGAGCCGCCGCTGAGGAACTCCGGCGCGTAGCTGTTGCGCGGTATGCGCAGGAAGCCACAGGTGCCGTGGCGCGCCGGGCTGCAGCCGGTGAGCATGCTTGACCAGGCGACCGGGGTGAGCGGCGGCTGGGTGGAGAGCAGCGTCCCGGCCCCCCCGTCGCCCAGCAGCGCCGCCAGCGCGGGGAGCTGCCCGGCACGGGCCCAGGGCCGCACCAGGTCGAGCGTGCCGCCATCGATCCCGATCACGACCACGCGGGGCAGGTCACTCATTGGGCGGGGCCGCCATCTTCCCTGATGGCCCGTACGAAGCCGCGGCCCGACTCGTCCACTGTGGCCGCGTCCACCCCGAACTGCTCGGCCACGAGCGCGCGCAACTGCTCGAGCGTAAAGCTGAACATGTGCGTGCTGCGCGCGTCCAGCGCCTTTGCCCCCGACAGCGCCGCGCGGATCGAGCGCAGCGCACCGCCCAGGCCACCCCCGGGTCTGTCTTCGTGCAGTCCGAGGAGCACCCCCAGCACCCCACCCGCGCGCAACACGCGACGCGTTTCGGCCAGCGCCGTCCGCGGATCGTTGCAGTGGTCGAGCGATCCCACGATCAGGGCGGCATCGAAGCTCTCGTCAAGGAAGGGCAGGTCTTCGGCCACGGCCTGCACGAGGGCGACCGGGCGCTGCGGCTGCGGCATCTGCTCGGGCGGGGCGGCCAGGCCGGGCGCGCTGCCCCCCGCCAACGGATCGATGCCCACGTAGTGGCAGTCGGGCGGCAGCAGGTCGGCGAGGTGGCCGGTCCCGCTGCCCACGTCCAGGCAGCGGAACTCCCCCGCGGGCAGTGCGCAGAAGTCCACGAACCGGCGGTGCATCTGCGCGGCCTGCTCGCGGCGGGCGTGCGCCTGCTCGGGGTCGGTCCAGACGCGGTCGCGCCACGCCAGGAAATCGGTCATGGTTACACGCCATTGCGCCCAGTGCTGATCGGCGGCGCGCAGGTTCGAGGCAAGCTGGGGCGGCATCAGGCTCGGGATGTCGTTGTGCACCGGGTACCAGCGCTTGCAGTCGGGGCACATGAGGCTGCCCTTGGTGACCACGTCGCTCTCCTGCTCCTCGACGTCCAGCGCCAGAGGCGTGCCGCCACACGCGGAGCAGCGCAGCACTTTGAGCAACTCGCCGCTGATCATGGTCGTCACTCCTGGTCAATGTAGCCGAGCGAGCGCAGGCGCTGCATCACGACGCCGTCCACCTCGTGCACCTGCTCACCGGGACTGCCCTGTGCCTCATGGTTCACCGCCTCGATGCGGACCTCCTGCGCGGCGGTCGCGGTCAGCAGCTCAGTCATCACCCGCCCGTCCATGCTGTCCGGTACCGCCTGCCCCAGCAGGTGCATGGCGGTGGGCGCGACGTCGCAGATCGACATGGCCGGGGCATCGACCAGCGCGGCGAAGCTCGGACCGCAGGCGACGAGCGTGCCGTCGGGATGGTGCGCACCGGGCGGCAGGGTCGGTGGCCTCGCGGGCGCGATCTCCTGCCCGCGCCAGCGTGCCACCGTGGTATGCAGATCATGGCGCCAGTGCACGAGCAGGTCGGGCATCAGGTCGACGTGCGGCCCATGGAACTGCGTGGCCCCGCGCTCCGTCCCCGCCACCAGCGGCTCGCCGGTGTCAGCATCGCGCAGCTCCGCCAGCCCCTTCGCCAGCTCCGCGAGCAGAGCCTCGGTGGCGGGACCGGGCTCCACGATGCCCTGGGGCCAGCGGCCGCGCTGGTTGACGAAAATGTGCCCGGTCTCGGTCCAGGCGCGAGTACGGGCCCAATCCGCGGCGATCCCGCGCATGCCGGCCTGCGCGCGACCCTGCAGCCCGGGCAGACGCGCCCGTAGCGCCGCCTTGAGTCGGGCCGGCGCCCGGCCCTTGAGCGCCTCAAAGCCCAGAGCGCTCAGCCGGTCCGCGGCGCGACGCAGCAGCGGGCGACGACGCGGCATCAGGTAGCCCGCCGCCACCAGCCACGGGCGCAGCAACACCTGTGCGCCCGAGTTGGGCGCCTGGCCGTGATCGGAGACGACCAGCACATCGGCGTCAGAGCCGACCGCTTCAACCAGCGCCCCCACCTGCTCGTCCATGCGCTCGTAGACCGCCAGCAGCCGTTCGCGCCAGCGCGCTGCCAGCGCCGGGTCGTGCTCAGGGTGGCGCTCGTCCAGGATGTGCCAGCACCAGTGCTGCAGCGAATCCAGCTCGGTGAAGACGACGCCGGCGGCGTCGGGGGCCTCGCGCTCGAGGAGCCACGTGGCGACTTCGCCCTTGGCCGTAATGCCGCGCTCCGCCGCCCGAGCTGCCGCCTCGAAGTCGCCGCGCGCCGCATGCCGGCGCACGTCCGCGTGGATCGGGTAGTCGCCCCAGCGTGCGGCGATCTGCGCGGCGAGGTCGGGCGGGTAGGTAAAGCCCGGCGCGTGCGGCGAGGGACACAGCCAGCCGGAGATCATCACGCCCGTGACCGGCTCGGCCGGGTAGGAGACCGGGAAGTTGAGCGCCACCACGCGCAGACCGCGCTCGGAGAGCAGCCGCCAGAGGCTTGGCGCACGCCGGGCGCGCGCGTCGATCTGCGCCAGCCCGTAGGTCCCGCGCACCGGGTTCGTGAAGTGCAGGATCCCGTGCTTGCCGGGGTTCACGCCGGTGACCAGGGAGGTCCAGGCCGAAGCGCTCTGGTAGTTCGGCGTCGAGGTGAGCACGCCCAGGCTGCCACGCTGAGCGAGGGCGGCGAGAGCGGGGGTACGCCCCTCAGCGATCAGCGCCGCGGCCAGCGCGGGGGGCAGGCCGTCAATGCCTACGATCAGCAGCGCGCTCATCAGTACTCGTAGCCGAGGCCGCGCAGGTGCTCGCTCACCGCCCGCGCAGCGCTGGTCGAGCGGCTCGCGTCCTCGATGATGCGCGGCAGGTCGCGGTCGCTGGTCGCAACGGGACGCTGGGTAAGGAACGAGGGTCTGAGCGCCTGCGCGAGCACCTGACCATCGAAGTAGCCGGGCACGCTCTCACCGCACAGGTGCATGATCGTGGCGCTCACGTCCTCGACAGTGGCACCCTCGATGCGTGCGCCCCGGCGCAGCCCGCCGCCGGCGGCGACCAGGACGCCGCCGAGGCAGGGCGCACCGCTGGGGACGCGACCCCCGGCAGGGCGCGCGATCTTGACGCGGCCGTCGCGGCCGGTGACCGTCAGGCCCTCGACCACGCGCCCGGCATCCCAGCGGGTCACCAGGTGCGGCACGCGCCCGAGGTAGGGGCCGGAGCACACCCGGTCGCGCGGCTGCACCCACTGCGCCGGACGCCGGCCGGTGGAGGGGTCGATGGCG
>Ga0180438_10008097_pt1 | contig 13455 bp, 10 predicted proteins | sample SS_ome_12_FD_132455 | JGI IMG/M metagenome (GOLD analysis project Ga0180438, IMG submission 132455) | Hypersaline lake sediment archaeal communities from the Salton Sea, California, USA - SS_3_D_2 metaG | ecosystem: Environmental > Aquatic > Non-marine Saline and Alkaline > Hypersaline >... | reverse complement strand
GGCGGGGTCCTGGCGGAAGCCCTGGGTCCTTCGGCCCAAGGACGAAGGGCGGTCGAGGGGGGCGGGGCCTAACTCTGTGTGGAGCTGACGCCAACCTTTGCGCTCTAGATTACTATGCTTTGCTCGCCAAGGTCAAGGTATGTCTAGAGCGATATTCCTGGAGGCAGGAGGCAGTGAAATGCCGCGTTTTTTTTTGTGCCTGGAGCTTGGCACGGGGGTTGGTGCTGGAAGAAGCTGACCCCGCACTTGCGTGCCGCCGGACACGAGGTCCATGCACCTTCGCTTACCGGCTTAGGAGAACGTTCGCACCTGCTTGCACCAGAGATCGACCTGGACACCCAATGTACAAGATATCCTGGGATTGTTGTTCTTCGAGGATTTGCAGGAAGTGATCATCGTCGGGCATAGCTACGGGGGAATGTTGATCCCGATGGTGCTCGAAAGGGCTGCTGACCGGATCATCCACGCCGTCTTTCTGGACGCGTTGGTCCCCCCGCCAGACCATTCGTTGTTTGATATCTTGCCGGATGTGAAGACTGCGATGACAGAACGAGCGAATCAAGTGGGCGAGGGATGGTATATTCCACCCTGGGAAGGCAATACGTTTGGCATTACAGATGAGGAGGACAAGAAGTGGGTGATGGCTCGTGTGACGCCTCACCCCATCAACACCTTTCAGCAGCCAGCGCGGTTCAGCCGTGCTCCTTACTTGGTCGTTCCCTGTACTTTCGTAGCTTGCGAATGGGTCCTGCAAACTTATGGGCCAAAGCCGCCGCAGGCAGGGGGAATGCACTATGTAGAGCTATCCACGGCGCATGATGCGATGATCACCGCACCGCGTGAATTGGCAGACATCCTGCTTGATATGAGTTGAATTATGCCAGGAGACGACATTCAGGTCTGACAAGCCGGAGAGATGCTACAGTGAATACAAATGTACGGATAATGCCTGAAGAAGCTGGCACTCTGGAAAAATGGCTGGTTATGATAGGGATAGCCATTGCTTTTATACTTGCGGGTTTGTACGGCGGGTTGGGTACAGCAATCGCCGTGATGGTTATTGGGGTCGGCGTATTCTTCGGAGCGATGGTTTACCTGAAGAACAAGTATGGTCAGCTATCGGGGCAGTCACAGGCCAAAATTCTGGAGCGGCAGGTTGAAATAAAGGAGGACAACTTTGGCGAAAGATGGAATGTATACTGGGTTGTCATTCAATTCGGGACTGGTGAAGGACAATTGACCTTGAGGGCGCAAGTCACCAAGTCCATCTACGAGAGTGTTGAGTCAGGCGCGACTCTTGGCGTGCGATATCATACGACAGACCCTCGTATCGCTCTGCTCGAAGGTGAATGGGGTGACCCGGCGTAAGTGGTCAAGGTGATCGGACCCAATTAGCTTGTCCGTCTTGATCTATGTCTTGTGTCAAACAAGGAGGGGACCATGGATATTGAAATCAACCCCAACATCTCGGTGTTGGATCAAGCCAAAATGCAGGCGCAGGTTCTCATCCCCGTTCTCAGGGCTCTCCGCGCGGAGCTTGGCAGGGAACGTGCCGACCGCCTCGCTATTGGCGCGCTACGAGCGTGGTTGCGAGAGGGATATCAGAAGCTTGGCGCGCAAATTCCAGGAAGCCCAATAGACAAGTTTGACGCCTTGTGGGCAATGGGCGTGTCACGAATTCAGGAGAACGATCTGGACATTGTGACACTCAAGCAAGAGCCTGGAACGCAAGAGTTCAATGTCACACGCTGCCGATACGCCGAGTTCTTTCGTCAGCTTGGCGAACCCGAACTCGGTGCAGTTCTGTTGTGTGAAACTGACTTTCACGTGGCGGAGGTGGGCAGTCCGGAGGTGGAGCTTGTGCGCGCGCAGACGATTATGGAAGGCGCAAGTTGCTGTGACTTTTGCATTCACGTAAAGAGAAACCAGGTCCCGAAATAGCGTGCCATCCGACCAGCGCTTGTAGCCGACACACCTTGCTCTGCTCCGCGCGCGCTTGAAGCGCGGGCCATTGGGCGGCCTCGTCCATCTGCAACTGAGTAATCTCACTTGAAGGGAGGCGGATCGTATGATACGTTTCACATTCTGGCGCTACTGGTTGTTGGTGGCGTGTGTTTCTATGATTGCACTCGGGCTGCTTATGGTGTTCTTCAATCAACATCCGCTCTTCGTGTCGATCAACAAACCCATTCACAAGGTGTTCTGGCCAAGCTACGAGATGACACCTGCGATAATCGATTTCCAGCGTTGGGTATATGGAACTTGGGGCGCGACCATCGCCGCTATGGGCATTTTTGCAGTTTTCCTAGCTCAGAAGGGGTTCTCGCAACGGGAAAAATGGGCGCGGGACTGCCTTGGAGCCAGCATCCTGGTTTGGTACGTACTCGACACGACGGTGTCGTTGCTGGGTGGTGTTGTAGCTAACGCTACCTTCAATACCGTATGTCTCGTTGGCTTCGCTCTTCCACTACTGTTCACGTGGAGAGATTTCGGATACGGACATACCGATTAAGAGTACACTCCACGGGCTTATCAAGACCAAGCATTCTGGCAGCTTACCGGAGAGGGATGCTAGCTTCGCGTCGACGCCGTTGTGCATATGCGTAGCTGGTTGCGAGCTTATGCAGCCGCTTCAGGTTCCAAGCCAGACAGACCAGACACTACCTACCTGCCGCTGCGATCACACTCCACAGCGAGAACTGGCGAAAGCCGAACACTTCCTTGACGATGCCGATCACCGGCTCAGCAATGGACTTGTGCTCTGTTGGAGTTCTGATGCACGCCTGGTATAATTGTGGGTGGGCAACTGCGATGGAAGACGAAACAGGCAATCCCAGGCCGGCGCTGGTTGGAAGACAGCGGGAAGCGGCGCTGCTGTGGAGCCGGTTCGAAACGGCCATCAGCGGGCGATGTGACGTTACGTGTGTGACCGGAGAGCCGGGGATCGGCAAGACTCGTCTCCTGGAGGAAATGGCGGCGCGTGCAGCTCAAACCGGCGCTATTGTGCTGTGGGGCAGCGCTTCCACCGCCGAGGGAATGCCCCCTTACCTGCCCTTTCTGGAAGCACTCGGACGGTACATCCAAGCCACTGCGCCCGACCGATTGCGCGATCAAGTTGGTCCCACTGCGTCTGTCCTGTTGACCATTCTGCCCGAACTCGCCGTGCGTTTGGGCGAGTTTGGGGATGGATACCCGCTGCCGGCTGAGCAAGCGCGCCTGCGGCTCTTTGAGGCGGTCGGCGGGTTTCTGACGGCCATTGCTGCGTCCGCCCCCGGCGGCCTGTTGCTCGTCCTTGATGACCTCCAATGGGCCGACGCCGCCAGCCTTGGGTTGCTCTGTCACGTGGTCCGTCGGCGCAAGGGCGCGCGGGTGTTGGTCTTGGGCGCCTACCGCGAGGGCGAGGTGGGACAGAACCCGGCCCTGGAACAGGCGCTAGCTGAACTTAACCGTTTGCGGGCGCTCACCACTCTGGCCCTGGCCCCGCTCCGGGCCGAGGAGATCGCCGTGCTGGCTGCCGATCACCTGGGTGGACCAATCGCCCCAATCGTTGGACAGGCCCTGTTTACGCACAGCGAAGGCAACCCCTTCTTTGCCGAGGAATTGTTGCGCGGGTGGCTGGAAACGGGCGATTTGAGCTGCCGCTCGGACGCTTCGCATCACCAGCCCCGCTGGATCCTGGCAGCGCCGCTGGAAAGTACCCTGCCGCCGAGTGTCGTGGGTGCGATCCGCCAGCGGCTGGCGCGACTCGCACCGGCCGTCGTGGACCGCCTTCGTGTCGCGGCGATCGTTGGCCGCACATTTACAGCCACACTGCTGGCTGAGGTGGAGGGCCGTGAAGCCGAGGAGGTCGAGGAAGACCTGCTAGCGGCCGAACGCGCTCACTTGATCCAAGGCGACCGGGCTGGCAGGTTTATCTTCGGCCACGACAAGGTCCGCGAGTGCCTGTACGCCGAGGTGAGCAGCGCCCGACGGCGGCGTCTGCACGGGCAGATTGGCCTGGCACTGGAGGCGCAAGCTACCCGGGAGAGCACGCAGCGGCTGGTCGAGCTGGCCTTCCACTTTGCCCGCAGCGACGACCGCGCCCGTGGGATAGATTACTCCCGACGCGCTGCCGAGCAGGCCGTGCACGCCTATGCTCCTCAGGTAGCGATCGCCCACTACCAGACGGCCCTGGATCTGCTTGAGCCGGATGATGAGCGGCGCGGCGACCTGTTGTTGGCGTTGGGCAAGGCCGCGCTTCCGGCCGCCGCCGCCGAGCAGGCCATCTCCGCCTGCCAGGCCGCGCAAGCGTGGTTCGAACAGGCGGGCGATCTGGTCACCGCAGCTCGCGCCGCGCACGTCCTGGGGCTGGCCCACCGCCGGGTGGGCGCCCCGCTGGCGGCTCAATCGGCCCTGGAGCGGTCGCGGGCCTTCCTGGAGCACGCCGGAGTCGCAGAGGCCGAGACCGTGCACGTCCTGGCGGACCTGGCGGACCTGCTCGGCGTCGTTCTGGGCCAACACGAGGAAGCGCTCACATATGGAGAGCGGGCGATGGAGATCGCCCACTGCCTGGGAGACGATGGCCTGGAGGCCGCTGCCGGCCGCGCGGTCGGGTTCCTGCTGGTGCGCGAGAACGACATCCCCGCTGGCCTGCCGCTACTGGAACGCGGGTTGGCACTGGCCGAGGCGGGCGACGACCTGGCCGAAGCCGCCGAGTGCTGCACCTGCCTGGCCCAGGCTTATTGTTGGATAGGCGAGATGGAGCGCTCGCGGCAGGTGAGCCTGCGCCGCGAGGAACTGGCCCGGCGGGGTCAACTTCTATACCACGCGTGCTACGTTCACACGTGGCTCGCCTTCCTACACGCGACCCGGGGCGAGTGGACAGAAGCGGAACAGCGCCTGGCGCAGGCGCAGCCGGCGGTCGAAACCGTCGCGGGCGACGAGCCGCTCGCCTTTCTACGGCAGGTGCGAGGCTACCTGGCATATCAGCGCGGCGACTATTCCCTGGCCGGGCAAGAGTTCGGAGCCGCCGTGCAGACGTTTCGCGAGCAGGACCCCGGCGAGATGGTATTGTGCCTGGGGTCTCTCGGCTTGGCGTTGCTCGCGACAGATCAGCGCCAGGAAGCACAGGCATGTATGGACGAGCAGGAGGCGCTCATCGCCACGCTGTCGCCGGGTTATCTGGCAACCTTATCGGCGCGGGGTTGCCTGGCGTTGATGGCGGTAGAATTAGGCGACGGCGAGCGGGCCGCCCATTACTACCCCGACCTGTTGGCTTGCCGGGGGCAGCATCATTGGTTCCTGGTAGACCGCATCCTGGGGCAGATCGCCCTCCTGCGCGGAGATTGGCCGACGGCCACCGCGCACCTGACCGACGCCGAAACCACGGCACGGCGCGAGGGACTGTGGCCGGAGATGGGCCGCATCCTGCTGGCGCAGGCGGATCTATCGCTGGCAAAGGGCGGCCCGGGGAGCGCGGCGCGCGCCCGAAGCTTGCTCGGGCAGGCGCAGGCGATCTATCGTGAGCTGGGCGTGGATAGCGAGGCTCAGCGTGTGCGCGTCCGGCTGCACGACCTGCCACGCCAGCCCGGCGCATCGGCGCCCATCCCCTTGCCGGCCGGGCTTACACCACGCGAGGCTCAGGTGCTGCGCCTAGTGGCGGCTGGCCAAAGCAACCGCCAGATTGCCCAGGAATTGGCCCTCAGCGAAAGCACCGTCGCCAAACACCTCACCTCAATCTTCAACAAGATCGGGGTTGACAATCGGGCGGCGGCCACGGCCTTCGCTGTCCGCCACGATCTGGCGTGATAGACGGACATCCGGTTTCCCCTCCTGGATAGCAAATCCTTGCTATTGGCTGACCCATTATTCCTTGCTGCCTGTTTCCCAACTTTGGCAAATTCTGACGATGTGTCCATCCCTCGGTCGTGATATACTCCAAGCGTAGCTGTTAGCGGGAGTTCTGTCTGACGAGGACTCACCGGTCAGCAGAGGGCGGGCGGAGCGGCTGACGCCATCTCCTAGACTGTCTGTTCCGATCACCGATGAGGCACACAAATGAGTAGCATGACAAGCTCTCTGATTCGTCCTTTTCTTCGAGTGCAGAGACTCGCCCAACGCGGCGCAACCATTGAATCAGTACGTCGCATGTCGCGTTGGACTGAGCGCTTGTATTCAGTGCCCAAAGATGTGCGCTGGAAAAAGGTCTCACGAGGTGAACTGACTTACGAGTGGCTGACACCGAAGAACGTTACCTCGTCGCAAGTGCTCTTTCACATTCACGGGGGTGGATTTGTATTTCCCCTGTATAATCCGACGCGATTCACCACTGCCTATCTGGCCGATCTAGCAGGCGCGCGCGCCGTGCTCGTGGACTACCATTTAGCACCTGAGTACCCGTTCCCAACTGCGATGGATGATTGTGTCAGGGCTTACCATTGGCTTCTCACAGAAGAAGGGATCTCGCCGGAACAGGTGGTGTTCACAGGAGAATCGGCAGGTGGCAATCTGGTGGTGACCACCCTCTTGGCTTTAAGGAGTGCAGGTGATCCACTTCCAGCCGGAGCCGTATCGATCTGTCCGGTGTTCGACTTCGAAGGCGGCGGCACCTTCTACACGCAAGATGACCCGATGGTTCATGCCGATTTTGTGATGCGACAGCTCACGGCGTATCGGGGCGAGGCGGATCCGCGCACACCACTGCTCTCCCCGTTGTATGCCGATCTGCGGGGTTTGCCGCCGCTCCTGCTTCAGGTGGGTGAGGCGGAGGTGCTTCGGAGCGGCGTCGAGGCGTTTGCGGAGCGCGCTGAGCGAGCCGGAGTGCCGGTCACCTTGCACATCTGGCCAGGGATGTGGCACTTCTGGCATCTTTTTGTACCTTGGTTGCCTGAAGCACGGCAGGCAATGGTCGAGATTCGGGACTTTGTGCGGTCTTGTCTACCGGTGTGATGATAGGGTGAAAGATTGATCCCAATGTCGAGACCACAAGCAAGGCGCTTTTCGTGAAAAGCAGCGGAAAACAAAAGCTGTGATGGATGGGAGGCTGGCTATGTTTGTCGTCGTCTGCACCTGCCGGGCCAGAAAGGGCGAGGAGGATGCGATCGTCGCCCTGCACGAGGATTGGCAGCGCACGCTGCGCTCCAGGGCTCCAGGCTACCTGTCGGGAGAGCTGCTCCACAGTGCCCTAGATCCACAGGCGTTCATTGCCATCGCTCGTTACGAGGATGAGACATCCGCGCAGGCCGCAGCAGCCGACCCGGAGTACATTGCCTGGCAATGCCGCCTGGCGAGCCTGATGGAGGTCGAGCCGACCTGCGCCGGACACGTGTGCGTATGGGAGATCAACAGGGACAGCAACCCGATCGCCCTAATGCATGGGTGATCGGCGGTCTTTTTTCAATCACCATTTTGCATAGGAAGAGATAGCTTCTCTGATTCATCATTTTGCGCCTTGCGCTAGTCAGTAAGGACTGATTCCATGAACGCCGCTATAGAGGCGGAGCCACGCAACACGCAGCGTGGGAGCTGAACCGCCCGGTGCGGTCGGCAGGATCCACAGGCTGATACAGTGGGGAGGTAACAATGTCTATCAGAATATCGATCAGAATCATTTCCTTTGTAGGCATCACCTCACTACTTCTGGCTGGATGTGCACCACAAGCCGAGATGCTCCAAGGACCAGAACCTGTGCCACAGGCGACGGCCGCGGAACCCCAGGTCACGCAGGAGCCAGCTCCCTATCCCCTCTCAGAGCCCGGCCCATATCACGTGGGCAAACGGTCACTTGCGTTGGAGGCTGCCAGTCGCGGCAACCGCCAAGTAAGCATCACGGTGTGGTATCCGGCTGTGCAGCTTGAAGGCTCGACAGGCGCTCCAACCCAGGTCGGCACAGACCTTGCGCCAGACCTCAGCGGTGCGCCCTATCCGCTGATCCTATCGTCGACCAAAGCAGCCAGAATACTCGCCCCCTATATGATCAGCCACGGTTTCACCTGGGCCAGTGTCGATAGGATTGACAGCTATTATCAGATGAGTGAAGAGACGATCGAACAACCTCTCGATATCCTGTTTTCGTTGGATCAAGTTGCCTCTAATCCGCCAGAGGGCCTAGAGGGCATGATCGACGCCGAACACGCGGGAGCCATCGGCTATTCCTTCGACGGCTACAATACGCTGGCCATGAGTGGTGCACGCATCGACCCCGAGTATTACCTGGCTCAATGTCCGAGACCTGACGCCACGACCCAAGCGATTCTGTCCGGTCTTTCCGCCTTCGGCTGCGCTCCGGCTCGCGCGTGGGATGAATTCGCCGCCCACGCGGGCGAGGCCATCACCGCCAGTGAGGATGGAATGTGGCAACCGATGACGGATGAGCGGATTCGCGCCGTGATGCCGCTGGCCGGGGAAGGGTGGTGGTTGTTCGGCGCAAGAGGGCTGGCGGCGGTCGATCGACCCACGCTGATCCTCGTTGCCACCGAGGATGAACTCTACCCTGAGAACGTGCTGATCTTTGAGCACCTGGGCACGCCCGACAAGACGCTGATCTCGTTTGTCGGCTTGACACACATGATGGTATATGACAACAAAGCGGTTGCCCGAATGGCACATTTCGCGGTTGCCTTTTTCGGCTACCATCTACAGGGGCGCCAGGACCTGGCCTGGTACTTTTCGGAGGATTTCGTCACCCAGCACGATGATCTGGTCTGGGGAGTATATCAGAACGAGTGATGCGCACGGACTCTGGAGGTGAATGCACGATGGAGATTGGTCTCTTCTACGGTACGCTGGCGGCAGAGACTCTTGCTGCAGTCTGCGTGGTCGTCAGCATCATCTTCCCGCAGTGGAGAATCTGGCCACCGCCTCGACACCGCGCCTGGCAGGGGTACTTGATGTGGTTCTTGTTCTTGGGTTCCGCTGGAGGGGTCGGCGCGCTCGGCGTCGTTGAGTGGGGTGAATTGGCTCTCCCACCCTGGGTTCGATTTGTTGTCGGCACCTTTCTGGGGTGTGCAGGACACGGCCTGGCGCTGTGGGCAATGGTCGTGATGGGTATTGCGACCAGCTTTGGTGGCGAGAGCACGTTGATACGTCGAGGGCCATACCGGTTCTCGCGCAATCCACAGTATGTAGGGTTCATTTCGGCGCTGATCGGGTGGGGTTTTCTGACCAGCTCCGGCCTGACTCTGGTGGCATCGTCTGTGGGCATCATTCCCCTGATACTGGTTCCTTTCGCAGAAGAAGAGTGGCTGGTGACAAGGTATGGAGCAGCATACAGGGAGTACAAGCGGAATGTACCGCGGTTTATCTCTTTGAGATCGATGTCCTTGCTGAGATCGCCGGATGGTTGGTGGAGCGAGTAGAATCCATAGTGAATACCAAGTTCACGTGCTGCTGGATGACATACCTATTGCCTTCTTTAGTGCAGAACGAGGGCAGATAAAGGGAGGAGAGATGAACAAGCAAAGAGGAATTGCCCTGTCAATCGTGAGCACGTTGGCCCTGGGCTTGCTGGTGCTGGGATTATTGAGCGCCTCCGGGCTGGCGCAGGAACCACCGCCCCAGGCGGAGCGCGCACCCTGGGTTTCTGCGGGCACAGTGGCTTCGGCTGCGCCTGCCCTGAGGCGCCCCCCGAGCATGTCGAGGGGCGTGGCCGAAGGGCTCAGCACGGCCTTCACTTACCAGGGGCAGCTCAAGCGCCGTGGCGACGTGATCAATGCCATCTGTCCGATGGCCTTCCGCCTGTACGACACGGCGGAGGGCGGCGAGTTGGTCGGGAGCGCCATCACGCGCACCGTCCCGATCAGCGATGGCCTGTTCACCGTCCCGCTCGACTTTGGCGCAAGCCCCTTCACCGGCGACGCGCGCTGGCTGGGCGTGCGGGTGATGTGCCCCGGTGACGGCGGCTACACCGACCTGGGTCGCCAGCCCCTCACCGCCGCGCCCTACGCCCTCTACGCCCTAGCCGCGCCGTGGAGCGGGCTGCGCGGCGTCCCGGATGGCTTTGCGGACGGCGTGGACGACGTGACGGCCGTGGTCAGCGGCACGAACATCCTTGCCGGGGACGGCCTAACGCTGGCTGCCAGTGGTAACGCCGTCACGATGTCCGTCTACTATGCCGGGAGTGACGGGGATTACGGCAGCGCCATCTCGGCGGCCCGCTCCGACCATGTCCACGACGAGCGCTATTACGCCCAGGCCGAATTGCAGACCGGCGGCTCTGCCAGCGTTCACTGGGGCAACCTGACCAGCGTGCCGCCCGGCCTCGCCGACGGCGACGACGACACGCTGGCGGATCTCGCCTGCGCGGGCGAACAGGTTGCCAAGTGGAACGATACCGCCGGAGAATGGGCCTGCGCCGACGACGAGGTGGGCACAGGCGGCACCGGTTGGTCCCTCACGGGCAACTCGGGCACCGATCCAGCCATCAACTTCGTAGGCACCACCGACGCTGTGAGCCTGACGCTGGTGGTGAACGGCATGCCCGCGCTGCGTCTCTCACCGGTCATCACCAGTCCCAACGTGATCGGCGGTTACAGCAGCAACCTGGCTTGGCCGGGCGTCGCGGGCGCGAGCATCGGCGGCGGGGGCATGGATGGCGCGGTCAACGGCGTCTATGGGAACTATGGCGCGGTGGGCGGCGGCATCGGTAACGCAGCCTACGGCGAACTTTCTACGATAGCTGGGGGCGACCACAATGCGGCTGGTTATCTGGCTATGGTCGGCGGCGGTGATTACAACCATGCCCAGGGAGACTACAGCGTCGTTGCCGGCGGCGACGCCAACCACGCCGCGCTCAACCACACCTTCATCGGAGGCGGGTTTTTCAACTACGCGGGCGGGCCAATGTCTGTCATCGGCGGGGGTGAATCCATCAGCGTGACCGGCTACGCGGCGACCGTGGCCGGCGGGGCCTACATCACCGTCACCCGTGACTTTGTTGCGGTTGGTGGGGGCGGGTTCAATACCGCCAACGGATACGCCGCCGCGATTGGCGGCGGAGGTGGATATTGGCACGACGCTCCGGTGGGTAATACGGCCAATGGGGACTGGGCCGTCGTCGGTGGAGGGTTCAACAACATGGCCAGCGGCAATTGGTCCACCGTCGGCGGAGGTGGAGGCAATACGGCCAGCGGTGAGGATGCCACCGTCGGTGGGGGCTGGTACAACACCGCCGACGGTATGGATGCTACGGTCGCCGGGGGGCAGACTAACATTGCCCTCGGCACGCAGTCTACCATCGGCGGTGGGGAGGGTAACGTGGTTACATCCACTCACAGCACGATTGCCGGGGGACACAACATCACTGTCACCGGCGACTATGCTGCCGTTGGCGGGGGCGGATTCAACGTCGCCAGTGGATACGCTGCCGTGATCGGCGGTGGCGGCGGGTACTGGTATGGTACGCCGATGGCCAATATTGCCAGCGGCGACTGGGCCACCATTGGTGGAGGTCAAGATAATGCTGCCAGCGACGATTTCACTGTGGTCGGCGGAGGTGGTTCCAACACGGCCAGCGGCTATGGGGCGACCGTAGCAGGGGGCGGCGGGAACGTTGCCAGCAATCTAGGCGCCACCGTCGGCGGCGGGATCGGCATGTGCGTCGGCTCGGACTACAACAACGAGGCCACAGGGGCCACGAGTACGATCTCCGGTGGCGCGTGCAACGATGCTGGCGGCAGTCTGTCTACTGTGGGCGGTGGAATATACAACTCGGCCAGTGCCTCGGCAGCGACAATCGGCGGCGGCGATAACAATACAGCCGGAGGTGACTATGCCACTGTAGCCGGGGGTGAGAGCATCACCGTCACGGCAACCTGGGGCACGGCCGGCGGTGGTGCGCTCAACAGCATCACCGCGCTGGCGGGGACGGTCAGCGGTGGGTACAGTAACGGTGTAGGTGGCGACTACTCGGTAATCGGCGGCGGTTATGGCAACTACGCTATGGGCCACTCTTCTGCGCTGAACGGCGGCAGAGGCAACATTGTCTGGGATGATTATGGTGCAGTGGGTGGTGGGGCAGCTAATTCAGCAGGCAGCCTGTCTATCGATGCGACCCACGCGACAGTGGGAGGAGGCCTCAACAACTCTGCCGAAGAGAATGCCGCCACGGTCGGTGGAGGGCGGTATAACTTTGTAACGGGACAGTATGGCACAATTGCCGGCGGCGAATACAACAACGTTCGCTACGCTGCGGGGACTGTTGGCGGCGGTAGTAACAACGACGCCTACGACGCGTATACCACGATTGGCGGGGGGCGAGAGAATGTGGCCGGGTCCTCCGACGACTTGTTGGCCAATGACTATGCTACCGTCGGCGGGGGCTGGAGCAACACCGCCAGCGGCTATATCGCCACTGTCGGCGGGGGCGTTGACAACACCGTCAACGGCGCGGAAGCCACCGTCGGTGGGGGCTGGGATAACACCGCCAGCGGTCAGGCCTCTACGATCAGCGGCGGCTATAGCAACGAGGCCAGCACAACCAATGCGACAGTCGGTGGTGGCTGGAACAACGCCGCCAGCGGCAACGCCGCCACCGTCCCCGGCGGCGCAGAAAACACGGCCAGCGGCGGCTACTCGTTCGCTGCCGGGGCGCAGGCCACAGCCAGCCACGCCGGATCGTTCGTCTGGTCGAGCGCGGAGGCCACCTCCTCCTGGGGCGATCGCACGTTTACCGCGCGCGCTCACGGCGGGGTGCGCTTTTACACGGCCTCGGGCACAGGCACGGGCGCAGTATTGCCTGCCGGTAGTGGCTCGTGGGCTTCGCTCTCCGACCGCAGCGCCAAGGCGAATTTCGTCGCAGTCGATGGGCGCGACATCCTGGCGCGATTGGCCGCCATTCCAATCCAGACCTGGAATTACACGGCGCAAGATCCCGCCATCCGCCACATTGGCCCAATGGCGCAGGATTTTTACGCAGCGTTCGGGGTGGGCGAGGACGAGCGTTACATCTCGACCATTGATGCCGACGGTGTGGCGCTGGCGGCGCTCCAGGCGTTGTACGCCGAGAACCAGGCGCTCGAAAGCCGGGTCACGAGCCTGGAAGCGCGGCTGGCAGCGTTGGAGTCGTCGGTGAACGGCAGCGCCACGAGCAACGTGCCCATTCCGTGGGCGCTGTTGGCGGGTGGACTGTTCGCGTTCGGCATGGTTGTGACGCAGCGCCGTCGCGGAGGAGGGACAAGGTGAAGCAAAAACGTGTCCTTGTGATCATATTCGTGTGTCTGGCCTTTGCCGGTTTGGTCACGGTGCGCGCGCAGTCGGGCGGCGACCCCTCGGCTATGCTCGGGGCAAGCTATGATCTTACGTGGAACACGGTGGTCGGCGGAGGCGGCGTGAGTCGTAGCGGCGCGTATGCTCTGGGCGGCGCAATCGGCCAGCCGGATGCGGGATCGCTGAACGGCGGGAACTACACTCTTTCTGGCGGCTTTTGGCAGAGCCAGGTAAACGTCGAACCAACCGCGTACCGCATCTTCCTGCCTCTCG
>Ga0180438_10008096_pt1 | contig 13456 bp, 5 predicted proteins | sample SS_ome_12_FD_132455 | JGI IMG/M metagenome (GOLD analysis project Ga0180438, IMG submission 132455) | Hypersaline lake sediment archaeal communities from the Salton Sea, California, USA - SS_3_D_2 metaG | ecosystem: Environmental > Aquatic > Non-marine Saline and Alkaline > Hypersaline >... | reverse complement strand
GCTGGCAGAGCCAGGCCCCACCGCTGGGCCACATGCCCCAGTGGGCACCGTCGACCGGCGCGGTGCCGCGCCAGAGGTCGGTGTTGTGATGAGTCACCCAGCCGTCAGCGCGGTAATGCGTCTTGGCGGTCTTGCTGCCTGGAACGACCAGTTCGCTGGCCATGCGCAAGAAGGGCTCGTGACATTCGCTGAGGTTGCAGACCTCAGCCACCCAGTAGTTCATCTCGATATTGATGTTGATCGTGTACTTGCTTCCCCAGGACGGATGGAGTTCGTAGTTCCAAATTCCTTGCAGGTTCAACGGTTGCGTACCGGGGCGCGACCCGGCGATCATCGAATAGCGGCCGTACTGAAATACTTGTTCAGCCAAGAGTGGATCGGCACTGCCGTCACGGACTCTCCTGATTCGTTCATCTGTCGGCAGACTCTCATCTGTGCCCGGGCCGGCAAGCCTGATTGCCACTCGGGCGAACAGCATTGAATAGTCATTGAAGTGCCGCTGATAGAGCTGTTTGTAAGACTTGTCACGAACACGGGCGATATGATCTTCAACCCTCTTCACCGGATCCGCACTGACATCCTGGTAGTTGACGTAGCTGGTTGCCGCTACATAGACAAGCGTAACAGCGTCGGCATCTCGAACGGAGATCTTGTCTTCTTGAGCCTCGACTGTTCCACCGTCGACCCTGACCTTGACCTGGGCGGCGAACTTCATTCCTTCGCCGTCCCACGGCCCGATCAAACGCCTGGCTCCACTCGCCCCCTGGCCCGTGCGAGGAGCTACCTGGCCTGTCATGCGTAGCACGTCGTCCGCAGGCGAGTGAGACTTGAAATCATGAGGGCTTGTCATGGAAAGGTCGAATGTAATTCGTCCCGGCGTGTCACACTCAAAACGCATGACGATGGCTTGGTCGGGATGGGATGCGAAGACCTGCCGCGTGAAGCGTGCTTTGCCGATACGATAGGTCACCGTGCTCACGGCATTCTGCAGGTCAAGCTCGCGGTGGTAATCGCTCGGCTCTTCCCCCTTGGGAAAGTCGAGAAACAGGTCGCCCAACGGCATATACGCCTGCTGGTACTTGTGTATTCCGAGCATTTTCTCTGCCGTTGCCTCGGCCTCGGCGTACTCGCCTCGCTCAAGCAGTTCTCGTACCGTGGCGAGATGCCCGTAAGCGTCCGGGTTGTCGTAGCAGTGGGGACCGCCGCTCCAGAGCGTGTCTTCGTTCAGCTGCAGGCGCTCTTGGTCGATCCCGCCGTAGACCATGGCTCCAAGTCGTCCGTTACCGATCGGCAACGCTTCAGCCCACTGCGTTGCGGGCTGCGTATACCAGAGTCTTGGTGCATCCGGAGAGGCATCTAGGGAATCCGCGCAGAGCGGTACGGTTTGCACACTCAGGAGCAGGAAACACAAACCGCCCCATACCAAGCGATGACATTCGTTCATTGCTCTTCCTGCGTCGCTATTGAATCTTGCGTCTTCGTTGTCCGGGGCCCTTTGGCTTCCCGATGTTCTTTTCCCGGAGCGGAACAGCCCGATCGAAGAGCACTCCGTAGCGCTGATAGTCGTTGTAATCCACGGCCTGCCTCTTCCACTTCGCGAGTTCCTGATCGTATCGCTTGCGCATTGTTTCAAGCGCTGCCGCGCTGCCTGAGCTGCCGGCCAGGTTCGTCAGCTCCAGCGGATCGTTCTGCGTGTCGAACAACTCCTCGGTCGGCTCCATCGTGTCATCGCCGTACCACCAATACGTGTATTTGTATTGCCTGGTGAGACAAGTCAAGCTATGCGTTGGCAGCGGCCCCCACACGTTGATGAAAGCCATCTGGGCGTGCCCGCCCTGGTCGGGTTTCTGCAACAGTCCCAGCAGGCTCTTTCCGTCCATGTTGGGCGGGACCGGCAGGCTGGCCAGGTCCAGGATGGTCGCCGCGAAGTCGATGTTGCCGGTCAACCGATCGCAGCGAATCTGCTTTCCGCACAGAGGACTACGCGGGTCGTAGATCATCAGCGGAACGCGAGACGATTCTTCCATGGGCAGTACTTTGGAACCGTAGCCGTGCGAGCCGCAGATATAGCCGTTGTCGCTGGCGTAGATCACAACAGTGTTGTCCGCCACGCCCTGCGCCTTGAGCTCGTCGCGGATCATTCCAACGGCCACGTCGATTCCGTAAACCTGCTGATGGTACTTCGCCATCTCGCCGTCGTAGTCGGTGTCGTATTTCCAATCGGTGAACCGAGCGTATTGGCGCCCTGATTTGCTTTGCGGTGAAAGGTGTTCACCGAACTGCCGGCCGAAGTTCGCCGGTCTGGTGAATTCCTTGCCGGCGTAGACCTCGTTGAAACGAGGATCAGGAGTCGCGGGCTTGTGGGGTGCCTTGAAGCTGATCGACAAACAAAATGGCTTCTTCTGCTTGACTGATTCGCGAATCACATCCCGGCCGAACGCTCCGTATGACAACGTTGAATGGGGGTACTTTTCCGCATACTTGCGCATCGATGTGTTCTTAGCCGTCGCGTAGTTCGTTTGGCCGGGACCACCGCCCCAGAAATCGAAGTCGTCTTCGCAGAGCCCCTTGCCTTCGACCACAATCCCGAACTTCCCCGCAAAGGCAGTGAGGTAGCCTGCCTCACGCAACAGTACCGGATACGATTTCGCCCACACGTCGGCGTGCATATTCCCGTGGCTGAAATTGCAGCCCGTTTTGTACTCATACATCCCCGTGAACACGGTGGCTCGGCTCGCCATGCAGATCGCCGTGGTGTTGTAGTGCCGGTCGAAAACCAGTCCCTCACGCGCAAGCCGGTCCATGTTGGGCGTTTGGACATCCTTGTTTCCGTAGCAACCGACCGAGTAGGTGCATTGATCGTCTGCGAACAGGAATACGATATTCGGCGGCGAAGCCGAGTCGTCAGCCGCAGAAGCCAGCAAACCGGAGTTTGCATTTAGCACGAACGAAGTTATTGTCAGCAGCAAACCTGTGACGCTTTGCATTGTGAGGTGTTGCATGAGACTGTCTTCCTGCGTTTTCGACTCTTACCTTTCTTCCACCAATTGCCTCTGCATCTACTCCGCCTCCACCAGGTCGAACCGCTGGATGAAAGGGAGCGATCCTCTCTGTCTCCCGATATGCACACCCCACTGAATCTGCCTTCCGGCGCCGCTATCGCTATAGGCTTCCGGGCGATAGGCGCCCGCTGCGTGCGGCACGTCGATCACCGTGTGCGTCTTTGAGAAGTGCAGCCCGTCCTCGGCGTACATGATGGAACGGGTGATCTCCTTCGGCCCGGTGGTACCGATCATCGCGGCAACACCTTTACCCCGCGGCCACACCAGCACTTCGTGATTGCCGGGGATAACGGGGTTGCCGGCATGCTTGACATAGGGACCGCCCGGCTTGTCGGAGATGGCAACCCCCAACTTGGTTTGTGCGGGGCTCTTACCCAACTGCCGACCCTTGTAGTAGAACCAGTACTTCCCATCGTGTTTGATCAGGCAGGCGTCATCAACCAGGTGACTGTCGAAGTCCTCCGGCTTGTCGCTGTTTTTCAATGCCGGGTTGGTGGCGAGACGCGCCCAGGGCCCATCGGGCGAATCCGATACGGCGATGCCGATCTTCGAATCCGGATTGAAGGGCCTGCCGTACTTCCTGGAGGTGCCTGTATAGAATAGCCAGTAGCGACCCTCGGCCACGAGGATGTTGGGCGTAAACACGCTGGCCCCGTCCCAACTTCCAGGCTTGCCCTTCGCGAGTGCCATGCCCTTCTCCGTCCACGCGTGACCATCCGACGAGGTCGCATACCAGACCGTTGCGTCATAACCCGGGGCAATCTTCCCCTTCGAATACCAAACGTAGTATAGATCGCCGACCTTGATGATGTCGCTCGGATCCCGTCGCATTACGCCCGCCTGCGAATCGAGCCCGATGGCTGGAGTATAGATTGCCTTCAGTGAACGAACGGACGCTTCCTCTGGGGGCGTCACCGAAGCTTCCGCTAACTTCGAAAGCGGTCTTGGGTTGGCGACAAATGCAGCAGGCCGGTTGTTGTCGGCGATGTCGCCGGCAAAATTGGCGAGGTAGCCACGGAGCCGTTCCACGACTTGAGGATGAGCTTTCAGAAGGTTCTCCTTTTCGCCAATGTCATTCTCCAAATCGTAGAGCTGCGTGGGCTTTCCGTTGTTGACATGGAGTTTCCAATTCCCTGATCTTACGGCACTGAGCGCGTTGCCACGATGATAGAAGAACGCTTCGTGCGGCGTCTCCGCCTGGCCGGTGAGCGTGGGCCAGATGTCCTTTCCGTCGATCACTCGGTCGTCTGGAATCTCGGCTTCCGCCAGTTTGGCGAACGTCGGAAGCAGGTCCATGGCCGTCATCAATTCGTCGTTGGCCCGACCGGCGGGGATATTGCCCGGCCAACGGACGACCGTGGATTCTCGCATACCTCCTTCGAACGTGCTGCCCTTGCGACCTCTCAACGGGCCCGCACTGCCGATCGCCGGACCGTTGTCCGCGGTGAAGATCACCAGCGTCTTTTCGTCGATGCCCTGGGCTTTGAGCGTGTCGAGAATCTGCCCGACGGACCAATCGATTTCCAAAATCGCCTGGCGAAACAGCTTGTCGCGAGTCTTGTAGTCGACCGAGCCCCTTTCGGCTTTCAGTTCGTCCGTAATCGCGGTGTCCACCCCTTCCATGTACGGCGGTGAGACATGCAGCGGCCGATGTGGAATTGGATGTGGCACGTACAGGAAGAACGGAACATCCTTGTTCTTCTTGATGAACTCGACCGCTCGCTCCGTGATTCGCCTAGTCAGATAGTCCGCATCGGGATCCGTCTCGATCACCGTTTCCCCGTCCAGCAATGGAAGCGGCGGGAATTTGAAATGTTCCTGCCTCGGGTGGAACGGATGGATGTCGTGGCTGTAGGGAATGCCAAAGAACTCATCGAAACCCTGCCGGGGCGGAAGGAAGTCCGGCTGGTCGCCCAAGTGCCATTTGCCGAATATGCCGGTCCGATAGCCCGCCGATCTCAGCACTTCGGCAATGGTGATCTCACTTGGGTTGAGACCTTTCGTATCACCGGCGAGCAGCACTCCGAAATTCGATCCCGTGGCCATATCGATTCGCTTGGGATAGCACCCGGTCATCAGCGCCGCGCGGGAAGGCGTACAAACAGGCGCGGCCACATAGAAGCTGGTCAGCCGGGAGCCTTCGGCCGCCATTTGGTCGATCCGCGGCGTGCTGACGTGCTCGCCGCCGAAACAACCGAGATCGCCGTAGCCTTGGTCATCGGTGAAGATGACGACGAAGTTTGGCTTGTCAGCAGCGGCGAGTGACTGGGGCACTCCAAGGCAAATGAAACTGATGAGGTGTAGGATCTTCATTTCTGGTTCTTTCGTCAGGGCCTAGCCGTGTTTCGTTTCTTGTTTGATGTCCTTTTCGGCAGAGACTTACGGGGAGTCGGAACTGGCGGCTGCGTCGGACGTTGCTCCAGTATGTCGAAAAACCGCATGTTCTTTCCAACACGGTTGTGGTCGCCGAGATCATCCCGCATGCCTTCGGCAAGCGCGAGCAATCGCTCGACAACCTGTGGATTCTGCTCCGATAGATCAGTTGTTTCGCCGATGTCATTTTCCAGGTCGACAAGGAACGGTTTCTCAAAACCGATTCGATCTGCCGGCGCAATGTGAACATTGCGGCTAAACGGGGCTGCTCCGACCGGCTCCTTCTCCCGTGGCAAATGCAGCTTCCACTTTCCCTGACGTACTGCCTGCAGATGAACCCGCAGGTAATAGAAGTACGCCTTATCGGGATTGGCCTTGTCGAATTCGCCACGGAAGAGATGTCGAATGTCTTCGCCGTCGATGACGCGGTCGGACGGAACCTCGGCACCTGCAAGAGCAGCAAATGTTGGCATGATGTCCAGTGTTGTGGCGATGGAATCGCATGTCATATTGGCTGGCACTCGGCCCGGCCCCCAGAGAATCGTAGGCACGCGCACACCGCCTTCAAAGGTCGACACCTTGCCGCTTCGCAGTTTCCCGGCTGAACCGCCATGATCGCCCGGCAGGTGTCCGTCGGCCAGGTCTTTGTTCTTGATCAACCACGGTCCGTTGTCGCTCGTGAAGAGAACGTAGGTGTTCTCTGCCAGTTTCATGTCGTTGAGTGCATCCAGAATTCGGCCAACGTTGAAATCGATTTCTTCGATCACGTCGCCATACAGTCCCCGCCTGCTTTTGCCCTTGAATCTCGGAGATGCATCAAGACGCGTATGCGGCATCGTGTGCGGAATGTAGACGAAGAACGGCTCCTTTTCGTGCTTCTTCATGAAGGCAATGGCCTCGTCTGTGTAACGTTGAGTCAACGTCGCCATGTTCGTGGCGGGCTCGATCAGTTCTTCATTGCGGTAGAGATTCGCCACACGATCGTTGCTCGTGGGGGTTCCGTAGAAGTAGTCGAACCCCTGACGCGTCGGGAACAGGTCCACGAAGAAACCCGATTGTGCGTGTTTCGCCAGATCCCATTTGCCGAAACACGCCGTAGCATAGCCTTTCGTTTTCAGCACTTCGGCGATCGTGATTTCGTCCTCGTGCAGAATTGGATGGACTTGCTTGGTGTGGCCTCGCTCTGCGACTCGCATCGGATAGCAACCGGTCATCAATGCCGCCCGCGAAGGCCCACAAATCGGCTGAGTGTAGAAGCTCGTGAACTTCATGCCCTGCTCCGCCATTGCATCAAGCCGCGGAGTGCGGATGTCAGGCGATCCAAAACATCCGACGTCCTGGTAACCCTGGTCATCGGTGAAGATGATCACGAAGTTGGGTCTTTCACCCGCAGCGATTAACGGAGTCAGTCCAAGGAACAGGAAACTCATGAGGTGCGGGTGTGCCATTCTGTTTCTCACGTAGTGCTTAGTTGTCCTTTTGGCCACGGATTCCTCAAGTTTTGGTCATCGATTTCCGGATATTCCGTGAGCACTTCCGCGTCGAACTGGAAGTTGTCGGCGGTGACGTGTCCCCAACCTGTGGTCGACTTATCGACGATCTTGATGAACATCCTTGCGCCGGCATAGGGAGCGAGGTCCCAACCGGCCTTCTGCATCCGTTGGTCGTTGACGCCGCGAGCCGTTTGCACCTCCTTGCCGTCTGCCGTGCATAGGGCGACATAGGTGGCCGGACCGCCACCGCCGCCGACGCGGAACGTCATCTTGCCGCCTTTGGGAACGAACAACGGCGATACGATCACCCCGGTCTGCCGATCCTCTCCTCTTTCTGCCACCGGACTGGATTCGAGTGTGGTCAGGTAGTAGGTGCCCTGCTTGTTGTATTCTCCCTTATTGTGGAAAAAGCGGTCTCGGCTGCCGATGACGTGCCTGAATTCCCCTGCAACCACCCTCCACGGTTCCAGCGTGCCAGACTCGAAGTCGAACGACGCGCTCTGGGCACTCGGCGTTGCCGCTATTCTCTTTGCGGCTCCAATGGTCGCATCCGCTTTGGGGGCCGTGACCCGCTTCGCCGGAGCATAGGTCGCCAACAGGGCGCTCATTTCCTTGACCACGTCGGGCAACTCGTCGTGGAGGTTTCGGGTCTGGTTCACATCCGCTTCCAAATCGTAGAGTTGGGCAGGTGGGGCATCCTGCTTGAGTCGTCCGTCTTCGATGTCGCTGTTGGTGCCGCCGACGAACTGAACAGCAGGTGGGCCGCCCCAAGCGTGATCCTGCGGTTTGGATCCCCTGAACCCGCCGCTACCCTTTGCGCCGATATAGAGCCACTTGCCCCTGCGAACGGCAAGATGGGTCGGCTTATGGGCAGCGAGAACAAGCTCTTCGCGCAACGGCGATGCCGGCTCACCCGTCAAAGCGGGCAGCATATTCACGCTGTCCGTATCTTCCGGGGTTTGGGAATCTTGCCCGGTGAGCGCCAGGAAGGTGGCCAGCATATCGACGTTGCAGATCAGTTGAGAGGATTCCGTTCCCGGCTCGATCTTGTCCGGCCATCGGGCAATGAAGGGAACGCGGTGCCCGCCTTCCCATGCGCCGAACTTGAAGCCGAGCAGGTCGCCGTTGATCTTGTGCCCCGCTCTCACGGCATTGCGGCCTCCAAGATTTAACATGCCGCCGTTGTCACTGGTGAAGATGAGCAGCGTGTCTTCGCTCAAGCCATGCTGCTCGAGGCACTGGATGACTTGCCCGACCATCCAGTCCAACTCTTGAATGAAGTCGCCATAGAGCGCCGCTTGGCTCGTCCCCTGGAACCGCTTCCCAGGTGTGAAGGGGTGGTGGATATGAGTGGTGGCCAGGTAGAGAAAGAACGGCTGCTGCTTGTTCTCAGTGATCCAGTCGACCGCCTTGCCGGCCAAGACCGTTCCCACCGTGTAGTCATTGTACTTCTTGTGGGCTTCCATCGCCCCTTTGAACATATTGGCGGTGCGCTGGGAGGCCTCTGGCGGGATCTTCGTGATCGGTGTCACCTCTTCCTGCCGCCCGCGGCCGACATAGATCAGAGGGTCAGCAGGGTCGCCGCCTACGATGCGATCGTTCTCCACATAGACATAGGGAGGAGCGCTGTTGACTACAGGCAGACCGAAGTAGTAGTCAAAGCCAAGGTCCTGCGGCCCGGGACGCAGCGGTTCTTGCCAGTCGTTCTTCCCCTCTCCGAATCCCAGGTGCCACTTGCCCATTGCTGCTGTCGCGTAACCCTTGTTCTTGAAGACATCGGCAATGGTCACCTTATCCGTGTCGATGATGAGCCCGGAGGTAACCGGCGCGGGCCCCCACACTCCGGCACCGCCGTTGGCCCGGACAGGATACTCGCCGGTCAACAGTGCATACCGCGAGGGCGTACAGACGGCCGACGCCGAATGGGCATCGGTGAACCGCCGCCCCTCTTTCGCCAACCGGTCGATGTTAGGCGTCTGCACCTTCGTCGCGCCATAACAGCCCAGGTCGCCGTAGCCCAGATCGTCGGCAAATATGAGCACGACGTTGGGTTGCTCAGCAGCGCCAAGTGGCTGGGCCAACGCAAAGCTGATGGAACAAATGAGGCTCAGGAGTTTCATTTCTCTTTCTTTCGTCGTGTCGTGGTCTGTTTCCAATTCGGGTGTCGTTTCTGCCGCTCGCCAGCAATGGTCTCGGCCATGGCGGGGGCGACCATACCCCAGTCCTTCTCGTGACTGATAACGGGAGCACCGGGCACCACGGTACCGGTGTGCCGTTGCCCGCTGCCGCGATGCATGTACTCGCCCAGATCTCTGCGTGTGGATTCTACCAGTTCCAGTATCTCCTGCACGATCTCGGGATTGGCAGACGCCACATCCAAAGTCTCTCCCCGATCCGTTCGCAGGTTGTAGAGGACCGGGTGTTTCACGCCGACAAACGCCTTGTTCTTGTCCCAGAACGGAAGCTGCTTCAGCTCGCGAGGCAAGTGCAGCTTCCATTCGCCCATCCGGACGGCTTGGAGGTTTTCGCAATTGTAGTAGAAGAACGGTCGCGCGCGTTCGCGTGCCAGCGGTTTGCCCGCCAACAGCGGCAGCAGGCTGACGCCATCGTAAGTCCGATCTTGCGGCATCGGGACGTCGATCATCTCGGATAGTGTCGGGAACACGTCCATCGCGTTGATGGGCACGTTCAACACACGTCCCTGTTTGATCCTTGCCGGCCAGTGGAGGACAAAGGGAACACGATGCCCGCCCTCGAAGGTGACATACTTGGTGCCGCGAAACGGCTTGGCGTATGCGTTCGCCGTCGGGCCGTTGTCCGAGGTGAAAATGACAACGGTTCGATCGGCGATCCCCGCGTCGTTCAACGCTTTCATCATCTCGCCGATACTCCAATCCAACTCCTGAATCACATCGCCGCGCACCCCATCTCGCGAAGAGCCCTTGAACACCTTGCCGGCCTGGTAAGGCGTGTGCGGATAGTTGTGTGCGTAGTACAGGAAGAAAGGTTGACTACCATGCTCGCGGATGATCGTCGTGATGCGCCGAGTATAGAGCTCCGTCAGTCGATCAAGGGGCGTGCGCGCAAACACCTCCTTCTCGCCGTCGAAGAACCTCGGCGAATGGGCGAAATTGCAGGGCATGCCGTAGTAGCTGTCGAATCCTTGCACCAAGGGATGGAACTCGGGCTCTGTGCCCAAATGCCACTTGCCGACCATGAACGTGTTGTACGCCTGCTTCTTGAACTGCTCGGCCAGCGTGATCTCCGAGGGATCCAGCCCGAGGAACCAGTGTGCCCTGCGAATCGGATTGATGCCCATGTAAAGGCCGGCACGCTGGGGATAGGCTCCCGTCAAGAACGCGGCTCGAGACGGCGAGCAGATGGACGCGGCCGTGTGAAAATCGGTGAATCGGATTCCACCGGCCGCCAACCGGTCGATATTCGGTGTCTTCACCTTCGTGGCGCCGTAGCATCCGATGTCTGCGTAGCCAAGATCATCCGTCAGGACGAGGATGACGTTGGGCGGCGCAATGTGGTCGGACGCTTGGCTCGTTGCGGATAGCACGGCCATAGCGAACACGCAGGTCACGATTCGATTTGCCTTCGTCATTTCCCACCGTCCGCAGCCGTGTTACCCGTTTCCTTGCGAACCACCACGCAGTCCAGGCCGAAGTAGGTGCCCGTCTTCTCCGACTTGGCGTTCTTACCGACGACCTCGGCCCGCAGCGTGAACGCCCCGTCGACCGGCTTGAACACGCCCAATTCCAGCGGACCATACGGACCGGGTTTCTCCGCATAGGTATCAACGTCTTCGCCCGCGGGCTGTCCGTTGACCGTCAGTCGCAACACACCGTAATCATGGCTTTGCGTGGCATGGAGGATCAGCTTGCAGGGCCCGTCCCCCTCGACGGGAAACCGCACTTCGACGAAATCGCCGATCTTGCCGGCGCGCACGAACAGGTGGTTGGCCCCGGACCAGCGCCGGCCACCGTAACGATGCAACGGTTGCTCAGCGGCTGGAAAGTCGCCCGACTTGGCGACGATCTTCATCGTCTCGCACTCGACGGCATTGTCGAATCGAGTCGCGGAGGATCTCACTGATACAGCCGTAGACACTCCCTGCTTGGGCAGCGGCGGCACGTTGAGCACTTCGACCGGCTCGGGCTTGCGGTTGGAAGTTGTATCCGCAAAACCGTACCAATAGGCACCCACCTGATAGCCCATGCCCTGTTCCGTCCCCGACCAGACCTCCATGTCGAGCTGTAACGAACTGCCAAAGGGCATCGTATCCAGCGCTCGGCTCCGCGTCTCGACACTGAAGCCCTGGGTGTTGCGCTCATTGATGTCCCTTGGTTTGCGATTCAACTTGTTATAGCGGTGGGAGAACGGCTGGGCATGAAAGGGATGCTCATAGAAATCCGTGCTGCGTCCACCCCAGGAATAGCCGTAGTAGTCCTCGGTCCCTGTTCCGAAAATGGAAGGGAAGTCTTCCCCGTCGACCCATATCTTCTCATCGCCTTCGCCCCACCATTGCGTATCAGGATTCATGATCGTCAGCGTATCGCCGACATAGACCCCGCGACCGTTCAAGGTGACATAGTTCCAATCCGAACGCGGCCTGGTCGCCACAGGATATTGGCCACGCCAGCCTGCATGGAAATACATGGATCGATCATCCCAGGTCCACTCCCCGGTCTTCACTTCCAACTCGGCATCCACGGGTTCGCTGCTGAGGTTGATCAGCGAAACCTTGCCGCCTCTCCGATACGGCATCACCCAGCGGCAGCTCATCGTGCCGTCTTCAGCCACCGTGCGGTACCACCCCTGCACCGGGTTCAAGCCGATACCCGAACCAAAGAAATCCCCAATCGGACACCAGACGGCTTCCTTGCCGTCGAACTCCATCTTGAGTACCACTTGGCGCGTGACATTCGGATTCCCATAGCTGCCCAGCTTCACGGAAAGCTCCCGCACGGCCGCCGTGCCTGCCGGAAGATCCAGCGACTTCTCTTCCTGATTGGCAAGTCTGGCACTGAAGCGAAGTGGATCTCCCGCGCCGGGGGCCGATGGATTCAATAGCATCTTGCCCGTTCTTTCCACCAACCCCTTTGCAGCCTCGAAGTCCTCTATCGTGAAGGTCTTGACCGGAGTGCCTTGATCATACTCACGGAAGGTGAACTGAAAGAAGAACGGCATCTCTGTCGTTGTTACCTTGCAGCTCTTCGCGTAGGGGATCGGGAAGAAATTCACCGCCGAACGCAAAGACGGATGGGCAAAGGGATAGGGAATCACGCCGGTGCCGTCGAACATGCCCAGCATGTTGCCTTCCAGCGTCGGTTCCTCTGCACCGTCGAGATAGATGCGCATGGTGATCTTCGAGCCGCCTCTGTTCTGATTGTGCCAGGGCATCCAGGTGCGCACGATGGCACCGGCCCCCTCATGATCCATCAGCACCCATTCTTTCTGCCCGTCATTCTCCTCGGTGCGAATGAAGTTCGTGCCATTGGGTGGTCTATTGAAATCTCCGTTGGCAAACCAGCCATCGGGCTCATCCGGCGTCTTCGAGGCACGGTTGTAGCTGCTGTGCTGCTTGAGTCGGAAATCCTTTTCCGGGAAGCGCGCCACCGCATCACGGTCAACCATCTCATTCAACAACGATTCGATGGAAACAGGCTCGTGTGATTGAACAGCAAGAGCAGACACCGCCGCTACGGAACTGCTCGACTTGGCTCGATAGTGCTGACTGCCTTTGAGCCACTCGTAGTCAGCGTATTGGAACGAGCCTCGAGTCTTCTTCCAGAGCTCCGGCTGACATCCCTTGGCCCATTCCTTCCAGCGGGCAAGCATCGACTGCACCCGTTCCGGCTGTGAGGCTGCAAGGTCTGTTGTTTCCCCGAGGTCGTCTTTCAGGTTATAGAGCTGGGGTTGCCCCCTTTTGAATATGAGTTTGAAATCTCCTTCACGCATCACGCCGACCGGAGTCTCGTAGCCTCCCGTGTGCCAATAAAGCACGTCGTGCGGTGCCTCACGAGTCTGCCCGGCTATATAGGCACGGATGTCTTTGCCATGAAGCCCCGCGTGCAGTGGATCGCCGCCGGCCATCGCAAGCGAGGTCGCGCCGATATCCAGCGACGTGACCGGCGCGTCAAGCACGACTCCTGCCGGGGAGTTTCCGGGCCACTTCACGATCATCGGCACGCGCAAACCGCCTTCGTCTGAAGTGCCTTTGCTGCCTCTTAGCGGTCGATTGTCACTTGTCCTTCTCATACCGCCGTGATCACTCAAGAACCAGACGACGGTGCGGCCATCGAGTCCCAGTTCACCAACCTTCGCCAGGAGCTTACCGATGCCTTGATCCATTTCGTAGACCATGGCGCCATAGATGGACCGAGCCCTCGGCGTCACGCCGGGAACCGTGGTCATCGATTCCTCGGGAAACTTCGCGATCGTTTCCTGAGGCGCCTCCAGGTCAAGATGCGGGGCGTTGTAGGACACAAAGAGGAAAAACGGCTTGTCCCGGTTTCTCGC
>Ga0180438_10008094_pt1 | contig 13457 bp, 11 predicted proteins | sample SS_ome_12_FD_132455 | JGI IMG/M metagenome (GOLD analysis project Ga0180438, IMG submission 132455) | Hypersaline lake sediment archaeal communities from the Salton Sea, California, USA - SS_3_D_2 metaG | ecosystem: Environmental > Aquatic > Non-marine Saline and Alkaline > Hypersaline >... | reverse complement strand
TTTTAATATCCTCTTTTTTCGGTGTTGCCTCCTGGGCAGGAGCAAAGCAAACAAGCAGAACACAGAGTGCAATTGCGCCTATGATAAGGTAGGCAGTTTTTTTCATGATAGAACCTCCTAACAGATTTTTTCGTGGCAGTTACGTAACTATATTTCAAATTTTTGCAAAAACTTCCTATATTTCTTTATGCGCTCGGGTTCTTTTTCAATAGTTCGCTGCAACGCCTTTTCCAAGGGAGGCGCAATGCCTTGCTCAACCACATCGGCATAAACCCGGCGCGCGCTTTGGGAGCTCACGCTTCCGATATAGGCAAAAGTGATTTCCAGCTCATGCCTGGCGCGTGCGAGCTTTTCCGGTGCAACCTTTTTTGCGGGAAAATCCCCTTTTTGCATGGTGTGCTGCGGCGGGGCTTTTAACATGAACAAAGCGGCAAAAACCAGCGCCAAAACCGCGGCTGCAGGCATCCAACCTTTTAAAAGCGCACGCCAAATTCCTGCAAAGCCGCGGGAGGCTTCAGGGGCGGAATCTTCTCTTTCAATCCTTGATAGAACATCCTCCACAACGCGGTCCGGGCAGATTTCCCCGGGAATATCCTGCAGCGTGGCTCGCACCTGGCGCGCCATTTCCAGCTCTTCAAAACATGCGTTGCATTGCGCGATATGCTGCTCGAGCTGCCGGGTTTCCTCGGGGCTGAGATCGCCCTCTAAAAACGCTTCGATTCGCTCCTGCGCCCACTGGCAATCCGGGTTATATTGAAATTTATTCATGAGCCACCTTCTCTCTCAGAAGATCGCGAAGCATTCGCCGCCCCCTGTATAGATAAACCTTTACCGTGGATAACGGAATCTCCAGGATGTTGCTGATTTCCGCATAGCTCCTGTTTTGAATTTCCCTTAAAATAACTATGCTTTTGTGAGGTTCCCGGAGTTTGTTTAGCGCGGATTTGATTTTTCCCTGCAATTCCTTGCTGTGTGCATGGGACCGTGGGTTTGGCTGCTGATTCGGCGTGCGCGATAACAGGGAATCAAAGTCCTGCCCGGTTTGAATTGTACGATTGCGCTGTTTTTTTCGATGGGCGTCCATACAGGTGTTCCGAGCCACGCGGTAAAGCCAAGCCCTGATGTTTTCGCCCTTCAGCTGGTTCCATTTTTTCCACATCTTGAAAAACACCTCCTGGGTTGCGTCTTCCGCATCTTCCCGGCTGTCAAGGCTGTAATAACATTGGGTGTAAACCTGGTTCTTATATTTTTGGATTGTTTCTTTAAAATCATGCATTTATTAGCTTCCATTAATATAAAACGTATATCCGGGAAAAAAGTTACAGGAATATAGTGAATAAAAAAACCGCTGCTTGTTTTCAATATTTTTCTTATCCTTAATTCCCTTGACCATAAGGGTAAATCAGGAGATATATTTTTACAGTTTAAAATTAAAAACACGAGATATTCGGAGGGGAACATGGCTGACATGGAAGAAACCCAGGTTAGGAGTATCGTGGAACAGGTGCTTAAGAAGATGATGAGCGGGGATTTAAAACCTGCACCCAAAGCTGTGCAAACTGCTTCGCCACCCCAAACACCCAGGCAAAAATACACCCCAAAGGGGCGGGGCATGTTCGACACAGTGGACCAAGCTGTGAGCGCAGCACAGGAAGCCTTTCGCGTTCTCAGCTCCCTCTCCCTGGAAAAACGCGGGGACATTATAAAAGCCATTAGAAAATGCGGAACCGATAATGCCATGGATTTGGCGGAACAAACCTTAAAAGAAACCGGTATGGGAAGGCTGGATGACAAGCTCAACAAGCTTTTCTCCGCCTCGGAGAGAACCCCGGGTATCGAAGACCTTGGGGTTCATGCCTGGAGCGGGGACCACGGCTTGACAACCGAGGAACGGGCACCCTACGGCGTGATCGCAGCTGTCACGCCTTCCACGCATCCGGTTCCCACATTAATCAATAATGCCATCTCCATGGTGGCGGCGGGGAACTCGGTTGTATTCGCACCGCACCCTGCTGCGACGGAGGTTTTTCTATGCGCGATCGACCTTTTAAACGAAGCCATAACCGGTGCGGGAGGTCCGGAAAATCTGCTTGCCACTGCAGCAGAGCCTTCCATTGAAAACGCACAAAAGCTCTTTTATCACCAGGGCGCCCGCCTGCTCGTGGTAACCGGGGGTCCTGGTGTTGTCAATGCTGCCATGAAAGTTCCCAAAAAGGTGATTGCAGCAGGTCCCGGGAATCCCCCTGTTGTGGTTGACGAAACCGCAGATATCAAGCAGGCTGTGGCGGATATTATAGAAGGCGGCTCTTTCGAAAACAACATCATCTGCACTGCTGAAAAAGAGGTGTTTGTTGTGAACGGTGTGTTCGACCTTTTCATGCGGGAAATGGAACTCCAGGGCATGGTTCGAATCGAACGCGAGCAGATCGAAACTTTGGCAAAGCAGGCTTTTATCCCTGGCAAAGGCGCGGAGCCTGTTTTAAACCGAGAGCTCGTGGGGCGCAACGCAAGTGTTCTTGCACAATGCATCGGGCTCAACATCTCCGACGAAGTGCGCCTGCTTTATGGTGAAACCGAACCGGATCACATCTTTGTCATGGAAGAACAGATGATGCCTTTTATACCCATTGTGCGGGTGCCGGATGCGGCGCGGGGCATCGAGCTCTCCTTGAGCGCCGAGGGGCAGAGATTCCACACCGCCATGATACACTCCCGCAATATATCCAATATGCACGAAATGGCAAGAAAGGTCAATACCACGATCTTTATTAAAAACGGCTCCTGCCTGGCGGGCTTGGGCGTGGGGGGGGAAGGCACCCTCTCCTTTACCATTGCCACGCCCACCGGAGAGGGTGTTACAACCGCTCGCACCTTTACGCGTACGCGCCGCTGTACGCTGAAACGCTTTTTTCATATTGTTTGATAAGGAGAAAACAAAACATTGGATATGAATGCCAACGATATCAGGAAAATCGTCGAAAAAATCGTGACCGATTTACAAAAACGCCCTACCGTGGCCCCTGACGTGGCAAAGGGATATATTCCCGTGGGCGTTTCCGCGCGGCATGTGCATGTCTCGCCCCAACACCTGGAACAACTCTTCGGCAAAGGGCGCCAGCTTACTCCTTACAGGGATTTGCTGCAAAAGGGCGAATACGCCGCACAGGAAACCGTAACCCTGGTGGGTCCGCGCCAGAGGAGCATTGAAAAGGTGCGCATCCTGGGACCCACACGCCCGGAAACTCAGGTGGAAATCGCACTTACGGATGCGGTTCAGCTCGGGCTTCGCCCCCCGGTTCGCCCCTCGGGCAACCACCAGGGAAGCCCGGGAGTCTTAATTGTCGGTCCCGTGGGATTCGTGGCGCTGGAAACTGGCGTGATCCGCGCCAACCGCCACATCCATCTTTCCACGGACGATGCCCAGGCGCTCGGGTTAAAAGATAACGATCTCGTGCTTGTCAAGGTTGAAGCGGACCGCCCCTTGGTCTATTACGATGTTCAGATTCGGGTTAAAGATTCCTTTGTCGCACAGATGCACCTGGATACGGACGACGCCAATGCTGCGGGAATTAAAGATGGGGATAAGGTGAAAATCATCCTTACGGATGAGGAATGCCGCGTGTGCGACCTTACTAAAAAATGACACACTTTAATAAATTAACAGAAGTTTGGCAAAAATTGTAATATGAGATATGTAACATTTATAGGCAAGGAGACAAACCCCCATCATGGCAGAAGATAAAACTATACTGATCATAAATCCGGGAAGCACCTCCCTTAAATTCAAGGTGTTTAAATTCCCGGGGGAGCACCTCCTGGCTGAAGGAAAAATCGAACGCATCGGGAGCGAAAAAAGCGAATACAAATTCCTGATCCTGGAAAAACAGCACGAAGGAGAAGAACACATCCCCCACTGCCCCGCTGGCGTGGATTTCCTCCTGGATACCCTCTCCGGTCCTGAAGCGCTCCTGCAGAATATTTCCGACCTTTCCGCTATCGGCTTTAAAACGGTTCATGCAGGCGCCCAAAGCATGGGTCCGGGCGCGGTTTACCTTACCAATGAAATCCTGAATCAAATGAAACGATTTGAAACCGCAGCCCCTGTTCATAATCGCGCCTACCTGGATACAATCGAGTGCTTCCAAAACATGTCGCCTGATATCCCCCTTGTCGGGCTCTTTGAACCCACTTTTCATAACACAATTACAGAGGAAAAATATACATGCGGTATCCCCTTTGATTGGCGCGAACAGCATGGACTCCGGCGCTACGGGTTTCACGGCGCCTCTCATCGCTATATCAGCGAACGCGCACCCATTGCCATGGGATGGAGCGATGAAAAAAAACGAATTGGAAAGCTCGTATCGTGCCATTTGGGAGGCTCCTCTTCCCTATGCGCCATACAGGGAGGCAAATCCGTTGACACCACCATGGAGTTTTCCCCACAGAGCGGAATCGTGCATTCCTCGCGCTGCGAAACCATAGACCCCTTTTTGCTCCTGTTTGTACAAAAACAGATGGGGCTTTCCCCTGAAGAGCTGTCCCGGATACTTTGCAGGGAAAGCGGACTCAAGGGGATTTCAGGAATTTCCGGCGATATGCGAGACCTCCACGAGTGGAATAACCTGGGAAACACCAGGGCGCGGCTTGCACTGAATGTGTTCTACCACCAGGTAAGAAAACAGATCGCAGCCATGGCTGCCTCCCTTAACGGCTTGGACGCCCTTGTGTTCACAGGCGGGATCGGTGAAAGGGGTTGTGTGGAACGACGAGAAATCTGCAAGGGACTCGCCTTTCTGGGAGTGAAACTGAATGAAGATAAAAACGAACAGTGTAGGGGAAAGGAACACGAAATCTCCCTTTTGGGCTCCCTGGTGGAAGTATGGGTGATTCCCACAAACGAGGAACTTATTGTTGCTAGAGAGGTTTATCAGCTTGTTACAACACAGCAGTGAGTATGAATTACAGTACTCTTTGATATAATTATTAACTCGCACTCAGTGAATTCTCCGAAGGAGAATGAACGGTACTCGCAATCGCACTCGAAAGATGATTTGATAATTTGGGAAAAAGGTATGAATTTTTTGTCTCATTTGAAAAATTTCTTAATGCTTTCTTTCTCCTTTTTTGTTATGGGAAAAGATTCGAGTGCGGGTGCGGGTGCGGGTGCGGGTGCGGGTGCGGGTGCGGGTGCGGGTGCGGGTGCGGGTGCGAGTGCGAGTACGAGTACGAGTACGAGTGCGGATAAGGAAAAAGATATTTATGACTGACTCTAAATCCAAAAGCAATCACGCCGATGGTGCGGCAACCCCTGAAGACTTAAGGCGTTGGGGAATTGTTGGCGCGGGCGGCGCAGGATTCCCTGCAGAAGTCAAATGCCGCGCCAAAGCGGAAATGGTGATTGTTAACGCTGCAGAATGCGAACCCCTTCTTCACAAGGATAAGGAACTGATCAAGGTTTCTACGGACGAACTTTTAAATGGGCTTGGTGCGGTCATGAAAATGACCGGAGCAAAAAAAGGCGTTATCGGCATCAAGGAAAAATACAAGGATGTGATAAAACTCCTGCGTGAGCGCGAAACACAAAATATTCGGCTTTGCCTCCTGGGCGATTTCTACCCTGCGGGTGATGAATTCGTCCTGGTTTACCTGGTAACGGAAAAAGTCATTCCCCCGGGCGGGCTTCCAATCGATGTGGGTTGTATTGTCAACAACGTGGAAACCCTCGTGAATATCGGCAAAGGCAAACCTGTTGTAACCAAATACCTCACTGTTGCCGGGGCTGTGAAAAATCCCATCACGCTCTGCGTTCCCCTGGGAATCTCCCTTGAGGAATGCGTGAAGGTCGCCGGAGGCGCAACCGTACAGGATCCGGTGGCGCTTGTGGGCGGGGTGATGATGGGTACATTTTGCGACGACCTGTCCCAACCCGTGACAAAAACCACGGGCGGCATTATCATTCTTCCCCGGGAACATAATCTTATTCGCCGTTATACCATGCCTCCTAAACACAGAAACCGCATCGGGCGTTCCGCGTGCGATCAGTGTTCCTATTGCACGGAGCTATGCCCGCGCTATCTCCTGGGTCACCCGATCCAGCCCCACGTGGCAATGCGCTCCCTGGGCTTTTCCGATCCCGCGCCTTCCCTGGTGGCGGGAACGCTTTATTGCTGCGAGTGCAACTTGTGCACACTCTGGTCTTGCCCGGAGGACCTCGATCCCAGGGCGGCATGCATCGATGCGAAAACTGCAGCAAGAGAGGCAGGTTTAAAATGGAACGGAAAACCCGTGAAGCCGCATCCCTTGATCAATGATCGCCGCACCCCTGTAAGTCGCCTGATAAGGCGGCTGGGGATTTCCGATTTCGTTAACAAGGGTTCGCTCCGCCCCGGCGTGATTCAAAGCTCACGCGTGGCTATGCCGCTGAAACAACACATCGGCGTTGCGTGTGAGCCAACTGTTAAAAAAGGCGATCGCGTAAGCTGCGGCGATGTTGTGGCAGCGCCCCCTGAGGCAAAGCTCGGCGCATTTCTCCACGCCAGCATCAGCGGGATTGTTAAATCAATCGACAGTGCCATTGTGATCGAAAAAGAATAATACGAAAGGCTTTTGCCATGAAACTGAACGCCATAGGTCTGGTTGAACTCTCCAGCATTGCCACGGGTCACGAAGTGGAAGACACCATGCTGAAAGCCGCAAACGTGGAGCTCGTAGTGGCGCGCACCATCTGTTCAGGAAAGTACATTGTTATTGTGGGGGGAGATGTTTCAGCCGTGAAAAGCAGCGTGGAAGCCGGAGCTGCGCGCTCGCAGGGCTCCCTGATCGAGGAACGGATCATCCCCCGCGTTCACCCTGGCGTGTTTCCCGCTATTGCGGGTTCTGTGGAGCTCGAGCCCGGGCAGGCGCGCGCCCTGGGCATTGTGGAAACCTTTTCCGCATCCAGTATTATCGATTGCGCGGACGCCGCAGCCAAGGCTGCGGATATTATCCTGTTCCGCATTCACCTGGCAATGGCAATCGGGGGCAAGGGGTTTTTCTCATGCACAGGGGATGTGGCTGCAGTAGAGGCTGCAGTTGATGCGGGAGCAGAAATCGCCTCCAGGGACGGCATCCTTGTTAACAAGGTCGTGATCCCCGCGCCCCGGTTAGAGCTGTTTACGGATTTTATTTAGAAACCCCTGTTAATCTATTGTCCGTGTCCCCGTCCGTGCCCCCGTCTGTGCTCTTGTCTGTGCTCTTGTCCAATTCTCCACGGCTAATCCCTTCCCAGCTATCCAGGTCAATAAGGAAAAGCCCGAAAAAGGGAACCATCCAGGAAAAATACTGGGTAAAAAGAACCGGGTTGAAACTCACGAACAACAGAAAGGAAAGCGCTGCGCAAAGCCACAGGTTCCACTGCCTACGGATCGCTGCAAACCAAAACAGCAGAAACGCAGCCATAATAAAGAGACGAGATAAGATCCCTAACCTGCCGAAAAGCAAAAACAAGGATTGCGCATCTTCCAGGAGGTGCGAGCTCCCCTGGCGAACCGCATTGAAAAAAATCGCCCGCAAAAATGCATTCGGTCCCCACAAAAAAAACGGCAGGGAAACAACAGCAGGAATTGCAAGCACAAATAATAACCTGCGCCCCGCCTCTTTTAGATCCCTGTTTCTGAAAAGAAGAACCGGCAAAAACAAAACCCCAAAGTGCTTCAAGCCCAGGGAAGCTCCGAATAAAAGCCCCGCTGCCAGCGGTTTTTTATTCCAATAATAGATTGATAAAATCATTAAAAAAAGAATCAGGCACTCGCTGTTCCCGATCTCCCATGTATAGAGGCTCCAGCGCGAGAAAAGCCAGAAAAAGACCGCAAAAAGTCCGACACCCTCCCGGTTTTTCTTAGCGCTGTAATTATACAGGAACACGGCTATGGCAAGGTCGAAAATTAGCACCATGATGCGCCATGCCACCATAAACGAGGCAAAGTCCCGGAAGCCAATGATGGTTAAAAACGCTGTTAAAAGATAAATAAGGGGAAGCCGCGTGGGTAGTTTTTCATTATGAACCATATCGCTATCCGCAAAGCGCGCGTAGGGATTCACCCCCGAAGCAATGCGCCTTCCCTCCGCCCACGCAAAGTACACATCCCTGTATTTCGTGTCCAGGTAAAACCCTGGCGCATGCACATAGAGGGACAATAGCAAAATGAACAAAAAAGCAATCGACGGAACCAGCTTTAATTTTACTGATTTTTGCATAACAATATTACGCACTATTATAAATTCTTAATCTCCATTAAGAGAAACCCTGTGTTAATTTCAAGGGATTTTAAGGTTTATGAAATGTAATAGGAATATATTTTGCAAATCGCTTAAAATCCTTATCCCTCGTGAATATGGAAAACCTGTTTCTTACAGAAGTGGCGCAAATAAGAAAATCCGTATTTGATCCTTGAATTCCTTTTGATCGGCAAACATTAAAGTACCTTGCTGATTCGACATAATCTTCAGTTTCAAGAGGATAATCAGGAAAGGCATCAAGATACTCTTTCAATTTATTAAATTGATCGGTGTCATGGATGCCGGAAAGAATTTCCTGCCTGATGGGTCCCATCATCTGAACCCTATGATCCAGAATTAGATTTTTCAGTTCGCGCACAAATATTCCGGGGGACTTGCGCGAACGCCGCAGGGCAAGGGACCAGATACAAGTATCAACAATTACCTTCAACACCTTTTCCTTTGACGCTTGTAATCGTAGCCCGGTTCGAAATCGATCTTTCCGAAAAGGGACAGGACCTTTTCCTGCTTGAGGTGCAAAATATATTCCTCGAGTGCTTTTGTAACGGCTGCCTTTTTTGTTTTATGCCCCCCCAGCTCAGCCGCCTTTAAAATAAGTTTATCATCGATTTGTAAATTGGTTGCCATCTGCATCACCTCCACACAACACAATATCCCACACATAATGATGTGTGAAGTCAAGCCTTGTTTCAATCAATAAGCGTGTTGTTTCTGCGGATACACATTTGCATACATTTCTCGAAGCAATTGTCCGTTTACTGATATTTAAGCCTTCAAAGGAATTTTTGCTTCTTATCCTTAAAATATCCAGATCCGCATTTGGCGGATTTAGACAATACTTTTGATAATTGTTATATCTCACAAATTCTTCACCAGGGGCATGAATTTTTCCACGTACCGGGCGTTGAACTCATCGCCGCCGGGAACGTTTGCGCTTCGCCATACAGGCGGATCAATGCCGCGCTCCAAAAGGATTTTCACGGTTTCTATTTCCATCCTGTGAATGATGTAAAAATCCACGATCCCGGAGATCGGCGCCATGGGGGTGCTGAGGCCCTCCATTGTAATCGCAGCATCGCCCAGGGGGTTGTAATCGTCAATACAGATATCCGCAAGCTCGAACAGGTTTTTTTTCGAGGGATGCCGGATAAAATGATCTTGGGGCAGCCCCTTTTGCCAATCGCTCGAGGAAACCGCAATGATCTTTACCCCCCGCTCCTTGCTTTCCAACGCCGCGTCAATGGTTGCGGCATTCACCCCGATATTATGAAAAATGATAAGAACATCTGCCTTTTTCAAACCATAGTAACGAATCAAGCCCCGGGCATAATTCACGGTTCGCTCGATCTCCAAGTATTTAAGCGATTGATTGAACGGTGATATGGCAATGTCCATGATCGGGTTGATGCAAGCCAAGCCGCCTGCGCGGAAAAACATCTCGCACACGCAAAGGCAGGTGTGCCCTCCTCCTCCGTAAACGTGGATGAGCTTATCCGCTTGTATGGCATCCGCCATCATGTTTGCCGCCTTCAAAATATTTCCCGCCTGTTCCTTTTCCACCTTTTCCAGGTTTTCCGTTACGACCTCTAAAAAGCGGGTATCGGATTTCAAGTGATCGAACTTCATATTCTCCCTCCTTGATCAGCGATTAAGTTCACTTCATTCCTCAACAAAACCTCATTCCAAACAGGGAGCAAACGTGTCAACCCAATTGTGGAAAGCACGAAAAGATTAAGAGAGGAGTTGCCCGCGAATGAACGCGAATAAGAAAGGGATTTTATGTTTCGTGTCCCGTGTAAAACGGGACACAGGATTCCGTTTCTCTTGCAGAAGGCAAAGAATTTATTCTTTCCCTCCTGCATGATAACGTCAATATCCGCCAGGGGCGGAATTAACAAAAAACCCCCTAAGCATTTGCGATATTAGCGTCATTAGCGGGTAAATATCTTTTTCCATCTCTAGCGGGATCAAGGGCGAGCGGGAGAAAATATATTCAAGGGGAAGCACAACCAACAACCAACAACCCGCCACCAACGCCCCGCCCTTGGTAGGGCATACTTTTCCCTTGCTTTGCCAGGCTTGTTTGGTAATATACGTTAAGTTTCTACTCTTTAAAACCCGGAGAAACAAAAATGAAAACTCGAAAAAGAATTTATTGGTTTGAAACCTTTCTTGCCCTGCTTGCCTGTTTTTTTATTTTTTATCCCTCCTTCATTGCCGGGGAAATGCCCGCCATGAACAAGGATTCAGCCAAACAATCCCAGTGGCTCGGAAAAGCCATGGCAAACATCCAAAAAATGGAATATAACGCCTCGTACCAGGAAAACACAAGCTTGCCCTCGGGCAAACCCGCCTGGCACATGATGAACCGAAAACAGGAGCTGCGTGTTTATTTCTCCCCGGAAGAAATCTCTATCCACCCCAGGACAAAAATAAGCGGCGATTGGAACCTGCAATGCAAACCGAACATAAAAGCCTCTGCATCGCCTGCCAAACCCGAATTCATTGCCAACAAAAATACACTGGAATGCAAAAGGGGCGGCACGCTCGGGCAATTCGAAAATACAGAGTGCGGCATCCGCTGCTCCTTCCTTATCAAGCAGATTCCAAACAAATCCCGGTCTCCTCTCTCACTTTCCTTTCTTCTTAAAGGAAACATGAATCCCCTTTTCGAGCCGGGCAAAACAAAAATCGAGTTTCATTATAAAAACAAGCCTGTGTTCAGCTTTAAAAATATTCACGCCGAAGATGCCTCTGGCGCGCCTCTCCCCCTTCAAATCTCACTCGTTAAAAACGAGCTCACACTTTCAGCGGAAACGCAAAACGCGGCGCTCCCCGTTAAAATGGAATTCCTGCTGAGCGCCCTTCCCCCCTGGAGTGATGAATCCGATGTTGCTGACGCCCTGTTCGGCAAATCCGTTGCAACAGCCGGGGATGTGAACGGCGATGGTTTTTCCGATATTATAGTTGGCGCGCCCCACTATGAAAACGGGCAGGAAAAAGAAGGTTGCGCATTCGTGTATTACGGAAGCGCCTCCGGACTTAGCGCAAGCTGGGACTGGAGCTACGAGAGCAACCAGGCAGACGCCCGCGCCGGAAGCGCGGTTGCCACTGCCGGAGACGTGAACGGCGACGGGTTCCTGGATGTGATAATCGGCGCACCGAACTTTTCAAACGATACCAATAACATCGGAAGCGCATTCGTGTTCTATGGGAGCGATACGGGCTTGGGAAACTCGGCAACAACCCTTGCCTCCAACTCCACTTTCTGCCAGTTCGCCACAAGTGTTGCAACCGCCGGGGATGTGAATGGCGACGGGTACTCCGATGTGATCGTGGGAGCCAAATCATATAAAAATCTCTATGCGGGTGAAGGAGCCGCGTTTGTGTATCACGGCAGCGATACAGGAATTTCCCCCGCTTGGACCTGGGCTAGGTTCGGCGGTCAGGCGAACGCCATGTGCGGCTTTTCTGTTGCCACTGCCGGGGATGTGAACTGCGACGGGTACTCTGACATCATTATAGGCGCACCCTTTTACGACATTCCGACAGACAGCGAAGGCAAGGCATGGGTGTATGTTGGCGGCGCTGGCGGGCTCGGGATCACCACATACTGGGATAGCCAGGGACCCTCCAGTGGCGCCCTGTTCGGCTATTCGGTTTGCACTGCAGGCGACGTGGACGGAAACGGGTACTCCGATGTTATTGTCGGCGCGCCGGATTACGCCAATGGTGAAAACTTCGAAGGCGCTTTCATGGTATTTTATTCCTACTCCGTAGGTATCAGCACAACACCCGATCTTGCCTATGAATCCAATAATGAAAACTCCTGCACGGGCAGCTCTGTTTTTACTGCCGGCGACATGAATGGCGACGGATACGGCGACGTTATTGTGGGCGCGCCTAATTATACCAACGGGGAAAACCAGGAAGGCGCGGTATATATTTTCCGCGGCTCTAAAACAGGGCTTAAATCCTCTTACAACTGGAAACTTGAATCCAACGATGCACAGACATTTCTCGGCGAATCCGTCAGCATTGCAGGAGATGTGAACGGCGATGGTTTCTCGGACGTGATCATTGGCGCACCCTACTATGACGGCGGACAGGATAACGAAGGAGAATGCTTTGTATATTTCGGGGAAGCCCAGCACACCAGCCAGGCTGCAAACTGGAGCAAAATACCCTCCCAGCGCGACACTCATTTCGGAATCTCCCTAGCTTCCGCAGGCGATGTGAACGCCGACGGTTGCGACGACATTATCATTGGCGCGCCTTACCTGGAAAATGGCCAGTCCTACGAAGGCTGCGTGTACATCTTTCACGGCAGGGAAAACGATGTGCCGGAAACCACACCGAACAAAACCATTGAAAGCAACGTGAACAACGCCTTTTTCGGCAATTGGGTGGCTTGTGCCGGTGACGTTGATGCGGACGGGTACGACGACGTCATCGTAGGCGCACCGGGCTACCATAATAACGCAGGGTGGCTCTCGGTTTTTTACGGCAGCGACACCGGCGTTGTGACTCCCACCAGCTGGAACCATTACCACACAGATGACGGCGTTCGCTACGGCGCAAGCGCAGCATGTGCAGGCGATGTGAACGGCGACGGATACGCGGACGTGATCGTTGGCGTTCCCAACCAGCCCTCCACCGCCCTGCGGGGCAGGGCTCTGGTTTACTATGGCAATAACTCCGGCTTGGATCTCACGGAAAGCTGGAGCTACAACTTTGCCGTTGACAATGCCACGTTCGGCGAATGCGTGGCAAGCGCGGGCGATGTGAATGGCGACGGCTTCTCCGATGTGATTATCGGCGCCCCGTATGACACCAACGGGGAAACATACGAGGGAAGTGTGCATATTTTCCACGGCTCCTTTTCCGGTCTCAGCAAAACACCCAATTGGAGCTGCGAAAGCAACCAGGCTTTTTCCAGGTATGGACTCTCCGTTGCTTGCGCGGGCGATGTGAACGACGACGGGTATTCGGATGTGATTGTGGGCGCACCCTATTACAATAACGGGGAAAACAACGAAGGCTCCGCATTTATCTATGCAGGAGGTCCCGATGGCATTTCCGGAACCTCCTATATCTGGAGTGCTGAAGCCAACAAGGAGAGTTCCCTGTTCGGCTACTCCGTGAGCGGCGCAGGCGATGTGAATGCGGACGGTTAT
>Ga0180438_10008093_pt1 | contig 13459 bp, 7 predicted proteins | sample SS_ome_12_FD_132455 | JGI IMG/M metagenome (GOLD analysis project Ga0180438, IMG submission 132455) | Hypersaline lake sediment archaeal communities from the Salton Sea, California, USA - SS_3_D_2 metaG | ecosystem: Environmental > Aquatic > Non-marine Saline and Alkaline > Hypersaline >... | reverse complement strand
GCTGATCCTGGCCTCGGAGGCCAAGGAGCTCGGGCTGGTGGACGTCCTGGCTTACTCCGACTTCGCCGACAGCCTCATGAACCAGATGGCCAGGGCCAACATCGTCCCGGGCAGCCGGATCGCCGGCGAGGAGTACCGCGTGTACGACTGGCACACGCCGCCGACGGTGGCCGTGATCGCCGCCATGGGTGTGATTGCCCTGGGCGAAAACCGCTCGGGCCTCCTCGACGGCAACATCATCGGCGCCGAGACGCTGGCCAGACAGATCCGCCAGGCCCAGAACGACCCGAGCGTCAAGGCTGTCGTGCTCCGGATCGACAGCCCCGGCGGCTCCGGCTACGCGTCGGACATCGTCTGGCATCAGATCGACGACCTGAAGGATCGGACGACGAAACCGTTCGTCTCTTCGATGGGGTTTCTGGCCGCTTCGGGCGGTTACTACATCGCCATGAACTCAGACAGGATCGTGGCCGACCCCGCCACGCTCACCGGATCCATCGGTGTGACCGGGCTCAAGACGATCACGTCCGGAATGTACTCGAAGATCGGGTTTCGGGAGGAGATGTTCAAGAGGGGCGAGCACATCGACATGCTCAGCTCGTTCCGCCGGACGAGCGAGGAGGAGCGAGAGATGATCTTGGACTCGGTGGACGAGTTCTACGACGTCTTCACCTCCAAGGCCGCCGACGGCCGGGGGATGTCGCAGGACCGCGTCTTCCAGCTCGGCGGCGGGCGGGTCTACACGGGCCGCCAGGCCCGGGACAACGGGCTCGTGGATCGCCTCGGCGGCGTGCGGGAGGCCGTCGAACTGGCCGCCGAGATGGCCGGCATCGAGGGCCGGCCCCGCGTGGTCTACTACCACCGGCCGAAGAAGTCGCTCTGGGCGCGCCTTCGGGGGATGGAGGTCGTCGATACCCCGAGCCTGGAGACGGTCTTCGAGACGCCCGGGCCCATGACCTATTCCGAACTGGCCTCGGCGTTGGCCGAGACGCGGTAGAGCGAGAGCGCGCGAGAGCGCGGGTCGGACGAGTCAGACGGGTCCGACGTGTCCGACCCACCCGTCACTCCAGCCTCAGCGGCAGCAGCAGGACGCGCGACAGACGCACCCGCTCCTCACCCTTCCAGCCCGATACCTTGACGTAGGCGTGATTGAGGACGGCCAGGGACTGGTTGAGGGAGTCCAGGTTGATGAGATCGGTCTGGGGCATCCGGTCCGCCAGATCCATCCCCTCGAAGTTCCGGGGACATGCACTCACGAGCCACTTGCCCTCTGCCTCGGCGCGGCGGGCCAGGGCGAACCCTTCGGTCCGGCAGAGCAGAGGCCGGGCGGCGTAGACCAGGCAGCGTCCCCGGGCCAGGAACGAGCAGGGCTGCCTTCGGTCCGAGCTCCGGTACGCTTCCAGGTGTTTCTCGACCCCGCCTCTTCGAGCGGCCGGCATAGCCTGGATCCGCCGGCGAATCCAGGCTGCCTCCACTGGGAAAACCGTGAGCTCCTCAGAGCAGCACGCGACGCACCCCGGCCGGCACCGGATCGCCTCCCAGTACGTTTCCCGGAGCGCCCGGCAGAAGTCGTCCAGCCGGCTCACGTACTCACCGTATCGCTCGAACACCTTCGGGACGGAAATCGCGTCTGCGTCCGACATCTTCCTCTCCCCGCCGACAAGTCTCCCGTCGCGCGCCCACGTACCCGCCGCCTGCGGAACCGGAAAGAGCCTTCAACTCCTTGCCTCCCGGAGGGGAATGTACTACAGTCGGAACGCTCGTACAAGCGATGGAAACGGCTGCTTGCGGCCGGCCGACGTCCACAACCCTCGGGGTTCTCGGGACCGGCGCGGCCGCAAGATCCGGACTCCGATCGAGGTCCTTGAAGGAGGTTTCCCTTGAGCTCGCTGGAACAGAACCTGCGCGCGCTGGTCGCGCGCGCCGTCGAGAACAACCTCTGGCGCCAGCGCCGCGCCTTCAACCTCATTCCCTCCGAGACCACACCGAGCCTGATGGTCAAGGTCATGGAAATCTCCGACCCCGCCGGACGCTACGCCGAGCACCGGACGATGAAGGGAAAGGAGATCTACTTCTACCAGGGAACGGACTTCATTCGAGACATCGAGGAGGAGACTCGAGATCGGATCCGCGCGTTCTTCGGCGCCTCCGAGGCCGAACTGCGGACCATCAGCGGGCAGATGGCCAACGAGGTCGTCTTCAAGGGCATCACGCGGTTCATCAATCGGGGCGGCCAGCCGGGCACCCCGTTCCGGCGGATGCGGACCGTCTTCAACAACGATCTCACCAAGGGCGGCCACCTGAGCTCTCAACCCATGGGCGCGCTCTTCAACTACGTCGAGACCAACCCGGAGACCGGTAAGGAGAACGTGATCAGCTTTCCCGTCCGGAAGGACAACCCCTACCGGATCGATACCGACCCGCTCTCCGACCTCATCACCGAGCACCGCCCGGACCTGATCGTCTTCGGAAAGAGCATGTTCATCTACCCCGAGCCTGTGGCCGAGGTGGCCGGGATCGTCAGGGACATGGACCCCAGGCCGGTGGTGATGTACGACATGGCCCACGTGCTCGGGCTCTACGGCGCCTTCCAGACGCCGCTCGGGGAGGGCGCCGACCTGGTGACCGGAAGCACGCACAAGACCTTCTTCGGGCCGCAGCGCGGCGTGGTCGTGAGCAACATGGACAAGGGGACGCCCTTCCGGCCGTTGTGGGTCGAGATCAAGAACCGGGCGTTCCCCGGATCCACGAGCAACCATCACCTGGGCACTCTGCTCGCGCTCCTGGTGGCCGCGATGGAGATGAACGCCTTCAAGGACGCCTACCAGGACCAGGTCCGCAGGAACGCCAAGGCCTTCGCCCGCGCGCTCGTGGACCACGGCATCGACGTCGAGGGCGACCCGGCCGACGGCTACACCGAGACCCACCAGGTCCTCCTGCGCGTGCGCAAGTACGGCGACGGCGCCTCGATCGCGCGCCGCCTCGAGGAGAATTCCATCGTCACCAACTACCAGGCCCTGCCGGACGACGAGACGTTTCTCGACGCCAGCGGGATCCGGACCGGCGTCCAGGAGATGACGCGCTTCGGGATGAAGGAGAAGGACTTCGACACACTGGCCGGCCTGATCGCCCAGGTCGTGATCGAGAACAAGAACGTCACCGAAGAGGTGGCCCGCTACCGCCGGAACTTCCTCACGATGGAGTACTGCCTGTCGGTGGAGACCTCCCTGTCGCTGGCCGCCGAGGTCCTCGCTTCCGTGTTCGCCACCTCGGACTATGCCCGAGCGTTTGCGGAGAACCTGGCCGTGGCAGCGCGCGAGGTGGGCGCGTAGCGCCGGAGCGACCAAGATCCCGCAGCGCACCGATGGAGACGCCCACCCCCCACCCCCACCGGACTTGACATCGGGGCACGAATCAGACACAGTACGGGGCAAGTGTGTCCCTTGGACGGTAGGAGATCAACGATGAGGATTCTCTCCGGCATCCAGCCTTCGGGCGGGCTTCACCTGGGCAACTACCTCGGCATGATGAAGCGCATGATCGAGTACCAGGAGAGGGGAACGCTCTTCTGCTTCCTCGTCAACTTCCATGCCCTGACCACGGTCACCGACGCCGGCGAGCTCCGCCGAAACACGCTCGAGGCGGCCGCCGATTTCCTGGCCCTCGGCCTCGACCCCGAAAAATCCATCTTCTGGGTCCAGTCCGACGTGCCGGAGGTCACCGAGCTCACCTGGTACCTGTCGAACCACACGCCCATAGGCCTTCTCGAGCGCTGCCACTCGTACAAGGACAAGGTGGCCCGGGGCATTTCGGCGAACCACGGCCTCTTCGCCTACCCGGTCCTGATGGCGGCCGACATCCTCCTCTACCAGGCGAACGTTGTCCCGGTGGGGAAGGATCAGAAGCAGCACGTGGAGGTCGCCCGGGACATCGCCATCAAGTTCAACAACGCCTACGGCGAGATCTTCACGCTCCCGGAACCGGAGGTGGAGCCCGAACTGGCCACGGTCCCCGGCACGGACGGCCAGAAGATGTCCAAGTCCTACGACAACACGATCGAGATCTTCGCCGACGAGAAGTCCCTCAAGAGGAAGGTCATGAACATTGTGACCGACAGCACGCCGTTGGAAGAAGCGAAGGATCCGGACACCTGCACCGTCTTCGCCCTCTACCGCCTCTTCGCTTCGCCCGAACAGACGGCCGAGATGCGGGACAAGTACCTCAGGGGCGGCTACGGGTACGGCCACGCCAAGAAGGACCTCTACGAACTCCTCCTCGAATTCTTCCGCCCCCACAGGGATGAGAGGGCCCGCCTCCTGGCCGACTCCAGCCACCTGCGCGACGTCCTGAGGAAGGGAGCGGAAAAAGCCCGCGCCGAGGCGGAAATCACGATGAAGACGGTCCGGGAAGCCGTCGGAGTCATCTACTGACCGGCATCCCCAGTCCCCAGCCACCCGTCCCTCGTCACCCGCCCCTGTCACTTGCCACTTCTCTCTTCATCCTTTGCCCTACTCCCTGGCCACTCTGTCGTTGGTCTTCCGATCCCAACCGCCCGCGCCCACAGTCGGATGGACACACCGCCCGGCACACTGTATGCTGATCCTCCGCAGAAGACGACCCTCAACCCGGAGGCCGACGTACGATGTCCCGGACCTGGATCGCCTGGTGGCCCGCTCTGGCCCTACTGCTCGGCTGCGGGCCGACCCCGGCCCCCGCCGAGAGCCCGGCGGAGCCGCAGCAACTCTCCCCACATCGAACGGCCGCGGGCGTCCTCTTCTCCTACGAGGCGCCCGAGGGAACGCATTCGGTGCACCTGGCCGGCGAGTTCAACGGCTGGAGCATGACCGAGACCCCGATGGGCGACGGCGACGGCGACGGTGTCTGGACGGTCGCCGTACCCCTCGAGGACGGGCGCTGGGAGTACAAGTTCGTCGTCAACGGCTCCCGGTGGGTGACCGACCCCCACGCGCACGACACCAACCCCGACAACTACGACAACGGGGTGGTGTGGATCGGGATCGACCGGCCGAAGGCGACCGAACGACCCCCCGTGGAATCGGCCTGGAGTGACGATCCCGAGCTCGCCCCCCATCCCGTGGAGGGCGGCATGCTGTTCTCCTACCGCGCGCCCGGCGGAACTCGCTCGGTCCATCTGGCGGGGGAATTCAACCACTGGAGCATGAACCGGGATGCCATGCGGGATGAGGACGCGGACGGCGTCTGGCGGATCCTCTACCCTCTCGACGTAGGGCGCCGCTACGAGTACAAGTTCGTGGTCGACGGCACCGAGTGGGTGACCGACCCCAACGCGCCGGAAATCAACCGCAGCAACTTCGACAACGGCGTGGTCACCCACCTCCCGCCGGGCGTCCCATACGCCGTCCGGGTCCAGCCGGCCTACGGCTCGCGCGTCGAGGCGCTCGCGCCCGTCTCGGCCAAACTCATGTGTTACGGCGATCGGATCGACCCTGCGTCGGTCGAGGTCCGTCTCGACTCACGCAGGCTGGATCACGAGTACGACGCCTCTTCCGGAGAGATCTCCGCCCTGCTGCCGGGGAACGTGAACGACGGGCAGTACACGCTCACCTTCTCCGCCCGGTCCGTCGGCGCCGGCAAGCCCGGCGAGACCGCCGTCCCCTTTACGCTCGACCGCACCCCGCCCGTGTTCGAATCGCCCGACTTCTACGACGCGGCCGTCGTCTACGAGATCTTCGTCCGGTCCTTTGAGGATTCGGACGGGGACGGGATCGGCGATCTGAACGGGATCACCCGGAGGCTGGACTACCTCAACGATGGAGATCCGGACACCGACGGCGACCTCGGGATCGACGTCATCTGGATGATGCCCGTCTGCCAGTCCCCCTCCTACCACGGCTACGACATCACCGACTACTACACGATCGAGGGGGACTACGGGACCAACGAGGATTTCTTTGCCCTCTGCCGCGAGGCCCACGCGCGCGGCATCCGGATCGTGTTCGACTACGTCGTCAACCACTCCTCCAACCAGCACCCCTTCCTCCGGGACGCGTACGGCAACCCCGGCTCGAAGTACTCGGCCTGGTACCGGTTCACGAATCCCGAGCAGACGAAGTACGAAGGCTTCGCCGGCTGGGAGGGGATGCCGCTTCTAAACTTCGACTCGCGCGAGATGAGGGACTACATCACTCGGATGGCGTACTTCTGGATGGACCCCAACGGAGACGGCGACTTCCACGACGGTGTCGACGGCTTCCGCTGCGACGTGGCCAAGGGCCCGCCGCACGACTGGTGGAAGGAGCTGCGCGCGAGCGTGAAATCCGTCCGCCGCGACTTCCTCCTCTTCGGCGAAGTGTGGGACGGATCGCCGGCCGTCCTGGACGAGTACTTCGACGAAGAGTACGACATGCAGTTCGACTATCCGCTGTACTACAAGTTCCTGGGTCTCCTGAACAACGGGGCGATCGACGATTTCGACTGGATGCTCGAGCAGGAGCGGGTCACCTACCCGCCCGAGTCGCAGGTCTGCCGCTTCCTCGACAACCACGACAACGACCGCACGCTGAGCGCCGTGGGTGGGGATGAGGCCCTCGATCGGTTGGGGGTCCTGATCCTGATGACGCTGCCGGGCACGCCCATGCTCTACTACGGAGAAGAGATCGGGATGGAGGGTGTGAATCCCCCCGACGAGAGGATCCGGCGGCCGATGGAGTGGGACACGCTCGAGCGCCAGAAGGAAGATCCCGGCTCTCTCTTCCACTGGCACCGGCGGCTGGTCCACCTGCGGAAGCGCTACGCGTCTCTCACCGCTCGCCACGACGCCCGCACGGTTTCGTACCGTCGGGTGGAGACCGACGAGGACGCGGTCTACGCGTACCTCCGCAGCTCGGGCGACGAGACCCCGCTTCTGGTGGTCTGTAATCTCTCAAGAAAGCCGATCGAGCGCTGTACGCTCGCGCTCGAGGCCTCCGACCTTCCGCCGGGAGAGTACCGGCTGCAGGAGGTGTTCCCCGAGACGAGGGCCTTCCACCGCCTCGGAATTCGGGAGCATGGGGGGTTTGCAGTCGTCCTCCCGGGCCGTCTGGACACAAGGGCAGGGATCGTGATCAGCCTCGAGCGGTAGCCCGTGCGATCCACGGATGACGCAGATGGCTCGGCTTCCAGAGCCCAAGACCCTGGGCCATGGATTCGATGGATCTCTCGGATGGAAGGGGGACGGCCGTCGGCCGTCCCCTTCTCGCACTTTGCACTCAGCACTTCATACTGTTTTACCGGTACACTACCATCGCCGATCTCCTCGGGACGCGGGCGCGCCCGCCCGAAGCGGTCCCATCCCCGGTCCGGACCCGCGTGGTCCCCGCCTCGTCGTCGTCCACGACCACCGTCCACTCTCCGTCGGGGATCGGGAAATCGACCGGCCGCGGGTTCGGGTTGTAGAGGACCAGGATTTCGCTCCACTCGTCCCCCGTGTTCCCGCGGGTCAGCCGGTAGCCCACGCACTTGAGCGGCAGCCTCAAGCCGAGATCATCGTCCAGGAACTTCAGGTTGCGGATCACGTCTTCTCGCGCGGTCATCCGGAACATCGGATGCGCCTTCCGCAGTGCGATCAGGCCCCTGTAGTACTCGAAGACGTCGTGGTTCTCGGCCTTCCACTGCCAGCGGATCTCGTTGACCGAATCGGGCGCGTTGTAGCTGTTCTGGTTCCCGCCCTTCGTCCGCAGCATCTCCTGGCCCGAGTGCAGGAACGGGATCCCCTGTGAGGTCAGGACCAGGACCGCGCCCATCCGGTCCATCCGCCGGCGATCCTCGTCGGTGATCCCCCTGAGGGTCTTCGTCGTGAGCTGCAGGCGGTCCCAGAAGGTGTGGTTGTCGTGGCAGGCGCAGTAGGCGATCGTCTCCAGCGGGTTGTCGGTGAAGTCGTGGATGGCGCCCTGGATGCCCTTCTTGATCCGGTCGATGTGGGACCCGACCTGCACGTAGGCCGGGTTGCGGTCGAACACCCCGCCCTTGATCGCGTCCCGGAAGTGGTCGTTGAAGACGGCGAACCGTCGCCCGCGCTGGTCCCCCTTCTCGGTCTTGTCGATCGGCGTCTCGCCACCCGACCAGGGCTCCCCGTGGATCAGGAGATTGGGGTCGATGGCGCAGAGCTCGTTCACGAGCTGGGTCATCGTCTCCAGATCGTGCAGGCCCATCAGATCGAACCGGAACCCGTCGACCTTATACTCGGTCACCCAGTACTTGCACGACTCGATGATGAAGCGCCGCATCATGGGCGCCTCGGAGCGCGTCTCGTTGCCCGTGCCCGACCCGTTCCAGAACGAGCCGTCGTCCCTCAGCCGGTAGTAGTAGCCGGGTGCCAGCCCGTTGAAGCTGAACACCTTGGTCGGCGAGGTTTCCGCCGTGTGGTTGTAGACGACATCCAGGATCACGCGGATCCCGCGCGCGTGAAGAGCGTCCACCAGCTTCTTGAATTCGACCACGCGGGTCTCGTCGTCGGTCCTCGTGGCGTACCACCCGTCCGGGGAGTTGAAGTGCACGGGCATGTAGCCCCAGTTGTACATTTGGGAGGACTCATCGTTCTCGAAGTCCTGGATCGGCATGATCTGAACCGCGTTGACCCCGAGCTCCACCAGATGGTCCACGCCCGTCCTGATGTCCGGACGGCCGGGCATCGTGGTCCCCATCTCGGTGAAGGCCAGATACTTGCCCTTGTTGCGGATGCCGGAGTCCTCGCTGATCGTGAAATCGCGGATGTGAAGCTCGTAGATCACGGCGTCCTCGATCGGGAAGGTGGGCCGGTCGGCCACCGGCGTGCGGTCGTCGATCACCATGCCCCGACCGTTATGGGCCGTGTTGCACCGGGAGTGGGGGTCGATGAGCTCGCGATCGGGCTGGAAGCGCGGGTCGGCCCCCCCGGCCTGAAGCGTGTAGTAGGTGCCCGCCATGTCGCCGGCCACGCGCGCTTCCCAGACGCCGTGTTCGATCTTCTTCATCGGCACCTTGCGGGCCGTGCCGCCGCGGGGCTGTTCGTAGAGGTTGAGGGCGACCGAGCCCGCCGTCGGCGCGAACACGCGGAAGATCGTCTCCCCCGGCGAGTAAAGGGCGCCCAGGGGGAGATCCGAGACGTAGGCGTCTGAATCGAGAATGCGCCCGAAGGCCAGCTTCCCGGGACGGTACCCCTCGGCCTCGACCGTGAACGCCCCGATTCTCTCCGCCAGGTCGAGGGGTTCTCCGAGCGTGAGCAGGATCGATCGCGCCTTGCCCGAGCGAGCCGCCAGCGGCGAGGCCGACGCAATCCTGCGCGCCCGGCCGCGATCGTCCCGAATCGCAAACCGCTCGGGGCGGACCTCCCTCACCGCGAGCGAGCGGGAGAGGACCAGCCTCACCCGATCGGCCGCGTCCACGAACCCCCTCTCTACCCAGGGGCTGGTGTCGGGCGCCTCGGTATAGAGCTCCTCGTGACCGGCCAGGATCCAGACCTCATCGCCGTAAAAGGGAAACCAGATGCGGTCGGGCGCATCCTTGGAGGCCCACTGGCCGAACTTGGGGAGAAGGCCGATCTGGGTGCCGTCCCCGTACTGGGACTTCGCCACCCGGAAAACCATCCCGTAGTCGTCCGTCTCGACGGCCGCCAGCTCGCGGGAGTCCTGATCCGTCTTGTCGTCCCACGTCCAGAGCGTCCAGCCCTGGTAGTCCTCGTCCGGGCGGTGGTAGTGAACCACCAGTGCCGCCGCCCCGGCCCCGGGCGGTTCGACGTCCGGCTTCTCGGAGAACAGCTTCGGATGGCCCGAGAGGATCCAGGCGCGGCTCCCCACCTCGGGCGTCCAGATTCGGTCCGGGGCGTCCTTGTCCGCCCACTCGCCGTACTTGGGCAGCACGCCGATCTGGAGCCCGTCTCCGTAGAGGGTCCGGTCCACGACGAAGTAGACCCCATAATCGTCCTCTCCCGCAGGCTGGAGCTCGCGCGACTCCTGCTCGGTCATGTCGTCCCACGTCCAGAGCGTCCAGCCCTTGTAGTCCCCGTCGTGCCGGTGGTAGTGCACCATGAACTTGCCGCTCTCGACTTCGGGCATCTCGGGGGCCTCCGACGTTGCCGGCGCCTGGCTCGGCGCCGTGGACGCACAGCCGAACCCGGCCACCAGTAGAACCGAGACGAAGAGCAGGAACCATTCCGTCCTCAGAATCCCCATGACGACCTCCGTGGAACAGGGGTTTCGCGGAATCCCCGGGATTCTACTTCGATCCACACTGCGCGTACAAGCCGGCTCACACGGTCCGCGGGTGTTCTCGTCTCGGCGCCCGGCCGACCCACATCCACACAACCAAGGCCAGCAGAAGCCCAGCAACCACATCCAGCGCGTTGTGGAGCTTCAGAACCAGCGTCGAGACGACCACGAGCACCGAGTACACGGCCATCCCGATCCCCACCGGTCTCGAATGGGCCAGGGAGCTGACCGCCGCCACCGCGCAGAGCGCCACGTGGAGGCTGGGAAACGTGTTGTGCGGCTTGGCGACCGACTGGAACCACCGGAGCATCCCCACGAAGATGCCGTCGCCCTGTGGAGATTCGACCCTCTGCACGGTCAGGGGACAGACCAGGAAGAGGGCGAAACTGATGAGGAGCACGACCAGGAACGTGCGGGCCGTGCGCCGGAAGCTGTGCCGGTCCCGGATCACGAACGCGGGCACGAACACGAGTGCAAAGGAGAGGAGATAGACGGCGATGAAGGACGGGAGGAACGGGATGTGGCGCTCGATGAGCTCGGGAAGATACCTGGCGGGCCTGAGATGGGCCAGCTCGTTGAGCGCCCGGTGGCCGATCAGAAACAGGGTCAGCAGGCCGGCGGAGACAATGATCCTCTCGAAACGGCGATAGAGATTCGAGACCCCCCGCAATTCCATAGTGATCCCACCGAGGCCGCTCAGCCCCTCCGGACTCCGCACCGCGCGCTCGGCACCCGCACCCCGCGCCCGCATCGCGCGCCCGCATCGTGCGCCGTCTACGCCTCCTTCTTCGACACGCCCACCCGGTAGAGCCAGAAGCACAGGGCGGCGAAGACGACGAGTGCAAACACGTGATTCGTGGCCAGCGCGCCCAGGATCTTGGGACCGACCGCGACCGTCTCCTCCAGTTCGAAGCCCGTCAGGGCTGCAATCCCCAGTCCGGCCAGCGCCCCGCCGGCGATGAGACCCGAGGAGGCCAGCATCCCGGGACCCGATTCCTCCTCGGCGATAGCCTGCGCCTTGTCCAGGACTTCCTTCTCCTTCTGACGGCGCTCGACCAGCCAGCGCATCAGGCCCCCGATGAAGATGGGGGCCGAGGTGTAGAGCGGCAGGTACACGCCCACCGCGAACGGCAATCCCTTGACCTTCCCCAGCTCCAGGACGATCGTGATCATGATCCCGATGAAGATCAGGGCCCACGGCAGCTGCTGGTTGAGCATCCCGTCGATGACGGTGGCCATTAGTCGGGCCTGCGGCGCGGGCAGGAACTCACTCCCGATCCCGCCGTCCAGCGTATGGGTGACCGTCCCCCTCTCGGGGTCGAGGAGGTAGTTGCCCGCCGGGAGATCGAGCGTGGCTTCCCGGACCTGGATCACGTCGTACTGGGTCCCGCGGTACTTGTACTCATCCACCAGGCGGGCGGTCGCCGGGGCGGTCACCTGCATCGCGGACGCCACGGGTTCGGCACGGTAGGTCCACTGATGGACGGCGATGAGCGTGAATCCCACGGCCAGGATCGACGTGAGCGCCCCGATCGTGTAGCCGTACTCCTGTTTCCGCGGCGTACAGCCCAGGAAGAAGCCGGTCTTCAGGCTCTGCCCGACGTTGCCCGCGTTGGAGGCGCAGATGCAGACCACGGCCCCGATGGAGAGCGCGATGGCCGCGTACGCTCCGCCCGTCCACCCGATGGCCAGAAAGATCAGGCACGTGGCCATAAGGGTCGCAATCGTCATCCCCGAAGTCGGGTTGGAGGAGACGCCGATCTCGCCGACCAGCCTTGCCGAGACCGTCGCAAAGAAGAAGCCGAAGACGGCCACCATGATGGCGGCGATGAAGTTGGAGAAGTAGGCGCCCGGCATGATCACCAGCGAGAGCACGCCCCAGGTGACGATGATGGCGAACACGGTTCCGGCGGCCACGACCTTGAGCGAGATGTCCTGACGCGTCCGCGGGACCTCTGTCCGGGCGTCACCCGGCGCCCGGGAGGACCTCAGATCCGCAACACTCGCCCGGAAGCTGCCGACGATCGTGGGCATCGCCCGAGAGAGGTTGATGAGTCCGCCGGCGGCCACGGCCCCGGCGCCGATGTAGCGGATGTACTGGTTCCAGAGGACCTTGGCGTAGCCGTACATGCCGCCGTACTCGGCCAGGTCCGGCTCCGCCCCTGGAATAACGTGCTTGAAGAAGTAGATCATGGGGATGAGGACCATCCAGGAGAGGAGACCGCCGGCTACCATGATGCACGCCGTGCGCGGCCCGATGATGTAGCCCACGCCCAACATCTCGGGGGACGTCTCCGCCACGAGCGTCGAGCCCTTGTAGAAGTTCGGGTTCCAGAAGGGCTTCTCCCGCCACAACTGGACGGCGCTCCCAAGGAGCTTGTAGGCCGCACCGATCCCGGCGCCCCAGAATACCATGGCCGCCGACGCGCCGCCCTCTTCGCCGCTCTTGATGACCTCGGCGCACGCCACGCCCTCCGGGTACGGCAGGACGCCGTGTTCCTTCTCGATCAGGTAGCTCCGGAGCGGGACGAGGTAGCACACTCCCAGCAATCCGCCGGCCAGCGCCACGGCGAACGCGTGCAACATGGACAGCTTGTAGCCCAGGAAGAACAGGGCCGGCAGCGTGAAGATCGACCCCGCCGCGATGGACTCGCACGCGGCCCCCACCGTCTGCGCGGTGTTGACTTCCAGGACCGTCGCCTTCGAGGAGAGCCGCATCTTGTATAACGCGCGGAAGACGGCGATGGCGATGATGGCGATGGGGATGTTCACGGTGACCGTGAGTCCCGCCCGCAGGCCGAGGTAGACCGTCACGGCCCCGAACAGGAGCCCGAAGAGCGTCCCGAAGAGGATCGACTTGACGGAGAGCTCCCGCATCTTCGAATCATCGGGAACGTAGGGTTTGAATCCGGCGAGAGGGTCAGACATGGGTTCTCCTGCGTTCAGGCAATGATCCGTAGGGATCGCAACGAGAATAGTACCGGGCATTGTAGGCGAGGGGCCCCTGGAGGGCAAGCTTTTCTGGGATGCGGGGTGGAGACTTGCGCTCCCTCGCCGCGCGCGGTACTGTAGGTCGTGCGCCGGAGATGCGGTTCTCGAGAGCCATGGGGCAACGGGAAACCCAAAAGCCCTTCACCACGAAGCGACTGTGTTGGGTGTCAAGCGTTTTGAGGTGTCCATGTTTGGCTGTCTCTGACGATCGCGTTTAAGGTGATGAGCATTTTCCGCATGCATGCGGTGATAGCGACTTTGGG
>Ga0180438_10008090_pt1 | contig 13460 bp, 15 predicted proteins | sample SS_ome_12_FD_132455 | JGI IMG/M metagenome (GOLD analysis project Ga0180438, IMG submission 132455) | Hypersaline lake sediment archaeal communities from the Salton Sea, California, USA - SS_3_D_2 metaG | ecosystem: Environmental > Aquatic > Non-marine Saline and Alkaline > Hypersaline >... | reverse complement strand
GATCTTAGCTTTACTCTTTTTTTCGACCTCAGCCTTGATCTGTTTTTCCAGCTCGGGCCGGAGTTTCTTTTCCGCATCCTCGGCAGCCTGAGCGTTCATGGTTGCCTTTTCAGCTGCGAGCTTTTTCTTTGCATCCGGATCGATAATGATCAGAGAGTTTCCGATCTGTCTTTTGCCTGCCGGAGTTTTTGCATAAGCAGTCAGATCATTCTGCTCTACCGGAGTGATCGTTCCCTTTCCAGGGCACAGCGTAGCTCCAACAAATATGGAGTTGCCGTCATTTCTTACCTTTACTGTAGGCATGATTATTCTCCTCTGTTATAGGTTTTGATTTTAACGCACCAATACTATTGTCAAAAGGGATGCCCTGATTCAGAGCATCCCTGATAGAAAGCTATCGATGATTATATATCATCTACATAGCGCATTGCGGTCGCGCGTTTCACATTGAGCCCGGAAATCTGATACTCCATCGGAGCGTCAATTCCGTAATGTCTTTCAATGGTTCTTACGATCCGCGGCTGGATAGGCATCGCCATTTCCATGATCCGCTCATTATTGAAGCCGAAGAGACAGCGATCGGATCCGCCATCGCCAGCGCCAGCGAGCTCTGCAACGGTCTGCATTTTCAGCTCTGTTCCGGTGCGCCTGCTCCACTGATTATTGACTTTGACATATTCCCAGACGGTTTTGCTGGCATCATCAGCGAGCTTTGTGTCGCCGATCAGAGTTTCCTGAGCGAGCGGAAGATATATCGTCAATCCGCCTTTGATGATCCGGGACATAACCTCGGAAGTCTGAGCGATGATAGCAGCTACATTCGTCTGAATGAAGGCCACCATCTCATCCGGGCTCATATTCGCGATTGTTTTCGCTGAGCCGGATGCAGGAATATCAGAGTTATTGATCAGGCCCTCAAAACCATAAGCAGAGTTTCCGAGCAGTCCAACTTCCTCGATATGATCAAGGCAGCCCTCGGTTCCGGCTTCAATGGTTTTGGTGTCCAGCGCGATCCCTGTAAAAGCAGCTGAGCGAAGATCCGCATCGTTCCAGTTAGGAATGATTCCACCGCGCTCGATATTATAGGGAACAGTCTGGAGAGATACCGAAGCTGTGCCGGCATCCTTCCCGGAATTATCAATAAATTTTCCCTTTCCGTAACGATTCGTTACGCGATAGGCATAGCTCCGGACGCCTTCGGGAATATTTGTGACGATAGGAAAATACTCATCAAGGCGGAAATCGGTGTAAAGGATTTCCTCAACAACTGCCTGGATTGCCTGCATGTTGTTCGTCACGAAATGGATAGCCTGAGCCGCGGCTTCCTCATCCTGGAGCGGAACCTGAACCGGAGCATGAGGACTCGGAAGAGCGTCAAAATTATGAACCCTTTCGCGAGCTGCGAGCTGCTGATTGTGAGAATCGAGAATTCCTGCTTCCCGATAATCCTGTAAATAAGAATAGTCGCTTTGTTCTCTACCGAAAATATCTGGCATTTTATTGCCTCCTTATTCTGAAATTAATATTAATTATATACTATTTTAAGCCTTGTCCGGTCATTTCAAGACAAATTATGACAGATCAAGAACCTTATACGTAATATAGACATCGAGAACCGCATCGTCAGAGGCGTTTCCTGCGATCTCTCCGTCTCCGGTATTTGCTAGAGCCAGATTCTTATTCGCAACATCAGCAAGAGCGTCAATCGCATCTCCGGCAGCTATCGCGGAAGTAACTGTATCAGCTGCAGCATCGATAAATCCAGTTGATTCAATCGCGCCGGATGCAGCAACAGCGGCTCCGTCATCATATTCAACAGCGAGATTGTCATCAGTTTCAGTCAGAACCTCAGAGCCAGCTGTCAGAACGAGCATCGCGGAAACAAACTGCAGAAGCTTGTTCGCTCCAGGAGCAGCCACCAGCTCATAAGGAGTAGCGCGAAGAGTTTTGATATCAGCTGCAGGAATGCTGACCTTTACGGTTTCCGCTTCGATCGGAGTGATCGCTGAGAAACCATAATTCGGAGTAGCAGCTTTTACTTCCACGATCTCTCCATCGCCTACGGTTTTGCCGGGCTCAAGATAAACAGTGAAAGTTTTTTTCCGGAGATCATTCGCGGAAGGGCCTGCAGGAGCATACTTGATCCACTTGCCGGTCGCCTCGTTATAGATAACGGCATCCTGATCCTCCAGGGTTTCGCCTGCCAGAACAAAGACAGAGCCGAAGGGAACCAGCTTTTTGATTACTTCATCCGCATCGAATACAACCTCGGTGAGATTGTTGGTGGTCGGGGATCCGATATCGGTGTTATAATCATTGCTATTAAAAGAAACGATATGAGTCACGAGCTTTCTGGTGGCCTCATCGGTCGGGAGGATATACTTCCCGGTTGCAGCATCATAATAAACACCCTGGCCCGGTTTGAGCTCGACTCCTGCAATTCCCATATCGGTGTCATAAGGAGCAGAAGGACGAGCGATTTCGCCAACCTGTCCGATCTGCTGACTGTAAGAATACGTTCTCTGAATTAATCTCGGCATTTGTTTGCCTCCTTTTTTTTCATGTTAAAATTTAAAAATTATCTCTCAAATCATTCAAGGATTATTATTTCTTTTTTCTGTCCCTCTGCCTGAATTTCAATACATTCATAGGAGCTGACAGAACATTGTTCATGCTGTCCTTCCATTTGCCATCTATAAAGCTGGCGGCTTTTTTGCGATCGGCTGAGATGGTGTCAAGGATCCCCATCAGATACTCATCGGAATGATCCTTCATCTTCTCAGGCTCTATCCCTACAGCCTCGAGAGCTTTCTCAAGGATGTCGCGATTCTCAGCCTTATGCATATCAAAGTCTTTTACATCTTTGAGGAAAGGGCCTGCCTTATCCATCAGCTTAATGCGAGCGGAAGCATCGTCCTTGACCTTTGCGTCCATCTGTTCTTTGGTCATGGTTTCCTCTTCGCCTTCCTGATCGCCAGCGCCGCCTTCGCCTCCTCCGTCACCGCCTTCGCCACCGGCTGCACCACCTGCCGGAGCTGCACCCAAGTTTTTTGCAATTTCAACCGCAAGAGCTCCCTGGAATTCCGGAGAAGCAACAATCTCTTCAAGGCTGGGTTTCAGCTCTGCAACGATAGCAGGCACGAGCGCCTGGATATCGATATCCTGATTTTTTTTCAGGATCAGCTTTGAGAATTCCTGCAGATCATCAGCGGAAGCCTGATCGGAATCCTTTGCTTTTTTCATGAAGCCCTTAATCTGTTTGTCGGTATACCCGGCATCTCTTAACATTTTCATCAATTGTTCTTTCGTCATTTCACTTCCTCCTGTATCTAATATTTTGACAGTATCGCCACATCGGCCCTCCGGGACGATTGCAAGATGATTGTTCAGCATCGGCCCGTCCATCATATACGAATATTTGCACCCGTCAGAGAAAACTCCCTCTTTCGAGATTATAAAAACGTCATATCCAAGGCTCAGCTCCTCGACCTCTCGCTCAAGAACCTTTTTGACAATTGCTTCCTCTTCTATCTGAATAGAAGCTCCGAGGCGCTCTGTATCAATCGCCTCAACCGTCTCCCCTACTGATCCAACCCGAAGCCGGCTTACATTTGTTGAATCAACGTCCTGCTCTGGATGCAGCAAGACGATCGGCTTCATCTTTACGCTCTCGATTGTTTCCGGATGAAAGACCGTTTCAGCTGGTCTTAATACTCCGACTTCCTCATCAGAATCGATCCCGAAATCCCGGGCCGAATACATCTGCACGCCAACTCTGGTGATTGCAGCTGTGGCTTTGAGAAATCCTTCCGGAGTCAGCTTTCGAGTTGATTGAATAGGAAGCTCTACCTGATCAACGACGTGAATTTTTCCGCCTTTGAAATCTTTAAGCTTGTGCAGTTTCTTTTTCATCATCAACCTTTTCAGCATCATAATTCTTTTTTATAATCCTATGAAATGTGGATCCAACACTATCAGAAAAAAGCAGCCTGCAGACAACATCAGTTCTGACTTCCTTGTAAAGATATGCGGCTCCATCCTTAAAAACGATAAGAAGCTCGCTGGTTTCGAGATCATAAGATACAGTTGCGATATTGGAGCTCTCCACTTCATATTTTTTCATGCTGCCGCTCTCTCTTCTGATTGTTGTAATTCAGGGATTACAGGAATCGCAATGCATCGACAATTGAAAGCTTCTCCTGGATGCCCGTCATGAGGTGGGATTTTCCAGAGAAACTCTTTTTGATTCCTGCTATAATGATCACCATGGCCCGGAGATGGATCAGGATAAGCGCCTCCGGGAGTTCCTACGACTCGCTCGTCCTCTGATGTTTGCCAGATATATGACTTGATTCCAAGATCAGTTTGACGAGCTTCATTTAATCGACCGACTATTTTCTCGGTCTGATCTCGAGCTATGAATCGCGCTCGATTATTTGCTACCTTGAATCTTTTCTCGAGGGTTTGAACCATTGCCTGTTGATCAAATCCCTTCTCGAAAACGATCTTATCAAAGCTGGAAACGATTTGCAAGTTGAGCTCCTCCGGAATGCTTTTTATCAAGGCAATATTATCGAGGAGGGCCTGATTCATGATCGGCCTGATCGCCAGATCGCTCATCATTGGAGTGATATCTATTCCCAGAGCCGCCTGAAAAGATTTGATCATCTGGGCCTTATGAGCGGCCCGAATATTATCCAGAGCAACGGAGGCCGTTGCTACTCCGAATGTAGGCGCAGCGACAAATCTTTCAAACTCCAGATTGACAGCATTTTTCCAGGCTGCAGCGATAGGCGGAACCGTTGCGAGCTTCCTCTTTACTCTTTCGAAAAGAGGATTCAGGATATCTTGACGGATTGCGCGATAATACGCGCTTTCATCTTTCCGCCTCGGGCCTGTAGGTTTTGGAGTCCTTAGTTTCGCCATTTCTTAAACCTTGCTTTTATCTTATCGATAACTCCGGCCTCAGCTGACTTCTCAGCTCTCAGCTGCTCGATTATCTGAGCGGCAGCCAGAGCTCTCTTCTGGGGATCTGCCTCAGGAAGAACGCCATCCATCGCCTCCAGAAAAGAAAAGATATCAATCTTTTTCAAAGCCTCTCGGGCCTCATCTTCATCGATCGCGCCAACATTAATCAAGGGAACAATTGCCTGCGATAGCTTTCCGGCTACCTCGGCCTTATCTTTTTCGCTCAGATCTAGAAGAGAAACAAATTCATATTGAACCGGCTCCTGAATTCCTGCGTCAGCTGCGAGGACCTTATCGATTTTATCCAGAGGCTCCGGAAGCTTATTCTCCTGATCAGATTCGACTTTCAGAGCATACTCCCGGGCTTCGCCTTCTCCGGTTGAATTCAGGCCTACAACAGATTTTCCCCAGAATCGTTTTTCAGGAATCTCAGCCGCGGCAGCGAGCCTCAAAGCATTCCGATCGAGAAGATCCGGAAGGCCTGCGAACGTGAGATTATCCCGGGTAAAATCATCCTCGGTATCCATGAAGTTTGTCCGATAGAGCCCGAGATATCTGGTGGTCAATGCCATCCTCTCGTCAAGAGTCATCTCTCCCTCTCCTACCTGTCCGGAGAGAGCATCCTCAAAGCCGGAGATCTTTTGATTCTTAATCGATGCCTCATTCACAAGATGAGCCGCGCCCTTCGCTACATTCGCATCCTGAAAGATTTCAGTCAGAACGGGAATGATAGGAGCAACGCCCCAGTCCTGGTCATAAACTTGCCATGAATTATCAGAGAGAGGCTTTCTTCCATCGAATCTCAATACCCTCGAATGATGAGCAACAAAGGCTCCGCCATGCTTCAAGGTGATTCTATAAAAGATCGGCATGCCATAGTTCCGGGAAAAGGGATTCGGCTCTTTCTGAACGATTGTTGCATCGAATCGATCAACAACGATAATATTGGAAAGATCTCCCTGGAGCATCCGATTGATATTGAGAGGCTCATCAGGAGGCGCTTCTTTTGTCAAGATAACAAAGAGGCCCGTTCCATACAGCCGAGCGCTCTTCATTGCGGCCTTGAGTTTCGTTTTTATTTTGAATTTTGTTTCCGCCTGCTCCATCTTCTCGATGTTCTGATCTTCCATCTCGACGAACCGCCGCCATTTGACGAACATATCATCGACCGGAATGTCTATGAATTTTGCAGCGGCCCAGGATTCGTTGTAAATTGTTTCATGACGATTCCGGGAATAGAGACGAGAAGGTTGAAAAAAGGAAAGGCTGTTTTTATCAATATCAGTGCCGGCTCCGGTTATAGGATTAACCAGACCGCCGGTAAAATAGGAGCTCGAGTAATCGTATTGATCCTTGTTTCCTCTGATAATTCTAACAGGAGGACGCTGCCGAGCTGGCGCTTTACGATCTCTCGCAATATTTTTTTTAATTCTGGGTTGTATCACGCGGCCCTGAGCCCTTTTTTAATGTCAGTAGCGTATGCCATAATTACAGAGTCAGCTTTATTAGGGCTTACCGCATCCTCAGGTGCTTTGTCAACTTTTATTTTTCCAGAGCTATCATCATAGATCGCTTGATTCAATTCGGAGAGCAATCCTTCCACGTCCTCGATCGAGCCGGATATGAAAAAACATTTATTAAGATCAACCTTTTCGCCATCGAGAGCCTTGATCGTATTCTCCATACGGAGCCGGATATTCCACCAGGCCTGGGAGGCTGCATTCGCGAAATAATCCTTATTTTTGACCTTGAGCTGACGATGCTTAATGAAAAACCGAGCCGGGCCTTTAACTTTTCCATTGAATAGAAACGGAATGAATCTCTTGATCCCCGGGCCTGCTCCGGTCTGGGGATTCTTTTTGATCCGCGAGAGATCCGATTTGATTCCGGCCCCGAGGCCTCCAGCATCATAATGCATGCTGACGACATTATTTTCTTTATTCAGGAAATCTGCTTTCGATGCTGTCATGTGCAGATATTTGACTTTCCATTCCCGAACAATTTTCAGGAGAGCGGCTTTCCTGCAGGCCCAGCTGTTTGTATCATTTCCCTCGTCTGCAACATCGAGCCCGGAATATGTCATTCCTGAGGGTTTATAATTAAGCTTGATATGAGCATCGATGCACTTGAGGAGCTTGTCGTATGCGAGAACCTTGAACGCTCCGGATTTATCATCAGGCTCGCCTTCCCAGATATGAGCATATCTTTCCGGCTGCGTCTTGAGGCATATCTGGCGCTCGAGCTCAAGCTCTTCTGTGAAATATGGATTGTCCTGCCAGTTGACGTTGATAATATAGGCATTGTCTTTGATCTCATCCGGAATATTTTTCGAGAGGAACATTTTATCGATCGGATCAGATCGGGAGCCTCTATTCATTGAGAACCAGATCTCCGATCCTTTCTTTCTGATGGTAGGAAGCAGGATCTCGAGAACATAAGGTTTCAGAACATTCGCCTCATCGATCCAGAGGATATCAACATCAGACCAGCCTTTTATTGAGAGCACATTCCGCTCGAGGCCCTTGAAGGTAAAAACCGTCTTTGTATATCTATGAATGATTTTTTTATTTGTGATTTTATATTCGGATTCCAGGCCGAGCCGAACGATGGAGGCCTCCAGATCCGTCTTGACTGAATCCTCAATTGAATTCTGGAATTGACGGCCGCAAACTATTTTAAGACGCTCCTGAGCGCCTCTCATGATCAGAGCATCAGAGAAGTTCCAATTCTTTCCGGCTCCTCGACCACCCCAATAGAATTTGAATCGCTTAGGATAATATATATATTTGAATTTCGGAGGAGGCTTTACAGCTATAGTGACGCATTCTCTCTCCATGGATTATCTCGCGCAATATTGTCGTTTGATTCTGGCTCTGACAATTGGAGGTTGAGCCCAGAGCCCTTGAAACTCTCTCCAGGCTTCCGTTGAATCTCCTGCCTTATTTTTCCAGAGCATAGCCATCGGAAGGAATCCGGCGCTCCAGGCCTCGAGAATTCTCTTTTCAGCTGCCTCGAAAGTATCTCCGGGAATTCCTATCAGGACGTAGCATCTTAGATGATGCCTGGTAAAATCTGCATAATTCAGCATTTTTCCAGCCTCGATCAATGGCTCAAGATCCTCAGGCTCATCATAAGCGAAGTAAAGCCGATCAGGCCGGGCTTCCCATAAAAGAGCAACATGCCATGGTTTCAATCGAGCAGCCTCGAGGCCTCCGGTCAGCTGGATGCGCTTTCCGGAATCCCCGAGCATCTTGAATACTTTTTTTATATGATCGTCAGAGCATGCGAGAATATTTGAATCGAGCAGATTGAATCCTTCTGTCAAGGGAAGCTCTCGGATCTTCCGGCCTTCCCTTTTCGGAACATCACAAAACCAGCATTTGTTAGGGCATCCTCGAGAGGTTATGACGTAGCCCTTTTTTAAATATCGGCCCGGAATAAAATCTCCGGAAGGATCCCCGAGCGCTGGGCCTCCGATTTTTACAGGAGCGACCGATTCCCAGGCTCGAGCCAGCTTTTCAGCTCTCGGAATATCATAAGTGAATGTTACGCTGATATGAACCTCATCGATTGGAGGCATCAAGAGCTCAGGCTCATCGAAAAAAGCGAGCTCGTCATCAGGCGAAGCGTTTGTCTTTCGAGGGAAGACTCTTGCTAAATTCATTTTTTATCCTTTTTAGGATCCTCTTCAATAATTACAACCTCGAATCTTCTATCGATCGGATTGTCAGTCGGAGGCGGCTCGTCATCATCTTTCCACATTCCGAAATACGCTCCGATCATCTTGAGAGCATCGAGCGCTTTTCCGGTTTTATATTTTGCAATATAGGGAGTGACTTTCGCCTCTCCGTTCTCAACGGTTTTCACATAGGCGAATTTACCAACTGATTCGATGAGCTTTGCATCCTCGGGATCCAGATCTTTCAAAGGAAGCATATTTCCGTCTTTGTCCAGGAAACATTGAGGATTGAATTCAACGCGCTTCTGCAGCTCGAGGAGAACATATTCAATGCTCAGCCTTGATTTCTCCTCGATCTTTTTCAGATTCTTATCCATATACTCAGCGATATGCTTCTTATTAAAGAAGACAACGGCTGACGAATAGGAGGAGCTCTTTTTGCATTTAGGATGACCTACTCGATAACAGCGAGCTTTCGACCATGTAGGGTTTTCAAGCTTAGCCATACAGATCATCATTTCAACCTGAGTCAGCTTTTTCTTTTTGGGAGGCTTCTTTTTCGGAGCTGCTTTCTTTTTCTCTTCTTTTTTTGCCATGAATCAGATCTCCTCTCGCTATTTATGGCGATCAGGACCGCATCGCTATATCTGATCGATGAGGCCCAGAGTTATCTGGAGCGGCTGGGTAGGTATCGAACCTCCGCTGTGAGGATGGGCTCCTCCATCGCACCGTTTCAGCCGCTTGTTTTTCCCTTATACATCGAGGCTCCTGATTTTTCAATATCTGAAAAGGGAAGGATCGGAACCGTTAATCTTTCCCGGGCTTTCTTATTTAAAAAATATATATATCGAATCTGGAAGCCGGGCTTCTTTTTATATCCGGCATCCACAAAGGATTTCATCGAGCTGACATTTTTCGCCAGCCTCAGGCTGAGATCCGTTGCACAGCTGCCGTCCGGCGCTTCCCAGATTGTCGTATTCTTTTTAATTCCTATCAGATCGAATCCGCTCGCTCGATAGATTGTGCCGTCTCCGCATTGCGTTGCATCCGCGAAGGATAGAACCCACTCGATGAAGGGATAATTCTTTTTGATTAATCGCATACAGAAGGCGATTGCTCTGCTCTCGCTGTTCCTGGGAAGCTTCTCGCTGAATGCCATCCGATTGAGCTCCAGCATGCCCCTCCATGGAGTATCTTTGACCAGAGGGAGAACCTTCCGCTTATCGATCGGAGATCCAAACTGCAGAGCTCCCTCGAGCCTATTATTGAAAAAGACTCCCAGATGCAGGGAGCTGCTGTTCACGACTTTTCCGGAATAATGGAGCCGCTTAATGCAGGCCCTCGCATCCTCAGCCGAGATCGGTTTAACTATTATGCTTTTTGCTGCTCCCATTATACGCCTCGCATATCCTTGCAATCGCATTCCCGTTCTGATTATCATTTCCGGTATCTATAAAAGGCCCTTGATCCTTTGCTTTCCTGAGAGCCTTCTTTATCGCCTGAACCTGATCATCATGCAGGATGAAACTCATCTGTTGAAATGGCTCTCGATCCTGATCCTTGAGATCCGGGAGCTCCGTCTCTCCGATTCCGATTCCGAAATCCTTGAGCTCTATCTCATCGAATCCCGTCAGCTCCATATCAAAGTCGGGAAGATCATTCAGATCAGCCAGAAGATCAGAGAGGAGCCCTGATTCCCACTCTCCGCTGTGCTTATTCGCTGCAATGTTGGCAGCCTTTTCCTTTTCCTCGGGCCAGTCAACTTCTCGATATGAACAATCTCCGAAGGGAGTTTTGATGATTCCTTTTGTTTTATCAATAGGCCATGAAGGATCGAAGAGCGATACTCTCTGATGGCCTCCGATCAGATTTCCGGTCTGGATATTGAAAACGATCCCGGACAGATCCCCAAACTCCTCGAGGGATTTTTTGAGCATTGCCAGCTGTTTCTTGCTGATCTGCCTGGGATTATAAGGCGCGGCCTTGAGATCCTTGACTTTTGTCTGCCGGATCTTCTTTCGAGCTGGTTTCTTTTTGGTTTTCTTTTCAGGCATGCTCTCTCCTCTTCTGATTAAAAATAACATATTTCAAGAAAGCGATCAAACATTATGCTTTCTTAATGCGTTTGGCTTTCTTTTTGCTCTCCATATATATCCGAAAAACGCTCCTGAATTCTGCAATCATTTCGACCAGTTGGGAAACGATAAATAATATCAGGAGCGCGATCCTTCCGATTCTGCTTTTCCTAAGGTTTGTCAATATGCTTTTCCCTCATGCAATTGTTTCACATGAAACATTATTTCCGAAGAGCTGAATGACGCGCTCGACCGCATATCTGCCGTTGTTATTCAGATGGCGCTGCCATGCTTGCTCAAATCTTGACCAGCGGAAACCGTTTGATTTCAGGATCTTCCGGATCGATTCTGCAGGCTTCCCGGGAAAGATCAGCTGAATCCGATTGATATCAGCATTCTCTCGAACCTTGAATCCATCGTGCTCGATTTCCTTTGATTCGGCAGGCTGAGCCTTGAGGGATTCGATCCTTTTTTTCAGCCGGTTTATATTTGCGTTATTATTCTGCAGCTGATAGGAAGCAATCCCGATCCTGCAGCAATGATCCGGTTTCAATAGATCTCGGGCCTGAGCTTCTGATATATGAAAAGCCTCGATCAATTCCTTTACCTTCTCATCATCCGAGAGCTTTTTCTTTCTTACGATCTTATTGATTCCCTTATAAAACTCCTGGAGCTCGATCCTTTTATCGAGCTTTTTCTGCAGCTTGATGACTGCGTCTGGATCGTCAGAGCTTATCGCTCTGTTGCTTTCGGCTGCCGCGGCTTTTCCTCGATAATGCTCTGCTTTTGCTGCCTCTTCGCATGATCTATCCATCTTTTTATGAATCCGGTTTCTATAATTGCGATCAGATTTCTCTGAATGATGGCCTACCAGGATCGGTTGCCCTAATGGAATCACAGAAGCCATCTCTCTTGATTCCTTGTATAAGGCGCTCGATTTTTTATCAGCCTTATCTGCCAGCTCATGAAAGCGATTGATCCGAGCCTCTTTTTTCTCTTCGTATCTTTTTCGATCTACCATGATTATCTTCCTCCAGAAAGATTTTTGATGATAAAAAAGCTTCGGAAGGATTTTCAGCATCGAGAATCCTTCCGAGCCTAATCAGTTGATATTATTTTTTCTTTGTAGCCTTTTTCCGGGCTCTTCTCCTTTTCGGCCTCTCTGTTGGCTTCATATCATGGACGGTTTTCTCGATTTTATCCGTCACAAAAGCATGAATGTTATTGATCGCGAGCAGAGCATCCTTTTTGACCGGCTCCGCTACCTGAGATATAACCTTTTCGAAAGCCCTTGCTTTCAGCTGGCTGATATCTGTTTGAGTGAGTTTTTTCTTTCCGCGCTTTTTCGCCTTCATTTCCTTAACGAGCGTCTGCTCAAGATTCGTGACAACGGTTTCGACCGTATGCGTGATATGAGTCAAGGCCGCTTTCGCTGCTTCATTCTTTGTCTTTTTCTTGATGAGCTTCCGCGCCTCATTCATTCCCAGGCCTGCGATCGTGCTCAGGGCCGTTCCTATCGCTGGGACGATTGCCTTCATAAAAATACCTACAAGTAATGCTTCCATACTTTGTCTCCTTTCTGCTTTTGTTATTATCCTTCCCGGAGCATCTGGACGACCCAGGATGCTCTTTTCGGGACCTGTTTATAATATCTGCTGTCTTTTGCCTCATCTGCAGCTTTGCTCCAGTCAAGATCAAAGATCGCTTGAATCATTTTTCCGAATTTTCTGAACGTTCCGTAGCCGAGCTGGAATCTCATATCACAGAGCGCGAGCTTTCGATTCTCGGAAAAGCTTTCAAACCCGAGATCCTTATGACTGAAAATAAAAGATAGATCCTTGATGACTTCCGCGATATCATTCTCCAGGAGGTAATGAGCTTCCTTTTCAGAGATTCCATGATTATCGAGCTCTCTTCCGATTCCGATCGTATTCTTTCCGGCGCTGCATTTATAAACTTTAAGCCTCAGCGCTTCATGATCGATCAGGATCTTTCTGAGCTTATCCTCATCCACGATTTTATATCTCGGCTTTCCTTCATCCTTCTTTTTGAGCCGATCGATCTCCGCCAGAGCTGCCTTGAGATCATCTCCAACAAATTTAGAATTCGCAATCATCAGATGTATTCTTGCTCTTTGTGCTTCATCCATGGTTTTCCTCCTCTGGTTTTAATTCCCAAAAAATACGAGCTCCGCAATCCGGACAAAATCGAGATAAATAATCCGGCTGAAAGATGCCATCAACCAGGCCTCTGACAATCCGGACGCAATGAGCGCCGCAACAATTCTCGCAAACATATTCTCTTAATAAGACGAGCGATTTATTTTTAAAATCAACTATATGCTTTTCAGATACAAGATGCTCGTCATCAATGACCACTAATCCCTGATTGATTTTCATTCGCTGGATCCTGCCTCTCTGATTATGACGATGACTCCAGGAGTTTCCTTGTTTACAACGAATTCAGGCTCCCGGATTCTCTGAATCTGTTTCCATCCATCATTTGTGATTACGCCAGCTCCGATCAGAGCATCGAATATGAATTTCCGGCCGGCCTCGATATTATCCTTATCGCGCCGGCGGTCTTTTTCCATCCAGATAAATTTAATATCGATCGCGTCCATGGCTGGGATATCAGCTGCTCTGATGATCCGAATGATATCAGCCTCCCACTCCGCTTTCATCTGGGTTATCTCATATATTCGACTCTGAGTCCATTTTCCGTTACGAAATTTATTG
>Ga0180438_10008089_pt1 | contig 13461 bp, 13 predicted proteins | sample SS_ome_12_FD_132455 | JGI IMG/M metagenome (GOLD analysis project Ga0180438, IMG submission 132455) | Hypersaline lake sediment archaeal communities from the Salton Sea, California, USA - SS_3_D_2 metaG | ecosystem: Environmental > Aquatic > Non-marine Saline and Alkaline > Hypersaline >... | reverse complement strand
GTCTCATACACTACGGTACGCATGTCCACTCCAAACAGTTCATTCGCCGTGCAAGGCTCAATAATTGTTAAAGAAGAGGTGTCGACGAAGAAACGGGACCACACTGATTTCAGCGGTTCAGAACGCCGATGCGTCTCCGAGCGGGTCGCCGAGCAGAAGGTCAACCGCATCGAGAAACTGGTGATTCACCATCGAGACCTCTTGTTGGAGGCATGGCATGAGCACTTTGGTGCTTGAACACGATCCGCAGGCCGCCGAGGTGAGCGTGTCGGCGGATACGTTGACCGTGAATCTGGCGGACGGGAGGTCGCTGTCGGTGCCCCTTAGCTGGTATCCGCGGCTTGCGCACGCCACGGAAGCCGAACGGCGGAATTGGCGCCTGCTCGGCGAAGGGTACGCCATCGAATGGCCCGACGTGGATGAGCACATCGGAGTGGAAGGGCTCTTGGCCGGCCGGCGCAGCGGCGAAAGCGCGGCCTCACTGGAGCGATGGTTGTCTTCCCGGGGCGATGCGTGAGCCGGGATTCCAGGGACGGAACGCCGGGAAGAAAAGGCGGCTCTTCCGTTCCTGGGTGCGAAATGCGGCGTTTCTTGTACGACGGCCTTCCAAGGCCGTCGAAATGCCCGCTTTGCGACGGCCTTGGAAGGCCGTCGTACACCTAGAACCGGAAGAGCCGAGAAGGCGCCGAGGGTGTTGGCGCGGCTCGGGGACTACTCGGCGGCGTCGACAATCGTGAACTCGATCGAGGACTCGCCGATCTTTTGGCTCTTGAGGTCCTCGACGGTGAGCTTCAGCGTGTGCCGGCCGTTGTAGATCCGCTTGGGCAGGCGGAGGTGGTAGCCGATGAAGAAGTCGCGGCGGGCGTTCTGGCAGTGCTCTTCGGTGACGGGGAAGTCCTGCTCGGCGACGCGCTGGCCGCGCGAGTCGAAGATCTGGTAGCTGCTGCGCATCGAGGTGTGAAAGCCCTGGGGCGTCTGCTCGGTGGCGTAGTTCTCCAGCTCGGCGTACAGCAGGACCTCCTGGCCCGGCGTGAACTCGTACTTGGGGAACCTCTCTAGGCAGCCGTAGCTCTGCACCTCGGTGCAGAAGGCGAGGTTACGCACCACGAGCGGGGCCGTTTCGCCCAGGCGGCCCAGCGCCTCGCCGAGCACCTGCTTGGCCTCGGCGGCGCGGCGGGCGTCGTCGGGGTTGCGCCCGGCGTCGAGGTAGGTGGCCAGCCCGTATAGCTCTTTGAGCCAGAACTGCTGGAGCGGCGGGGCCAGCGAGGGGATCGGCAGCAGGGCCTCGTTGCGCTGCCCGGCCAGGAGGTAGAGCATGCGCAGCCGGGCGTGCTCGGCCACGTCGTCGGGCGACTGCGGTGTGCCCGGCAGGCTCGCCCGAAGCGACTCCGCGACCGAGGCCACCTGGGCCTGCCAGTCGGCCGGGGGCGTGGGCGGGCCGGGGCGAGTCTGCGACGGCGGGCTCCCGGGCGGGGGTTGCGGCACGGAGGACTGGGACGGAGAGCGCTGTGGCTGCGGCGGGGGCGGCGACGTCGGTTGCTCTGGCGCCGGAACTGGCGGCGCGGGCTGGGGCGGCACGCCGGTCGGAGCCGCCGAGCCGATGTGCGGCTGGACCGCGGCCGGGTAGGGCGTTTGCGCATAAGGGCCGCCGGGCGGCGGCGTGCCGGTTGTTGCCACCTGGGTCCCGATCCGAAAAGGGGTCAGACCCCCTCGGTTCAAGGGGTCAGACCCCTTTTCGGGTAGGCGCTTGGCCAGCTCCCGCTGCTCGGCCCGGCGACGATAGGCCACGGCCGCGCGGAACTGCTGCAAGACCAGCGGCCAGAGGGCCGGGTCGGTCTGCTGGAGGTCGGCCAGGAGCTTCTCCTGCCCGGCCGGGTCGAGGGCCCCGATCTGTTGCAGCTCGCCCATGATCTGTTGCAGGGCGACCGGGTCGGGCATTTCGCTGCCGGTGGCCGGCGGGGTGCCCGGCCGGCCGTGGACCGCCCCGGGCCCGGGCGAGGCGACGGGCCCTTGCCCGGTCGGCTGCTGGGGCATCGAGGAGCCGGCCGACCAGGGCGAGGACTGACAGCCCGCGCCCAGCGCAACGGCCCCCAATGCGGAGACGATGATCCCGCGTGCTCTACCCATGGCACGGAGCAAGTGGTGGAGAACCCGGCAGAAGAGGGGGCGGATGATAAAGGAATCGCCGGCTGGCCGCAAGGCGGAAAGCGGCCGTGCTTCCACTGGAATGCAGGGTGAATGGAGAAGATAGCGAAGGCGGCGACGGAATGGTGCGCTTGCCGAGCGTCAAGGAAACGTCCTGTAAGAGCCTATCCGGAAAATGTTCGTAGTGACCCGATTCATCGGGTCTGGCTCCGCAAGGGCGCCTTTTGGCGGGCCCAGGACCGCATGAATGCGGTCACTACGGACTTTTCGTTACGGCGCCACCGCCTCGCGCGGCGCGGCCAGCCGGACGATGAGCCGTTCGAGGACCACTCGCGGGGGCAGCGGGCTGGCCCCCTTCAGATCGAGGTCGGCCGAGAGCAGCGAGCGATAGAGGTTGCTGCCGCGGTGACGGCCCAGTCGCCTCAAGCGCCGCTCGGCCCTTTCCAGCAGGAAGGGGCGCACTCCGGCCTGCTGCAACGCCGGGCGCAGCGCCACGGGCCGGCCGGCGGCCTCGGTTTGCAGGATCAAGCGCGTGGCGGCCGCGAAACGCCTGAGCGTGGCGGAGATCTGGGCCAAGAGCCCGATCGGGTTCTCGCCCGCGGCCAGCAGGCGGTCGAGCTGGACCATGGCCCCGCGCACGTCGCCGTCCAGGGCCGCGTCGATCATCTCCCAGGTGGTCTTCGCCCGCCATCCGCCCACTGACTGGGCGATCAGCTCGGGCGTGACCTTCTTGCGGTCGCCCGCCGTGACGGCCAGCTTGGCCAGCTCCTGGTCCAAGAGCCCCAGCTCGGGCCCGATCATCTCGATGAGCATCTCGGCCGCGGCCTGCGGGAGCTGGATCTTGTGGGTCTTCTTGGCCCAGGCCGAGAGCCACCGGGCCAGCCGGGCGGCGGGCGGGGCGTTGCAGTCGATCAGCAGCCCGCTCGAGGCCACGGCCTTGTAGAGCCGCGTGTTGGCCGGAAACGATTTGAGCGACAGGACCAGCACCCCGGTCGGCGCGGGCCGGGCCACGTAGTCCTCCAGCTCGGCACGGTAACGGGTGACGAACGGGTCGGCCTCGTCGACGACCACCAGGCGCCGTCCGCCGAACATGGCCACCGTGGCCAGCTCGTCGAGCACGTCGCGCATCGCGGCGTCGCTGCCGTCGAACGCCGTGAACGAAAAATCCTCCTCCTCGCTTCCGAAGACCGCCGCCCGAATGCAAATCAGCGACTGCCGGTGCAGAAACGGCTCGTCGCCGAACAGCGCGCAGACCGCCGCCGGCGCGTGCTTCTCCGGCTCGGCAAGGTATTCGACGGCGGGGATGGGCTTGGGCATGCCGCCAGTATAGCGGTCCGTCCTGCCGGCGTGCACGGGGGACCGGCGATACTCGCCGCCGTGAAGCGGGCGGGCTTTGCCCGCCGTGGGTCAGCCGGCTCCTTTGAGGGCTCCCGAGGCATTCGGCGTCGCAGGATTGACGAAGCCACCAAATCGGGTTATCCTGACTATCGTGATCCACATCCGGTCGCAGGCGAAGGGCAATCCGCGCAGAGTTTAGGGGTCGGCCGACAGTCCATGACCACGCAGCTACAGGACGTAACCGGCTTTCGCGGCGAGAAGATCGCCGAACTCGCGTTGACTGACTATTCGGAGTTTCCCAAGCCTTTGTTCCAGCCGGGCTTCCTTGGCGACAAGTGGCCCGCCATTGATTTCTACGTCGAACTAACCGCAGTGCCTGGCAAGCGCCCGTGTTTCTTCGTGCAAACCAAAGCCACCAAGTCGAAGCTCACGAAGCGGTCGACCCATCTGAGCGTCTCAACCAAGAAGACGGATATCCAGAGGCTGCTGCGGATTCCAGGGCCGACCTACATTCTCGGTGTCCACGAGCCATCAAAGAGGGTATTCATAAGGTCGGTACACACGGGTGTACCGGGAAGAGCCGTCACGCGGATTCCTCTCGCCTACGAATTAACCAGCGTCACGTTACGAATGCTGCACAACGAGGTTCGTGACTTCTGGAAGACCACGAGCCACAAGCCCACAACATCGTACTTCGCATGACTGCTAGCCAAACCAAAGCCGAACACGTGGGACGCCGCGGAGAGCTCATGGCCGAGCTCTTTCTGCAGGAATTGGAGCCCGATTTCGTTGCGAAGCCGGCCGCTGAAGACTTTGCCTTCGACTTCCTGGTCGGTTTTTCGAACAAGGACGGCGGCGTCAACACGTACGCCGTCGAGGTCAAGGCCACCGAAAGCCCGGTGCGCGATACGTACCGTCTTCCTCGGCGCGTTTTCGATTACCTCGCACACTCGAACATCCCGCTGCTTCTTCTCGTCGTCGATGTGAAACAGAATTCGTTCTACTATGCTTGGCCAAAGCAGGATTCGACCGTCAAAGCGGAAAACCACTACGTGACCATACCGGTGACGCGAATCGACGGCGAGTCGCGAGCGTCGCTCGTTCAGCAGATGAGCGGGTAGCAGATTTCATGCCCAATGACGAGATCGCCGAAGTCCGGAAGATCCGCCACGAGATCTCCGAAGAGTGTGGCCACGACGTGCGCAAGGTGGCGGCGTATTACCGGCGGGTCGGGGAAGAGTTGAAGAAGTCGGGAGAGTTTCGCTTCGAGGAGCCGTCAGCCGATTCTCACGCGGCGTCCGCCGGGAGCTGTGCCGGAGACGGGGAGTAAGGAGGAGGGGACGATGGACCGGGACGCTTTCGACGGCACGATGCGCGCGCTCAAGCACCGCAGCCCGTTTCGGCCGTTTACGGTGGCGTTGGTCAATGGCGACCGGCTGGAGGTGGACCACCCGGACGCGCTGGCGGTTCGGGACGGCGTGGCGCTGTTCGCCGGTCCCGGCGGCGTGCCGGTGGTATTCGACTATGAGGGCGTCAACCAGATAATCGGGGATCTGGCCGATCGGTCTTCGTCATGACGCCGGCGAGGCGGCTTATCATCTGAGCCGGCGGGCCAGTGAGTCCGGCGAATTTCGGACGGATTGGGCAATCCGTCCTACAGACTTGTCTTGCCGCCCGTTCTCACCGAAGGAACCGATACCGCTTCGGTCCGCGCTCGGCCGTGGGGCCCAGCGGGCGCACGTCGCGGATTCGGCCGGCGGGGCGGGAGTGATCGAGGGTGACGGTCTGGCTGGTTTCGTGGACGCCGACGTTGCCGGCCTCGTCGCGGACCTCCAGCCGGAGGTACACGCCGGAGGGCAGGTCCCGCGGGATTGCCCAGACGTAGCGGCCGGTGTTCGCCAGGTCCGTGGCGATGGGGACCCAGGGCCCGCCCGGGCTTTCGCCGTAAGAGAGCGTGATGGGGCGCGGGGCGAGCATCGCGTCGCGGGCGTCCCAGGTGACGACTAACTGTCCGCTTTCAGGCCCGATCCCCCGGTCGGTCGAGAGGATCTGGGCCACGGGCTTGGTCAGGTCCACGCCGATGGTCACGTCGGGCAGTTCGCCCGGGCTGGGCGCCTGCCCACCCAGGCCCGCCCCGCTGGTGATCACGACCTTGAAACCGTAGATGCCCTCTTCGTCGACTTTCACCAAGAGCGGGCTGCGGTTGTCCTCGTCGGTACTGTGATATTCCCAGGTCCGGCCGCCGTTTCGCGAGGCCCAGAGCTCGACCCGGGCGATGCCCGAGGGACCGACCGCTTCCACGTCGTACTCCAGCTCGAAGAGTCGCGAGTTGACCATGCGCGGCCGCTCGCCATCGGGCAGCGTGTTGCCGCCGGGGAGCGTGTTTCCGCCGTGAAGCATCTCGCCGGGCCGCGTGTCGCCGGGCAGCCCCGTTCGACCGACCGGCGGAATGTATTGGTCTTCGATCCGGGGGCCCACGTCGGCCAACACGGAGTCGGGCGGCGGACCTGCCGGGCGCTGGTCGGCCAGCGGATGGCTGCCGGTTTGATAAGGGGGCCAGTCGGCCGGCGGGGGTTGCGGCGTGCCGGCCTGCCAACCCCCGGCGCCGCCCGCGGCGGTCGGCGAGTCAACGGAGGCAGGGCCGTGCGCCGGCGATTGGCCGGGCATGGGTTGCCCGGGCAGCGGCGTCTGCGATGCCGGCCCGGTTGCCGTCCCTGGCGGGAGGGCCGTGCCGGCGAGGCCCTGCCCTAGCGTGACCTGGGCGTGACTGACGGCCGGGTTGCCCGCCGCGTCGGTCATCTCAGCACGGATTTCCACGATGCCCGCCGTGGCTTGCGGCCACCAGGTGACCGAGCCTTGGTGCAGGCTGCCGGCGAGGTGCTGCTCTTGCTGGGGCACGGCGACCGATTGCCAGGTGCCGGTGGGTCCTTCGCGATACTGGAGCGAGAAACTGCCGGGCTTGAAGTGCGGCTCGTCGATCTGCCATTGGGCGGTGATCTGTCCGGCCTGACCCTGGGATGCCTCGAGCGAGAGCTTCGGTGGCTGTGTGTCGACGACCACGTGCAGGCCCGGGGTGAGCGGGCCGGGCGGGCGCAGCTCGGTCGTGCCGTCCGGGTTGCGCACCTGGGTCCGGATGGCGAACACGTACTCGCCGTCGCCGGGGGCCCGAAACATGAACCCGCGCTGATCCGGCCGGGCACGCCCCGAGAGCTGCCACGTCTGGCCCCTGTCACGCGACACGGAGAGTTGCACCTCGAGCGGCTGGGAGAAGCCGGGGGCCGGCGGCGGAACCTGGAAGGGAATCGCGAAGACGGTCTGCCGGGTGGCGATCGGCTCGGCCGCGTCGCCAGGGGCGGCGGGGGGTGGACTCGAGTCGGGCGGGACCCAGGCGGCCAGGGCGAACATCGGCACGATCGGGGCAAGCCACATGGCGAGCGTCTCCTCCATAAAGGCGAGCGGGCAATGCGCAGCCCCCGCGCGCAGCGGCCGCACTGGGGGCGCGCATGGCGTATCGGTTCGCCCGGCCGTGCGACTTGAGGGAGAAGTGCCGGTTGTTGAAGGGAGGGGAGATGCGAAGTCTGGGGGGTTACTTGATTCCTGGCTCGACGATCTCGCCCGGCTCGGCTTCCCCCCCCGCAACGGTCGTCAACCCGCGGATGAAGGCCGGGGACTGCTCGTACTGGAGTCCCCAGACCGAGCCGTCGGCCGCCAGGCCGTAGGATGTCCCGGGATGGTTGCTGCGCATTCCCAGCGCTCTGCCGTCGTCGACGCGGAAGGACATCTTTTCCGTCGAGAGGTCGGCCGGCTCAAGCCAAGAGATCCCGCTGGCGGCCATTTCGACTACGACCAACGTGGCTGCGGCGCCGTCCTTGATGTCGGAGAGTGCGATGGCCGAGGTGCCGTCGGAGATCGTGCCCGGCCCCACGATCATCACGTAACTCGTGTCGGTGGGCCCGGCGTCGGCGTCGGCTGGGCACCGGTAGACCTCGGGCATGGCCGCGGCGAGTTGCGGATTCGACGGGCCGTCCCAGGGCTCGTCAAAGTCGTACTGGTCGTAAAGCTCCTGGCAATCTAGGTACGGCAACAGCAGCACCCGCCAACTGTGCATCGGCTTGTCCTCGTCGTCGGCCAGATAGGCGGGCGGGAAACAGCCGTGGACGTCGTGGTAAGCGGCCATGGCCTCGCCGATCCGCTTCAGCCGGTCGACACAGGGTCCGTCCGTGCCGGCGGGGGTCGTCGCAGGGGCGGTTTTCGCCACGGCCGCCGCGGGCATCGGCACGGCCGGCACGGGCATCGGCGGCGGGGCCACCGGCGCAATCATGCGGAACGACAGGAAGAAAAAACCCCCGCAGAAGAAAACAAGCAGCCCCAACCCGGCGACGACCAGCAGCACCACCAGCGGGACCTGCGATGCCTTGGTGGGCGTGGTGTAGCCGGGCGTGCCGGCCAGCGGCGGGACGGTGATGCTTTTGCCGCACCGGGCGCACGGCCCCGTCTGGCCGGCGTAATCCTCGGCCACTTCGGTCTGCGTGCCGCAATGCGGACAGGTGAACGGGATCGGCATGGATCGGCTCCTGGAAGCCATCTCGCTCGGCGGCAGCAAAACAGGGCCGGGGCTAACTTGTGCGAACGGGGACTCGTGACGAGGTCGGCCTTGTAGGAGGCGTCTCCAGACGCCGACCGGAGTCTGGGTTGGCGCGGATCGGCGTCTGGAGATACGTCCTACAAGGGGTCTTTGGCGCGCGTCGGCGTCCGGAGACGCCTCCTACAAGGGTTCGTCCCGTTTTCGCTGCCGATACCCAGGATTTTGGGCCGGCCGAGGCGTCGGCGTCAATGCTCATCCCGGTCGCCTAGGCACCGTGGAGCGGCGGCGGCCCCCCTGCGGAGGAGTATGGGGGAGGCCGCTTTTGTTGCTTTACGCGGCTTTGGGCAATGGGGATAATGGCCAAAGTGGACGGGTCATTGGGGTCGGGCGTTCTTTGGGTTGCTCACCTGCCGGCGGCGCGATGTTGCGACTGTGGGATGCCGGGGCCGAGGAGCTGGTCATCTGGATTGCGCTGCTGGCGATCGCGCTGGCAGTGGCCTACTACCTTATCGCGAAAATCCGCGCCGGGCCGGCACAACGTGAACTCCCGCCCAGCAAATTGCTCTCAAAATTCCGCGATTGGCACTCCCAAGGTGTGCTCAGCGACGAAGAATTCCGAACAATAAAGACGACGTTGGCCGGGGAGCTCCAAGAGGAGTTAAACGATAGCGAGGAAAAGGGTTAGGTCTGCTAGCGCGGTCGCCTCGGGCGGCCCGACTCGTGCGGATCTGACGGACCGGCCGGCGGTTTGGCCTAAGGGAGGAAAAAGGGGACGGGGCTAATCTGCCTTCAACGGCCCGCGACCAACCTTCGGTCCGTGCCCGGCTTCGCACAAATTAGCCCCGTCCCCTTTTTCCTAGGCTGAAGAAAACCCCTCGCGGTAATCCACCGTAGAACAGGCAACCCATCACGGCTCGAATTCAGGGCGAATCGGAATCTACCGCGGCCGGCGACAGGGACGTCAACGGAAGGCCGTTCGAGCGACACCTTGGTTTGAGACTTCCCCCCGACCGCCGCGCGGCCTGCCGGTCCCCGGCCCGCACGGCACCCGAAAAGGACTTGGCATGCCCTCAGGACGAGACTTCAGCGGCTCCGGACGCCGGGGTGGCGGCACCACGAAGAAGAACGCCTTCTGTTCCTTCTGTCGCAAGAGCTATCGCGACGTCGGACCGCTGGTCGAGGGTCCGGGCGACGTCTACATCTGCGGCGAGTGCATCGACCTCTGCCAGTCGATCCTCGAGCAGGAGCGCCGCCGCCGGGGCACCAGCAAGCCGCTGTTCACGAAGATCCCCTCGCCCCGCCAGATCGTCGAGCAGCTCGACCAGTACGTCATCTCCCAGGACCACGCCAAGAAGGTCCTGGCCGTGGCCGTACACAGCCACTACAAGCGCCTGATGCACGAGGCCGCCGTCTCGGACGTGGAGATCGACAAGTCGAACATCCTTTTGATCGGCCCGACCGGCTCCGGCAAGACCCTGCTGGCCCGGACGCTGGCGCGGATCCTCGACGTGCCCTTCGCCATCGGCGACGCCACCACGCTGACCGAGGCCGGCTACGTGGGCGAGGACGTCGAGAACCTGCTCCTGAAGCTCCTGCACGCCGCCGATTTCGACATCGAGGCCGCCCAGCGCGGCGTGCTCTACATCGACGAGATCGACAAGATCGGCAAGACCAGCCAGAACGTCTCGATCACCCGCGACGTCTCCGGCGAGGGCGTGCAGCAAGCCTTGCTGAAGATGCTCGAGGGCACGGTCGCCAACGTGCCGCCCCAGGGAGGACGAAAACACCCCGAGCAGCAGTACATCCAGATCGATACCTCCAACATCCTCTTTATCTGCGGCGGGACCTTCGTCGGGCTCGAGGACATCATCGGCCGCCGCCTGGGAAGGCGGACCATCGGCTTCGGCCAAGAGAGCGCCAGACGCCATGATCTCGAGCTGGGGGAATTGCTCCAGCGGGTCACCAGCGACGACATCCTCCAGTTCGGACTGATCCCCGAGCTGGTCGGGCGTCTGCCGGTCACCTCGGCCCTGAGTCCCCTGGATGCCGACGCGCTGGTGCGCGTGCTCGGCGAGCCGAAGAACGCCCTGGTCAAGCAGTACCAGGCCCTGTTCGCCATGGAGAACGCCAAGCTCGACTTCACCCCGGAGGCCCTCAGGGCGATCGCCGAGAAGGCCCTGGAAAAGGACACCGGGGCCCGGGCACTGCGCTCGATCATCGAGGACGTGATGCTCGACATCATGTTCGACCTGCCCGAACAGGCCCCCGGCGCCCGTTACCTGGTGACCGAGGACGTGGTCTACGGGCGCGAGCAGCTCTTCCCGCTGCCCGAGCCGAAGACCAAGAGCGCCTAGCCCGCCTATTCGCCGGCCAATCGTTCACACGAGCCAATCGTGACCCGAAGCCCAAGCGGCGGCCGGATCGCCCGTGCCTCGGGAATATCCGCCGTCCTCATCACAACCCCCAATATGGGCGGATGGTGTCGAACGCAAAAGGGACCGGTGCTATTTCGTGCGAAACACGCTTCGGGCCGTTCCGGCAAGAAAGAATGGTCTCTTTCTGGCGCGCGTGCTTCGCGCCGGCGCTTGTACTATAATGCGCCCCGGGGCGCGGCCGCGGCATGATCCGCACGATCCGTCCAAACCGCCGCCGCGCTTCTCCCGACGTCGGAGCATAAGCTACATTGTCCTGACGCGGGGTGCGTCTTAAACGCGCCCACATCCCAAGAGGCACGCCGGAAACGTGCCCACACACGACGACTTCCCCGGAGAAGGAAGGTGCGCAGGCCAAGCGTCTCCATGCTGCTGGTGTGGCTGGCGGCGAGCCTTTTCGCCGGGTGGGCTCAGGGCGCCACCGTGGTGGCCCCTGAGCACCATCCCTGGGCACGCTTCCGGCCCGGCGCCTGGAAGCTGGTGCGCGTGGTCACCGAGACCCTCGACGAGCAGGGGCGGGTCTCGAGCACGAGCATCACCGAGACCAAGACCACGCTCTTGAAGGTCGAGCAGGACGGCGCGGTGCTGGAAGTCCGTGTGACGGTCGAGGTGGCCGGCAAGCGGTTCGAGGTCGAGCCGCAGGTGATCAAGCAAGGTTTTCACGGCGAACTGGTCTGTCCGGAGTTGAAGGTCAAAGAGACCACGCCCGGCCAGGTGACGGTTGAGGGGCGCAAGATTCCCTGCCAGATCGTCGCGATCGAGTGCTCGTCGGCGAGCAGCAAGACCGCGACGAACGTCTACTACTCGAAGTCGGTACCCCCGTTCGTGCTGAAGCGCGAAAGCGTGACCGCCGGCCTCGACGGCAGCGACGTCCAGAACGAGACGGCCGCCGAGACCATGGCCCTGGACATGCCCTTCCGCGTGATGTCGGAGACCTACGCCACGGCCCTGACGCGCACCGTGCAAAAGCTGCCCAAGGGCACCACCACCACCTGGGCCAACACGACCACCGACGTGCCGGGCGGCGTGATCTCGCACAGCTCGAAAGAGGTCGACGCCGACGGCCGCCTGGTCCGCCGCAGCACGCTCGAGCTGGTCGACTACGGGCTCGAGCCGCAAGAACGCCGCCCGGGCCTCTTCGGAAGAATCCGCTCCGGGCCGCTGCTGCCGTTGCGCCCCAAGCCGCGGTAGGGGGCGAACTCTCTCTTGCTGACGCGGCCCGCGGCCCCAACCGAAGAATCTAAGCCTGCTTTGCAGTCACCCGCTTTCCCGGCATAATGGCGGGATTATCTGCGGCCCTCCCCCCTCCCCGGGGAAGAGGCAACCAAGACACCAGGAGGATCGGACGCCATGCGAGAGAGAATAGTCGAGTACCAGGGTTTGACGTTCGACGACGTGTTGCTCGCCCCGCGCCTAAGCGACGTGGTCCCGGCCGAAGTGGACGTGAGCACCCGGCTAACCGAGCGGATCCGGCTGAACATCCCGCTTCTGAGCGCACCGATGGACACCGTGACCGAGAGCGCCATGGCCATTGCCCTAGCCCAGGAGGGGGGGCTGGGGATCATCCACAAGAACATGTCGATCGAGCACCAGACCGAGGAGGTCGAGAAGGTCAAGCGGAGCGCCAACGGCATCATCATCGACCCCCAGACCCTCACCCCCGACGAAAAGGTCAGCCAGGCCCGGGAGGTGATGAACCAGTACAACGTCTCCGGCCTGCCGATCACCGAGCCGGACGGGCGCCTGGTGGGCATCCTCACCCGCCGCGACCTCCGCTTCCTCGAGAACCTCGATCTGCCCATCGCCGAGGTGATGACCCGTGAGAATCTGGTGACTGCACAGGGGACTGTGACGCTTGCGGAAGCTGAGAAGATCTTAATGGAAAAAAAGGTGGAGAAGCTTTTGCTGGTTGACGAAAACTTCAGACTGACGGGCCTCATCACGATCAAAGACATTGACATGATGCGGCGCTTCCCGCAAGCCTGCAAAGATGGGCAAGGGAGGCTAAGAGTAGGAGCCGCTGTCGGCGTCCACGACTACGACCGCGTGGCCAGCCTGATCGACAAAGGCGTCGATGTGCTGGTGGTCGACAGCGCCCACGGCCATTCGGCCAACGTGCTGGAAACCGTAAAGAGGATCAAACACGACTGGGACATCGACATCGTCGCGGGCAACGTGGCCACGGCCGAGGGCAGTCGCGACCTGATCGGGGCCGGGGCCGACGCCGTGAAGGTGGGCATCGGGCCCGGCTCGATCTGCACCACGCGGATTATCTCGGGCGTCGGGGTTCCGCAAATTACCGCCGTTTACCAGGCTGCCAAGGCCGCCGAAAAGACCCAAACCCCCATTATCGCCGACGGAGGTATCCGCTACTCGGGCGACATGACCAAGGCACTGGCCGCCGGGGCCCACGTCGTGATGATCGGCGGTCTGTTCGCCGGACTGGAAGAGAGCCCCGGAGCCACCATCCTTTACCAAGGTCGAACGTTTAAGGTCTATCGCGGCATGGGTTCGCTGGGCGCCATGGTCCACGGCTCCAGCGAACGCTACCGACAAACCAACAAAGGCCGAACCTCCGACAAGCTCGTCCCCGAAGGAGTCGAAGGCCGTGTCCCCTTCAAGGGGCCGCTCGGACCGTTCGTATACCAGCTCGTGGGCGGACTGCGGGCCGGAATGGGATATTGCGGAACAAGGACGATCGAAGAGCTGCGCACGGACGCACAGTTCCTACAGGTCTCCGCAGCCAGTGTGCGGGAGAGCCATCCCCATGACATCGCGATCACGCATGAAGCGCCCAACTACAGCACGGAATACGCTGCCAGCGAAGCCCCGTAGCCGACGGACCGGCCACCGGTATTTCGCGCCCGATGTCTCGTTGTCGCCCCTAGTTCCGTCCGCCGCCCTACTCGGGCTCCTCGCCCGTGCGGCCCTGTTGCTGTCCGCCTGTGGCCTGATCGGTCT
>Ga0180438_10008087_pt1 | contig 13462 bp, 11 predicted proteins | sample SS_ome_12_FD_132455 | JGI IMG/M metagenome (GOLD analysis project Ga0180438, IMG submission 132455) | Hypersaline lake sediment archaeal communities from the Salton Sea, California, USA - SS_3_D_2 metaG | ecosystem: Environmental > Aquatic > Non-marine Saline and Alkaline > Hypersaline >... | reverse complement strand
GTTCGGTTCGATCCTTCCGCCTACGAGACCAAGCAGGTGTTTTATCCCAGCAGGGATGGGACCATGGTCCCGCTTTTCATCGTGCACCGGAAGGACCTCCCGCTCAACGGAGGCAATCCCGCCTATCTGTATGGGTACGGCGGCTTCAATGCCAGCATGACGCCCTATTTCAACGCCGCCAATATCATCCTGCTGGAGAACGGCGGCGTATACGCCATGGCCTGCCTGCGGGGAGGCGGAGAGTACGGAGAGGAATGGCACAAGGCCGGCATGCTGCTCAACAAACAGAACGTGTTCGATGATTTTATCGCCGCCGCCGAATACCTGATCCGGGAGCGCTACACCTCGAGCGACAGGCTGTCCATCGCCGGAGCCAGCAACGGCGGCCTCCTGGTGGGGGCGGCCATGACCCAGAGGCCGGAACTCTTCGGGGTGGCCTTCCCGGCCGTGGGAGTCATGGACATGCTGCGCTACCACAAGTTTACGGTGGGCTGGGGTTGGGCGGTGGAGTACGGCTCCAGCGACGAGGAGGAGCATTTCAAGAATCTGTACGCGTATTCTCCGCTGCACAACATCAAACCGGGAACGGACTATCCCGCCACCCTCGTCACCACGGCCGACCACGACGACCGGGTGGTTCCCGCCCACTCATTCAAGTTCATCGCCACCTTGCAGGAGCATCATGTCGGGCCCGATCCGGTCTTGATACGGATCGAGACCCGCTCGGGACACGGCTCTTCGAGCACCGGGAAAATGATCGACGAACTCACCGACAGATTCGCTTTCCTGTTCCACAACATGGGGATCAATCCGGTCTATGATTGACACACGGCGCTGAAGACCTGAATCCGCCTCTCGCGGCGGAGGCGATGACCCGGCATGAGTGCCAATCGAGGGCGGCCGACGTGCACGCCTGAACTCTCGGAAGCATAAGCTCCTCAGGCGACTTTCTTCATCGGCGTAATCACCAGCACGAAAGTCACGAGCAGGAACAGCAGCGTGAGAAGGGGGAAAAGCAGCCAGGCGACTCGAGTGGAAACCACGCGGGGAGGGCCGCTCCTGTATTTCAAGGCCCGATCTTCCAGCGGGGCTCCCAGGAGCATCATGCCCGTCAGACCGAGAAAGCAGCAGGAGAGCAAGAAGACCATCGACGCCGCGACCTCCTCGATACTCCTCCCGGCAAAGGCCAGCATGGTCTGGATCATGCCGGCAATCGAGCCGATGAGGCCGGTAAAGGCAAAGGACAGGGTCAGGGAGCGGCCGATCGCTTCCCTGCCCATGAACAGGAGGAGGACGATGGTTCCCCCCAGGACAATCAGCAGCGAGGGCCAGTGGAGGAAGACCTCCACCGGCTGCAGGGGGCTGTCCGTGGATATGGAGGGTAAAGAGGATGCCATGGTCCAAGCCAGGATCACAAGCACCAGCACGTATCCCAGGACATTTTCGAAGCGCAGCCGGGAATCGGGCGGGCGGAAGGCCGGAGCGGATTCCGTGCTTTTTGCGTTTCCTCCCGCCGTATCCAATCGTCCGGAAAGCTTCATGGCGGGAACATAACAGACCACACCCAGGATCATCCCGTAAAGGGTGGACAGTAACGCGGAGATCATCCGCAGCGAGATCCCGCCTAACCCACCCTCCGAACTTCCCAGGCCGATGATGAAGCTGATCGATGTCCCCAGGATTCCGAACATGTACATGTTGCGGGCCGCCGCTTCCCAGAAATAGCGCGAGGTCTCCAGGTCCGCAATCCGCCCGGGTGCGCCGCCGGCATGTTTGAAGGCGGATACGATCTCCGATGCCGAAAAACCGGTGAGCGACAGGGCCGCCCCCGCCAGCAGTACGAATCCGAAGCCCGGACCCTTGATCAGATCGGTGAAGCGGCCGGAGGCGATCACGGCGTAGATCAGCAATCCCAGGGCCCCGATCCGCAGGGCCGTACCGAGTATTTTTGTCATGCCATCGGTTTTGGACATGTCTTTCCTCCTCTGAATTCTCTTTGTCTAGCCGTTTGACCTCCGATGAAGCACGGCCGGGAGCATCTCCTCCCCGGATACGGGTGTGTTCCATTCGAACCGCAGAAGAAGTTCCGCGGCGCGGTGCGCCCCCGAGGGATCGGATGGGACGGCCAGCGAGACCGAGACCGGAAGCCATTCACACATGTTCACCGTCATCTCCACGGCCTCCTCCGCTTTTCCCGGAGGATGCAAGCGATAGGTCCGCTGTTCGCATTCTCCCCGGATTTCCCGGGTCGTTTCCAGCCATTCCTCGTATAACCGCTCGGCCAAACGGGCCGGATGAATGAATCCCGCCGCGGCGGAGAGATATGGACCCGCGGCTCGTTCCAGGTCAACGGCGGAGGCGACCTCACCGGTTGCATGGTCGATCACCGTAAAGTCGCCTTGAATCATCCAGATGGTCCGGACCGTTTTGCCCCGGGCGTCGATAAGATCGATCCGGGTGTGGTCGGGCGGCAACCATTTGATGACATAACCGGCTTTTTTCTCGCCTTCCTGAATGCGTTCGATCCGACACGTCATGGATTCGGAGAGTGCGACCTGATCCTTGACCAGCACCCAGGTCCTCATGCGGCTTATGTTTTTAGCCAGCACATGGGAAGAACCGCCCTCCTGCAGCAGGCCGCCTAAAATGATCAGGAAGATCCCGGCGGCGGCCAGCCCGCTCTGAGGAAGCCAGCGGAATACCGGGAGGCGGATGGAATTGGGTCGAAAAGTCCGGGAGGCAGATTTCCCTGGATGTTCGTCCTCGATCTCCTTCCGGCAACGGTCGAAGCGGGCCTTCATCCGCCGCTCCACTTCGACCGGGAGGTCGTCGCGCAGCGTTTCCCGTAACAATCGGTCCACGGCTTCTTTACGCCCATTGTTGCGGTTCATGATTCCTTCTCCTTTGCCTGGCCGGGAAGGAGATGCGCCAGCCGGCGGCAGAGATTGGCCCTACCCTTGGATACGTGGATGCGCGCGGTAACCGGGCTGCAGCCCAACATCATGGCGATCTCATCATACGGCTGGTCCTGGACGACCCGCATCAGCAGGGCCAACGCCTGTTTGCGCGGCAGGCCGCCGATGGCCTGCAGCACCTCGTCTTCCATGTGTCTCCCCCGCGGCTCCCCGGTTTCATCGGCTCCCGCAAGAGACTTGGCCTCGGCAGTCGCGGTCAGGCCCGTCTTTTCCCGGTTCCGCATGTGTTTGCGGAGGGTGTCGTAAGCGGCGTTATGACAGATTTTTAGGACCAGCGCCTGGGGATTGGGATGTCGTACGATCCGGTGCAGCTTGCTCCACAGGATGGCCATGACCTCCTGCAGCGTGTCCTCCGCCGCTTCCGGATGACGCACGATCCGCCAGATGGTGCGCATCATCCGCTCCTCGAGCGGAACGATGAGCCGGGCGAAGAGCAGGCGATCGCTTTTCACCTTTCCCTCCCATGAGGATTCGCGCGAAGGGGGAGAGGAGGCGCATACGGAATTGCGGTGTGAGGGGGCGGCAGCATCCATGTCGGGCTCATATGTTCAACCGTTGGGATTACCGTAGTTGTTTACTTTTATTCCTCGAATCGTGTAATAATTCTAACAAGATCGGGAGAGAAACGTGAAGATAAAAATGCGCGGCGGGGCGATCATCCTGATCGTCGTCGGGGCGGCAAGTTCATCTCCGCCGCCGAGGGGGGAAGCCGCCGGCGGGAAAGACTGGCTGGTCACCACCTGGGACACACCAAGGCGCGCTTTCCCTGGAAGCGCACCCGCACCTGTGAGGACAGGCCCTGGCCCCCGCCGGGAAAAGCCCGCGCACCTACCGGCTGGACCGCCGGTACACCGTTTTCCTCCCGGTCGAGCTTCCTCCCCGCGGCATCACCCGGTTTATCATATCGAAATGAAAGCGTGGACACCTTTTCATGATCCGCTATCCAGGAGGTTGAGATGAACTTGCGTCATGGATCACGACTATTACTTCTCGCCCTGGTTTTAATCGGCCCGGCCTGGGGAGCTGAAAACCCCCGAGTGAGGATGAGAACCGAGATGGGGGATATCTGGATCGAGGTCGACCTGAAGAGGGCGCCCATCACCGCGGCCAACTTCCTCCGGTACGTGGACGAGGGCCGATTCGAGGGAGCGTTGTTTTACCGGGTCGTGACGATGGAGAACCAGCCCGACAACGATGTGAAGATCGAGGTCATACAGGGCGGCCTGGGCCGGACGCCGTCCCCTTCACGCCTGGATCCCATATTCCATGAAACCACGGATCAGACCGGAATCCGGCACCGGGACGGCACCATTTCCATGGCGCGCTCGGCTCCGGGTTCGGCTTCGTCGGAGTTTTTTATCTGCATCGGCGATCAGCCCGAGCTGGATTTCGGAGGACGGCGCAATCCCGACGGCCAGGGATTCGCCGCCTTCGGCCGGGTGATCCAGGGAATGGAGGCCGTCCACCGGATCCAGCGGCAGCCCGCGGATCGGCAGATGCTCTTCACTCCGGTCAAGATCATTTCCATCCAGCGGGTGAGGGAAGCTCCCTAGCCGCGCGTCGCGATCCGGCTTTCCCGGCGGTCAAGCCTTTCCCTTCCGGTCGAGCCATCGCCTGATCCACGCATCGATCTCATCCCGTACCTCCCGGAATTTTCACAGCCTTTGTTCTTCACCGCCGGTGCCAGGCTTTTCAATCTTCCTCTTCGGGTGGCGGCAGCGGGACTTTCTCCATTTCCACGGGTTCATCGGCATCTTCATCCCCGGCCTCATAGGTCATGGATTCTTCGGCCCGGGCTGTTCTGGATCTATCGGCTTGAATTTCCGATGATTCGGATACGGGCTGATCGGGATCGGGTGCCTCGGCCGGGGCGGATTCGGGTTCCGCGGCTTCGGATGCGGCTGCCGTGGGCTCCTCTGTCTCCTGCGGTTCAACTGCCGCCGGTGCGGACGGCGTCGCAACCGGAGACGCCGGCGCCGGCTTCTGCGGCCGGGTCCTGGTCCGGCGCTCATTGCGCAGCACGAAAGAGAGGGCGAAGATGACCAGGCCGATGATGCAGATCGTCCCCGCCAAGGCCACGACTTCTGTGAAGAGGTGGCCGATCACCAGCTGTGGGATCCAGGCGACCTTCTCCACCACCAGTTCTTCCAGGTCGCTCATCCCGCTTTCCCATAGGGTGTAGGGCGTGAGCGAGAATCCGAACGCAACGATCTGACGGGCGAAGAACGCCAGACCCAACGCCGGCAGTCCGGCCGCGATGGTCGATATACCGAACCAGCGGCAGAAACTTGCCGGAGAGGTGGCCGCGATAATGGCCCCGGCGAACAGGAAGAGCGCCGGTATGATGAATAATCCATAGGAAAAGAGGGTTACGGCCCGCGATATACCCAGGGCGGGATACCGGACGCCGGAAAAGATCTCGATCTCGTTTTCCATGTCATCCAGGGCGCGCAGCCGTTCGGCCCGGAAAACACTCAAAGCGATTTCCTTGTTCGGCCGGCAGGGCGGCAGCGTGAACCAGTCGATGTCCCGATCATAGGCGTCTGCCCATCGGTCCAGTTGATAGTCGTCACAGGGCGGGAGGCGGTCCAGGATGGCCTCCAGATAGCGGTCGATGGCATCGTGCCGCAGGGCGGCCTTGAGAGGGCTGAGGTCGATGGTCAGGTTGCGGACCCTTCTTTTTCCCCTGAGAATGTCGCCCAGTTCCTGCAGGGTTTGAGACAGCTCGTTCTCCATCCAATCCCGCAGGCCGGTTTCTTCCATCAGCTGGCGGGGAGACACGCCTACCTCAGCCGCTGTACGGAACCAGGTGCGGGTGTTCCTGTCGGCCACGAAGTCGCTGTCTTGGGCGTCCTCGAAGATCTCCTCCAGCAGCTGGGGCGTCTCGTCAATGACCTGTTGGGGGATATCGGCAACGAATTCAGGCGATATGGCGGCCTTGGTCAGGCCGACGGCCCAGATGATGCCGAACAGAACCGGCAGGGCAAAAAACAGGATGACCAGCAGACCCAGGATTTTACGGAATACTACCATGGTCTCCCTCCTTTTATCTCATTATCCTACTCTTCAAGGTTGAATTTCAAGCGCAAATAGACTTAAATGGTGTCAGTGATACATACGGTCAAAAGGGCAAAAATGTTCCATCCGGGGGCCAAAATTCTCATCGCGGCTTTGGTTTTTTCCGTTTTCGGTATGTTTTTCCACGCCTGCGGCACACAACCGGAAAAACCCTTGGTGGTGGTCTGTTTCGATGTGGAGGACTACGTGACACCGGCCGGAGAGGGAATCGATGATATTCCCAAATGGCTGGCCGATACCATGAGTGAGGTGGGCGTTCCCGGGACTTTTTTTGTGATCGGGGAAAAGGCCCGATCGCTGGAAAGACGAGGGCGTTCCGACGTCATCGCGGCCATGGCGCGGCACGATGTGGGCAGTCACACCAACCTGGGATCGATCCATCCGACGGTGGCCGAAAGCCTGGAGAATGCGGATTGGGCTTCGGGTGTGCGGCAGATGCGGGATCAGGAAGAAGCGGGGTTGCACGAGCTGAAGCGCCTGACCGGGAAGGCGGTCACCACCCTCGGTCAGCACGGAGGCTCCTACGGCCCCCAATTGGTGGCGGCCCTGGCGGATCTGCAGGTCGGGTATGTTTACTCTCCGATCCACCTGCCCGGACACAACGCCGTCTGGTTCTGCAACACCTTGAATTTTCACGGCTCCTACGGCGGATTCGACGACACCTACTACCGGGATGACCTGTTCGATGCTCGATTCCGAGAGCTGAAGGAAAGTTTTCCCCGAGATATCACCGGGATCGACGTCCTGGCCTTTTTTGCCGCCCATCCCTGCAAGATCCGCACGGTCCAATTTTGGGACTTCAATTACTACGACGGGGCCGATCCCGAATCCGAAGATTGGAAGACTCCGGAGCTGAGGCCGCAGGAATCCATGCCGACCGCCAGGAGGAATTTCCGCCGCTTGATGGAGTTCTTGAAGGAGAGGGACGATATCGAGCTCACCACATTTTCCGAGCTGATGCGGACATTTTCCTATCAGCGCCCGGAGATCACCGCGCACGACCTCCTGCGGCTCGCACGAGGCGTCGTCGACAGGGAGCGTATCCTGATCGATAGGGATTATTCCCCGGCGGAGCAGTTCGGAGCCCTCGCGGAATCGCTGGCCGTTTACAAGGAGACCGGAGAGCTGCCGCGCCGGATGGATCGGTTCAGCCCTCTCGGACCGATGCGGATGCCCCCGGTCGAGCCGGGATGTGCGCGGGTCGCCCGGGATCAAGTCTTGGCCCTGGCCCAAGAGGCCGACATCTTTATCCACGAGCACCGCTGCCTGCCGGCCGAGCTGGAATTGGCGGGGTGCCGCATCGGCACGGGTTCCCTGTTGAGCCTTTTTTCCACCGCCTATTCGGCCCTGTCGTCCGGGCGGGTGTCGGAGGAATTTCAGGTGAAGGCGTTCGAGGCCTATCCCCATGAAAACAGCGAAAACATCCTGCAGTCGGTGGAGGGATGCAAAGGCTGGCCGGTCCACCGCCGGGACCTGGACATGTCTCGGCTGGTCGAGTTCACAAAGATGCAGCTCTGGACCCTGAAGCCGGCCCGTAAAAGATGATCCAAGGGTTTAAATCCGAACTCGTCTGTGATTTAATAGCATCGTGAGGGGGAGAGTGACGAACATCAAATGGCTCAACCGGCCGGCCGTCGTCATCCTTGGGTTGGCCTTGATCTGCCTTGCGGCCTGCCGGCCACGCTCCGGCGAACAGGACGCGGCCGAGGAGCCGGCGGCGCGGCCGGTCATGGCCCTGACCAGGACCTTTTTCTATGAATGCGAAGGTGATTTTCAGTTCCCGGCCCGGCTGGAGGACGATGTCCTACAGCTCTTCCTGCCCGATCAGACGGTTGAGCTGCCGCGGGTTCCGTCGGAGTCGGGCGAGCGATTCAGCGACGGTCGGGTGAGCTTCTGGAGCGACGATGGGCAAGCCCGGTTGGAGACGAGCCCGGGAATGACTTACCGCTGCCGCAACAATGCCGCTAGGGCGGTTTGGGAGCACGCCAAGCTGAGCGGCGTCGATTTCCGCGCCGTGGGAAACGAACCGGGCTGGCACCTGGAGATCCATGAGGGGGAAAAGATCGTTTTCGTCACGGATTACGGCACCGCCCGCTACACGTTCGCGGCTCCAGAGCCGGAGATGGACCCGGCGGCGCGCACCAGGACCTATCGCATCCGGGATCGCAATCATGCCCTCATCGTGGTCATCGAAGGCCGGCCCTGCACCGATTCCATGCGTGGGGAAGAATTCGAAGCCGTGGTCACCGTTACGCTGGATGCCAGACGGCTGACCGGCTGTGGCCGCGCCCTGCGCATTCCTTGATTTCTATACTTAAAATCAGTAATCTGTAGGGACCCATGCGACTGGAACTATCGGAGGAATTATCCATGACGAAGAGCCTGACCCTGAACGGCATGCGCTGGCCTCGAATCCTGAGCTTCGTAAGCGGGATCGGCATGATGGCGGCCTCTCTGCTCACCATCCGTCATTATTTCGTGGCCAATTTTCCCGAGTCCATCTTCGAGGGATCCTTCTGCGACATCAGCGCTTTTTTCAACTGCGACAGCTCGGCCTTTTCTTCGATATCGGCCGTGATGGGCGTTCCTTTGGGTTATTTCGGGCTGATTGCGGGCGCAGTGGTGACCCTGGGTGCGCTTTTCCCCTCCGAGAGCTTCGAGCGCACCAACACGTTTATCGCCCTGTTCAACATCTTGGGGGTGGCGGCACTCTTCCTTTACACCGTTTTCGTCCTGGGCAGCCTGTGTCTGCTGTGTTCCGGGTATTATCTCTTCTCGATCCTGAGTTTTGTCCTCTTCTGGCGCTACGGAATCGGGCGCGGGACGGATCGCTTCCCGGTCCGTTATCTCCGCCCCTCCCTGAAAATGCTGGTGACTTTTGCAGCTGTGACCGCCCTCGGAGCCTACGGCGTGTCGGCCCTGCATGCGGCCAAAGAAGAGGCCCGGCTCGGGACGGCCATGCGCATCGTCAAGCAGTTTTACGACCTTCCCGAAGTGGGCGATCCCAGCTTCATCTCGCCCTACTGGACCATCCGCTCCACCGACGATTTTTATGCCGCCCCCATCCGCATCGTCGAGTATGTGGATTTCCTGTGCCCGGACTGCCTGTTCCTGGAGCAGCAGCTCCTGCGCCTGAGTGAAGAGTTTCCCGGCCAGATCAACGTGGCCTTTCAGTTCTTTCCGCTCGAGAAGAAATGCAATGCCGTGGTGGAGGAAAAGGATCTGCATCCCGGCGCCTGCGATCTGATCTATCTGGCGGCCTTTGATCCGGCCAAGTTCCTCGTCATCCATGACGAGATCTTCGCCAACTTCAATGCCGCCCGCTCACCGGAGTGGCGCCGGGAGCTGGCCCTGCGCCACGGCGTCGAAGGGGCCCTAGATGATCCCTATACGCAGGATCTGGTCCGAACCATCATCGAAACCGGGACCGAATACGACCGGACCTCGGAGCGCTACACCTACGGCATCCGCTCCACCCCGACCATGATCATCAACGGCCGCATGGTGATCGGGACCCTCCCCGACGAGCACATGCGGGCCATTTTTCAGGCTTTGATCGAGGAACAGACCGGAGGACGCACCTTCCTCGAGAACTGGGTGCCGCCCAAGGCCCGCAGGCGGAAGCGGTAGCTCGGTAAGCGTCAGTTCAAATCGGTTCGGGCATCTTTTCTAACATCAGGCGAGAATCCCGAGACATGTTCAGGATTCGGTCCTGATGAAATGCAGGTGCTGTCGGTTGGACTCCGAGTGAGAGCCTATTTGTGGGGCCGGCGCTCGATCTTGAACACGAACGCGTGGGCGCATGGCTTTTGGTCCGGAGTCTTAATCCGCAGTCCTCTATCCCGGATGAGCGTCCATTCGAGCTCTCGATCGTCCCCCAGCATGGTGATGCGCTCGATCTCGTCCTCGTAGAGATGGTAGCCGGGAAAGCTTATGGTTTTGCCTTCTTCCTCGCCTTTGACCCTGGGAACCAGGCTTCGGATCAGGGCCTCCTCGCCGGGCCAATCCAAGGCGACGGCGTAGAGATTGTTTCCCTTCACGGTAAAGCGTATGTCCCGGCCGGTGTACTGGATATCCGCTTCGTTGAAGCCGGTCTCGCTGGCGAGGGCCTCCACCATGACCGGCCCTTCTCCGGCCTTGACCCAGGAGGTGGTCCCGTAGACGGCTTCCCCGTTCACGGCCAGCCATTCGCCGATGCCCAGGAGGAGATCCTTGGCTTCCTCCGGGATGGTCCCGTCGGGCTTGGGGCCGACGTTGAGCAGCAGGTAGCCGTTCTTGCTGACCCGGTCGACCAGGTTGTCGACCAGGCGGTTGACGGACTTGAAGCCGGCGGCCTTGACGTAAGACCAGGCACCTTGATCATCCACCGAGGTATCGGTGATCCACTCGTGGTGGGTCAGGTCCCGCTCCTGGCCCAGTTCAAGGTCGCGCAGGGCGACACCCGGCGGCAGGTCATGACCCTTGTAGGTGATCACCACATCCTTGTTCCGCTCCAACGCCCGGTTGTAGTAATAGGCCACGAAATCCTTGACATAGTCCTCCCGGATGATGTCCAGTGCGAAGTCGAACCAGATAAAATCGGGATCGTACTTGTCCACCACTTCGATGAGCTTTCCGTACCACTCCTCTAGAAAAGTTGCGTTCGGCTCGGCTCCTTCCGGGTGGATGGGCCCGTAGAGTCCCGAATATTCCGGATTGGCGCAGTCGTAACGATCGTCCCAGGTGGGGAAGAAAAACCAGCTGGCGGCATGGTGGAAGGCCGTGACGAACTTCATGCCGCGCGCCTTGACGGCCTGTTCCAGCTCGCCGACCACATCCCGCTTCGGACCCATGCGGGCGGCGTTCCACTCCGAGTGGGCCGTGTCCCACATGGCAAAGCCGTCGTGGTGCTCGGCCACCGGGCCGGCGAATTTGGCGCCGGCGCGCTGGAACAGATCCGCCCACTCCTCGGCATCGAATTTCTCGGCCGTGAACAGGGGAACCAGGTCCTTGTAGCCCTTTTCGGTCAGGGGCCCATAATTCTCTTCGAAATGCTTCCGCTGCCAGCCCTCCTCGTTGCGGTAGACGGCATTGGAGTACCAGGTGCCGTTGGGGCCCATGCCGTGGACCGAATAGACACCCCAGTGAGTGTAGATGCCGAACTTGCCGTCCCGCAGCCATTGAGGAGTCTGGTGCTGTTTGAGCGAAATCCATTCCGGTTCGTAGCGGCCGACCTCGGTCGAACACGCGCTCCCAAGCGCCAGGATTATAAGAGTTATTCCTAATACCTGTGGCCAGCCTTTCATGCGTCCCTCCTTAAATCGGAATCTTTCACAAATAGCGGCGGGTCTAGGGATTACATATCACTGGATAAATACCGGAGTCAAGGACCGAAGGATATGACCCCTTTAGCTGCGGATCGAAGCTTTCGGTCAAAAGTAAGCAGCATCAATTCCGGGAGTTGGTCCTGGGTGGTTTTTGCCAGCGCCAAATGCCATAGGTCAGCTCCCCTCAGCGCGAGACGCCGTGACATGGCTTTGATTTGCGACCATTCCGGACCTAAGTTCAGATGACGCCAGGGCCCGGCTTCCAAGGCTTCGAAGGCCGCCTCTGCCAGGACATCGGCGATATGCCGCTCTTTTTTAAGGCGCATGATCACCGCACAGACCTCGGAATAGGCGAGAGTGGAAAGCAAATGGACGCCGTCTTTTTGCGCCCATTCTTGTGCCTCTTCGCTGTGAGTATCTTTGAACAGGGCGGAGAGGACCGCGGATGAGTCCCAATAGACAACCAGAAAAATTCTCCTTGTCATGATTCACGCTCGTCCTGGAGGAATTTCTGGGCAATCTCCTCGGTTATGGAAAGGGGAGGGGGTAGAGGGCGTTTTTTTGCAACGGCCGGGGATTCAATCCATCCCTGTCTTTCCAATTTTTTGATCCGCTCATGTAGGGAAAGAGATTCATGGGTAACAGGTACAATCTTCGCAACCGGCTTGTCATGATTGGTGATGATGATTTCTTTTCCCCTTTGCACGTCTTCCAGCAGTTTGCTGAGATGAATCTTAGCGTCCCTTACGCCGATTCTGGTGGTCTGCATGATATCTCCTAATTAAAACCATTATAACTATATTACTAAAATAACTATTATAATTATATTTTGTCAAACATAAATAGTCAGGATCGGTTATTTAAGTAATATTCCCATGATATTGACGATTCAGGCTATTTTTGTTTTTCAGCTAATATTGGATCGGGATTATCTTAGCGGTCGTTGTTTCCCAGACCTTTTGTATGATACAAAATAGACATATTGAGCATGCCCATTGTTATTCAGGAAATTCGTTTTGGGCCATGCGGGTTTCTGTTTGAGGCTTGATCCCTTTCAAGGAGGCTTCGACTATGAAAAAAATCCTCAGTATCCTGATGACCTGTTCGTTGATTTTAATATCAGGCTGCGGTCAAAAAGAATCCCGGCCGTCTTCACCCGGGATTGAGCTGTCGGGAACCGCCTATCCCCCCGGCTCGGATTACCCCATACAGCCGAAACATTTTTCAGAGGTGACGATGAAGGATGATTTCTGGAGACCGAAGATGGAGACCAACGCCGAAGTCACCATCCCCTGCGTTATCGAAAAGTTTAACGAACGGGGCAGACCCATGAGCCACAATGTCCTGCAGGCCGCCATTTATTCGCTCCAAAGCTATCCGGATGCCGAATTACAGGCTTTGGTCGATGCGCGTATTCAAGACATTAAGGAGGCACAGGATGAGAAAATAAGCCGCAGCAACAGGCTTTTTGAAGTCGCTGCCGCCTACTATGTCGTAACCGGAAAGAGAGATCTTTTGGATATGGCCGTTAAGACAGCGGACTTGATATATGATATCCAGATGCGAGAGGCTCCTCCCTTTTCCGGAGGTGAGAGAGATGCCATAAACTGCATCCAGCTCTATCGCGTCACCCGTGAGAAGAAACATTTGGATCTGGCCAAGTATTATCTCGATATACGTGGATTGGAAAATTCTGTGGACCGGAGCCGGCACAATCAATCCTATAAGCCGGTCCTGGAACAGAGTGAAGCGGTCGGTCATGCGGTAAACTGCGCCTCCCTGATGGTGTCTCTGGCGGATGTCGCGGCACTGACCGGGATCCAGGATTATTTCGATGCCGCGCAGCGTATGTGGGATGATGCCGTCGGGGCGAAATTCTATATAACCGGCGGCGTCGGATCCACCGGAAACGAAGGATTCGGAGAGCCGTATGTGCTGCCTAACATATCCGCTTACTGCGAAACCTGTGCCGGCATAATGTTCGCGGCGTTCAATCACAGGATGTTTCTGGCCACGGGCGACAGCAAATATATAGATGTTTTGGAGCGTTCTATCTACAACAATGCCGTCGATGGGGTATCGGTTTCGGGGGACCGCTTTTTT
>Ga0180438_10008084_pt1 | contig 13463 bp, 14 predicted proteins | sample SS_ome_12_FD_132455 | JGI IMG/M metagenome (GOLD analysis project Ga0180438, IMG submission 132455) | Hypersaline lake sediment archaeal communities from the Salton Sea, California, USA - SS_3_D_2 metaG | ecosystem: Environmental > Aquatic > Non-marine Saline and Alkaline > Hypersaline >... | reverse complement strand
CGGCCGAAAGCTTTTGTCAGCATTCTATGCCATGCTCAAGAATGGCACGGCATATGACCCAAATTGGGAGGAGAACCGCCGTCTCGCCCCGGCAAGGCTTTGACAAAACCTATAGTAATCATTCCACAGCTTTGTGGTATAGTATAAGCCAAATTATGCTTGCCAAAGTAATAAGCTGCGCTATCATCGGGCTTGAAGGGGCTATTGTCGAGGTTGAGGTTGATATTTCCCCTGGTTTACCCTCATTCACCATTGTCGGCTTGCCTGATGCCGCTGTCCAGGAAGCCAGGGAGCGGGTAAGAGCCGCTATCAGGAACTCCGGCTGCACCTTCCCCATGAAGCGCATTGTAGTTAACCTTGCCCCTGCCGACCTCAAGAAAGCAGGCCCGGCTTATGATTTACCCATTGCTGTCGGCATCCTGCTCAGCTCAGAGCAGATATATGCTGATGTTTCCCGGACTATCCTCCTCGGTGAGCTATCCCTTGATGGCAGCCTGCGCCATACCAACGGCATCCTGCCTATGGTGGCTCTGGCTCATGAGGAAGGACTAGGTACCATTATTGTCCCTGAGTCCGATGCCAGAGAGGCATCCCTGATAGAAGGCACCAAAATCACTCCTCTCACCTCACTATCCCAGTTGGTTAGCTGGTTTCGTGGAGAAATAACACCACCGGAGTATACGCCTGACAAAGTTCAGGAATACACCCCACCGCCTGCCTACTGGACTACTGACCTGGCTTATATTAAAGGGCAGGAGCATGTCAAGCGAGCCCTGGAGGTAGCTGCCGCTGGCGGTCATAATGTCGTAATGTGCGGACCCCCGGGAAGCGGCAAAACACTGCTCGCCCGTTCCCTGCCGTCAATACTGCCCCCCATGACCACCGAGGAAGCCCTGGAGGTTACCAAGATTTACAGTGTCAGCGGTCTTTTGCCGTCGGATACCCCCCTCATCCGACACCGCCCCTTCCGTTCCCCCCACTACACCATCTCCAACGCCGGTCTGGTCGGCGGCGGACACTGGCCCAAGCCGGGCGAAATCAGCCTCAGCCACCGGGGAGTCCTGTTCCTTGATGAGCTTCCTGAATTCGGGCACTCACTGCTTGAAGTATTGCGCCAGCCCCTGGAGGACAAGCTAATCACCATCAGCCGGGCTCAGGGGAGTGTAACCTTTCCCGCTAACTTCATGCTGGTGGGAGCGATGAACCCCTGCCCCTGCGGCTACTATGGTGACCCCTTCCGCCAGTGCACCTGCCCTCTCAGCCTGGTCTCCCGCTATCAGAAGCGTATCAGCGGACCGTTCATTGACCGGGTCGATATATTCGTCGAGGTGCCCCATATTGACTACGAAAAGCTAACCGACGACAGGTTAGGGGAAAAATCGGATAAAGTCCAGAGCCGGGTTGAGGCTGCCCGCTCCGTTCAGCGGGGACGCTTCCAGGGAACCAAGCTGGTCAACAATGCTGAAATGACGCCCACCGAAGTCAGGGAGTTCTGCCAGGTAGAAGAATCAGCCCAGAGCCTGCTCAAGGCAGCGATGAAACAGCTCTACCTCTCCGCCCGAGCCTTCCACCGCATCCTCAAAATAGCCCGCACCATTGCCGACCTGGAAAATGCCGATATCATCAAAGCCCATCATGTAGCTGAAGCCATCCAGTATAGACCGAGAAGGATGGTATAGATAGGGGGGGAGGATAGAGAGCCTTTAACCCCAGAGCCAGAAACAGCCACCCACCACCACCATAATCAAGCCGATAAAAAAGGCTATCCAGCCCCCTGCCTTCAGTGTCCCGCTCTTGGAGTGGGGCGGCCAGTGCTCCAGATATTCCCTGACATCAGCACGACCGGAAAGGGAATCGTAGTACCCCCTCGCCTCAAAGTGGCCCCAGATAATGGCGACTAAGCCAAGAAAGACAAGCAGGCCACCTATGCCCATCAGCACCAGGTAATCCGAATGTGCCATGTTAAAGCCCCTCCCTAGAGGAGGAATATCATTCAAGATAACTATAGGGCTTTTCGGCGCCGTTTTCAAGCACTATAAGCACTATTTATTTAATCTCAGCAGTAGCTCCCGCCGCTTCCAGCTTCTGTTTCATAGCCGCTGCCTCATCCTTGGTAACCCCCTCCCTTACTGTCTTAGGGGCACCCTCCACCAGGTCCTTAGACTCCTTCAGCCCCAGGGTAGTTAACTCACGCACCGCCTTAATCACATTAATCTTATTAGCCCCTACCTCCTTGAGGATTACGCTGAACTCGGTCTGCTCCTCAGCCGCCGGAGCTTCAGCCTTAGCCCCAGCCTGAGCCGGTACTGCAGCCATGGCTGCCGCCGGCATCGCGGCACTAACTCCAAACTCAGCCTCCATAGCCTTCACCAGCTGTGACAGTTCCAGCACCGTCATACCTTTTATGGTAGCCAACATCTTTTCAATGGCGGGGGATAGCTTCTCCACCTTTACTGGCGGGGAAACCTTCTCCTTGCTAACGGCGGCTTTCTCTGCCTTCGGCTTCTCCGCTGCTGGTGGTGCTGCTGGCGGCTGCTCCGCCTTCACTTCCTCTGCCTTCGGTTCTTCTACCTTTGGCTCTTCTACCTTCGGCTCCTCTGCCTTCGGCTCTTCCGCCTTCGCCTTTTCCGCCTTCGCCTTTTCCGCCTTCGCCTTTTCCGCCTTCGCCTCTTCTGCCTTCGGCTCCTCTGCCTTTACCTCTTCTGCCTTGTTACCGGTGTCTTGCGTTGTTTCTGGTTCGTTTTCCGACATTCTATTCTCCCTCCAGTTGTTGAATTCTAGCTTGTAGTATCCCGATAAATCCCCGTATTGGGGTATTAAGACAACCAAGTAAAGCCAGGATGGGAATTTGCATCCCACCCACCACCATGGCCAGTAATAACTCCCTTGACGGCAGGGTAGAAAGGGTTATCACATCTTCCATGCTAATCACACTGTCACCCAAAAAGCCTCCCTTAACACTTAGAGTTACTTTTGAGGTGCCAATGTAATCAGCCAAAACCCTAGCCGGCTCAGTTATATCACCATAGCCCAGAGCAACGGCTACCGGACCCACGAATAAGCCAGCCAGTTCATCCTTGCCCGCTCTTTCCGCAGCAAACCGGGCCAGGGTGTTCTTCACCACCTTATACTCAACACCAGACTCTTTTAATCTACGACGCAAATCAGTTATCTCAGGAACTGATAGCCCCCGGTAGTCGGTAAGAATACCAATACTACATTTAGAAAAAACCTCCTGTAAACTATCAATAATTTGTGCCTTCTTTTCTCTGGCCATCTTTCATCACCTCCTGAAAACCTCACCCCCTCGTTCCCCCTCTCCTAAAGGAAAGGGGGAGGTGGAGGTTTTGAAGGGGCTTCGCCCCTTCAATCTACTTCAATTTACCATCGGCATTAAAACAATAAGTCCTTGTGCCTACGACACAAGGACCTGCAAAAGTCCTTATTTCCTCGGCAGGCACATTAATTTAAGCCTAAATCGGCACCCGCTGTCTCAGGATAATACCGAACTCAGTTCAGACTTATTAATTATACCAAGTTAAATTACAAATGTCTGGTTAAGACTATCCCCTGCCCCCCATTATCAACTGGAGGTTAATGACAGGGTTGATTTCAGGTCAAGCTTTATCCCCGGACCCATAGTAGTAGTTAGAAAAGCAGTCCTCACATACTGACCCTTGGCACTGGCGGGTTTAGCCTTAACCACCGCCTCTACCACCGCCGTCAGGTTATCCATCAACTTATCGCTGTCAAAACTGACCTTACCCACCAGGACATGAATGATAGCCGTCCTGTCCAGTCTAAATTCCACCCGACCTTTGCGGGCATCATCTATTACCCGGGGTAGGTCAGCCGCAGCCACCACTGTCCCCGACTTAGGGTTAGGCATCAATCCCTTCTTCCCCAAAATTTTCCCCAGCTTACCTACCTTACCCATAAGTTCAGGGGTAGCAATAGCAGTATCAAAATCCAGCCAGCCACCTTCAATCTTCTTAATTAACTCATCACCACCAACAAAATCAGCCCCGGCGGTAGTGGCAATTCTCTCTGCCTCACCCTGGGCAAAAACCAAAACCCTCACCCCCTTCCCCAGCCCGTGAGGGAGAATAGCAACATCACGCACCTGCTGAGTAGCATTGCGAGGGTCAACACCCATCCGAAGGTGAAGCTCAACCGCCTCGTCAAATCGGGCATGAGCCATCTTCTTCGCCAGCTCAATAGCCTCCTGAGGCTCATAAGCCTTCTCCCTGTCCAACACCTTAACTGCTTCCTGATAGTTTTTGCCGCGCCTTACCACTTTTACTCCACCTCAATTCCCATAGTTCGAGCTGTGCCCTCAACAATTCGCTCTGCCCCTTCAATGCTGGTAGCATTCAAGTCCTTAGCCTTAATCTGAGCTATTTCACGAAGTTTATCCCGGGATAAGCTGCCTACTTTTTCATGACCGGTAGTGCCAGCTCCCTTTTCCACACCTAATGCCTTCTTCAGCAAATCGGTAGTGGGCGGTGTTTTGGTAATAAAGGTAAATGACCTGTCTTCAAAGACGGTTATTTCAACGGGAATAATAGACCCCACCTGGGTAGCGGTACGCTCATTATACTCCTTGCAAAAGGCCATAATGTTAATTCCGTGCTGACCCAGAGCCGGACCCACCGGCGGTGCCGGGGTTGCCTTGCCCGCTGCAATCTGAAGTTTAATCATTGCTTTAATCTTCTTCGGCATCGTGTCTCCTCACCGGAAAATCCAAATTTAAAGCTTCTCCACCTGTAAGAGGTCAAGCTCCACCGATGTTTCACGCCCAAAAAGGGAGAGAAGCACCTTGACCTTAACCTTCCCCATGCTTATGTCATCCACCACCCCCACAAAATCAAGAAAAGGACCATCAATCACCCGTATACTCTGCCCTTTGCGAAAGCCAACCTTGACCCTCGGTGCTTCGGCGGTCATCTGTTTCAAAATCTGACTAGCCTCCTCTTCCCGTAACGGAACGGGCTTACCCCCACCACTGACAAAACCGGTGACCCCCGGGGTATTACGCACTACATTCCAGGTCTGGTCTGTCAGCTTCATCCGAACCAGGACATAACCAGGCAATATCTTCTTAGTCACGTTACGCCTCTCCCCACTTCTAACCTCCACCTCCTCCTCAGTAGGTATAACTACCTCCAGGATCTCGTCTCCGATATCCATGACCTTCATGCGTTGCTCTAAATTCTTCTTAACTCGTTCTTCATGCCCCGAATAGGTATGAACAACGAACCACTCTTTTTGATCCTCGCCCACAGATAACCTCATTCAAATAGATAATTCAAAAAACATGAAACCGTTGCCTTCGCTATAACTCTTTAGCCCAATCTGGGAACCAGCCAACCCGCTATCCCCCCAAAAAAAACTCTTCTACCAGGGTTTTAAAACCCAAATCAACCACTCCCAGCACCAGACCGGTGACAAGAGCAATAATCAACACCAGAAAGGTCAAATATGCTACCTCTCGCCTCGTCAGCCAAGTTACCTTCTTTAACTCGCCTATAGTCTCACTGATAAATCTGAATCTTGAACTTTTCTTAGCCGTATGATGTGTCATAGAAGGAAACCCCACGCCCCTTAATGATGCACCACTATTTTATCTCCTTATGGAGTTGATAAACACGACAACGGGGGCAATACTTTCTAAGCTCCAATCTCTGGGAATCATTTCTTCTGTTCTTGGTGGTAGTATATGTCCTCTCCTTACACTCGGTGCAGGCAAGATGAATAATAACCCTAGCTTCAGCTTTCCTCGCCATAATTTACTCTATGATACGGCTAATGCTGCCAGCACCTACCGTTTTACCCCCTTCCCGAATAGCAAACCGCAGACCATTCTCCAGGGCTACCGGATAAATGAGTTTTATCTTCATATTTATATTATCACCGGGCATAACCATCTCCACCCCTTCTGGCAACTCAATGCTTCCAGTAACATCAGTAGTCCTGATATAAAATTGAGGCTTATAGCCGTTAAAGAACGGGGTATGCCTACCACCCTCCTCTTTACTCAGAACATATACCTGAGCTTCGGCATAAGTATGGGGTTTAATCGTACCAGGAGCAGCCAGTACCATACCCCGCTCTATCTCATCCCGCTCTATCCCCCGGAGCAGGCAACCAACAGCATCCCCTGGTTCAGCGTAATCCAGAATCTTATGAAACATCTCCAGACTGGTAGCTACCGTCTTACGGGGCTCATGGTGCAAGCCCACTATCTCAATCTCGTCCCCGGGCTTAATCACGCCCCTCTCAACCCTACCTGTAGGCACGGTACCCCGACCCTTGATACTAAAAACGTCTTCCACTGGCATCAAAAAGGGCTTGTCTTTAGGCCGCTCCGGCACAGGTATATAGCTATCTATGGCATCCAGCAACTTCCAGATAGGGCCACACCACTGACAGTCTTTCTTGCCACAACCACATTCCAATGCTTTGAGCGCACTCACCCTTATCACTGGTATCTTGTCCCCGGGAAAATTATACTTACTAAGTAGTTCCCTTACCTCCACCTCCACCAGCTCCAGAAGTTCCTCATCCTCCATCGCATCCACCTTATTAAGAGCAACTACGATATAAGGAACCTCCACCTGACGCGCCAATAAGACATGCTCCCTAGTCTGAGGCATAGGACCATCGGGAGCACTCACTACCAGTATAGCTCCGTCCATCTGGGCGGCACCAGTTATCATATTTTTAATAAAGTCAGCATGCCCAGGGCAGTCTATATGAGCATAATGACGTTTTTCTGTCTCATACTCAATATGGGCAATGGCAATGGTTAACCCTCGCGCCTTCTCTTCCGGGGCATTATCAATGCTTTCAAAAGAGCGAAAGCCAGTAGTGCCTCCTTTAGATAAGACTAATGTCATTGCCGAGGTTAACGTCGTCTTGCCATGGTCAACATGCCCAATGGTACCGACATTACAATGCGGCTTGGTCCGTTCAAATTTCTTTTTTGCCATTTTAAACCCCCTTCTTTATCCCGAGCCCACAACCAGATTCGAACTGGTGACCCCGTTCTTACCAAGAACGTGCTCTTCCTGCTGAGCTATGTGGGCATTGGTTCTATTATAACAGATTTTTGTAATCTAGTGTTTTATCTACGCTATTTATATAAAACAGTGGAGGGGGCAGGATTCGAACCTGCGTAGCCCGTCAGGGCGGCAATTTTACAGACTGCTCCGATTAACCACTCCGGCACCCCTCCCCACGCCACCACCATTGCTAACCACCTCAGCCCGAGAGGGGACTCGAACCCACTAACCTACCGATTACAAGTCGGTTGCGCTACCATTGCGCTACTCGGGCATTACTATCAAGGTTAATTAGCTGAAATATTATAAGGATGAACGATATAAAAGTCAAGCTTGGTAGCGCATACCGGGTTCGAACCGGTGATCTCCGCCTTGAGAGGGCGGTGTCCTAAACCGCTAGACGAATGCGCCACTGAAAATAAGTTTATTGCTTCTCCTCGCCTACGTCAAGCACTTATGCTAATCCTATCGACGATGAACAGCGCTCCCCTCACTGCTCCGGGGGAGTGAGGATGAAGAACTCATCGTCGATATCAAGATTAGTCTCAATTGTCTCGCCCTGGACAATCACCTGGCCACTGTGTTCATTGCTTGATATCGCCCGGAACGACATACGAACGCCATTCACCTCCCGGTAGTCTTCGTATAGAGTTGTTATTGGTATAGCGATATCCCCTTCCTGTATAACTATCGCTACAGATTTGAGTATATCACCGGTATCAGTATCGACATATATGGTCACCGGATACAAATCGCCGCCATCTAACTCCAGGACATAGACCTGTTGTCCATCAACATTACCAGAGCTGAGAACCTGTACTGAGTCATAAAAGTCAAACCAATCACCATCCAGGGCCTCAGGATGTCCTCGCTTCACCTGTTCCAGGTATTTGCCACGCAGTTCATCAAACGGTCCGAAGCTAGATTCTACCCACGCCTGGTCGCCATTGAGTGCTTCCCGGGTGTAGCCATACCTGCCATAGTCAAAATCTACACGGTACTGGTCGATGCCGGAGACATACATAGAAAGTGTTCCCTCGACTCCAGACTGGAGGCTGTGGAAGGTGCCGTCTATTCTATAGGTCCCCATCTGGTCCCAGGCAGCCTTACGGCTGTCGGTCTGGCGCAGTGCCTGGATTTCCTCAACTGTTGGCAACGATGTGCCCTCTACCTGAGGCATCAGGAACTCTGCACCAGCCTGATAATATGTCAGCGATTCTACCTGACCATCCTCGGTCTCGTTGAACCTCAGGGTAAAGCCATCATAGAACCGAAATACCCATATGCCCTCCTCGTCCGGTGGATACAGCTCATAGACCATCTCCCCCGGCCAATCGATAGCGAGGCGGTTGTTCTGAATCAGCACCTCAACCGTAACCCCCAACTCTTCAGAGTAGTAACTGCCAAGATACTTCTGCAACTCTTCCAGAGGAATCTCCGCTGCAATCTCCACACCCTTCCTGAGGATTTCAAAGGTAAAGCCCGCCTGGTGCAATTTCAAGACGATGACATTACCGTCATCGTCCTGGTCAAAGGAGACGGCAATGGTGTCGGTGATGACAAAGTACCACTTGCCTTCTTCGTCAGGGTCTCTGAGTTCATAGACTTGCTGACCGGGCACATCTACCGCCAGACGGTTGTTCTGCACCAGCACGGTAAACTCCATATCTTCAAATGGGGCGAAGTTGGCCACATACTCACCGATATACGGCTCATACACTGCTGAGTCAGTCTCTTCCCACTCACCGAGCACAGCTTCCCAGACCATGTTGATGGACATCGCCGTTAACGGACTAACGGAAGCATTGGTGAGCAAGACGAAGCCCAGGTCAGATTCAGGCAGCAGAGCCACCTGCGCCGAGAAGCCATCAACATTACCGCCGTGCTCAACGACAGGTTGTCCTTCCCATTCCCGGAGCATCCAGCCCAGCCCGTAGTCTACACCCTCGGCAATTTCAATCTGGCTCGTCCAGGTTTCAGCTAACTGTTCTTCACTTATCAGGCACTGACCTTCATATTCGCCTCGGCCAAGCTGGAGGCGCACCCACTGGGCCATGTCGAGCACGTTGGAGTTGATAGACCCCGCGGGGCCGATGTTATCTACATTGCGCATGGGTTTATACTCATATACCTCAAGGTCTTCGTCCCATATGTAGCCCAGTGAGAGACGAGGGTCGGTTTGAGCCTGGGTTATAGATGTGCTGGAACTCTCCATCCCCAGAGGTTCAAAGATGCGCTCAGCAACCAGTGTATCCCAGTCGGTACCCGCGGCTTCTGCAGCAGCCATTCCCGCCGCCATAAACATGACATTGCTGTAGTAGAACTTCTGGTTAAATCCTACCCATGGCTGGGCCCGAGTGGCAGCTTGCAGCACCGCCTCACGCGGAATTTCGCCGCTGGCAAAGAGGAGCCCCATACGGACAAATCCAGTACGGTGTGACAGCAAATCGCGTATGGCAATCTCAGCAGTTTCATCCTCGCTTTCTATATCCATGGCAAAATACGGAAGGTAGTCGGTTATGGCATCGTCCCAGCTCATCTCCCCCTCATCGACAAGCATGCCCACTAGAGTAGCGGTGAAGGCTTTGGTAGATGAGCCGATGGCAAAGATTGTCTCGGGAGTCACCGCCGTTTCTGTCTCCACATTCGCCAACCCAAAGCCATGGGCGAGGACAACCTCATCATCCATGACTACAGCGATAGCCATACCAGGAACGTGCAGCGCCTGGCGCTGCTGCTCAAGCTGCTCCACCAGACGGTCAAGCCGCCACTCCAGCGACCCCGGTGCTGGTGTAACAGTACAAGCACTGACCATTACCAATGCACACAGAAGGAGAAGGGATACCATCAGTCTTTTCATGTTTTGCCTCCAGGCTTAGAACTAATTTCAGATTTGGGATAAATAAAAGCAGGTAATTATCAGACTGGCTGGGGAAACAGGAACCATATTGAACTCTCTGCGACCTGATTCAATCCCAGGATGCTTTACTACCTGGGAAACCATAGCTTCGTAGTCCCAGCCGTAGCTATTATACCAGCACAAGTACAAAACGGCAAGACAAGGTTTAAGTCCCCTTTGGCGAGATGTCAACCAATATAGAACGATACCGTAAACGGAGCTAGTACTGTTCAGTTGGAAGGCTCGGGGAACGATATAGTAGCTATCGTGAGCGGTGCCAGTCGTATTAGACTAGGTGATTTCACGGTTAATAATGCTGATGTCAATCTTAACGGCGCCAGCAGTGGTACCATAAACCTGAGTGGGCAACTGGATGCTGACCTGAGCGGTGCCTCAAATCTGGAGTACATTGGGGAACCTACTCTGGGCACGTTGAATATTACTGGAGCTTCAACATTAAGCAGGAGATAGAAAAACTAGACTGGCTGGGGAAGAAGGATTCGAACCTTCACTGACGGATCCAGAGTCCGCTGTCCTACCGTTAGACTATTCCCCAGCACACCAGGATTATACCATTTAGCTATACCTGTGACAACAGCAGGACAATCGGGGACTATTTGACAGCGCAGTGCCGACCATTTATGCTGAACGTTAGATTTTGGACAAGGAAACAATAGCTTATGGCTGATTTATTCGCATTACAGCAAGCCCTGGGTATTTCCTTTAACGACCTGTCTCTGCTGGAACAGGCTCTGGTTCACAGCTCCTATAGCAATGAGAACCCCGCCCTGGCCCCGACCTCTAATGAAAGGCTTGAATTTCTGGGCGATGCTGTTCTAGACCTGATAGTTGCTGAAAATCTATATCAGGGCTTCCCCCAATTCACCGAGGGAGAGATGACCCGACTCCGCGCTGCCCTGGTGCGCCAGGATACCCTCGCCCGTGTAGCAAGAACCATCAATCTTGGCGACCACCTCTATCTGGGGAAAGGAGAGGAGGCAAGCGGAGGACGAAATAAACCGGCTAACCTGGCCGGAGCCTTCGAAGCAGTTATCGCCGCTATTTTCCTTGACCAGGGCTTAAATACCACCACCGACTTCGTCCAAAGATTATTCAATGCCGAGTTACGAAAAGTAATCAGCCATGGCGCCGGATTCGATTATAAGTCACGACTTCAGGAACTTCTCCAGAACAAGAAATACCAGATGCCTGTCTACCACCTGATACAAGCAGTAGGACCCGACCATGACCGGAGGTTTACCGTTGAGGTAAGGGTAGGTGATACCGTGCTGGGGAGGGGGTCGGGCAAGAGCAAGAAAAAAGCAGAAACTGAAGCCGCCCGCTCAGCACTGGAGCAACTTCCGGCCAACTTTACACTGTAGTCCCATTTTGCTAAACTTTAATCAGCAACGCCAACCCCGAATTATCAAACAGAGGTGTTACTATGGGACGTCGAGATTACCGACACAGAGAGCCGAAGAAACCAAAAAAGGATGCCAAAAAAGTATCGGCGGCTACCATCCTCCCACCTCCAACCATTGTGGAAGTAGTTAAGAAGAAAAGAAAAGAAGAAGAAAAAGTAGAGGAGTAAGGCAGATAGCAGCTTATCAACAGCTTTATCGCACTGGGGAACTAAAGACCCGGGTTGACAAAGCCAAATCGATGCTGGAAGAGTGCTGTCTATGCCCCCGCCACTGTGGTATTAATCGACTGGCTGGTAAAATTGGGAAGTGCCATATTACCACCCAGGTTATGGTTTCCAGCTATGGTCCTCACTTCGGCGAAGAGGCACCTCTGGTAGGCAGTCATGGCTCCGGGACCATCTTCTTTACCTACTGTAACCTGCGATGCATCTTCTGCCAGAACTACACCATAAGCCAGCTGGGCGAGGGCGACGCCATAGACAGGGAAGAACTGGCAAGGATTATGCTCTCCCTCCAAGCAATGGGCTGCCATAACATAAACCTGGTAAGCCCGACCCATGTCGTGCCTTATATTCTGGACGCTCTGGAGCTGGCAGCAGGTATGGGGCTGTATCTACCCCTGGTCTATAACTCCGGTGGCTATGACTCTGTGGAAACCCTAAAGTTGCTGGATGGCATTGTTGACATCTACATGCCTGATATGAAGTATTCTGACGAGAATACCGCCGAGCAATTATCCGGGATAAAAGACTATCCCCGATTAAATAGAGCCGCCGTAAGGGAAATGCACCGCCAGGTGGGCGACCTCAAGCTAGATGAGCAAGGAGTTGCCCAGTACGGTCTTCTGGTGCGCCACCTGGTACTACCCAACAGGCTAGCCGGGACCACGGAGGTGGTGCGTTTCCTGTCTCAAGAGGTCTCCTCCAATACCTACCTCAACATTATGGCTCAGTACCGACCCAGCTACCAAGCCTTTGATACACCCCTACTTTCGCGTCCGGTGAACAGACAGGAATTCTATGAAGCTATTGACCTGGCTCACCAGCAAGGTATGGATAGACTGGACAGGTATGACTTTCTCCCTTCAGGATTCGTCCTGAGATAAGGTGATGGATAATGGCTGATTTAGCCTCAGTTCAGATAATAGTACATGGTTATGTTCAAGGTGTTTTCTTCCGCGCCTTCGCTACTGAGCGAGCTATACAGCTGGGCCTGACCGGCTATGTACGCAATCTGCCCCGGGGTGCGGTAGAGGTAAACGCTGAAGGGGAAAGAAAGCAGTTAGACCAGCTAATTGACTACCTTAAGGTCGGACCGCCTTCGGCTAAAGTAGAAAAGGTAGTAACCAAGTGGGCAGAATATACCGGAAGCTACTCTGGTTTTAGAATAAGGTATTAGCTTACCTTAGCAACTACTATTTTGACACCGGAGTATCTACGCTTCAACCCCGGTATCAATGCACAGATGCTTGAAGCTGCTTAATGAGGGCTTGACGCTTTTCCTGGTTACCGGTGATATCCTCTCTCAGCCTTTTCCATGTGGTAGGGCAATTTTTATAAGCAACCCCCACCGCCTGGTGAACAGCCTGGTCAATCTGCTTCTTGTTCGCCGGGGTAACCACTATACCAGCCTCATCAAGAACATCCTTTATGCGCCGCAGATAACAGGACATAAGATATCACCTCCTTCAGTTATTCCTTCCATGCTCAGTATTATAGTACAGGTAAAGTTATTCTTGAACCTGCTTTAGCCCGTAATACTGGTCACTCTCAAGGAGATGAGATAAAATCTCAGCCGAAGTGCGAGCGGCATCCCCACCACGCCACTGAACCAGTTCCCCACTCACCTCCTCCGCATCAAGGGACTGGTTACCATTAGCCAGGAACAGGCGAAATATGCTCTCCAGAATAGGTAGGTTACCACTAATAAACCCCGGCTTCTTAGAGCAGCAATCCCTGACCCTAGCCAGAAGGTCAGCCGCTGAAAGCTCTCCTCCCTTCAACCCCTCCTGACACTTAGAACATAGGCAACCCTGAGCCAGACCAAAAAATGAGCGATTATTCCGCTGATACCAGT
>Ga0180438_10008083_pt1 | contig 13464 bp, 4 predicted proteins | sample SS_ome_12_FD_132455 | JGI IMG/M metagenome (GOLD analysis project Ga0180438, IMG submission 132455) | Hypersaline lake sediment archaeal communities from the Salton Sea, California, USA - SS_3_D_2 metaG | ecosystem: Environmental > Aquatic > Non-marine Saline and Alkaline > Hypersaline >... | reverse complement strand
TATGTGTACGGCAACGGCGGCGGAAGCGGATATCCGGCTGCTATCCTGATCACAAACACGACCTCCCTGTCGGACGTTATGCGCAACGTCGTCTACGACGAATACGCCGAGGCCATCGAGTACGACACCACCAACAGCGGCGGAAGTCCTGTGCTGGCACTCAACGCCCTATGCTCGCTCCCCAGCTTTGAACTTCAGAATGACGACGGCGTCACAATCGACGCCCCCTCCAACTGGTGGAGCACCAACACGCCGATCGACAGCGTGGCCGGGCCGGTTGACTTCGTCCCCTGGATCCAGCTTGCACTCGGAGGGAGCGCAGATGGCACGATCACGGTCACGCTGCGCGATTCGGCGGGCAACACCGCCCCACCCCCCGCTCGCCGAGTTACGGTCCCACCCGCGCCCAACGCCCGCCGGATCGCACTGTCCACCAACTGGGGCACGCTCAGCCCCGACGTTGTCGTCGTGGACGGCGACGGGATCGCCACGACCCGGCTGATCCCGGAAGCGACGCTGGGACCGGACACCATTGTCTTCACCGCGACCGACTTCTGTGGATATCAAGTAACCGGCACGATCGAGCTACCCAATCCGGCGATCACCAAGACCACCGCCCTCACCCAGGTCGCCGCCGGCGACGTGCTGACCTACGTCATAAGTTATGCCAACACCGGCACCGCGGCCGCCACGGACGTGCGGATCACCGACACCCTGCCAGCCGGCACGGTCTGGGCTGGCGACACCGCTCCCTCGCGCGGCTGGACCCGCCTGTCGACGGCGCCACCCACCTGGACCACCCCCACGTTGTCCCCCGGTGCCCGGGGCAGCTTCGTCCTCTCTGTCACCGTCGACCCGTCGGCATGTGGCCTGAGCTTGACCAACTGGGTGACGATCGGCACCTCGATCCTCGAGACGAGTCTCGACGACAACGTCGCCCACACCCCGCCTGTGACCGTCTTCTGCACGGACCTGGCGATCGCCAAGTTCGCCCGTCCGTCCGCCGGACCGCCGGACGCGCCGATTACCTTCACCATCGTCTACACCAACAGGAGCGACTTCAGCATCCCCGACGTCGTCATCACCGACTGGCTGCCCGGGGACACCGTCTATCTCGGCGACAGCAGCGGCCTGGGAGTCACGCAGTCGCCCGGCCGCCTGAGGTGGACCATTCCCAGCCTGCCTCCGCGCGGCAGCGGAAGCTTCACGCTGACCCTGCGCTACACGTCGACCGTCTGTCCGGCTACCTTGATCAACACCGTCACCATCAGCTCGACGATCCCCGATCTTGACCCGGCGGACAACCAGGACACGGCCACCTACGACGTCCTGTGCGACGTCGACCTGGTCGTCGTCAAGGACGACGACGTCGGTCCCATCACGGCGCTGAACACCACACTGGAGGCCGGGCAGGGAGCCGCCGCCGCTCGCCTGCTGGAGGCGACGCGGGAGCGCGCCCTCCTGGCTCCAGCCCAGTACCGCGAGTTCGTCTACGAGGGGGATCTGGTCACCTACACCATCGCCGTCGTCAACGCGGGCACCTTCACCGCCACCAACGTCGTGCTGACGGAGACGATGCCCGCCGCGTACGTCGACTACGTGGGGTATGGGTGGATCCCCATCGACAGCTCGACGTACATCACGACGGTTGGCACGCTACCTCCCGGCGCCGGTCGCATTCTGTACTTCGTCGTGCGGGTCCACCGCCCGCTGCCCCCCGGGGTGGATAACCTGGTCAACCTGGTCTGTGTGGGGAGCGACGGGGCCGACACCAACCCCCACGACAACTGCAACTACGAGGACACGCCGGTGCTCCGGCTTCCGCTGTGGGTCAGCAAGCGGGCGGAGGACTGCATTGCGCCGGGTGACCGGTTCATCTATTCGATTACATACACGAATACAACGACGAGCACCACATTCAGCGGCGTCGTGGTGACCGACACACTGGACCCCTACGTCAGCCCAGATGGTGCCTCCGGCTATGGATGGACCTGCAGCGGCCGGGTCTGCACGCAGACGCTCGCAGCGATTCCGCCGTCGACCGTCGGAACGATCGACCTGCCGGTGCAGTTGAGCGCGGCCTTCCCCTATACCACCCGGACGGTCATCACCAACGTGGTGGAGATACAAGGGGGCAACCGCTTCACGCTGATCACGCCGATCGACACCGGTCCCAATCTGCTGGTGGTCAAGAACGACAACGTGGGACCGTTGCCGCTGGCGCAGCAGACGACTTGGAACGACGCAGCCCGGCGAGTCCACCGGTTGCGTCTGTCCAGCCCGCTCCAGATCATGCAGCACCGGGAATTCGTCCGGCCCGGCGAGCCGATCACGTACACCATCCTGTACCTCAACGATGGCATCGGAACGGCGACGGGGGTGGTGCTCAGCGAGACGTTGCCCCTGTACACCAGCTACGCCGGCGGGGGTTGGACGCTCGCCAGCCCGGGGCAATACGTGCTTGCCGTGGGCGATCTGGCTCCTGGCGAGGGCGGCCAGGTCCAGTTCATCGTGCAGGTGGACGACCCCTTCCCGCTGGGGATCGACCGGGTGATCAACCGGGTGGACATCGGCGGGGGGACGCCGGAGTGCGATCTGAGCAACAACTGGTCAGCCGACGACACTCCTGTGCAAACGGACCTGCGGCTTTACGTCGCCAACCGCAACTCAGGCACGGTGGACGTGTTCAACACCACCGATTTCGGGTACCTCAGGACAATCCCGGTCGGCACGAATCCGTACGGCATGGCGACGGACGGGGATCTGATCTTCGTGGCCGACTTCGACGAATCCGCCTCGCGGGGCAGCCTGCACGTCATCGACCCGCTCAGCGACACCGTGGTCGCCTCGGCGTCCGGGATCGGTGCCCACCCGATCCATCTGACCACCATCGGTGGCTACGTGTACGCCGCCAGCCACAGCGGTCCCCCACCCATCACGATCGCCCGCGCGAGTGCGCCGTGGGATATCGTGGCTCAGCCGCGACTGAATCGGTACCTGACCTACGAGTTTGGCCTGTTTGGCGCCACCGCTGACGAAACACGCGGGTACGTCTATCTCACCAAGCCCGACTTCGGCAGCGAGGGCATCTGGAGATTGAGGCCGGTGAGCCCGACTTGGCAGTTGGACTACGTCTACCCCGTGGACGAATTGCCCCGTTCGATCTTGTATCACCCGTCCACCGATCTTGTCTACGCGGTCATGGGCTTCATCGATGAACTGTGGGTCCTCGATCCAAACGGCTGGGAACTCCTGGAGCGGATCCCCACGGGGCGCCAGGATCCGTCGTATCCGGGTTACAGCGGCCACGGCCTGGCTGCCCTGGGACACTGTGTCTTCGTGAGCAACTACCAGGACGAGTCGGTCACAGCCGTCATCGATGGCAGTTGCTTCGAGAGCCCGGAACCAGGTCCCCCCAGTCCACCGGCCGGTCCGTACCGGATCTATCTGCCGGTCGAAGGGAAGAGCTTTGTATCCACGCGGAGGATTGTGACCATCCCGCTCAGCGGGCGTCCCCAGGGAATGACGGTCATGGGCACCCTGGTCTTCGTGACGCTGTCGGACGAGGACCGGGTTGCGGTCATCGACACAGATTCATTGACCGTCATCCGCGAATTCGAGACGGTCGGCGACTATCCACACACGGTCATCCTGGCCGGGGGCAACACGCTCAGTCCGGGCCCCTAGTCCGTACTGAACACGTCCCCCTGCCCCGGCACGGCCACGCTCCGCACACCAGCGTCCCGCAGCCCTTCGGCCAGCGCCGCAGCGGGCTCGGGGTCGCCGTGGACGACGAACGCATGCCTCAGTCCCCGGGCGATAGGCCCGGCCCAGCCCAGCAAACCCCGCCGATCGGCGTGGGCGCTGTAGCCGTTGATCGTCTCGACGCGGGCGCGCAGCGGATACTCCTGGCCGAAAATCTTCACCACCGGCTGGCGCTCGACCAGCCGCCGGCCCAACGTGTGCGGCGCCTGCCAACTGACGATCAAGACCGCGTTGCACGGGTCGCCGATCGTGTGCTTGAGGTGGTGCTGGATCCGCCCCGCCTCGCACATCCCCGAGGCGCTGATGATGACCGCCGGCCCCTCCAGGTCGTTGAGCGCCTTGGAATCCTCGACGTTGCGGATGTAGCGCAACCGGTCGAAGCCGAAGGGATCGGGGCTGCGATCCTCGACCATGAACTGGCGCATTTCCGCGTCGTAGCACTCCGGGTGGAGGCGAAAGACCTCGGTCACGTTCACCGCCAGGGGGCTGTCGACGAAAATCGGCACGTCGGGCAACTTATTTGCGCTGGCCAGCCGGTGCAGACTGTAGACGATCTCCTGCGTGCGGCCCACGGTGAAGGCCGGGATCACGACTTTACCGCCGTGGGTGCACGTCTCGCCGATCAGGCTGTGCAGCCGCTGCTCGGCCTCCTCGTGGGGCGAATGCAGCCGGTCGCCGTAGGTCGACTCGATAAGCAACACGTCGGCCGGCGGCGCGGGCGTGGGATCGCGCAGGATCGGCATGTCGTCCCGCCCCAGATCGCCACTGAAGAGCAGCCGCGTCTCCTTCTTCCCACCTTCGTCGATCTCCAGCAGGACGATCGATGAGCCCAGAATATGACCGGCGTCGAGGAAGGTGCACCGCACGCCCGGCGCGACGTACACGGGCCGGCCGTAGCCCACGCTGACGAAGTGCTCCAGACTGGTGATCGCGTCGGCGTGGGTATATATCGGCTCAACCGGCGGCTGGCCCTTGCGGGCGCGCTTCTTGTTGACGTAGGCGACGTCGTGCTCCTGGATATAGGCCGAGTCCCGCAGCATCGCCGAGCACAGGTCCCGCGTGGCGAAGGTGCAGTAGATCGAACCCTGGAAACCGCTGCGCACCAGGTTCGGGATGTTCCCCGAGTGATCGATGTGGGCGTGGGAGAGGACGAGCGCATCCACACTCGCGGCGTCAAACGGCAAATTGCGGTTGCGCTCGAAACTCTGTCGCCGCTTGCCCTGAAACAGCCCACATTCCAGCAGAATGCGGCTCCCATTGACCGAGATCAGATGCTGGGACCCCGTCACCGTCTGTGCAGCGCCAAGAAATTGAATCTCCATAGCAACTCCGTCCCACAATCAAATCGATCAAGCGCGCGCGGTCCCTCAACACGCGATACGCAACACGGAACACGCAACACGACCTACGTCTCACTCACGCGGTCGAGAACGTCCAGAATCGCACCCCCATACGTCTTCCGCTTCCACGGTCCCAGTCCCTCGACGTGTCCCAGATCCTCGCCGGTCCGGGGTGGTTGCTCGGCCAACGCCCACAGGACCGCGTTGCCGACGATGACGTCGGCATCCACCCCTCGCTCGGCGGCCATCGCCTTGCGCCAGGTGCGCAAGGCCTGGAAGCGGGCCACCTCAACATCCGAATGGCGCGGTGGGGGCGGTGGGGGTTGGGGAGGACGGGCGCGCAGTCCCTGCCTGATCGCCCGCAAAAGGCCCTTCCCGTACCGGCGCACGTGGTACGGCTTTAGCCTTTCCACGCGCTCCAGATCCGCCCTCGTATGGGGACGGGCGTGGACCAACGCCAGCAACACCCGGTCGCCGAGCACCTTGAAGGGCGGCCGGTCCCGGCGGCGGGCCTCTCGATCGCGCCAGGCATAGAGCTCGCGCAGGAGGGCTCGCTCACGCCCGGTGAGATCGAACACCCCTTTGACCCGCCAGAAGTCCTCCGGGCCAAACGCGTGGGACGCGGGCCCCGTAGCGGCAATCTGGTCGAAGACCTCGCGTGCCTCCTCCCAACGGCCCTCATCCACGAGCGCATCGGCCTGGAGATGGCACAGAGGCAGCAGGTAGTGCGTATCCATGCTGGCGTAGGCCAGCGCCTCCGGCTCCAGCGGGCGCCTGCCCCAGTTGTAGCGCTGGTATCGCTTGTTCGTGTGCACGCCGAAGTTCTCCGTCAGCACGTCGCCCAGCCCGACGCGGGGCCAGCCCAGGATACGCGCTGCCCACATGGTGTCGAACAGATTGGCAAAACGAAATCCGAAATCGCGCTTGAGACACATCACGTCGTACTCGGCGGCGTGGAAGATCTTCCGCATCCGGGGATCGGCGAAAAAGCGGCCCAACGGCGAGAGGTCCAGCCCCGCCAGGGGGTCCACGATGTAGTCGGTGCCGGGGACAGAGCACTGGATCAGGCACACCTGCTCGTAGTACGCATACAGCGAATTGGACTCGGTATCCACGGCGATCGCAGGTTGGGTGGACAGATCGTCCAGCAGCGCCTCCAGTTGCGACGGGGTGGTGACGACAACAGGTGGTGGCAGATGGGACACGTCTTCGGAATGTGAATGGGAGCTCATAACAACCTTATCAAGACCAACGTAGCCAGCCCCAGGTAGATGAAATAGCCAAACGTATCGGTGATCGTGGTGACCAGTATCGGAGAGGCCAGAGCGGGATCGAGCCGTAGGAGCTGCATCAGCACCGGGACCAGCGCTCCAGCGATGCCCGCGCCGACCATGTTGAAGAGGGTGGCGATCCCAACGACGACACCCAGCATCGGTGTTCCCTTCCATACCAGCGCGATCAAGGCGACCAGTCCCCCGACGGTGACGCCGTTGGCCAGGCCGATGAGCATCTCCCGCCCCAGAGCGCGGGAGCCGTTACGGGGGTTCAATTCACCCGTGGCCAGCCCACGCACCGTGACGGTCAGCGTCTGGGTACCCGCGCTGCCGCTGACGCCGGCGACGATGGGGAAAAAAGCCGCCAGCGCGGCCACGCGGGCGATGGTGCTCTCAAACATGCTCAAGATGGTGGCCGAGGCCAGCGCCGTGGCCAGGTTGAGCACCAGCCATGGCAGGCGCGTCCGAAGTGCATTGGGCAGCGGTACGTCGGGCGGGGACTCCTCCGGGACACCACCCAGCCGGTAGATGTCCTCGGTCGCCTCTTCCTCCAATACCTCCACCAGGTCATCGTGGGTGATGAGGCCCAACAGGTGCTGTCCCTCGCCGACGACGGGCAGGGCCAGCAGGTCATAGCGGGCCATCAACCGGGCGGCCTCCTCCTGGTCCGCCCCGGCCTGTACGCAGATGACGTCAGGATCCATAATCTCTGCGATGCGCGTGGAAGGCGGAGCGACGACGATCTGTCGCAGCGAGACCACACCCACCAGACGGACATCTTCGTCGAGCACGAAGAGATAGTAGACATCCTCCGTCTCCGGCGCGACCGTCCGCAGGTGCGCGAGGGCCGCCTCCACCGTCATCTCCCGGTAGAGCGTGACCCGGGCGGAGGTCATCAGGCCACCGGCGGTCTCGTCGGCGTGGATCAGCAGGGGCCGGATCTCCTCCGGCTCCTCCATCGTGGCCAGGACCTCGTCCGCCCGCTCCGGTGCAATATCGCCCAGGAGATCGGCCGCCTCGTCCGGCTCCATCTCGTCTAGGATGCGGGCCAGGTCCTCCGTATCCAGGCGGGCGGCGACCTCCGCCGCCTCTTCCTCCTCCAGCTCCTCCAGGATGTCGGCGGAGTCCTCCAGGTCGAGGCGCGGCAGCAGTTGGTCCTGGTCGCTGGGCGGCAGATCGCTGAACAGGTCCGCCTGGTCCGGCGGGCGCAGCTCCTCCACCAACGCCGCAGCCCGTGTCCAGTCCCCCTCAGCCAGTGCCTCCCGCACCTGTTCAAGGACGGCATCTACGTGTAGCGCATCCATACCGGTTCCTCTTGGCCGGCTCCATCGGGAAAGCCACGCCGGAAATCGAAACTTGTCCAGAATTCCCTCGCCACTAGAACTGATAATCGCCGGGGTATTATCTCACGTTGACGAGAGTTGTCAATCCAAACCGGTTGATGGCTCACCAGGAACCCGCCACCGCAGGCTCGAAATTGACCATTTGTCCTGCACGCGCTGGTGTGCTACAATCTTTGGGAGCACGTCCCAGTCAGGACATGCCCGGCCACACAGGGTGACGGACGGCAGGGAAGGACACCCGATGGACAGACAGATACCGGTTGCGTTGACAATCGCAGGCCTCGTGCTCGTCGCCACGACGGCCGCCGCCGCTGCCCACACGCCGCAGGACTGGACCATCCCACCGGCCCAGTCTCAGGACCACTGCGTCTACCTCCCCACCGTCGTGAGCCGCTACCCGCCTGGTCCCCCCGTCTACCACCTCCACGCCGACCCCGACGACCTGGCCTGGCTGGCGGACCAGGGCCCCCACCAGGACGAACCGATCCCGGCAACGTTTGACGGCGACGACGGCGACGGCCACGAGCGCAGTTGGGACGTAGACATCCGCTACCGGGGCGACGTCTCCCGCCTGATGCCCAAGAAATGCTGGAAGGTCTTCTTCCCCGGATCCGACCTCTTTCAGGGCCAGGAGGAGCTGAACCTCAACGCCGACTACCCGGACCAGACGCTGCTGCGCAGTTACGTCGGCTACGACATCCTCGACCGCGCCGGCGTGCCCAGCCCGCGCGCCGGCTACGCCCAGCTCTACGTCAACGGCACCTACTCCGGCACCTTCTCGCAGGTCGAGCAAGTGGATAAGCGCTTCTTGCACCGCCAGGGTATCGAGATCCACGGCAACCTGTACAAGCCGTTCTACGGCGGCCTCCACGTGCTGGACGACATTGAGGACCCCGAGGTCAGGGACTGGTGGTACAGCTACCGCTATCCCAAGAAGACCAACCGCCGGAGTGGGCACGCGGACATCGTCGCTTTGATCGAATTGATCAACACCACCCCAGACGAGCAATTCCCCGAGGCGATCGCCGGCGTATTGGACGTCAACGGATGGCTGGACTGGTACGCCGCCAACATCCTGCTCGGCAATTTCGAGATGCTGGAGAAGAACTACTACCTGTACCACGACCTCAGCGCCGAGCGGTGGCTGATCCTCCCCTGGGACGTGGATCTCGCGCTGGGCCACAACGCCGGGGCCGGCGGGGGCGGCTACGGGCACCTGCTCGACCAGGAGATCAGTTGGGACAACCCCATCGACAGCGGCACCCAGGAGAGCAAGAAGGTCGACGGCAAGTGGAACGCCCTGATCGACCGCATGATGGGCGTGCCCGAGTTCCGCGCGTCCCACTGCCGCCGGCTCCAGGAGCTGATGGCCGGTCCGTTCAGCCCGGCCGAGATGGCCCCCCGCATCGACGCCGCCTTTGCGCACATCGCCCCCTGGGCCAAGGCCGACCCCTACCGCTGGCAGCCGGCGGGCTTCCAGTTCTCCAACGGGCCGGACGAACTGAAGACCTACGTCACCAACCGCATCCAGTTCCTCGGGGCAGCGATGGACGGATTCTGCCCCGAACCGGAGGTCCCCCTGACCATCAACGAGTTCCTGGCCGACAACGGCGGCAGCGTGACCGACGAGGCCGGGGACCCGGACGCCTGGATCGAGCTCCACAACGGCAGCGGTACGCTGGCCTGGGACGTGGGCGGCATGGGCCTGACCGACGTCCTGGAGGAACCGGCGAAGTGGCGCATCCCCGACGGCACGTCCATCCCGCCGGGGGGCACGCTGCTCGTCTGGGCCGACGGCGAGGAGGAGGAGGGGCCGCTGCACACCAACTTCGAACTGAGCGCCGGCGGCGGGCAGATTGGGCTCTTCGATCGAGACCTCTTCGACAACGCCGCCATCTCCGTGGTCACCTACACCGCCCAGTCGACCGACGTCTCCTACGGGCGGATGCCCGACGGCGGCGCGACCTGGCAGTTATTCGCCACGCCCACGCCCGGGTGGTCCAACCAGGGGCACCCGCCGTCGATCGAGGGCACGGCCCACACGCCGGCCCAGCCCACCGGCGGCGACAGCGTCACCGTCCTGGCCCTCATCAGCGACGACGGGGGCGCGCTCACGGCCACGCTGCGGTACCGGGCCTTCGCGCCGGGCGCGGCCCCACCACCCTATGAGCGGGTGCCGATGGTCGACGACGGCGCCCACGGGGACGGCGGTTCCGGCGACGGGGTCTACGGCGCGTCGATCCCGCCCCACGACGACGGCACGTGGGTAGCGTATTACCTGGAGGCCAGCGACGACGCTGGGATGACGACGATCGATCGCCCCGGCTGGCCGCAGGGCGACTACGGCTACGTCGTCGGTTGGCAGCGCCCGCCGCTGCGCATCAACGAGCTGATGGCGCTCAACACGCACACGCTGGCGGACGAGGCCGGCGACAGCGACGACTGGATCGAGCTCTACAACGCCGGGCCGGTAGACGTCGACGCGGGGGGAATGTACCTGGGCGACAGCGTCGGCAACACGACCCAGTACACGCTGCCGTCCGGCACCGTCGTCCCGGCCGGGGGCACGCTCATCCTGTGGGCCGACGGCGACCCGGAGGCCGGGGCGAACCACCTGGACTTCAAGCTCTCCGGCGCGGGCGAGTACGTGGGCCTGTTCGACAGCGCCGCCCACTACAACGCGCCCATCGACGCCGTCTACTTCGGCCCCCAGACGCCGGACGTCTCGTGGGGTCGCTTCCCGGACGGCAGCGGCGCGTGGCACACGATGGACACCCCCACGCCGGGAGGCCCCAACCGGCTGCGGCCTCCCCGGTTCCTGGCGGTGACGCGCGCGCCCCTGTGGCCCGGCGCGGGCGAGGGCGTGACGGTCACCGCCGCCATCACCGCCGGCCATGCCATCGCCTCCGTCACACTGTGGGTCGACGTCGGAGGGGGCTTTCAGGGGGTGCCGATGGCGTGCCAGGTGGGGGAGGGAGAGGGGAGAGGAGAGGAGGGAGAGAAGAGAATAGAGAATAGAGAATGGAGAATGGAGAGTGAGGCAGGTTGCACGTGTACGGGGCGGATAGTTCCGCAGTTGGAGGGGACGGTGGTGCGGTACTATCTGGAGGCGGTGGACGACGTGGGGCAGCGGACGGTCCACCCGGCCGCCGCTCCCGCGGTCACGCACCGCTACCTGGTCGGCCACGTGCCCCCACCGGTGCTGATCAACGAGTTCCTGGCCGATAACGCGGCTGCCAACCCCGACGAGGCGGGGGAGTACGACGATTGGGTGGAGTTGTACAACGGCGGCACAGTCACGGCCACGCTGGACGGGCTGTACCTGACGGACGACCTGGCCCAGCCGGCGAAGTGGCCGCTGCCCGCCGGTACGGCCATCCCGCCGGGTGGCCACCTGCTGGTGTGGTGCGACCGGGACACGGCCCAGGGACCGCTGCACGCCAATTTCAAGCTCAACCGGGACGGCGAGGAGATCGGCCTGTTCGACAGCGCCGCCCACGGCAGCGTCCCGCTCGACACCGTCGTCTTCGGCCCGCAGCAGGAAGACGTCTCCTACGGGCGGTGGCCGGACGGCGCGGGGGAATGGCGCTCGCTGGACCCGCCCACGCCTGGTGCGAGCAACGGGTAGGGAAGAAGGTTCTAGGTTCTAGGTTCTAGGTTCCAAGTTTCAGGTTCCAGGTTTCGGCTTTGGATTTGGGATTTGGGATTTGGGATTTGGAGTTTTGGCTTTTGGCTTTCACTCCGCCCCATCCCCTTCGTCCGCAAAGAAAGCGGCCACGTCCTCGAACCGAAGCGTCCGGCGCGCACGGGGCAGGCTGGCGATCACCTGGGGGCCGTAGCGCTTGGTGTTGACGCGCGAGTCGAGGATCGCCATCACGCCCCGGTCCGTCTCGGCGCGGATGAGCCGCCCCACGCCCTGCTTCAGGGCCAGGATCGCCTCCGGCAGCATGTACGCCATGAACGGATTGTCGCCCGACTCGCGGATGCGCTGCTGCCGATGCTGGATCACCGGGTCCCGGTACGGGGCGAAGGGGAGCTTGTCGATGATGACCAGCGACAGCGCCTGGCCCGGGACGTCCACGCCCTCCCAGAAACTCTTGGTCGCGAACAGCACGGCCCCGCCGGCGTCGCTGCGGAACAACTCCAGCAGTTCCTCGCGGGAGGCGGTGCCCTGGCGGTAACAGGCGAAGGGCAGGCGCGGCGCGAGCCGGTCATACAGTTGTTCCATCCGGCGGATGCTGGTGCACAGCACGAAAGCCCGCCCCCGGCTGGCCCGCACCAGCCGCTCCACCTTGGCGACCAGCTTCTGCACGTAGGCCTCCTCCCCGTCCCCGTACTGCGGGTACAGCCCGTGGGGGGTGTACAGCAGCGCCTGGCCGGGAAAGTCAAACGGGCTGGCGATAAGACGCTCGATCGCGCCATCGCGCGGCGCGCCCGTCTGCCGGCGGAAGTAGTCAAAGCGCCGGTTGACCGTGAGCGTGGCACTGGTGCAGACCACTGTCTTGGCCGCCTTCCACAGCGCCTCCCGCAGGAAGTCCGCCACCTCGACCGGCTCCTGGCACAGGACGAGGCGCGCCGGTTCCAGCCTGCCCGGCCCGTTCTCGCAATACCGCACCTGGTCCTCGGGCACCGGCCGGCCCAGGCTCAGGAGCTCGTCGGCCAACTGGCTGGCCCATTCGATCGCCATCTGGTGGCGCACGTTCTCCTCGTCCCCCTGGCCCGCACCGGGCACGGGCGGGTACCGCTTCAGGAGCTGCTTCCCGATCTTGTCGACGTGACCGGCCACCTTCCCGGCCAGCGGCAACTCGGGCGGCGCAGCCCAGCGCCGCTCGCCGCCCGGCCCCCCGCTCTGCGTCAGGTGGGTGAACAACTCGTGATTGGCCTGCACCGCCCGGCCCCTGAGCCGGTCGTCGGCGTTGCGCGTGACGACGGTATCGTTGACGAAGCCGGGCACGTGCTCATACTCCAGGCGGAGCCGCAGCGCGCCGGTGACGTAGTGCACGAAATCCTGGGCCTCGTCGATGACGATCACGTCCCGCGGCTCGACGATCTGGCCGTCCAGGACCATGTTGAAGGCCAGCAGCGCGTGATTGAGGACGACGACGTCCGCCTCCTCGGCCCGGATGCGGGCCAGCTCGTAGTAGCACTGGCTCACCATCGGGCAGCGCGGGCCGAGGCACTCGTTCCGGCCCACGGTCAGCGCGTCCCGCAGCTCGCCGAACAGGCGCAGCTCCTCGACGTCCCCCGACGGGACCTGCTCCAACCGCTCCCGCAACTCGCCGGCGGTGATCCCCATGCCGGGGAGGAGCAACTGCTGGCTCAGCTCCCTCAGCTTGACCCGGCAGACGTAGTTGCCGCGCCCCTTCAGCAGCGCCGCCGTGAAAGGCCGGGGGGCGATGCGCCGCAGGGCGGGGAGGTCCTTCTCCCAGAGCTGGTTCTGGAGCGTCTTGTTGGCGGTGGACACAAACGCCTGGGAGCCCGTCCAGATCAGCGGGATCAGGTAGGCGAACGACTTGCCGCTGCCGGTGCCGGCCTCGATCAGCGCGTGCTGCTCGTTTTCCAGCGCGCGCTTGACCAGCCGGGCCATCAGCGCCTGGCCACGCCGGGGGCGGTAGGCAGCACCCAGAACCCGGGCGACCGGAGCGCCGGGGGCAAAGACGAGGGCGATGTCCTCGTCGCCGGCGCCCTTTGCGCTGGAGGTGGGTTGTCCGGCCTGCTCGAGTTCCATGCGGCGATTCAGTG
>Ga0180438_10008082_pt1 | contig 13466 bp, 12 predicted proteins | sample SS_ome_12_FD_132455 | JGI IMG/M metagenome (GOLD analysis project Ga0180438, IMG submission 132455) | Hypersaline lake sediment archaeal communities from the Salton Sea, California, USA - SS_3_D_2 metaG | ecosystem: Environmental > Aquatic > Non-marine Saline and Alkaline > Hypersaline >... | reverse complement strand
TGTTGGATTTCGGCTGCGGTCCCGGGGGGTATCTCCTGCCCCTGTCGCGACGCATCGGGGCCGAGGGAACCATCTACACGCTGGATGCCAACCCACTGGCCGTTCAGCGAGCGGAGCGGCTGGCACAGCAGAACGCACTGCCCCATGTGAAGGGAATCGTCTCGAACGGCCGTGTACCGCTGGCAACCGGCACCCTCGACGCCGTGCTGATGTACGATGTCTTCCATATGCTTCGTGATGCGCAGGCGGTGCTGCGCGAGATGCACAGGCTGCTCAAGCGCGACGGGTTCCTGTCCTTCAGCGACCATCACATGAGGGAGAAGAAGATCGCGGCGGACATGACGGCGGGCGGTTGGTTCGTCTTGTCGGGCAGAGGCAAGTACACGTACACGTTTGACAGGGCCGAGGCATGAAGGAACTCGTGGTCATCAGCGGCAAGGGCGGGACGGGCAAGACGTCCATCGTCGCGTCGTTTGCGTCACTGGCCGAGAAGGCCGTGCTGGCGGACTGTGACGTGGACGCGGCCGATCTTCATCTCGTCCTGGAGCCGACGGTTCGCAGTCGCCAGACGTTTACCGGCGGTTCCCGCGCGAGGATCATGCCCGGGCATTGCACGGCGTGCGGCAAATGCGAGGAGCTCTGCCGCTTCGGCGCGATCTACTTCGACGGCCCGGGCAACGGCAAGGTACCGAAGACGTTTCGCGTGGACCCGATAGGCTGCGAGGGCTGTGGTGTCTGCGCCTGGTTCTGCGTGGAGGATGCCATCGAGTTCGCCCCGGCGGTCAATGGCGAATGGTTCGTCTCCGACACGCGCTGCGGGCCGATGGTCCACGCCAAGCTCGGAGTGGCCGAGGAGAACTCCGGCAAGCTGGTCAGCCTGGTCCGAAAGGAGGCAAAGAGGATCGCCGAAGAGCGGCACCTGGATCTGGCCCTCGTCGACGGGGCCCCGGGGATCGGCTGCCCGGTGATCGCATCCATCACCGGCGCGGACCTGGTTCTGGTGGTGACCGAGCCGACACTGAGCGGCCTGCACGACTTCCGGCGCGTGGCCGATCTGACCGAGCATTTCGGGATCGAGACGCTGGTCTGCGTCAACAAGTGGGATCTGAACAAGGAGATTGCTTCGCAGGTCGAGGCTCAGGTCCGCGGGCGGGGCCTGAAGCTGGCCGGCAAGGTCCGGTACGATCGGGCGGTGACGGAAGCGCAGATACAGAAGAAATCACTCGTGGAGTACCAGGGCAACGGCGCCGCAGAGGAAGTGACCCAGCTTTGGGCTGAGATCCTGAAGGCCATGGCGGCATCGGACGCATCGAGGTCGGAGACGCCGGCATGAGCCGCGAACGCGCCGGGCAGCCGGGCATCCCACGGCCGCGTTCGCATGCGCGTGACGGCGGGGCAAGGCGGGCGTCGGTAGAGGGCGGCATGGAAGTCCATCGGACGGCCGCTGCTCTCTCGGCGGAGGCCGACCGGCGCGTCTATCGTTGCAGAGATACACAGATGGCAGTTCGGGCCGAGATGAGGCCATAGGAACGGAGCATTCATGGGTACGGCACAGCAATCTCGAGAACAGGCTCAGGGACAAGAGGCGCTGCTGCGGGAACTGGAGGAGCAGATGCTCCAGGGCCGGATGCGTGACATCGGGCTGAAGGTCCTTGTGCTTTCGGGCAAAGGCGGCGTGGGCAAGAGCACGGTCGCCGCGAACCTGGCCGTATCCCTGGCCAGAGAGGGCAAGCGTGTCGGTCTGCTGGACGTGGACGTGCACGGGCCGAGCATCCCGAAGCTGATGGGGCTGGAGAATCAGCGTCTGACCATGGACGGGGCGCAGCTCCAGCCTCTGGAAGTCGCGGACAACCTGGCAGTGATGTCCATCGCATTCCTCCTGGAGAACGTCAGCGACGCCGTTATCTGGCGGGGCCCTCTGAAATACAACGCCATCCGGCAGTTCCTGAAGGACGTCGCCTGGGGGCACCGCGATTACCTGGTGATCGACTCGCCGCCGGGGACGGGCGACGAACCGCTGTCGGTGGCCCAACTGGTCGGATCACCTGCCGGAGCGGTGGTCGTGACCACGCCGCAGGACGTCGCGGTTTCGGACGTTCGGCGGTGTGTTTCGTTCTGCGGCAGGCTGTCGCTGCCGATCATTGGGATCGTCGAGAACATGAGCGGCCTCGTCTGCCCCCGCTGCAGCCACGAGATCGATCTGTTCAAGACAGGGGGCGGGCGGGCCCTGGCGGCGGAAGCGAATGTCCCCTTCCTCGGGCGGATACCCATCGACCCCCAGATCGTCGTTTCCGGGGATGCGGGAACGCCCTTTGTCGAGAGGCAGGCCGAGATGCCCAGCGCCCGCGCGTTTGCCGACGTGGTTCGCCAGGTGCTCCAGTGGCCGGGACAGACCGACGCCGTCGGGCAGGACAACAGCGGAAGCAGGACCGTCAGATGAAGATCGTTCGGGATCGGCAGGTCAAAGCGACCGCCGCAGTCCAGTTCATGGAACGGCAAGGGCCATAGCGGCAGGAACAGAGCGGCGAGAATGGGTCAGGCGATACGAGCCACAATCCTGGTCGAGAACACTGCTCACAAGCAGGACCTGCTCGCCGAGCATGGCCTGGCCTTCTGGATCGAGACCGGCCAGACAAGGGTGCTCTTCGATACGGGCCAGGGGAATGTGCTCCTGCATAACGCGAGCCGGCTGGGTGTCGAGCTGGAACTTGCCGACGCCGTCGTGCTGAGTCACGGGCATTACGATCACACGGGGGGCCTGGCCGGCGTGTTGCGGCTTGCCTCCCGGGCCAAGGTCTACACTCATCCGGCCGCCCTTCGGCCGAAGTATGCCCGGGACACGGACGGCGCGGTTCGAAGCATCGGCATCTCGTCGGACAGTGAGAGCGCAGCCCGCGATGTCGCGAAGGAGCTCATCTGGACGAAGGGACCGGTGGAGATTGCCCGTGGGCTGTTTGCCACCGGCGAGATACCTCGTGTCACCGATTTCGAGGACACGGGTGGGGCGTTCTTCCTGGACGAGGCGTGTCAGCAGCCCGACCCGCTGATCGACGATCAGGCTCTGTTCTACGAATCGCCGTCGGGCAGTGTGGTGTTTCTGGGCTGTGCCCACGCGGGTGTCATCAACACGCTTCGGCATATCCGCCAGTTGACGAGCGGCAGACCGGTGCACACCGTCGTCGGCGGGATGCACCTTGTGGAGGCCGGCCCCAGGCGCATGGACAGAACCGTAGCCGAGCTGCGGCGCCTCGGGGTCCGGCGGCTGGCGCCGGCCCATTGCACCGGCCCCGCCGCTACGGCGCGGCTGTGGAGCGAATTTCCCGAGCGATGCGTCCCGTCTCATGTCGGCACGGCGATGGAGGTCTGCTGAGGCCGGGCAGAGCCGTGCATGGAAAACTCGCAGGAAAGAAGGATCGGTTGATCGCCTGTCGACGCAAGCCGTGTGAGCCGCGAGGTCGCCTATGAGCTACGTATTCGGCCCTGTTCCGTCCCGACGCCTCGGGCGGTCTCTCGGCGTGGATCTCGTGCCGTTCAAGACGTGTACGTATGACTGCATCTACTGCCAGCTTGGGCGGACGACGTGCAAGACGGTGCAGCGGAAGCAGTGGGTGCCGCTTGACCGTGTTCTTGACGAACTCGAGGAGCGGCTCTCGAGTCGGCCGGACTACATCACGCTCAGCGGCTCGGGCGAGCCGACCCTGTATTCTCGCATCGGCGATCTGATCGAGAAGGTGCGGTCGATGACCGACATTCCCGTGGCCGTGCTGACCAATGGGTCGCTGCTGTGGCAGAAGGAGGTCCGGCGGGAGCTGATGGACGCCCATCTGGTCATCCCGTCCCTGGACGCGGGAAATCCGTCGATGTTCCGCGCCGTCAACCGCCCGGATCCGGCCATCTCGTTTGAGCAGATGCTCGACGGGCTGATTACCTTTGGGGGCGATTTCCATGGGGAATACTGGCTGGAGGTGTTTCTGCTGGCGGGACACACAGCCATCGAAACCGAGGTCGCCGAACTCGCCGAATGCGTCCGTCACATCACGCCGGATCGCGTTCAGTTGAACACGGTGACGCGGCCGCCGGTGGATGAGTTCGCCGTCGGCGTCGCGCCGGGGCGAATGGACGAGCTGGCGGCGGTGTTCGATCCTCCGGGCGAGGTCATCGCCGATGTGCACGGCGTGCACGGCCGTGCCGAGTTCTCCGCCGGGCGCGAGGACATCCTGAATATGCTGCGAAGGCGGCCGTGTTCGCTCGACGAGATCGCCGAGGGGCTCGGCATGCACCGCAACGAGGCCGTCAAGTTCATAGAGGACCTCACAAGCGATCGCCTCCTGACCACGACGTGGTGGCAGGGGACGGCGCGCTACATGGCGAAGCTTCCTTCCGGGCGCGCCCGTCGACGCAAGGCGGCCCGGGGCGGCTCGTAACGGCAAGAAGCGGCCCGCGATCGCAGCGGGTCCTGTCAGGCAGTGGGTCCGTGCCCACGCCACGTTGGATGGAAGGAGAAGAGGCATGGCGATTTCACGACGTTCGTTCCTGACGAAGGGGGCATCGATGGCGGCGACGGCGGGAGCCCTTGGCGCGTCGGCGGCGGTGGCGGCGGAGAAGGACGCCGCTGAGCAGCCAAAGGCGAAGCCGGGCGGCAAGAAGCCGCGGAAGAAGAAGCGGGCCATGATCGGCGCGTGCGGGCTCTCGTGCAAGGCCTGCCCCCTTCTGAAGGCCAAGAAGTGCAAAGGGTGCGCGTCAGGCAAAGAGGCCAGCCCGGAGATGGTCGCGAAGAAGCCGTGCCCCGTTCTGAAGTGCGCGGCCATGAAGAAGATCGACTACTGCGGCACCGGCTGCAAGATGTTCACGAAGTGCCAGAAGCTCATCGGCAAGCCGTACGACAAGGCGTTCATGGCCATGATCGCCAAGCGGATGGGCCCCTCGACCTGAGGCCGATCCGGGGCCGGCGCTTCCGGCAAGCAGGGCGGATAGGCCCGCATCCGGCCGCAGCCTTTGCGGCGTCGTCGCAGGGCCTGTGGGCGATGCGCTTGCTGTGTGTCGACGGCGCACTGAGAGGATCTTGATGGCAGCGGAGCGGCAAGTGAGAATTGTGGGAGTCTGTTGCAGCCCTCGCAAGGGACGGGCGACGTTCAAGGCCGTTGGGGCATGCCTGGCGGCAGCGCGGGAGACGGACGGGCGGATCGCGACGGAGCTGATCGAGCTGGCGGGCAGGAAAGTCGCCCCGTGCATCGACTGCGGCATCTGCAAGGAAGGGCTGATTTGCGGCCTGGATGATGACTTCGGTGATCTCATCGGGCTCCTGTCGGACCCGATGGTCAGAGGCATCATCATCGCAACGCCTGTCTACTTCGGCTCGATGACGGCTCAGTGCAAGGCGCTGCTGGACCGTTGCGTGGTATTCCGCCGCAACGGCTGGCTCCTTCGCGACAAGGTGGGCGGGGCGCTCGCTGTGGGGCGCGTCCGCAACGGCGGACAGGAGCTGACGCTTCAGGCCATCCGGGCCGCGATGCTCTGCCACGACATGATCTGTGTCGGTGACGGCCGAGACACGGGCCATTTCGGCGCCGCCCTGTTCAGCGGCGTCGAGGGCGGTGTCGAGGCCGACGAGATCGGCCTGACGACGGCGCGCAATCTCGGCCGGCGCGTGGCCGAGGTTGCTTTGCGATACAGTGGAACGAACGGCTTGGCTCGATAGAGCAAGGAGATACAGCTATGGCGAACCCGACGAAGATCGTCATTATCGGCGGCGTGGCGGCGGGCCCCAAGGCGGCTTCCAAGATCATCCGCCTGATGCCCGACGCCGAGGTGACCCTTGTTGAGAAGGGCGAGTTCCTCTCCTACGCGGGCTGCGGGCTGCCGTACTACATCTCCGGCGTGGTGAAGGAGCAGAAGGAGCTGATGGCCACGCCGATAGGTGTTGTTCGCGACTCGGTGTTCTTCCAGAAGGTCAAGAACGTGCACGTGATGAACGAGACGGAAGCGACGGAGATCGACCGTTCCGGCCATCGTGTGCGCGTACGAGGCGTGACCGACGGGCAGGAATCGTGGCTGGACTACGACAGGCTGGTGCTGGCCACGGGGGCGTGCCCCGTCGTGCCGCCCATTCCCGGGGTGGAGCTGGAGGGCGTCTTCACGCTCCACGGCGTGAATGACGCCGAGGGCATCCGCGGCGCGCTGGCCGACGGGAAGGCCCGTGACGTCGTCATCATCGGCGGCGGGCTCATCGGTGTGGAAGTCACCGAAGCGTTCGTGCAGACCGGCTGCCGGGTCACCATCGCGGAGATGCTCCCTCAACTGCTCAACGTCCTGGACTGGGAGACAGCCAAGCTCGTCGAGCAGCACATGGAATCGCACGGTGTGAGGGTGCTCACCGACACCACGGTGCAGCGGTTGGAAGGCGACGGCAAGGTCACCGCGGCGGTGACCGACAAGGTCACGGTTCCCGCGGACATGGTGATTCTCGGGGTCGGTGTCCGCCCGAACGTCGCTCTCGCCGACAACGCGGGCCTCCAGATCGGCCAGACCGGGGCCATCAAGGTCGATGAGCGCATGTGCACCAGCGACCCGGACATCTACGCGGCCGGCGACTGCGTCGAGAGCGTCGACCTGGTGACGGGCGGGCCCTGCTACGTGCCGCTCGGCTCCACGGCGAACAAACAGGCGCGCGTGGCCGCCGTGAATGCCTGCGGCGGCGCAGATGTGTTCCCGGGCGTTCTCGGGAGCACGGTCTGCAAGGTCTTTGACCACTGCGTGGGCAGAACGGGCCTGACGGAGGCCGCCGCCCGCAAGGCCGGGTACGATACGACCACTGCCCTGGCCCCCGCGCCCGACAGGGCCCACTACATGCCGGGGGCGAAGCCGCTGCTGCTGAAGCTCGTCGTCGACACCGGGACGCGGCGGATTCTCGGCGTGCAGACGGTCGGGCCCGGTGCCGGGGACAAGCGGATCGACGTGGCCGCCATGGCCATCACCGCCGGCATGACGGTGGACCAGCTCGCCAACGCGGACCTCTGCTATGCGCCGCCCTATTCCCCGGCCATGGACAACATCATCACGGCCGCCAACGTCGCCAGAAACAAGCTCGACGGGTACATGGTCGGCGTGTCGACCGCTGAAGTCCACCGAATGCTGGAGGAGGAGAAGGACTTCGTCCTCCTCGACGTGCGCAGCCAGGGGGAGTACGACCAGGTCCGCCTGCCGGGCTCGACACTGATCCCGTTGGGCGCCCTTCGCGGGCGACTGGACGAGTTGCCCAGGGACAAGGAGATCGTGACGTTCTGCAAGATCTCACTGCGCGGGTATGAGGCCGCCTTGATCCTGAGGGCCGCCGGCTTCGAGAACGTCCGCGTGATGGACGGCGGGATCGCGATGTGGCCCTATCCGAAGCTGACGTGATCCGCCCGGACACTCGGCTGCGAGCAGGCGGAGTTGGCCTGCAAGAGTTTCAACTGACCTGAGGAAGGAGCATGCCATGGATATCTCGAGACGTGGTCTGATCGGCGCCGGCGTCGGCCTGACGGCCTGCCGCGTGCTGGGGACGGTGGAGGGCCAGGCGGCCGAGGCGGACACCGCGAGGACCGACTACAGCAAGACGGTCTACAAGGTGCAGCCGGTCGGCAGGGTCCGCAACAAGAAGGGCAAGCCCGTCCAACTGGAGATCTTCGAGAAGTACATCCCCGCCCTGCACCGGCTGCAATACTGCTCGCACGTGACCGTCCTCTGGTGGTTCCACAAGAACGACACGCCCGAGAAGCGGGGCATTCTGAAGGTCCATCCGCGCGGGGACAAGAAGAACCCGCTGACGGGCGTGTTCGCCACGCACTCACCGGTCCGGCCCAACCTGATCGCCATCACCACGTGCAAGGTCCTCTCGGTCGAAGGCGGCGTGGTCACGATCGACAAGATCGACGCCTTCGACGACACGCCGATCCTCGACCTGAAGTCCGCCGGATCGAGGAGGAAGCCGGACTAGGCGGGCGGGTCAGACTGCCCGAGAGCTGGAGGCGCTCGGACCGCCGGGCGCAGATGCACTATCGAGGAAGACATGAGCAAGGCCCGAATCAACTTGATCATCGACGCGCTTCTGCTGCTCAGCATCGCCCCGATCGTGGGGATCGGGCTGCTGATCAACTACGTGCTTGTCCCGGGCGTTCAGCGGTGGGAGATCTACGGCCGGAACGTGGAGCTGCTGTTCTGGGGCCTCGACCGCCATGACTGGGGAGCGATCCATTACTTCGTCGGTCTGATCTTCCTTGCTCTGCTCGTGCTGCACGTGGCGCTGCACTGGGGCGCGATCGTCGGCATCTCTCGGAAGCTGATCCCGCGCCGCTTCACCCGCCGCCTGGTCGCGGCGATCCTCGTCGCCCTGGTGATCCTCATGACGGCCTTCTCGGCGTTCATCAAGCCGGAGCTTCGAGAAGGCGGCGCGGGGATGGGCCACGGGCGAGGCCATTCCAGGCCGATGCGGCCGGGGGGAATGCACTGAGTGCAACTGCGCGGTTCGGGCGGCCATGGGACCTGGCCGGCCCGCCGAATCACATCCGGCAAGCTGATGGGAGAGACATGAACGCCTTGATCGTATACCACACCGTCACGGGGCATACCAAACGAGCCGCCGAGGACATCGCCGAAGGGCTGCGGAGCGGGGGCGTGGCCGTCCGCCTCGAGGCTGTGAGCGAGGCACGGGAATTGAACGTAGCGGATCAGTCGATCGTCGTCGTCGGCAGCCCATGCCATGCGGGCTCTCTGGCGATTCAGGCCGGCGTCTCCGGGCCGATCCGCTCCTTTCTGAGGCAATGGGCGGACTCCGTGCTGACCGGCAAGGTCGGCGGCGCGTTTGCGGTGCACTCCACCTACGGCGGGCACAGGACCGTGCGGGGGATCGAGCGGCGCCTCCGCAAGGCAGGGGCGCGGATTCCCGAAGCGGGCGTGGTGGTCCGGGCCGGCGTGCCGTTCAGCCTCTTCACCGGGCCCATGGCGTCCGAGGAGAGTCAAGAGAAGCTGCGGGCGTTTGGCCGGGCGCTCGCCCTGGCGGCCGAAGGCGGCTGTGGACAAGGTGAGTAGCCGCCCTCGTCCGCGTCGGTCGCGGCTGGACGAATCGGGTCGCCTACAGGATCGGGCTTTGCCGCAGACCGAAGGCACGGTAGAATCATTGAGAAGGCCCACGAGGGTCGTGGGCAGAGGTGTCGTGTGAGAAGCCCCGATTCACGGGAGTCAAGCTATGGCAGCAGATCGGAGACACGCACGTGACGGGCAGTTCGACCGTCGCCGGTTCCTCGGCATGAGCATCGTCGGCGGCGGCGTGGCCCTGCTGGGCGGCAAGGGCGGCCTGGCCGCCGAGAAGAAAGCCGACGTATGGGTCATCCACGGGACGGACAAGGCGAAGCTCATGCAGGCGGCGATGAAGGTGATCGCCGACAACGGCGGGTTCGGCAAGGCGGCCAAGAAGCTCACGCTCAAGGTCAACGCCGCCTGGTACAGCACGCCCGACGAGGGGGGCAACACCCATCCCCAGCTCGTGGATACGTTCCTGAAGGGCTGCAAGGATCGGGGCATCAAGCAGATCGTCATTCCGGAACACCCCGTTCAGCCCGCCAACAGGACCTTCCCGCGGAGCGGCATCGAGGCGGTGGCAAAGGCCAACGGCGCGCGCATGATCGACATGCGCAGCGACGACAAGCTCTTCAAGGAAGTGAAGATCCCCAAGGCCAAACGCCTCACCCAGGCGTTGGTCACGCGGGACGTCCTGGAGACCGACGCGCTGGTCAACATGCCGGTCGCGAAGCATCACGGTTCGACCGGGCTGACCATGGCGATGAAGAACTGGCTCGGCTCGGTCAAGGACCGCCGCTTCCTGCACCGCAACGACCTGCACCAGTGCATCGCGGATTTCGGCACGTTCATCAAGCCGACCTGGTGCATCGTCGACGCCACGCGGATCATGCTCGACCGGGGCCCGAAGGGACCCAGCAAGAACATGAAGAAGCCTGACCTGCTGATCGTCTCGGCCGACCAGGTCGCCGTCGACGCGTACACGGCGACGCTGTTCCCGAAGGCCACGGCGGCCCGGGCGAAGTACATTCAGATGGCCGCGGCGATGAAGCTCGGCTGCGCGGATCTGTCGGCGATGGCGATCCACAAGATCGAAGCCAGTTGAGCCGGAGCGGGCGGATCATCCTGAAGGCCGTCCAGTGGGCGGTGCGGCTGGCGTGTCTGGCGCTGGCGCTGGGCCTGTCGATGGGCGGCCCCGTGCCGGGCGTGCTGGCGAGGGCCTTCCCGGGCCTCAGCCCGCTGGTGGCGGTCGCCTCGACGGTCGCGCAGCGGCGGTGGTACCTGGGGCTGTACTGGTTCGGCCCGCCGCTGGCGGTGCTGCTGCTGGCGCTGTGGAAGGGGCGGCTGTTCTGCCGATGGATCTGCCCGGCGGGGACGGTCTATGCGGCCGGGTCGAAGCTCAGCCTCAACAAGCGGATCCTCCGGGTCCGCCTCAACGCCTACCTCCTCTGGACGATCGTCGGCGCGTCGATGATCGCCGCGCCGCTGCTGCTGCTGCTCGACCCGCTGTCCACGTTCAACCGCATCACGCCGCTGCTGACGGGCACGTATACGATCGCCTCTCTCGTGCCCGGCCTGCTGCTGCCGCTGTTTCTGCTGCTGGGCTTCATCCAACCGATGATCTGGTGCGCGTCGATCTGCCCGCTCGGCTACCTGTTCGGGCTCTGCCGCTCCGCCCGCAGCCGGCCGAAGGAGACGTTCACCAACAGCCGCCGGCAGATCCTCACCGGCCTGCTGATCGGCCTGCCCGCGGGGACGGTCGCGAGGCTGCTGCTGTTCAGCAGGGAGGCGTACAAGCAGACGCCCATCCTCCCGCCGGGCGCCGGGGACATGGAGAAGTTCGCCGCGGCGTGCACCCGCTGCTATGCCTGCGTGGACGCCTGCCCGGACAGGCTCATCCGCATCAGGCCGCCGCTGGATCGGGCCGTCGGGCAGTGGTTCCAGCCGGAGCTGCATTACGTCGACGTGGAGTCGGCCGTCGAGTACGGCTCCTGCCCGGAGTACTGCAACCTCTGCACCCAGGTCTGCCCCGCCGGCGCGCTGACGCCGGTGAGCCTCGAGCGGAAGCAGCGGCTCCAGATCGGCGTTGCGAAGGTCGTTCGCGAGGCGTGCCTGGCCTGGCAGGACGAGGAGGATTGCAGCGTCTGCCAGGAGGTCTGCCCCTACCAGGCCATTGACCTGGACATGGAAGGCAGCCGGGCTCGCCCGGTCGTCAACCCCGACGTCTGCCGCGGCTGCGGGGCCTGCTACAGCAACTGCCCCGCCATCCGCGCGGGCAAGGCGATCCTCGTCACGGGCGTGCGCCGTCAGAAGCAGCTCGACGCGTAGGCTCTGTTTGAGAACGCGTGGCTGGCTTCGGGCGGCTGGATCGCCTGCTGGTCTGCGTCGGCCTGCATCGGCGATTCGCTCGCCCTCGGGCCTGCGCCAGCGGTTTCAAACAGAGCACCAGACACGCCGACCCCTGCGGGGTGGCAGAGGCGACGACCGACTTCAGCCCCGCCAGCGGCGACCGTGGTCTGCCGCTCAGTTGCCGGCCCCATTCCTCGCTGTTCGCCGGGGTGTCGATAGCGGCAAGGGCGGCACGTCCGGGGGACCTCCGGCCGCCTCGCGGGCCTGAAGACACGTGGCGTCGTGGCGCGATCAGCCGGCCGCGGCGGCCTTGCGGACCAGGACGACCCAGTCGCTGTCGGGCTTGTCGGGCGAGCGGCCCAGGTCGCGCGGGGCGCCGCCCCGGACGGTTCGGACCGAGCCGTTCTGTAGCTCGCCGCCCTTGCGGGGGTCGTACCACTTGACTTCGAACGCCCCGCCCGCTCCGGTCAGGTCCAGCTTCGTGCCGCGCCCGTTGCGGAGGTAGACCGCGTAGACCTCGCCCGGCTTGCAGAAGCAGTAGTCGTCCTTCGCCGAGGTCTTCCCGTCGTCGGATGCCATCTCCCAGAAGGGCAGGTGCTTCTGGAAGAACGTCAGGGCGATGCGGCACTGGTCCCACCACAGATCGCGGCTGCGCCAGTCCTCGCAGGTCAGGTCGGAGTGGGCGTGCTTGTAGCCGAAGTACCACTCGTTGCCCGCCCCGCCGGCCATGATGCACCCCCACAGGCCGTTGGCCCGCCCGTCGTTGTGCGCCGGGTCGTCGCTGTCGGGCAGCAGCGAATGGCTCGCGTCGCCCGGCTCGTCGCAGGCGACCACCCAGCTCTTGCCCGCCGCGGCGGACCTGTCGATCCACTGGAGCGTCTGCCCGTGGACGTTGCGGAAGTCGGTCTTCGACGTCTGGAGGGAGTAGCCGGTCAGCTTCGATTTCTCGCCCAGCAGATCGGCCGGCGCCCTGCCGTTGTGGATGACGATCGGGTGACGGTACGGATCGTGGTCGTGGAAGTACCTCGCCATCGCCTGCCGCTGCGCCGTGGACTGGTTCCGCTTGCCCAGCGCGCCGTTCTCCTCGCCCAGGTTCCAGTTCAGCGCCAGGTGATGTCCGAACCGGGCGATCAGCTCGCGGTAGTACAGCTTGCGCTGCGGGCCCGTCTCGCCGTCGTCCAGCAGCATCTCGTTCTCGGTCTCCTGCGTCTTGAAGTGCAGGTAGATGCCCCGCCGGTCCATGTGCTCGAAGACGATCTCCCACTGGTCCAGCCGCGAGACGTCCATGCGGCTCCGCTCGTCGTAGGTCAGGTACGGGAAGACGTTCCGGTCGTCGCCGCCGATGTTGAGCGTCAGGAAGGAGATCGCGTTCATCCCCTCGCTCGCCAGGTAGTTGACCGCGCCGATCAGCCCCTTGCCCCTCCCGCCCCGCCAGGTCGGGTCGCCCTCCCGCCAGTCGCGCACGTGGGCGGCCCACTTCTTGACGAGGTTGTCCTTCTGCCCGTCGGCCTTGAAGCCGCCGTCGAAGTCGGCGTAGGCCAGCAGGTTCTCCGGCGCGTCGGCGCCCTGCTTGAGGAAGTATCTGCCCGTCTCGGCGAAGCGGAGGTACCGCTTGCCGACGTACTGGAGTCGCCCCTTGCCGCGGTGGTCGCGGCCGGTCTTGTCCGTCGGATCGATCCGGAGCTTCCCCGTTGCCCCGTCGAAGTGGCCCGCGCTTCCGCCCGCGTCGGCCGACTCGGCGACCGCGACGCCCGCGCCCTTGCGGAACGACGCCGTCCACGACCACGTGGCGGCCTTGTCCGGGCAGAAGTGGACCTTCCACACGTTGCCCGCCGCCGCGCCCGTCCGGGCGGCGCGCCCGTCGGCGCCGTAGTAGCCCGGCACGACGTGGGTCGTCTCGCCGCTGCGGAACGTGACGTTCAGCCGGTAGTCGGTGAACGGGTTCGGCTCGGCCGTCTCGCTGGACGCCGGGCCCGCAAAGGCGATCGTCACCTTGTGCCACTTCTTCCTCTCGCCGCCGACCTCGATCGTTCCCGCCTTCATCGTGGCCGCGGGGGGCACCG
>Ga0180438_10008081_pt1 | contig 13466 bp, 19 predicted proteins | sample SS_ome_12_FD_132455 | JGI IMG/M metagenome (GOLD analysis project Ga0180438, IMG submission 132455) | Hypersaline lake sediment archaeal communities from the Salton Sea, California, USA - SS_3_D_2 metaG | ecosystem: Environmental > Aquatic > Non-marine Saline and Alkaline > Hypersaline >... | reverse complement strand
TGTAGAAGGTGACGTTGACTCCGTCGATGACGCCGACAGCTATTTCGATGCGCGGTAGAGCCACAGTGCCCCCTATACATCAGACACTGTGGGTACAGTATCGCCGTTCAGTGAGAAGGGCAAGTCAGATCGCTGGGACGTAGAAAAACGTGAGACGGTCCCCAGTGAGTGGTACATGCACCATCTGTACTCTTTTCGCTCCGAGTAGTATGAATTCGTCGTCGCGCAACAGCTGGCCGTTCAGGAACACCTTTACGGTGATTGCCACATACGGGTGTTTGGTGTGAAATATCACACGAACGCCGTCTGGGATCTCAATAGAGTCTTCGTGAATGGGAGCGGCCATTGGGGCCTCAATCGGCCATCATGGCGTCCGCTTTTCCCCGAGCGATCATATTCTGGATCTTCTTCGGGTCGAAGTCCAAAGACGAGCAACCAAGACCCGTTTTGGGGCGGACAACGCGGATCTGAACGTGACGCTTGCCATCTTGCCCATGACCCTTCGAGATCAGGTCGTTGTGCATGAGAGCAAGCTTCAGATCGTTCTCTACAATCTCGTTCATCATGATGCTGATCATTCGTCTGGCGACGTCCAGAGCGTTCGGGTCGTCCAGAGGACTCCACGTTGCCGGATACGTCTGCGTCATGATGACGTCGACCTCGGTTGCGCCTGCGTCGATCGCAGCCTTCAGTGGAGTCACGGTTCGGATCCCACCATCCGAATAGAGTTCGCCTCCGATCCGGACTGGAAGTAGGAACACCGGGTAGCTGGCACTTGCCAGGACCGCACTGACGAGGTCTTCTGTGGTCTCGTCGAATATCGTGTAGGAGCCCGAGTCAAGGGACACGGCTCCCATTCGCAGAGCCTTTCCACTCTGGAGCACCCGATCCTGATCAAAGTTGGCCTCGATGAGTTTCCGAAGCGGTGTCGAGTTGTGTAGCGCGGGCTGCCACAACCCGTGCAGCACACCCAAAGGGAACCAGCGCTTGTAGACGTCCGGCGTCGACACTCCGGTCCAGATGTCGTGGAGCTCGTTCCAAGCCTTCTTCTCCTCTCCTTTTGGGTGCTGTGCGAGCTTGAGCGAGTTGATCGCCCCGATACTCGTTCCCGCGTTGATATCGTAGTGGCGTTCTTCCTCGTAGAGCCACTTGTGCATCACGCCCACCTGATAGGCGCCCTTGGCACCCCCACCCGATTGTACCAGTGCCGTCACACTCATGTACTATCCTCACGGCGACTGAGCGCGTAGAAGGTAATGCTTCCGTGTTCTCCACCGAACACTGTGTCGTTCTCCAGATAGACGCGGAGTCTCACGCTATCGGAGCTCTTGAGTGTCTTGTCGGCGACGTAGATGAGTGGAATTTGTATGGCGTCGTTCTGGATCCCACGCTTCACCCCGCCAATCGCCGGAACAACTACATGGTTCCCGCGGCACTCCTGAATGATCTGCCAGAGTCCCTTGTAGAGCGTGCTTGCAACAGCGATCCAACCAGCGCCAGGAATGTACACCTCGGTGTCGTACCGGATCGTATCGTTGAACTCGACGTCTGCAGAGGCGTTGAGCTCTGCCTCTTCGAGATATAAGAGCTTTCCCTCGGCCGGCTGAAGGTACCAGGATGATCCGTTCTCGTAGCTGTAGGTCGCCGTGACGGTGTTCCCCGCCTGGGACACTCGGAAAACCACAGCACCATTTTCGGGGTCGATGTAGTAGTCCTCTGGAGTCACAGGATCCCAGGTATCTTCGAACCAATTGCGCATGACTTGTTCTACATCGTCGACCTTTACGACGATGCCGTGCGTGCTATCCAACTTGTCTTCGCGCAGAAATTTGCCACCGTAGATGTTGATCCAGATCCGGTTCGGCGTGGCGCTCTTCCACGTCAGTCCATCACCCTGATCAACGAGAGCCTCGTCTGTAGAGCGCACGGAGTCGCTCCACCAGGTGGTCTTGTCTGTGAAGTCGTGACTAGCTCTGATCAGCTCGGATCCGGACAGACGAGGACCAATCCCGATCGTCGGCGACTTGTCATCCTGAGATCTCGGGAACGTGACGATAGGAACCCCACTGTCATTCGTTGGATCCGGTAGGGGTTCTCCGTCGTGCGCCACTACAACTGCACCCAATTCGGTCTGATCCGAAGCGTCCAACACGCTTTTGAACCAGACGTCGCACTCCTCGTCGGTCGTCGACCAGTTCGGCCCGAGGTCGAGGTCCAAAGCGATCGTCACAGCGCTGCTTTGAACCTGCAACACCAGTGCGGCAAGATTCGGCCGAGTCCGGCCCGGGTTTAGGCCAGAGAATGATGCGATTCCGTAAGTGTACTTCGTCGAGGCCATCACGCCACCCTCTTACAGCTGATTCGAGCCCTTCGGATCGCTGCGGTAACACCTGCTTCGGCAGCACTGTAGTCAATATCGATGGTATGAGACGCCGCACTCAACGCCATCTCTTTGAAGCCTACGAAGCAAAAGTACCCGTCAACGTTCGCCACCGCTGTGAGAATCTCTGCGATGGTCGTCGTATCATCAACCTGCACCCGCACTTGGACATCTTTCACCTTGACATCGGAGCCGACTTCTGAGTACCAGGCTATCTTGTACGTCCCTGCCAGGAGTGAAGACGTGGTGAGCCTCAGCTTCTGCTGGTATGTCGTCGACGCCGTTGTGTCTTCGGTGTCGTCCTCGGCGTACTCCCTGGCAGCGCCGTATCGAACAACTTGTTGGGGAACACCATTCGTGTCTCCCTCCCACTCGTAGTCCTGTGCCAGGTTTGGCAAATCATTGGAGCGTCCTGCTCCAAACACAACAATTTCGCCGTCGCTCGCGTCCTGACGGATCACCTGGGCGATCTTTTGAATCTTGTTTGTGCTCTGGGGCTTCGAAGACGTCATAGCGCCCTCGGTCGTCGGGCTGACGTATAACGGTGTCCCTTCCGCCCACGAGCTCGTATCAAGATCCGGCACATGCCCCGCGATAGTCACATCCCCAGACGCGGAGTCTGTAATCGGCCCATTTGCAATTCCCACAGCAGGCATGGTGGATGACGAGTCCGATTTCGCTTTCTCGACAGTCGGGTAACCACCCGCATAACCAGAGATATAGACGGCCTCACCCTTGGAGATCGTCCCTGAAGAAGCCTTCAGCACCGTCAAAAATAAAGTGTCGGCCTTGTCTGCCGTACCTGCAGGGATGAACTCAAGCCCATCCTCGGTCGACTTGACAGCCACCACCTTGTCGCCCTGTCCAGAATACGAACCAGGTGTGTCGGTAAGGTCCGTGAAAGCTGTGGCTCCTGGACCACTGACGGCTGCCCATGTAGGGGTAGTGGCAATGAGCAACCACAACGTGTTGTTGTCTTCCTGGTACGCGAGTTTGTACAGGTCTCCAGCCACGAAGCCCGTGGCGCTCTCCCTTGCTGTCTTATCGGCATAGGACCAGTTGTGCGGGATGTGAATGTTTCCTGTGCCGAGCGACGGGTGCAGTGCCATCAGGACCCCCTCAAATCGTCACGAACTCGCCATTCCCGATGTAGACGATCGTCCCTTCAACGGTCAGCACAATCGAATCGAAATCTACCGGGTCCCCACCCGTGCGCGGGTCGAAAGCACCCGTCCCGTCGACCATTTCGAAGTGGTCTGGAGACCCCTCGACGTAGCGGATGACACCCTCACCAATCCCAGGATCTCCGTCAGAGAACATCTGGATGTGATCGTGCTCTTGAAGGGGCCCGTGGAGCCTGTCAGGCGTTCTGCCCATCTGCTGCTTCTTCCTCGGCTAGGCGCCGCTGCTTCAGTGTCGGGCCGGGGTGCACTCCGCTCGGAGCTTGGTCCTCGCCGACGTACATCGGGCCACCGTCTTCCATGACGACGTCGCCCTTTTCTAAAGCCAGATTGAAAGCCTCCAGGCTGGCGAGCTCGGCCTGGTGCTGCTTCTCGACGGTCTCCAAGATTCGGGCGTAAGTCTGGGCGCTTCCCATGGCTACGGCGCGCTTGTGCTCCGCAGAGTCCTTGAGCGAGGAGACACAACCCCATGCTCGATTCAAAAACTTCTTCGCGAACTTTGCGGCTGTGATCTGTTGCTCTCCGTCCAGCCCCACCAGTTCTGTGTCTCGCTCTTCTTCAAGCGCCTTGTGCAACTCTCCGATACGCTCCAATGCAGTTCGGAAGCCGGCCACCTGGCCGTCGAGCCGCATGAGTTGTCCTTCCACCTTGAGCTTCTGTTGGTCGTACTGTTTCCCAGCATCTCGGAGCATCGCGAGCTTGATTTCAGTCTTCACCGGATTCATTTTCGTCCCCATTGTATGTAGGAAGTCTTGTCTATGCGCTCGTGCCGTAGATGATCATCGTGATCACGTCGTTGATCCGGACGACCATTTCGAACTTCAGATCCCCATTTGCCGGTGTGTCGCCCGGGTAGACATCGTGATTCGCTGCGGCATCGGCGCCGCAGCGCTGAAGCTGGCCGTTCAGGAAGATGTCCACGTCATCGACAAAGGTGACTCCAGAGTAGTCGCCCAGCTGCGCGTCGATGTTCGGTGTACCACCAGCACCAGTGACATTCGTGTTCGCGGTGATCGTCCCCGTGGCCACACCTACGCTCTTGTGGCGGTTCTCCTTGAACGAGGCCTGGTAGATCGCGTCCATCAGCGAGATCTCGCCAAACGCGGTCTTGTAGTTTGTCCAGCTCGCGTTGTCCTCGGAGAGCTTGACGCCGTTCGTATCAGTCCACCCGGACTGATTTCCATCGTCGAAGAAGAGCTCTCCCGCACCGTTGATGTGCAGGTCGTTTGACCCGGTCGTCTCGACGTGTCCAGCAGTCACGCCAATATCGATCTCGATCCCGCCAGTGTCGACCTTGATCTCGTTCGCGAAGTCCGTGAGTACAGCGTCGACATCGAAGGTATCGACGTCGTCCTCGACGGCCACGGTCGACGTGCCTCCCGCCGAGCCCTCCGTGATGACGAACAGATCTGCCTCGGCATTGTCTCGGATCTTCCAGAAGATACCGGCGCTCTCCAGATCGAGAGTCGCGTTTGTGGTCAGGTCGACTGGAGTCGTCCCTTGTTGGTCGTAGGCGGTCTGCCTGCTGACCGTTGTCGCACCAGCCAGATCCACGAAGATGCCAGACAGGAATGCCTGCTCTGGAATGTTGTCCAGGCTTGTGCGTTGCACATAGGCGTAGTTGATCGACTTCCCGCCGATGTCCGCACCGTCAGCCGGGACCAGGTCATCTCCCGTGCTGTTGAGCTTGACGAAACTTATCTGCACCTGATGGTCCGTGTCGTTGAACGTATCGCCGTCGACAACTCCACTCTCGGCCTGCAAGAGGCCCCAGATGTCTCGACCGTCTGCACCCTCGATTGTCTCACGTGTGCTGCCGTCGACGATCAGCACAAGGTTCTTGGGGCGGATAGCGTTTGCTCCCGTGACTTCTGTCAGGGCGAAGCTTCCGACATCCCCCGTGAGCGTCGCGACGACAGCACCCTCAGCATTTCCGGCATTGACCGCTGCGGTCTCAGTTGGGACTTCAGAGCTTGCAGCGCTCAAGACAACAACATCACCTGTGCCGCCGGATAGTGTTGATCCACCCCACGACATCCGAACACCGGAGGTGCTTTCTGTCGTAGCAATCGTGTTTCCGTCTGTTCCTTCGACTTTGGCCGTGACATCCATCGTATCGCCGGCACCTGCGGCGGCCGAAACGGATGGATGCAGCGTAGTCGATGCTGCATAGACGCTTCCTGCGCCTGGACCGAGGTTGATGGCGGCGATCAGATTGTCGATCGAATCGCTCGCGGTTGCTCCGATTAGCACGTTGCCGTCGACATCCGTCAGTGTCGTTTGGAATGTGTACGTTTTCGTGTCGATCGTGACCGTGTCACTGTTGTTCACCTGAGAGTTGAACGTCAGCACACCGGTCGCGGCGACACCTGCTGGCACTGAAACATCGGTCAGCAGCTGGGTCCTGAAAAGGAAGCGCTTCTCTTCGATATCATCCAGGTCGAAGTTGAGGCCGTACAGACCTCGCTTTTTTGTGTTGACGGTCGGAACGTCGTTGTACCACTTGAGAGACCCGTCAGCTCGCAGCATCCGATTGATCTGAGATCGGAGGCCGTCTGTGTCGTCGTTCAGCGACGCCGCGTTCGTTTCGAGTGTCGAGCCTGCAGCCAAGTTGTCCAGGTAGACCCGGGCGTTTCGGATCTGGGTGTCCTGGTTCAAAAGAGATCGCGACATCTACACCCTCCCATTTGTGGATCAGACAAGTCGCCGCAAAATGCGACAGCTGGACTCATCTTATGTGAAGGGTAGCAGTGTGTCTATTTTGGACTCACACTCTTGATCGTGAAGTGTACTACTTTTGTTGGATGGCGGCGTCCACGCTTTCTCCGCCGAAGAACACTTCCATGAGAGGTTTTCCACGTCGCCGTGCTTTCTTCCGCTCGCGGAGTGGCGTCTCCTCCAGCACAGAGAGAAATCCTGTCGTGCTTTTTTCAGGACTCCAGACAAACCATGCGTACTCGGTCGAGTCCGTTGTCCCACCTCCCACAAAGCTTGGTCGGTTGGGGAGCACGTACACCGACGGCATATCCTGTCGGAACACCGATGAGCGGACAGACGGAGCGATCCAGCTCAGCCTCTGAAGCAGGATTATCGTGTTCGCCTCTTCCCGCAACTTGCGCCAGAAGTCCATAGCAAGAGAGAAAGGCGGGTTGGTAATCGCCACATCCTGACGCTGCGTCAGTGAGGTACACTTCAGGTAGTCGGCAACGAACCAATCAACGTTCGCCGTACCGCAATCGCGAGCACAATCACGCAGCTCGACAGCACACCAGTGGACATCCGGCCGCAACTCTGCGGCGGCTCGGACAATGGCTCCATCCCCGGCGCACGGCTCCAGCCACTTTGATCCCGGAGGGTCAAACACCTCCAGGAGACGACGCACACACCATTCTGGTGTCGGATAGTAGTCCGCCGCGCTTCTCTTACCACCACGTCCGGTACTGCTCATATCTTCTCCACTTTGTCGTCGGGCACCGACGGTGCCACATCGGACCAGTTGTTCAAATACTTGATTCCGTGAACAACACCGTTCGAGATCCCCAGGTCTCGAGCGATGGCAGTGGGCCCATCACCCAGCAGCAGTCTGCCCTTGATGACCGCTGCCGTCTCCGCGTTGATTGTCGCACGCGGCTTCGGCTTTCGGCCTTTGGAGATCATGTCCTGTATATTGTCTCTCCTGGTGCCTAGGAAGAGGTGGTCGGGATTGACACACAGCGGCCGATCACACCGATGAAGACATAGGAGACCCTTCGGAATGACACCACGAAACAGCCTCCACGAGGTTCGGTGAGCGCGCTCTGTTCTTCCGTCGGCGCACTGGAACTTCCCGTAACCGTCTGTTCCCGGCGCGTCCGTCCAGATCCAGCAGTCGTCCTCGTGATGGATCTTCGACTCGAACCGTTCCCGTTCCGGGGTCGCGACAAACTGCTTTCCGTCGGAACGGATCTCGACCACTTTGCCGCGCCTCTCGAACCTCATTGTCTTCATTGCGGTCTCCATACGGACTAACGAGCAGCACCATACGGGATCTGCTCAGGCCTGTCCATATGGAGTGGGCCGAAAGTTGTGGCTTTGTGTGGGCGGACTCCCCAGCCGCTCATTCGACCTGAAAGCTGCGCGGCTCGGGCTCCGGCTCGTTGTTGTCTGTCGCTTCCTTGATGGCTTTGGTGGCTTTTCGTGAGGCCAGGATGTGCTCGGCCACATTGCCTCCTGAGAAGGCTGCAGTCAGACCCAAGATGGCCGTCACAGCGTTGCCGTCGAGCTTGTCGTAGAACGCCAGGAGGATGGTGGCGCCTATGCCCAGCATCATGGCGATAAGCTTGCGTCCACCTACACGCCGCCAGATGTTGTTGAACGTGTTCATGTCTGCCATCACTTCCCCCGAAGTGCCTCGTGTCCCTCAAACAGGAACGGACCGGCATCACTACCGGCCCGTCATCACGCGAGTCCTTGTGCGTTCACTATACCGATCTGGCGCAGCTTATGCGGCCTTCTTGCCGCGCTTGCCCTTGGCACGACGGCGGGTCGTCTTGGCGGCTTTCTTGAGCTTCTTCTTGGTGGGGGCGACACTGCTGCCCCAGTCGCTCATGCCCTGCTCGAACTCGGACTCACGACGCTTCTTCGGGGTCGACCCGGCGCGGTACGTGGCCCAGTCCTCCTTGGACATCTTCTTGGCGCCCCACTTCTTGGCCTTGCTGCTCTTGAAGCTGACGGTCTTGCCCTTGCCGCGCTTCTTCTTGCGGCCCGCGGTGGGGATGAAGATCGTCTTGCCGCTCTTGGTGGACAAGAACGCGCCTTCCATCGAACCGTCGCCGAAACGCTTCTTGGCGGCGGCGGTGTTCGCTTTGACCTTGTAGTAGCCCTTGGTCTTGGCGAGGCTGTAGGCCTCCTTGAGCACGTCGAGCGCCTCTTCCAGCTCGTCCTCGTCGAGTATGTCTTCTTCGAGGTCGTCGAGATCCTCGAAGTCCTCGTCGAGTTCCTCTTCTTCCTGCAGATCTTCCCACTCGCCGAGCAGGTCGTAGATTTCCTCGATGGTTTCCATGATGAATTCTCTGTCCACGGCAACTTCCTCCTGTGACCTGCTTCTGTGTGGCGTCAACTTGTGGGATTGCAGAATCGACTCTGTTTCGGTTGTCCCAAATTTTGTGGGAATGCCCGCTCGATGGTTTCTATCTTGAAGTCTCGGTCGGGGGGATCCCAACGTGTGTCGGGAGCACCTGAGCGTTCAGTTTGCTCTGTGCCGAGCGCGCTGTCAATTGCATCCCCATACAGCCTTACTGTTTTTCTGGTTGGAGCACAAGTTTTGATTGGCTCACGTTATGTATCCGGCCTTCCTCGCTTCTTTCGTAAACCACTTTCTCATGGAGGATCTTGGCCACGGCCACCCGTACTTCCACAGTGCCTCTACGCAGTCGTCAACACTCCGACCGTGTTTGATGTTGACGTGGAGATATGGATCTCTTTCCCAATAGAATCGGTACCACGCGAGGAGAAACGGCAGAGGCAGAAGCACGTAGCTGATCTGGTAGAGAACTCGCCACTTTTCGTACTGGAGTACGTGACGAAACTCGTGCATGAATGTGATCCGATGTCTACGAACGGCGGCGTCGTCTGTTAGTGAGAACGGCTCCCACGACTCGCGGTAGTAGATCGTCTTCCCGATCGTGGTGGTGTAACGGTCCATGAAGTGGGGGTTGATCTGGAAGAGCCAGAACCAACGGACCGCGCAGAACCAGGCGATGAACCGCATCAGTCGCGACTCACGCTTGGGTATCACTTTCACGTTGTGGTCGACGATGAAATGTCGGATCTCGTCGGGAGTCATGCAGGTTCCTCGATGGGAGGCCCTTTCAGGTTTGGTGGCGTGTACCTCCCGTTGGTCGCGATTTCTTCGCGTACCTCTTTCTCGTTCGACTCGAGTTCCTCTTCCGTGAGTCCGGCGTGCAGACACGCCTTCTTTAGCTGTTCAAGCGCTGCCGCTGCGAGTTTTTGCGGTCGCGACAACCCCTCATCCACACGACGAAAGTCGTTCGCGTGATCGCTCATGGGCCTCAGCCCCCCCTTGCCTGTATGACTGTCACCACGATGGCGATGATGGCCGCAAGAAAGCCAAGGCCACCAGTGATGAACGCTGCGATGATAGTGGAGCGTCCTATTGCTCGGCTGCTGCTCCCCTCTTCGTGTTTTGTCCGCACTTCCTTGCACAGGTTGATCTGTTCGGCAGTTCTCGCTCGCAGTACTGCCACCTCGGACGTTAGAGCGTTGCTGCCGTGCAGGAGTGTGTCTTCTAGACGCTTGATCCGAGTATCATGACCATCTTGATGTGCAGATAGTTCGCTCACGGCTACTCCGAGCTTGTGAAACGCCGACGTCAGCTCGCGCAATCTCTCCTGGTCATCACTGGTCATTTTTACAAAACCACATACAAAGATCAGCCACAGATATCACGCACGCGAAATTTTTCCGCGGCTCTCTTCAGAATGCACTTTGGAGCGTCCGCAAGCAAGATCACAAGAAGGTATCGCCTACGACCATCCTCACTCAATGTTCGGAAAAGCTCGTCAGGAGTCGCCCCACCCCTTGTGTAAGGGCGAAGCGATTCGATGAACGCTCGGCGCTCCCGTATGGAGGCAAGGCGAACCCATGGCAAGCCGTCGATCTCCTTCCAGATCGCGACCGGCACCAACACGCCTACAGAAGTCAACGCTTTCCCTCGACCGAGCATTGGACCTCGAAGAACGCGGGCGATCCATCTTTGGTAGTGAGCTCCTCGATCAGCTCTCTCTGTAATACCTTGCGCAGCTTTTCAATGGCGGCGCACTCGATCTGGCGCACTCGTTCTCGAGTGATGCCAAGCACGTCACCCACCGCCTGTAGTTGCTTGAATCCACGATCGGCAACGTCCAGAGCACAGGTCTCTCTCATTTCCCACACTTCCAGCTGAGGAAAGTTGAGACGAATCTTTCCATAGCGTGGATAGTAGTCGAGATAGAGGTGGTGTTTGCAGCTCACCCAAGGACACGGCCTCGGCCCTCGGGCGCATTCACCACGTGTCTTCGGCCTGAGTCCTCCGGCCCATCTCGGATAGGACACGCGCTCTCCACGTTCTGCTACACCTTTTTGCCGTGTCGATGTGTGCCTACGACGTGCCGACCGCCTCGATATTTGTCTCACCTCATACCTCCTGGACCAGACACCGCTGAAAGTCTGGCGATCCAGAAAGCTCGAGTCAAGCAGTCGTCAGCGTCGCTTTTGTCGGCCACCGCGTGATTTTTGTCGGTACTTCTTGTGAGCACGGAACGCCGCCAGGATCGAAAAGACGATGTCGATGTGCGGAACGTCCTTCGGATACTCGACGGCGAACATGGCCAGCTCCTTGCCGCCGCTGGCGAGCAGGGCCAACGTGGCGGCCGATGCGATCCATGGATCCTTGCTCTTGACGAACTCGTAGAGCTGCAGGAGAGGCCCCTGTGAGAGAGGGAGGCGGGCTCTTGTGATCGCGTCGATGATGGCGATCAGATCATCCTTGTCCCACTTGCTCTTCAGCGTCTGCAGGACGACCTTGTTGATCCTTGTCGGTGTCCGCATCCGAACGCGGATCTCGGCGATCATGTCGTCGGCCCAGGATCGCTGGTCCGCCTCGATCATGGTGTGCTTTCCAAAGAACCGCTGCATGATCTGCACCTGTGCTGGAAACGAGGACCACACGGGCTGCACGACCACCTTGCGGCCGCGGACCTCGAGTGTGTGGGTGAACGGGGGCAGTCCGAGGATCTCTGGCGCCTGGGCGAACACCACCTTGCCCGAATGCGTGGCGTGCTGCGCGAACAGAGTCATGTGGCGATGAGGATGCCGCACGCCGGTCTCTTCGTACAGTTCACGCGAGGCGGCCATCTGCCAGGTCTCGCCGCGCTCGACGTGACCGCCAGGAAGAGCCCACTCGTTGAGGCCCGGAGACGTGCCGCGCTTGATGACCAACAGGCCTGTGAGCCTGCCCTGTCGGACAGGCTGCAGGACGACCGCAGCTTTCGTTGCATCAGACATCAGCGCTCCAGACGGTACACGCTGCCTAGACGTCGACGATTGATGCCTCGGTTTGCGTAGTCGATGAGCTTCCCGTCACGCAACACCACAGGTCCTGTCGTCGTGATGATGAGAAACGTGCCCTTCCCGAAGTACTTCGAGAACGTGGATAGTGTCCTGAGCGTAGGAGGGTAAAGATCCGCGTCCTGGGCGAAGCCGTACTCGACGTTCATCTTCGTGATCTTGTCGTCTGGCAGCATCAGACGAGCACGCCATCCTCTGGCTTTGAGAGCCGCAACGATCTCCGCCGAAGTGTCGAGCTTGCGCGGCACGCAGACACCCAGTGCAGCCAGCTCGTAATTGACGCAGCATCGAGTGTCCGTTGTGACCTCGAGGAGACGTTGCAGTCGCTGTCTCACCTCACGAAGCATCAGTCGCCACCTCGACCTCCACCGACGCCAGGAAACACGCTCAGGGCAATCTGTGTGGCCTCGGTGATGCCGTCGGTGATCATGCCCGAGTAGTACTGGAACCTCTCCTTCAGCTCCTTGAGGAACGAGAACATGCCCTTCTTTGCGTACTTCTTGAACGCTGGCGAGTAGCCAGGACGCCATCCGGGAGAGGCTTTGCCGAGAGACTTGCCGAGTGCTGCAACGTCGTCGTCGAACCTTGCCGGCAGTCTCTTGCCGTCGCCGATCATGTCGTCGATCAGGTCGCTCATCGCGTCCAGGTCGTCGGCATCTGCAAGCTCGCCCTTGATCTTGTCCACGACACCCTTGACCGTGTCATCGTTGGCCAGCTCTTCGGGCTCGGGCTTGCCCTTGCCCGGGACAGCAGCGGCCAGCGCGTCGGAGGCTGCCTCCGGCGACACGGGGGCGTCCTCGTCGTCCTTCTCCGGCGGGTCGAGGAACTTCTTGGCTGCCTTCGTCTGGAGCTTGGACACGATGGCCTTTTTGGCTTCCTCGGCGCTCTTGCCCTGGCTCTTGAGCTTGCGGGCCAGAGAGGTGGCGCTCTCCTCGAAGGCCTCCTTGGCGTTCTCGGCGAACGACGCCTCGGCACGACCTCGACGCAGACCTCCGATTCGACGGCCGATGTAAGCGGCCAATGCCTCCGGGTCACGGACTTTTGGCTGCTTGGCGAGCTTGGCGACCAGTGCACGCTTCTGCTTTGCGGTGGAAGCCTCATCAAGCTCTGCCAGACGCTCGCGTAGCCGTCCGACGAGCCGCACGATTCGTCGCTTTCTGGACATCTTCTACTCCAGTCCACCAACGCGGCGGCCAATCCAAGCGGCGAGAGCCTCCGGATCACGAACACCTCGTTGCTTACTCAGTCGCGCCACAAGGTTGCTCTTCTCTCTTGGAGTTGCAGGACCTGGGCGGTTCTTTCTCTGCAGTCTTCTAGCCTCTGCTTTTGCGACTGCTCGGTACTTTCGGTGCGGGATCTTCGTCTCGGCGTGTGAGAGCCTGAACTGCGCCTCAGCCTTTTTCATAGCCTCTTTGTTACGACGAGTTGGCTTCTTCTCCGCCTTGTTTCGTGCTGCGTGAAACTTGTCCAGAGCTTTCAGTGCCTTCTTCTGAGCCTTCTCTGTCGCCTTCTCGAGGGCGGCAAGCTCTTTCTTGACGCTTTTACGGATGTCGCGTTCACCTCGTTCGCCACGTCGTTTGTTGCCTACGGCACTTCCGCTCATCTTTTTCACATCTCGCTCAAAAGAGGCAGTTCGGGATTTGAGTGCATCCGCACGCCGCCACAGCTCTGGGTTTTTCTCGCGTGCAACTACTTCCTTTGTCTTCTCTGCCTCTTTTTCCCACCGATTCTTGCCCCAGAAGGCCGAGAGACCCTCCTCGACGGTCCCGTCCTTCTCGAGCCGCTCGATGCTCTCCTGC
>Ga0180438_10008080_pt1 | contig 13467 bp, 14 predicted proteins | sample SS_ome_12_FD_132455 | JGI IMG/M metagenome (GOLD analysis project Ga0180438, IMG submission 132455) | Hypersaline lake sediment archaeal communities from the Salton Sea, California, USA - SS_3_D_2 metaG | ecosystem: Environmental > Aquatic > Non-marine Saline and Alkaline > Hypersaline >... | reverse complement strand
TTGGTGTTAGAGGACCTTCAATTACGAGTCTGTCCAAGACTTTCAGTGCGCTCTTCGGAAGTGATCCAACCTTCACCTCAACGCATCTCTCCTTTTTTGTTACACATTAATAGTGTAACAAAAACTAATAAATCTTCTTATTATGTTACACGCATATTGTGTAACAAAATATATAAGTCGAGTCGCAGTGACTATACTATGGCTATCGATCAGGACGAACTAATCCATATTCTAACTGAACAGATTGGACTTACTCCTTACGAGGCTCGGGGTTATGTCGCAGTTCTGTTTCATGGACCACTCTCTCCGAAAGGAGTGAACCAAAAGTCAGGTATTCCACGTCCTAGGGCTTATGATGTTTTGAACAGCTTGGTTGGAAAGGGGTTATTGATGGAGCAGCCTGGAAAACCATCAAAGTACCTTGCAGTAGATCCTGCTATTGGACTAAAGAAGCTCATGGAGGAATTGGAAGATAGAACCAATCGTCAGATAAAGCAACAATGGGGAGCAGTTGAGGAGCTTGTGTCGTCATTATCAGGTCCTTATGCTAGCACACTGGAAGGTGAAACAGAAGAGAATCTTGTATGGGTCACTAGGCGAGATAGTGCCATGATTGCAAGGTACAGTGAGGCAATTCGAAATGTTGACAGAAGTTTCATTATAGCCACAGCTCTGACTAAAGCAACAGGCAAAGAAATTCTGGCCGCAGTCAAGCATGCGTTGAAGAAGAAGAAATCATTTCGAGCCATTCGGCCCATTCATTCTGACTGGTCGAAAAGCGAGCTCGAGATGTATGAGGAATTGATCAATCTTGGGGATGATATACGACACCTTGAATATGACGGTCTTTCTTTTGCCATCTTTGATGAGAGAGATGTCGTGATATGGTTGCCTCCGTATCCATCAACCCGCACTGTGTGGATTAAGTTGCCTCTCCTCGCAGAGATCCTTCTGGGATATTTCGAGAGCCTCTGGAAGAGGAGTGAACCTGCACTTCCCCTAATTGAGATGTTTCTGCAAGAGAAATCTCCATAGTGAGCCTATTATCTATCACCAGGGTGTTGAGTTCCCAATCCAACCAAAGACAAATGCCCATACGAGTTGAATCCCAATCAAGAGATTCACGAGAGCTATTGCTTTTCCTAAACTCACATCGTGTAATTTCCAGAAACCAACGACATAGAGATAACCAACCCATAGACCTGAGATCAAGCCAAAGAAGGGGACCCAACCCAACAATAGAACTGGAGCAGTCGAATAGATTGATACTTTGAACGAATCATTGAGAGTCCCTTTTCCTTGCATCACCTTTGCAAAAGCGTGGAAAAGGATACCAAGCAATGGGAATTTCAGGAAATTTCCAAAGTATGTCAAAACTGCCACCCAAAGATAACGTGAAACTCCTGTGCTTGTTTCAAGTAGGGGAGCCTGGACATACGCACCCATCTGAGCGTTAGTACCTGCATGGACTATATCAGATGGAATATGCAACCAGTTCACTACTGGTGTCAAAAGAGCTAAGATGACATTAAGAACCAGAAAAAATCTGATCATTGGTAAATAGCTTTTTTCATCCTTTTCTCTCTCAAATGCCTGCTCTGGTCGTGCAATGAAATCATACGATTTCTTGAAGTCATCTTTTATCTGCATGCAAACCGCCTCGAGTACAATAACCACACAAAACTAGGATGGATATACATAGGTCGGTTTCGGTTTCAGTATTAATCTCTCGAAAAAACGTTAATGTAACATCTTTCTGATTGTCTACTGAATCTTTCAACTTCATGACCCAAAGCTAATTAGTCACATTCAACATCTTCCTGCATCCACATAGAGAGAGTGATTGTTTGGGGCTGAAAGATGCTATCACAAACTACTTTGCCACACGTCCACGAGCAAAGAAGGTCCTGGGAATAGCCACTGCTGTAGCTGCGAACTTTGCTATGATTGGTTCAGGGTCTGCAGTATTGGCTGTCGCAGCAGGATCGTTGATGCAAGCCCACGAGGATAAGCAGAGAATCCGTTCTGACCAACTAATCGACTTCTTCAAGGAAGCGATTCAAGATCCATCAGTCAGAGATTCCCTCAAGGAGGCTGTTCGAGAGGGAGGTATAGCTGTAGCAGCTCCAGTCACTACTGCAATGAATCAGCTCGGAGCCACTGTGCCGGAAACAGGGCAATTTGTCGACACCATGAAGTCAGACCTCACTGTGGTGTTGCAAGAGTTGGGACTTCTGCAAGAGATGCTCTCTTACTACGAGATTCCAGACTCACGAAAGCGGATTATGAATGTATGGAGGTTGCCTCCCTATCTTGATGATGTGTTGGTGATAGAAGATGCCCGAAGAGCTGTTATTGATTCTGCAGTGAAACATGCAAAAGAGGGAGAGAATGTCGTAATTCTGGGAGCACCAGGTTCTGGGAAAACGACAGTGTTGTATGCCATTTGGAGAGAGTTGGACGAGGAAAATGACACTGCACTTGTCTGGGATACGAAAGACATTGCAAGGACTCACGAGAAAGATGGTGTGATTCTCTTCAGTGATGACCTTCCTGAAACAAAAGAGTTGGCCAAAGCTATTGTAGAGAAGGACATTCATGGAGTGGTCACCACAGCCCGTGAGCAGGAGTGGTCCAGACTTCCAATTGATCTTAGAAGGAAATTCAACCCAATCAACCTCCCGAACATATCTGATGAAGTCATGACCGAGATCACCAAGAACCATCTTGAGAGTCAGGGAATCACATATGCCAAGACTGTTCTTCCAGCGATAGTTGAAAACGCTCGAGGAAGCCCGATATATGTGAGGTATCTTGTGGAAGAGATAAAGACAGAGATCAAATCCGGAGCTGTTTCGAAACTTTCCGTCGACCGAGTGAAGCAAGCGCCGAAAGGAATGACTGACTATGTTGCAGGCATTCTCGCCCGAATTCTCTTTGAACTTGATGGCACAATATACAAGCCTAGAGAAGGCGCACTTCCAGTCATTAAGACACTCCTATGCTTGGCAGACCTGCCCAATTATGAGACCCATGAGGTTCATCTCAATCAGATGTTCTTTGCACTGAAACAACCATCTGACAGCCCAGGACCCTTCAATGCTTTCAAGCAATATCTCTCAAGAGACCCCCGATTCTTCTCCCTGAAATTTATGCATGATACACTTGCTGATGTGCTTCGAGGAAAAGTGGACCATCCGGTCGTGGGTGACATTCGTTTGGTCGCTCAGGAGATGGGAGTGTCTGGAAGACGAAACATTGAGAGTAAGGCACTGGATGAGGGATGGGAGCATGTCAAAGCTGAGTATGAGGTGGATAAAGCAGGTGGACTTGAATCGCTCATCGCCTATGCTTATTTCTCAACAAAGAACTTCGATTCTTCTAGGATTGATGAACTTGCTTTGGACCTTGCTAACCAACACTTGGAAAATCCACTCAGCCAAGCCCTGTTTGCACTTACAGGACCATTATCAAAGGAGGAACTTGAGAAAGCAAGAACGAGGATATCTGCTAAGACTATCAGCGAGTCGGATTCAAAGAAACCAGAGCAGATTCAATCCTATGCCAAATCGGGAGTACCAAAAGATCTTGGAAGAATCATTCAGGAAAGGGTGAAATCAGCGATAGGAGAGGAGGCGGGCAAAGAACTCTCAAAGGGCTTGCAGCAGCTCGGCGACATAGACATCTCAAAGATTATTGACGCTGCAATGAAGGGAGAGAAATCTCTCGAGCTTGAGAAGTTGAAGAAAATCGAAGATTCTTTTGAAAAGAAGAAAATGAAGAAGTCACGTAAATCTACTGATGACCAGACTGAGGATGAAACTCATGGCGAGAAAGACCTATAGAGATGCTCAAGGGTATCTTCGATTTGTCGACTCAGGGAAGCTTGTCCATAGATGGAAGGCTGAGAGAAAACTGGGACGTAGGCTTCAACCTGATGAAGTAGTCCATCATCAGAACGCTATCAAGACTGACAATCGATATGGTAACCTTAGGGTGTATAGTTCTCGCAAGGAGCACCAAGCGCATCACATCAAGAAGGACTGGGAACGAACGAGAAGAAGAAGGACTTTGAAACGTTGAATCAGAAATATCAATTTATTTAAATATCGTAATTAATCGATGATTGATACAACGACTGTGTTGTCAAAACGGATTAGGAAACAGAAATATGCCAGTTGAAGTGTATAGCTCAGAACAATCGGAATTGAGAAGAGATCTACCAGCTAAGGATCTGAGCACTTTTGAGAAGTATCTTCCATTATGGATCGCTGTCTGCATGGTCTTTGGGGTAATACTATCTCTTGTAGTTCCTGGAATAAGTGAAGCAATTGACTCTTAGCAAATTGCAGGGATTTCTGTACCCATAGGCATCTGTCTGTTCCTAATGATGTATCCAGCGATGCTAAATATACAAGCCTCTGAGCTGAAGAAACTGAGAAGAAATCCAAAACCTATTGTATTGACTCTAATCTCGAATTGGATTGTGGCACCAATTGTCGGATTCATACTCGCATGGACATTTCTTCCAGGGAATGAACAACTCATTGTTGCAGTAATACTATTGTCTTCAAGCCCATGTACTGCCATGGTGCTTGTTTGGGGGTATCTTGCAGAGGGAAACCAAGAACAGAATGTAGTTAATACAACTCTTAACACAATAACCATTCTTGTCCTCTTTGCGCCACTTGTTGCACTATTCACAGGAATTTCAAACATTCCCATCAATCGTATGTTACTGATTATCTCTGTGTTTGTATTCATTGGATTTCCCTTGGTATTGGGTGTAATCACTCGAAAATCAATAGTGAATTGGAAGGGAAAGGATTGGTTCGAAAATAGGTATCGACCTGCAGTTGGTAATCTCGCACTCATAGCCCTTCTAACAACTCTAGTTGTACTTTTCTCACTAAATGGAATGGTGATGCTGGAAAATCCAGACCTGCTTTTGCTTGTATCTGTTCCACTCTTACTGGGATTTGCCATTGTAGTGGGTTACAACCTCATTATTACACGATTCGCTAAGTTAGCATATCGAGAAGCCACAATTACAGTCATTATAGGTTCTTCAAGTCACTTCGAGATTGCCATCGCAACAGCGATATCGATGTACGGTGTTGGCTCCATTGCTGCTTTGGGAACGACAATGGGTCTGTTTTGGGAGGTTCCGATCATGCTAGGTCTTGTTTACTTAGCCAAGTACTTGAGAAAAAGAGATTTCTGGAAAGGCAATCCTATGTAGGTGGGGATAGTTTATGACTAATGAAAGACTAGATGATTGGAGATTGGACTTCCATAAAGCATTGGGTAATCCTGTCCGGCTTCAGATAGTTGACTTCCTCATGGATGGTGAACAATGTCAGTGTGACATATTTCCAAGATTTGGTCTTGCACAATCGACTGTTTCAGCATATCTTACCAAAATGGTAAAGGCTGGAATCCTTAATTACAGAAAAGATAGGACTCGGAAACTGTATTCTATAGCAAGTCCGGACATCACTAAGATTGTTGAAAAGATCAGGACCATTGCAGAGAAACAGACATCCAAGTAGATCTAGTCGACTAAGATTTACGCTTTACTTCTGAGTTGAGGTATGAGGTTTTTGCAAAGGAGTGATTTTTAACATGCTCAAATGCTTCATTGACACTAAGCTCCCGAAGATCAAAACCAAACTTCTCACAAGCCCAGTCAATCCATGATTCTCGGGCTTCACGAGCGATAATACTTGCAGCAGCAACTGCAATCTCATCCTCAGCTTTAGGACGTTGAACAAGCTCAACCTTACGAAGGTCGATTTTCGTTCTAAGACGTGCCTCAGTCTTAACACGAGCAAATTGGTCAACGACAATCTTGATGGGCTCGTCTTGGGTCCGTATTACTTCATAGATATCTGAGATGACCTTTGTGTGTGCCCATGCCAACATGTCATTCAGGTTCTTGCCTTCTTTACGAAACTCCTCAATTTGGGTGTTGAACTTATCAGGAGAGATGAGTAATGATTCCACCTTGAGTGCATATCGACGCACGGTCTTTGAGAGTTCAGTTATTCGTGAAACTGACATGCTCTTGCTGTCCATGACCCCTAGAGCACGCATCATTCCTGTCTGTTTTGGAGTGAGTGCGACAGCTGCCACAGTCAGTGGACCCAACCATTCACCCTTGCCAGCCTCATCAGAACCAATAACGATAGATTCTGTAGTTGATGGGGTCATCCCTATGATTGCATTCTGAACTGCAGCAGTAGAGTGAGGTCCGTTGCTAACGATTTTCCCACTCGTGTAGCCAATGATAGCCTCTCCAGAAAACATTATGCGAAAGGCTTCATACTCACTCTTTGTATCAAGCTCAGATGCATCCTTAGAAACAAGAAGCTGTCTGCGAAGCTCTTCTATCTGTTCCGGATCGACACTAATCACACCTGGTTTCAACTGACCTCTCCAAGATACATCTATGCGTATGTGTATTATATCTTAAGGTAACCTCTAGAATTTCTGAATCTCAACACTGAGTTCCATTGTTGAAGGGTCGAATGAAAAAATGCTAGAGAAACCGTATACAATTGCTGGAACCACTACACATCTGGTCTTTCCTATCTGGAATTCATGATGCATGTGATAATGACCAGATAATAACAAAGAGGAGGCTATGTTCTTCGATGAACTTGGTGAGGCTCTGCTCCCTGTTGATACACTAATCCCTAAAGCAGGAATAATATCAGCTTCATAAAGAGGAACATGTGAGTGCATAATCAAACTTGTTATAACTAGTTCTAGGAAACTCGTATATTCTGTCTTCTGAATGTTCAAAGGGACTCTTGTATGTATCGAGTTTAGAAAGAATCCGAGAGTCGTTTATGTCTGTTAAGACGAGAGCTTCCATCAACTCTCACTCCATGCCTCCTAAATGAGCAACATCACCGCTTACGACTTTCATTAAACCTTCATCAGTTTCCACAATAAGAGATCCGTCTTCTCCAATGTCTTTTGCAATTCCATCAGTGGTTTTTTCATCTTCATATATCCGAACACGAGTGCCCAAGGTGGAACTCACTCTTCGCCACTCTTCAAGAACAACGGCATAGGATGAGTCGTTCTCCACAGCTTGGAGTAATTCATCCATCTCATTCACGATGGAACATAGCAATGCCTCAATCGAGGTCTCTTTCCCCAACTCATCAATGATAGATGTTGTCGGCCATCGCAGGTGTTCAGACATCTCTGAAACTGGACAGTTTTGATTCACACCGATTCCCACTACTATTCGTAGGTGGTTGTCATCAACTAGAATACTCTCGCTGAGAATGCCTGCAATCTTATACTGTTGAACCAATACATCGTTAGGCCACTTGAGTCGCACATTTTCTACTCCTAAGGATCTGATGCCCCTTGCTACAGCACATGCACTTAGAAGACCTAGAAGAGGTGCTTGTTCTGGTCCAATTCTAGGTTTCAGAGCAATGGAGAAGTAGAGACCACCGATTGGAGAATACCAACTACGGTCTTTTCTACCACGACCTGCTGTTTGCGTTCTTGCTGTAACTATTAGTCCCTCTGATTCACCCTGGACAAGAAGCTCCTTTGTCTTTCTGTTGGTGGAGTCTATACTGTCTATTGAAATCACTCTAGGACGAATGATAGTCGTTTTGAAGCAGTTAAAGTGATTAATCAATCTGATTCACCAGATATTGGAATGATAGCTATTTGAACTAGCGGAAAACCGATAGTAATAGTACATTATGCAGATGAGTGAGTTGTGTTTGGGTGTGGTATTTGGACTGGGTTTTTATTGCTATCCCGCTGCTTAAGATATTTTGAATCATGCCATTCAGTTCTATCCCAAAGACTAGATTAAAACCCATGCGACCAAGAACCAATACAAACCAAGGATGAATGCGATTATCCAGACACCAATAGTGAGAAACATGAAAGGTCGTGTTCTTTTCAATAGTTTCAAGGGCATCCCTTTTCTCGTAAGAAAGAGAATAGCAAGTACAGCCCCAAGTACAATTGCCAAGATACCAATCACATCATGTACAATCTGATACCAAAACGTGAGTGGATTACTTAGCATAATTGATAATCTTTCCATTGCGCGTGGAATCATCCAAATACCGACGGTCAAAATGTGTATCAATACAACGCTATATACCGCCTTGTGGTGGAGCTTGAAGTTCATTCTACGTGCACCATATAACCATCCAATGATTAATACTGCAAGTATAATGAGTTCTAAAACAAGCACAAGATACGGAATCGGGATACCTAAGATTGCTTGCACTGCTATGTCCTCTTTCTATTGTGTTTCAATCTCACTCACACTTCCCATCGTGGTAAATAAACTAGACTTCAATGTTGTTCCCCTCCCTTCATGCGCAGACACGATTGCGGAACCAATCATTCCCCATGGACAAAATCGAACATTCAGATTCTGGTAAGCGTCAGATTCATGGATTCTTGAGAAGGCGCAGCCATTTGTGGCAACTGTGATCTTATCGCCCTGAACTTTTGTACGAGCATATTTCACAAATCCGTGTTCGCGAATATAATTTGCATATCCATCAAGTTTCTCAGCTAGAGAGAAACCTGGGTCGAGCAGATACTCAGGGAGATATGCGGCGAGAATGTCAGATATTCTGATGAACACATAATCCTTGATTGCAGCATCTCCAAGAATATCTATGAAGACGCTTTCATAACCAAATATCGCTGCACGAAGTTTCCAAATCTCCTGCATTGTAAGCCCTTCTGTTGAACCACTTGTCTGTGCATTTTCCACCTTCCTATGAAAGTCAGCCAGGAAAACCTTGAGTTCACCTACAAGTGCATCAGCTGATGTTTGTCCGGAGAAAATCTCAGGGAGAAATTCTTGGACATAATAGACCATTCGGGGAAGAACATGCTCATCAAGAACATTAGGACCAATAAGTTCGGTTCCTACGGCATCATAGGCATCAAGAATACCCATGTAGAGGAAAACGGCCTCGAGTTGTTGTTCATTATCTTGTAATTGGAATTCAGTGCTCATGAGCAGAACCAATTAGGTGTATGTCTATGCTGCTTATATTTATCATCCATGGTCAATTATAAGCTAGGAAGTTTATGTAGCTCGAATAATGTCATACCGCTTGTACTGATCAAAGTAATGCACCAATCTCCTTGACCACTGGTTCTTGCAAAGAAACGTTTGTAAGGTCTGCGAGTGAGGGATTTGAACATCGAATCTATACTCTTGATAAGTGTCGAAATGAATACAATGGCTTTCTGGGTAACATCTTTCCCACGTTTCTCGCTAATTCGTCCTTCAGTTGAATAGATGAGTTTTCCCACTAGTGTTTCATCAGACGTGAGTGCAATCTCCTCTTCAAAGCTGTCCGCATAGCATATTGTTGTTGCAGCCTCATACACATTCTCTTTGGGTATACGCATGGCTCCACTGGCTACACTGAGAAGACGACCGCCATTACATGCAGCCACTGAATAGTCATCAGATTCAATAATAAAGTAGGAATATCTTTTGCCAATTTCTAGACTCTCAAGCACCTTATTCAAAGTCGAGTGAACCAGAAGGAACTCTCTCACCTGTGTCTGTTTGAACAATGGTTTTGGTCTGGAAAAACTTGTGATGATTGAGTTATCGTTGGAATCCACAAGGAAGGCCAGAGGAATATCGCTTCGGCGTTCTAGCGTTTCTATAACAATGGACGACAGCTGTTCGTTGCTAAAGAGCTGAATAGAGATTCTCTCAATATGATCTTGGATCCTCTCCTTCTCCTCGGGCAATAACTGCTTTCCTTCAGTTTCAGGCATTTTGAAGTCACGGAGAAAGCCCATTATCTTTTCCATTGCCTCACGAGCCAGATTTTCAGGAGCAATCCTGTCAAAGACACCTACTAGGACTCGACTAGAGTCAGGACATTGAAGATATAGAAAGTACTCATTCCCAGTTGAAAATGACTCTAGTGCATCCGAGCGTGTATGAGTGCTAAAATCTTGAATTGCAGAGAGAAATCCCGAGGAGAGGACTGCCTTATCATCATCATAGGAAGACTGGTCTCTGCTATAGTGGTATTGCAAAACACTGCGATCAATGAGGAAAATCTCTCTAATCATTCTAAGGCTAGCATGTAGGTGTACCATATGAAGAAAGCGGTTGTAGATTTGATATGGGAAAAGGATTATCTGAGCTTAGTGTTTCCCTAAAGAGAATGATGGTGTTTATGATGAAGAAAGGGATGACAGTGCCTGTATTAGCATTTCTTGCTCTCATGGTCTTTTTTCCAATTATGCAGGTTAATGCACACAATCCTTCCTCCATGAACCTCTCCTATGATTTTGGTAATCAGGAGTTAACAGTTCAGGTATATCATAGTGTGGCTGATGTTAATACTCATTATATCTATCAAGTTGTAGTTGAGAAGGACTCTGTTGTAGTTCTAACGAAGGATTATACCAGCCAGAATACAACATCCAGTATGTCAGCGATATACAGTATTGAAGCAGCTCATGGCGATGTGCTTCGTGTTACAGCGAAATGCAGTGTATCAGGTCAAATGACAGAGGAAGTTACTGTCGTAGATCCGGAAAGTACAGACACAATCCCAACCAATGGTGGCGGGATGTATTTAGAGATGACAGTAATTATCGCAATAGCCATCTTAGCCATTGGAATTGTTGCGGTGGCATTTACAGTTCTAAGACGGAGATAGCTTTTGCATCTACAGAATCACTTTCCTGGAATTGTAAAACCACTGTTGTTGAGGTCAATCAGCAAGGCTAAATCGGATGAGTGGGGACTCTGTAAGTATGAAGACCATCGATCTACGTAGCGACACAATCACTCAGCCAACTGACGAGATGATTGAAGCCATTGTTAAAGCACACAAATCCGGAAGGTTCGGTGACGATGTTATTGGCGAGGATGAGGTAGTAAATGAGCTTCAGGAGAAGGCTGCTAAGATACTTGGGAAAGAGGCGGCCCTCCTCGTGACATCAGGCACCCAAGGTAATCTCATCTCTCTTTGTTCCCAAACGAGCAGGGGTGATGAAGTGGTGGTAGAGAAGCAGTCTCATACATTCATGTTCGAGGCTGGTTCAATGGCTTCTATAGGAGGACTGTATCCGAAACCTGTTGAGGGAGTGAGAGGTTACATTCTTCCAGAAACTCTCGAGTCGGTCATTAGTCCTGATGATGCACACTATGCAAGAACGAGGATGGTGGTCTGCGAGAACACTCACAATTATGCAGGAGGCACGGTCACTCGACCGGAGCAGATTAAGGCACTCTCATCGGTGGCACATGATCACGATCTAAAAGTCCATTGTGATGGAGCCAGGCTGTTTAATGCATCTGTAGCTTTGGGCATTCCTGCAAGGAAACTTGTCGAGGATGTAGACTCAGTACAGATATGCCTGAGTAAGGGTCTCTCAGCCCCTGTTGGGTCGATAATAGCAGGGTCTACTGAGTTCATTCATGCAGCGCATCGCACACGTAAGAAGCTTGGCGGCGGTATGCGTCAGGCAGGGATTATTGCGGCTCCAGGAATAGTTGCACTTGAGAAGATGGTTGATAGACTCAATGAGGATCATGAGAATGCAAAACTTCTCTATGAGAGTATCAAGGACATACCAAATCTCGTCATCGAAAAGCCTGAAACCAACATCCTGTTTCTTGGACTCCAAAACCTCAACATCAATCAAATGCAATTAGCAGAAGAGTTAGCGAAGGAGAACATCAGGGTCTATGGGGGATATGGTGTCAGGACTAGAATGGTCACAAATAGAATGGTACAACGCGATGATATTGACCATGTGGTAACTGTACTCAGACGACTGCTCAAATAGAAACTAATGTCTACAACCTCTTTTTGGCGTCCTCAATCATCTTTGTAATGTGGTCACTCCATGTTGGTTCTAGTTGACGAGCCTTCTCAGCGCAACCGATGCATTCACCATACTTCTCCATCTTGTACAGTAATCGACTCTTATAGAACCATGCGTGAGCATATGTTTCACTCAGTTCTATTGCCTTGTCGTAAGCCTTGATTGCATCCTCATACTGTCCGTTAGCCTCATGACTCCTGGCTTTCCTATAATATCCATAGCGTGTCCTTGGACTTTTCTCAGACACTTCCTACGCACCTCCGAAGTGCTATACTATAGGGAAAATAATCAGATAAGGTTTACACTTTTCCATTGATGATTTGATTGAATCATGATGGTTCTTGACAGAGCTCGAGGAGGACACCACCTGATGCTGCAGGGTGAATGAAGGCTATACGCATATTATGTGCTCCAACTCGTGCCTCTTTGTCAATTAGACGAGCTCCTGCATCATGATGTCTTGCCAATGCGGTGTTGATGTCATCGACCTTTATAGCGATGTGATGGATCCCACTCCCTCTCTTCTCTAGAAACTTCGCGATTGGACTGTCTTCTGAAGTTGGTTCAAGAAGCTCTATCTGACTCTCACCAATCTTGAGAAAGGCTACCCGAACCTTCTGCTCGGGAACTTCCTCAGAACCAGTATATTTGAGACCAAGAATGTCCCTGTAGTATCCAAGCCATTCCTCGATGCTTTCCACTGCAATTCCGATGTGATCAATTTTCTCTATTGACATGACTTACCGCACCTCTATAGAATGTCTGGTGCCTTGTATTCACCAAAGACCTCTCTTAACACTCCGCATATCTCACCCAAGGTTGCATACGCTTTCACTGCTGTAATTATTGGAGGCATGAGATTGGTGTCACCCTTGGCACTTCTCCGCAGCTCATCAAGTGCTGTTTTTACCTGACCATCATCTCGTTTTTCTCGCACTTTCTTCAGCTCAGCCAGCTGTTCTTTCTCTGCCTTGGGATTAATGCGTAGATAATCGAACTGCGGCTCTTCATCAACAGTGAACCTATTGACACCAACCACGATTCTTTTTGTTGCATCAACCCTCCTCTGGAACTGATATGCAGCCTCGTGGATCTCACGTTGAATGAATCCTCTCTCAATTGCGACTGGTGCCCCACCCATGTCATCTATCTTCTTGATGTAATCCATCGCCTGCGTTTCAATCTCATTTGTGAGGCTCTCAACAAAGTATGACCCTGCAAGAGGATCGATGGTATCACCGACGCCAGACTCGTATGCAATGATCTGTTGCGTCCGAAGGGCGATCTGGACTGATTCTTCTGTGGGAAGAGATAGTGCCTCATCTCGAGAGTTTGTGTGGAGTGATTGGGTCCCTCCAAGGACAGCTTGTAGCGCCTGAAGTGTCACCCGGACAACATTGTTGTCAGGTTGCTGAGCTGTAAGAGTACAGCCTGCAGTCTGTGTATGAAATCGCATCTTGCATGAGTCTTCATGTTTTGCCTTGAACCTGTCATGCATGATTCTGGCCCAAAGCCTGCGAGCCGCTCTGAACTTACTAATCTCTTCAAGAAAATCACTATGTGAACCAAAGAAGAATGAGAGTCGGG
>Ga0180438_10008079_pt1 | contig 13467 bp, 7 predicted proteins | sample SS_ome_12_FD_132455 | JGI IMG/M metagenome (GOLD analysis project Ga0180438, IMG submission 132455) | Hypersaline lake sediment archaeal communities from the Salton Sea, California, USA - SS_3_D_2 metaG | ecosystem: Environmental > Aquatic > Non-marine Saline and Alkaline > Hypersaline >... | reverse complement strand
CGGTATATTCCTGGAGAATGAGGGGTGAGAGGTCTCCCTGTTTAACCAGGTATTCTATATGTTTTTCAATATGTTCGGGCTGTGCTGTTTCAAAGTAGTATTCGAGGATTTTCCTGCGAATTTCATTATTTTCGGGTTCCAAGAGCAGGATCAGTTCATAATATTCTGAGGCTTCGGCTTTTCTTTCGAGTTCCCAGCAGAGTTTTGCCAGGTCTTCGATATAATCCCTGTTAACGCGGTATAGTTTAAAAATACGGCGATACTCGAGCAGGGTTTTGTTATAGGGCGCCTCTTCAATGATTGCGGCTTTTTTAAGCATTTCCCTGACTTTTTCCATTTTTCCGGCTTTGGCGTAGAGGTCTTCCAACCGGAGGATATCGTTATAGGATTCGAAATTGGTGAGGGTTTCGAGGATAGGGATTGCCTGTTCGATTTGATCGGAAAGGAGAAAGATCCGAATGAGTTTTTCCGCAGTGGTTTTATCCTGGGGTTGTAAGGTGTAAACTTTTTTATAGAATTCAATCGCCTTTTCCCAGTTTTGCTCCTCTTCAAATCCTTCAGCCAGGAAGCGAAAGGATTTCTCGGAGATTTCAGAGGTTTGCATAAGGGGAATGAGGACATTTCTGGACTGAATTCTTTTTCCTGCCAGGTGCAGCACCTGGCCGAAATTTTCCCTGAGCGCGGGTTGCTGAGGATTAAAAAGAAGGGCTTTATGAAAAAGAAGATTGCAATGCGGTGCCATTTAAAACGCACCATCAACCGCGCCAATTTATGGAATACTCTGCGGCAAAGGGATTCAAAAGGGAAAATCAAAAATGGCAAGCCAAAACCTGTAAAAACCCCCACTGGAATGGTTACCGCAAGGGTAACCGAACTTTCAAGGCTGGCAACAGCCATGGAAGCGAGCTGTAAACAGAAACCCAGGAAGCAAAAGTAAAGCAAAAAACGAGGGCGTTTTTTCCTTTTCACATCGAGGGTAAGAATATAGGCAAACAGGGTAAGAAGGAGGCTTGCGCCCATTCCAATCCCTGTATAAACAAGAATCTGTTCCGCCTCGGGATCTCCGAGATAATCCTTAACAGAGGAAAGGTAATCATTAAGATTCCACAGGGAGAAATAGCCCAGGGAGAGCACAACCCCCGCAAGGATCAGGAAACTAGCCAAAATAATACTTAGAATTTTACGCATAAAACCCTTACATCAAAAAGATGCGGCTTGGCAAAATTTATTCCCAATAACAGCTAGGCATAATAAATCCGGTTTGCATACAGCGTCAAGGGATTTACTCCGAAACTGAAAGACCATGGGTTTAAGTCCTTTTCATAAAGCTACCTGATTTCGCCATCCTCATCTCTCCCGATAAGGTCTGTAAGGCGGTGCCGTTTTCCCCAGATTTTAAGCAGGGCGGGGAGAAAGATAATGGCAGCGGCAAGAGTATAAGTAATCCCAAAGATAGAGAGGAGCCCCATTTCACGTATTCCCTTGAAGTTAGCCAAAGCCAGGGACCCGAAGCCAACTATCGTAGTAATTGAGGTCATAACCAGGGCGCGCCCTGTCATTTCAACTGCCATTTTCAGGTCTTTGGTATCGGGATTTTTACCCCGTTCGTAATATCTTTGCATTAGGTGGATGCCGTTATCCACACCCACTCCGATAATCATGGGAATAACAACCACGTTGAGGAAATTGAGTTGAATGCCGAGGATATGGATGGTTCCGAGCATCCAGATGCTCCCGCACGCCACGGGCAGGATGGCAAAAAAGGTTTTATGAAGCCAGCCGAAATGGAGGATTAAAATAAGAAACACTGACGTTATAACAATGAGTATAACCACAGCCAGATCACGCTTGACGATTTTCTGGATTTCACTAGCAACAATAGAAACGCCGGTAAATTCAACGGTTCCGACATTTTTACTTAATAAGCGAAGGAATTGTTCCGGCACATCGGAAACCCACTGTCCTGCCGGGGGAAAGATGCGGGTGATAACCTTATACTTGCGGTTACTGGCTACGTAATAATCCTCTTTCACGAGATAATGCTGAACCTGTCTTATAATAAAAGGAAGATCAAGGTCCTCATATAGAATAAAATTATCCTTATTATCCGCACCCTGTACCAGGAATTCGAGGCGTTTGATAAAGGGCTCGAGGGCTGCTGGAGCCAAGCCTTGCATCCTGCTCCTGCGCAACAGCCGTTCCTTGATATTATCGAGCCGCGCGCCAATGGTTTCCCGAATCATTTTCTTTGATTGTTCCTGCGTTTTAAGGGAAGGAAGAAAGCTCCTGAGTGTATCACAGGAAAGAATGGGATGACGGGTCTGGTGTTTAAGATTTTCATAGAGCTGGTCGTTTTTTTCAAGAACACCCTGGATCGTGGAATCAGAAACAATGGCAATAATCTGGTGGGAAGGAATAGAAAAGTAGCGCCCGATGCGTTGCTTGATCTCGTAATTGGAACGGGAAGGGCGCGTTAACGCGCGGAAGTTTTCATCAAAGCGCACAAAACGAGCCTGGTAGGCAAAATATACTGTCAACACGATCCCAAGGATTATCACGAGGCGGGGATAAGACATGACCATCTGGTATAAACGAGGAATGCCAAACGATGTCATGCCCATTTTCTGTCTTGGAACATTGCGTGGCGTAAGATACCGAATCAGAACCGGAAGGAGGAAAAAAATCGATGTAAAACAGCATAGAATCCCGCTTCCTGCCACAAAACCGATTTCCTTGAAACCCGGAAAAGAGGTGAAGATCATTCCATAGAATGCGGCAGCGGTTGTAATGGCGCCCAACAGTACACCCTCGCCGGTTTGCAAAAGGGCAATGTGAAGGGAACGGTAAATGGATGACAGTTCCGAGGAATGATATTCTTCGAGAAAGCGGTTATAGATATGAATGGCGAAATCTATGCCCAAACCGATCAGCACGGCTCCCATGGCAAAGGTGGACATGGTTAATCTCCCGAGAACCAGCTGGGTTAATCCCAGGGTCCATAGTATGCCGATAAAAAGAGGGAGCCCCACCAGGACAATGGTTTCCCTTCTGCGAAACACAAAAAAGAAAAGCAAGATCACGATTACAAAGGAGGTGATCAGGGTTTGGAACAGGTCATTTCTTACAACCCTTGTGTTTTCAACGGTTTCGGCGTGACTTCCCACGTAGGAGACATCGATTTTGCCGGAAAAATCCGGGTTGCTTGAGATCAGGGCTTCCCTCACCCTGTCTAGAAACCGCATGAGGTCGGTAGAGAATTTGAGATCGGAAGCCGGTTCCAGGGGGCGGAGCACCATGAGGAGCATTTTTTCATTTCCGGACATAAAATAGCCCTTGCGCAAATGAAAGGGAATGGGACCGCGGTTGATCATAAGCCTTTTGAGGAACAGGGAACCCAGGTCCAGGGGATCATCCAGGAGTTTCTTTTTCATTTCAGGTGTGCTTACGACCTGGAGCCTGCGAGCGAGCCTGACCATGTATTGTTCCAATTGATCCGGATTAAAGCGATTGAGAGCTTCATCCAGGTCCGCCTTGTTAAGGAGGCAGGGAAGTCGTTTCCCCTCGGATTCCATGTAGAATGTTGCCAGCCGGTGATCAAAGGTATAATCAACCGCATAAATGTATGCGGGATTATCCAGGGCAGGGGCTAAAATATCCGCAGCCTGAATCAGAAGTTCTCCCTGCTTGGGTTCTTTGGCTTCCACCATGACAAATATGAAATCGAAGGATTTAAAAGTTTCCAGGGCTTCCTCAAGGGTAGCCGCGGTGCGGGAATGCCTGGGCAAGAGGTTGATAATATCCGTATTGATGGAAAGATAAAATATGGATACAATGGAGGCAATCGTCAGGATTACCACAGCAATCAGGATTGTCATGGGGTGCTTAAGGCTGAGAGCGACTATTAATCGATAAAATCGTTTTCGCATAAGTCCTCAAACAAATACATCAACGCAAAATTAAAAACAAGGGATAAAGGATATATATACTTTGTTTTCATGAGAGGGGAAACAAGGCAACAAAAAAATAAGATCAACGGGAAAGATTGTCCTCCTCAAGAGGGGATTGAAAGAGCTCATAAAGGGGCAGGCGCTGCATCCCCTTTGGGGGAACGAGCTCGAACACCCTGGGATCGAAAGAAGAAGGAAACTTGTACTCCTTGACGGATATATCCGCCTTAATGCCGGTAAGGGGAAAGAAGGCTTCCATTTTAGAAGGAAGGACATCGCCATTCGCTGCTTCATAGTTCAAGATTCGAAGCCTGACCGTCATTTGTCCCTCGGGATCATACAACGCCGCTTCTTTGACAAGGAGGTCTTTGGTGCGCACGAGGTAAGCCATCTGGGACATATCGGGTTTAGTTTCAAGGAAAAGGTGGTAATTTCGTGCTCGGCGCGCCTGTTTGAAGTGGTTGCGTTTGATAAGCCGGATCAAATCCTGCTGCACAAGGAGCGATGTTGGCAGAATGGTGGGATCAATGCCCAGGCTGGCTTCGGGATGCGCCTCCCACTGGGTTTTTGTGCCTTCATACCATTTATCCTGCTTGTTTATAATAAGCGCCATATTTCCCGAATGAAGAATAAATTCAAAGAGGGTGGATGTAATCATTCGGGAGCCGCGGATCCGAAGGAGGTCTGGTTCCTGGAATAATAAAGTGGCATGAAAGAACTTTTTGCCTTTCATGCCTTTACCTGATAAGCTGATTTTAGCCCTTGCCCACAGGTGGGAATATTCGTTGTGTCTTTTCCGGAGGAGTAAGAGGATTTCCGAAGAATCCAGGGAATCCGGGTACTCGGTTTCAATGGGGCTGAAGGGTTTTGGCGCGAACAGGCTGCACCCGGCAAGAAAGAGTAATATACCGAGCACTATAAAGAAGGTTTTTTTCATTCTTTATCCGGAGCCTTTTTATCCTCTTTATCCTTATTATCCTTTTCACTTTCTTTTTTCAGTCCAAATTCCCTGTCATCGGCATTGGAGAATTTCACTTTTTGCTCTTTTTCTTTTTCGAGCCAGCTGGAAAAGCTTTCGGATTTATTTTGCATGGAAAGTTCCTCTTTAATGTCGTCGCTCATTTCCTCGAGTTTGGGAACGCCCTCTTCCTTTTTATCGGTAAGTTTAATAATATGATAACCGAACCTGGTTTTAACAATGTCGCTGAGTTCTCCGGGTTTCATGGCAAAAGCGGCTTTTTCAAAGGGGGGCACCATTTGCCCTTTGCCGAACCATCCGAGGTCGCCGCCGGCTCTTTTTCCCGAGGGGCAATCGGAGAATTCCTCTGCCAGTTTGGCGAAATCCCCGCCACTTTTGATTTTTTCGCGTATTTCCTCAATTTTTTTCTTCACTTTTTCAGCGTCTTCCTCGGAAGCATCCTCATCGACCTTGAGCAGGATATGGCTGGCTTTGACCTGTGCGGCTTGTTTCAGTTTATCTTGATTTTCATCATAGTATTTCTTGACATCCGCATCGCTGACTTCAGAAACCGAAGAAGTGATATCGTCCATGATTTTTTTGATGAGAAGATTTTCCCGGATCATTTCCTTGACATCGTCCTCAGTCACGTTTTTTTGAGCGAGGAGGTTTTGGAATGCCTTTTCATCAGGGAATTTTTGTTTCACACTATCCAGTTCTTTTTGAACATCCTCTTTTGAAACGTCGATATTTTTTTTCTTACCCTGGTCAAGGATTAAAATTTTATCCACCATACGATGGAGTATGATTTTGCGGTACTGATCTTTTTTTTCACCTGACAACATATTCATTTTCACGCCGAACTGGGAAGCCTGTTCCTGCATTTCTTTTGCCAAATCTCCCTCAGAGATTGTTTTTTCACCTATCTGCGCCACAATGTCCTTTTCCTCATCAGCCATTAGGGAATTCACAAGAGAAAGTACAAGGAGCGCTCCCATAAGGCACAGTATAATGTTTGCAAGTTTTGATTTCATGATTTCACCAATTTGATCCTTTCTTTAAATTACACTCCCTCAATCTTTTGATTTATTCAAAACCTGAACAAGTGTTGGAATTTCAAATAAACAACGAATCCAAATCTACTTTATATAAACAGGCGGTCAAGGAAATAAACCAGGTGTTCTTTTTATTTTGACAGTATCTTTTCCCTGACAAACCATATCTTTAAAAATTAAGGAGAGGACTTGTGAAAAAATTCTTGATTTTTTTCCTGGTTTTATTTTGGGCAATCAATGTTTATTCCACAACAGATTCATCCTACCTATACGGGATTCACTGGTATGGCAACACGGATAGCATAAGCCCGGGTGATCGAACGGATGTTGAGGATATGACAGGGGACAAGGGAGTGTGGGTGCTGGAAATTACCCATGTGGATTCTGCAGTGGCTCCTGCCTGGGATCAACCCCCGTACAAAGCCACACACTCCCAGAAGGTTACCCAGAGCAAGGGGCATTCCATGATCTTTCGCGTTCAACCCTACTGGGGACGCAATGTGCCTCACTCTTCAGATCCATATACCCTTACAAATTACTCCGATGATTGCAAATCCGCAGCGAATACATTGAAAGACTATTGCCATATCTGGCAAATCGGAAATGAAGTAAACCTCCTGGGGGAAAACAAATACTGGGACGGTTCCGGATACAATAACCAGTGGGAACCAACCCCCACCCAATATGCGGATACTTATGTGGCGTGCCGCGACAAGATTCACGAGATCACCCCCAATACCACGCCAGCCACACAGCTGGTTTTAATGCAACCGGTATCGCCTGGCAACGTAATCGCCGGAGTGCGGTTCATGGATGGCAATGAATTCCTATGGCGCATGATAGAAGGAGTGGCAGATAAAAACAAGATCGACGGATTTGCGCTTCACGGTTATGCAGAGCCGGGGGGAACAAATTACGGTCTTGAAGGTTTCTGGGATTCCATCAGGGAACAACTGATGATCATCGATCAGCTGGGTCTCGGGGATCGCCCTGTATATATTACGGAATTCAACAAACATATGCCGGATTTGGCAAATGCGGAGATCGGTGCGCATTTTCTCCACAGAGCCTATTCCTACATGAACAGTTGGAACACGGGATCCGGGGGGGAATGGCTCGGACTTTCCAACCACAACATAGTGGGCGCCACGTGGTTTGTTTATCCCTCCGGTTTCGGGTGGGATGAATATTCCCTTCAATACTGGAAAAACGGAACCAGTGCGTTCGACGAGGAGCACGATCCCTGGAAATCGTTCAATTATTCGTGCGGCTCAGGTTATGCAAAAGGCTCGAGCGGAGGGGGTCCCACAGTTTCGGAAACCTCTTTTTGGTGGGAGGATTCCTTTGATGGCGCAAGCCTGGACCAAACCCCTCCCCTGCCGGATTGGAAAGCGGAAACCACTGGCGCGGGAAGCGTTCTCATGAGCGGAAGCGGCTCCTTGCGGTTCCTGGGAAACGGGAGCGTAAACGGCGGCGGAGGCATCAGAACCGCAGGGTATGTTTACGGCAACTTTCACATGGAGGCGAATTTAACCCTAACCAATGGGGCGCAATCGCATACATCCGTACCGGAGGCGAATTTCGATATTCGCCTGCGGGAGGGGTCCAAGGGATATTCGATCACCTTTTTCACACAAGGTTCCCCAACAAATCCGGGTCGTGTGATTCTCCGGCGCACGAACGAATGGACCCAGATCGGGAGCTATAACACGGCTGTAACGGGCGGCATCAACTCGGGAGATAACTTTCATGTCGCTGCTACAGCGGACGGCTCCAATATTGGGATCCGGGTTTACAAGAATCACAGTGCAACACCGGTTGTTGATTGGAGTGTTACGGATACAGGACAGAAAGTGGGATGGATTCGCATCATGAGCTACAATTTAAACGAGGTGAGCTTAAATTATTTTGGCTTAGGCGGTTCCCAGTGGGCGCCTGCATCCGGACTTGAAAACTGGAATTTATACAAATAAATTTTATCCGGGAAAATCTAATACCCTCCTTACTTGCTCCCCTATTCAATACTATAGGGAGCACAAAGACATTTTATTTCTTTTAATATCCCCCCCAAACTTGTACGCCCCGAAAATATTGTTTGATTTTTTTAGAATAATGGATTATGCAAAAGAAAAATCGGGTGCAAAAGGAGCTAAAATTATGAAAGCCCATAAACTAAATCCCTATAAAATTCTGACGATCGTTACAGGAATAATTTTTATTATTCCATTTTGTATTCAGGCGGCAGGTCCGGAAACGATTTCCTACCAGGGGCGAATCAAGACATCCGGGGGCATTATTCCGCCTGATGGACTATACTCCATGAGATTCTCCCTGTGGAACGCACGTAATGCGGTGCAGCTTCAACATCGCAAATGGGAGGAGACATACCTGAACTCCGTGCCCCTGATAAGGGGGGTGTTTTCCGTGGAATTGGGAAGCCAGACCCCTTTTCCTTACGGAATTTTTATGATCAATCCCAATTTATGGCTGGAGGTTCAAGTGGACCTTGACGGAGACGGTTTCGAAGCAACGGATGTGTATCTTCCCCGGGTTCCGTTCGAGGCAGTTCCGTATTCCTTTGTGAGCGATGCCGCCACAACATCAAGTTATGCGCTTTCGGCAAAATCCGCTGACGATTCCGAAAAGCTGGGAGGGTATCCTCCGGGCGCTTTTATGGATAAACCCACATATGATTCTGATAAAGACGGGATAATAGACGAGGGGGCGCTTCCCTCCTTAAGCGGGGAAGCGGAACAATTAATCGCAAATTTCGTGGTGGCTTCCGGGGAATCCGTAAGCGTGGGACACGTGGTTTGTTTTATCAATGGCAAGGTAAAAAAAGGTTCCCGGGCTCCCACTGCCGGAACGGAATTTCTCTTTAACGACGGACAAACAACCTCCCTGGGTGCAGTCAAAATATCCCCGACAAAATTCATTGTGGCATACAAGGACGTGGACAATTCCAATTACGGAGTAGCCAAGGTGGGAGAAATCAGCGGGGATACGCTCACGTTCGGTTCTCCCTCCACATTCAATTCCAGCACCACGGCAGGAATTGAAGTGGCAGTGCTCAGCGAAACAAAGATCGTGGTTATCTACAGGGATAGCTCGAGTTCGTGGGCAGGAACCGCCAAGATCGCAACCATATCAGGGAATTCGATTACTTTTGGTTTGCCTTACCAATATAATGGCGGAGATTCCGTAGGATGCCACGTGCCTCTTGCCCTGAACGATTCAAAATTCGTGATTGTATTTTCTGATTCGGGAAATTCATCCTATGGGACCGCAATTGTTGGCAATATTTCCGATACAACTATCACCTATGGTACGGAACAAGTGTTCAATTCCGACAGCACCACTTACATTTCAGCGGCAAACCTGAACAGCGAGAGATTCGTTGCAGGATACAAGGATTCAGGGAACAGTTCCTACGGCACCGTGATCGCGGCACAGGTTTCCGGAGATTCTATCAGTTTCGGTCAGGAATATGTTTTCAATCATGATATTTCCAATGAAATTTCCGTAGCTGCAATTTCCGGCACAAGGTTTATACTGGTTTACCAGGATTTTGGCACATACAATTTCGGTATGGCGCTTTTGGGTACAATTTCCGGGAAACGCATCTCCCTGGGAGAACCCTGCGTATTCAGCGAACATTCCCAGATGTATAACAAGGTAACGGTTTTAAATGATTCTCAGATACTGATTGGCTTTCGCGATAAAGAAAATAACGACGATTATGGAACGGTTGTTTTAGGAGAAATCGTGGGAGAAACGATCCGGTTCGGGCAGGAAACTCTTTTCAACGAGGGGGTAACGAGTGATATCTATTGCCTTCCCCTTACTGATATCCGCACTGTAATAGCATTCGAGGATTCCTCCAACTCGTGGAAGGGAACTGCTGTGATCTGCGATCTAGGGGTACCTGTAGGGATTGCCAAAGAGGCAGCTGGTGCGGATGAAAGTGTGCCCGTGATTATCCAGGGAATCTCCGATGTTCATGCGGGGCTTACATCGGGCCAGAACTATTTTGCGGATCCAGACGGGAATTTAGTCAAGATGCCGAACCTATCCCGCGTGGGATTTGCGGTTTCAGCGAATAAGCTCCTTTTGGATTTTAACCGGTAGGAAGTATAGGATTTAGGGGAGTTATGGGAATTATAAGTCATATAAGACCTATAAGACCTATAAACAGGGGGTATTATTCTTCGTCAAATTCAACATAGATGCGGCCATCGTCGTCGCGGTAGTAACGTTTGATCATGCGTTTTTTGCGGCGTCGGAAAAAGCTTCTCCCGCGAAAAACCTTCCATCCCTGAAGATATAAAAACGCTACCAAAAGCCCTCCCAGGTGGGTAATATGGGAAACACCGCTTCCTGAAGGACCCACGGTTCCGAAAAATTCGAAAACACCAAAAAGGAGCACCATGTACTTTACTTTCATGGGAATGAAGAAATTCAAAAGCACGGTTTCATTGGGCCAATACAGGGCATAAGCCAAAAGTATGCCGTAGATGGCGCCGGAGGCGCCAACCATGGCTTCCATGCCGCGCACAACAGTGCCGGTCTCCAGAACAACCCTCTGCCCTAATAAAAGGGTATATGCGGCATGCACAAAGCCTGCGCCAATGCCGCAGATGAAATAGAATTTGAGAAATCCCCGTGTGCCCCAACGCATTTCCAAACGCGGGGCAAAAAACCAAAGCGCCAGCATGTTGAAAATAAGATGCATGCCTCCCCCGTGAAGAAACATGTAAGTGATAAATCTCCATATTTGGTATTTTATTACGGCATAATAGGGAATCTGGCAGAAAAGGAGTGTGAACTCCTCGTAGAAACCCAGCAGCACAATGATGGTATATTGAGCGATGAACACACCCACATTTATAAACAGGATGATTCTTACTCCGGGTGTGAGATAGCGTTTTAAGAAGTCGCTGATTTCCTTGAACATTAGTTTCTCCCTAATAAAGAACAGACTATGGGTTTATATCGCCCCAGGAAGCGGCAATGGGCATGCGCCATCCCTCGCCAAATGCCCGGCTGGTGACTTTAAGCCCGGGCGCTGCCTGGCGGCGCTTGTATTCATTTTTTGCAATGGTGTTTATGATATCCTGCACAAACGCGATTTCATGCCCCAGCTCCGAAGCGATCAGGTTTGCGCTTTTTCGCTCCTCTATGTATTGTCGGATAATGGGATCGAGGATTTCGTAAGGAGGAAGGGAATCGGAATCTTTTTGATCGGGTCGCAATTCAGCGGAAGGAGGTTTTTCAATAACAGAGCGTGGAATGATTTCTTTTTTCCTGTTTATATACTGTGCCAGTTTATAAACAAGGGTTTTGGGAACATCTGAGATAACAGCCAACCCCCCGGTCATATCCCCGTAAAGGGTGCAATATCCCATGGCGAGTTCGGATTTGTTTCCTGTGCTTAACACCAGCCATCCGAACTTATTGGAAAGAGCCATAAGCAGAATGCCGCGGATACGCGCCTGGATGTTTTCCTCTGTAACGTCAAAGGGGAGCTTGTCAAATTCCGGTTTAAGCAAATTTAAAAAAGAGGTGAAGGGAGGTTCGATAGGAAGGGTGCGGCAAGCCATGCCAAGATTTTCAGCAAGGACAAGGGCATCCTGGGTGCTTTCTTTTGAAGAAAAGCGCGAGGGCATGATCACGCCGATAACGTTTTCCGGCTTGAGCGCGCGACAGGCTATGGCAGCAACGAGTGCGGAATCGATACCGCCGGAGAGCCCCAGCACGCACTTTTCAAATCCGCATTTTTTCACATAATCGCGAAGTCCGAGAATTAAAGCCTCCAGTAGCCTTTCCATACTATCCTTCGTGGGAAAGCGCTTTTGCTCTTTGGTGTTATGCATATCAAAAAGCACGGCGTCTTCGACAAAATCCTTTGTCTGAGCCAGGATATGTCCGTTTTTATCGACTGCAACACTCCAACCGTCGAAGATAACGCTATCGTTTCCACCCACATGATTTACATGAATGACGGTTCTGGAAAAGTTGCGTGCGAGGTTTTTAAGCACCTGGAAGCGGGCTTTTCTTTTTCCCAGAGTAAACGGGGATGCGGAGAGATTTATCACCAGGTCCGGTTTTTCCCGGAACAGGTGTTCCAGGGGGTCCATGGGATAGAGATTTTGTTTTTTTCCGCGGGGATCGAAATCCCAGATATCCTCGCAAATGGTAACGGCAATTTTTTTACCTTTGAAGCTAACGGTTTGTACGGAGGGTGCAGGATCGAAATAGCGTGCTTCATCAAAGATATCATAAGTGGGGAGAAGGGTTTTAAAATGCCTGGAAATAATCTTTCCGTCCGCACAAAGGGCAGCGGCGTTAAAAAGACCTTTTCCCTTTCTTGTGGGATTTTTATCCACGTAACCGATCAGAACGCCGATCCCGGACGATGCATTTTTCACCCGGTTTAAGGCTTCCAGGTTTTTTTCGATGAGTTCGGTTTGCAAAACAAGGTCTTTGGGGGGATAGCCGAGTAGGGTCATTTCAGGGAAAACCACAAGGTGTGCGCGCTTCTCTTTTCCCTTTTGCACAAGTTCAAGGATTTTCGTTGTATTGTAATCAATATTTCCGACAATCGTGTTTATCTGTGCAAGAAGGATTTTCATGAATTATTCCTTTTTAAACAAGCTAGGGAAAATATGGATTATTTCATCATGTTTGCCAGGATGAGTTCCAGCTTGCCTCTATGTTTATCGGGATGCAGGTAGCATTCCACGATTTTTTCATTGGGAAGGCGGTTAATACGATCATTCATGATTTTTATCACCCTGGTATTAATTTCCACTGCTTTTTTCACGGGAATTCTTTCCGGGTTGATATCGATTCCGAAGTACTCCCTGTAACCCATGATTTTCAGAGCAAAAAGGAGGGCTTCCGCCTGTTGCCATTCCACCACGCCCACGTTCAGGTCCTGATCGTAATTACCAAGGGGCTGGCTGTTCCAATGGGTATGGGCAAGGCGAGCATACAAGCCAACAAGGCTGAAAGCTGCTGCGAGGTCTTCGTAGCCCATGCGAACATGCCCCACTTCGGGATTAAGACAAAACAGGGAGTGTTCTTTGCTTAGGAGGCGGAGGTTTTCCGGATTTTTAAGGCGTTTTTCAATGCGCGTGGTAGCAAGCAGGGCTTCGGCAGTGGTACGGTAGATGTTATTGGGAGCGGGTTCATACGGTTTGGGTTCCAGAGCCACGCGCACACCCGGAACTTCATCCATGGCTTCGGCAATTCCCCCTTCGAACCAATCCCACATATAGGGAAAGATTGTGCCGAGGGAATAGAGGTAGCCATCCATACCGGGCCATGAAATGGCAAGGTCTGCCCTGGCTTTTTTAACGAGCCTTAATCCGTCGATTGCTATTTGAAGGGCTTTTTTTCGGATTTTGGGATCAGGATTCGACAGGCTGCCAAATTCGAAATCCTTGTCGAAAAAATGGGAAAAGGCAATAGCGACCAGGCGAATTCCGGTTTCTTGTTCGAGCGT
>Ga0180438_10008076_pt1 | contig 13470 bp, 16 predicted proteins | sample SS_ome_12_FD_132455 | JGI IMG/M metagenome (GOLD analysis project Ga0180438, IMG submission 132455) | Hypersaline lake sediment archaeal communities from the Salton Sea, California, USA - SS_3_D_2 metaG | ecosystem: Environmental > Aquatic > Non-marine Saline and Alkaline > Hypersaline >... | reverse complement strand
GCATGCCTTTTGGCATCCATTGACTTTTTCTCCTTTCCGCAAGACGAATCCGCCGACGGCGGATGAATCAGCCAAGTGCCAGTCGGATGTGCAGGAGACCGATAAGAGTTCCTTCACTCGTCAGTAACCGAGGGTAAGTGAATTCTGCAAGTTCGTCTGGTGTTGCCTGGCGAGTTGGAATGTCGAAGTTGGCCTTGGCGAAAAGCCTGGTAGCTTCTTGGCTGTCCGGAGAATCATCCAGATGAAGTTCGAGGGGATTGCCGATCATGTTCATCTCCTTTGTGTCAATGTACAACTCCAGCGTCGCTGGATATATCAAATCAGCCCGAGAGCTGACTTAACTTCTTTGATTGTTTCTTTGGCCGGGGTTTCGAGCTTTTTGGCTCCATCAGAAAGGATTTTTCGAACCTCATTATCCGAAAGCTCTGCCCGACATTTCTGGATTGGTTCAAGATGTTTTATTATAGCATCAGAAAGAGCTGGCTTCAAGCCTGAATATTTAATTGTGCCAGCCCGACGTTCTGCCATATATTTTTCTTCAGCCTCTTTGCCGGCAAAAACACCCAAAAGACCGATCAAGTTTTTTGTTCCGTTGGAGATCTCGGGTTCGTTCCCTTGGTCAGTGGTGGCGCTTCCGATTTTTTGTTTGATAACTTCTGGTTTATCATTAATGCTAATATAAGTTGATGGTGCATTACTTTTACTCATTTTCCCTTTGCCATCAAGGCCTAAGATTCTTGCACCTTCGGTAATAACAGCTTTTGGTTCAGGAAATAATTTTGCGAACTTGTTGTTGAAGCGACGGGCAAGAGTCCTTGCCAGTTCGACGTGTTGGACCTGGTCCTCGCCTACTGGTACAGCTTCTGCTTTATAAATTAAAATGTCAGCTGCTTGCAGAACTGGATAATCAAAAAGTCCGGCCCGTTCTTCATGTTTTTTTAATTTTTCTTTATATTGAGTCATTCGCGAAAGCTCGCCCATTGATGTTATGGTATTTAAAATCCAAGCAAGTTCTGTATGCTCTGGGCGAGCAGATTGAACAAAGATAGTTGATTTTTTAGGATTAATGCCGACGGCGATTAAATCTTTAGCCGCATCAATAATTTTTTGAGGCATTTCTTTTGGATCATAATCAACAGTAATAGCATGATAGTCAACAACACAAAAAATTGAATCATATTCTTTTTGTAAATCAACCCATTGTTTTAGAGCGCCAACATAATTACCAATGTGAATTTCGCCAGACGGCTGAATGCCGGAAAAAAGTTTTTTCATAAAAACTCCTTTAATTTTTAGTTCAATTTAATTATATGCACTTCAGGGTTGAAAATTCAAGCATAAAATGATTAAATTGAATATACTAACTCAAGGATTTACTGATGAGAAATCAAGATATCAAAAAAGCGGCTCTAAAAACAATTGCTTGGTTTGATTTATTTGATCATCCTCTAACACTTTCAGAATTACATCAATATTTATATGGGGTGCGAGCAAATCGCGAAGATCTAGAAAAAGTTCTCACCGATCTTATCAAATTCAAGGTTGTTTCTAAAAAAAAGAAATTGTTTTTTTTGAAAGGGAAGCGGGGACTTACAAAATCTTGGTCTCGTGGCAGATATTTCCGATCTAAAAAATTGGCGTTTTTAAAAAAACAAGTCATTCCCCTACTTTCTCGCGTTCCTTTTCTTAAATTTGTTGGCGTTACTGGTTCAGTTGCCTTTGGAACAGCCAGGAAAAATTCTGATATTGATCTTTTTATTATCACCTACCCTGATAAAGTTTGGACGGCCAGGTTTTTTATCAATTGGTTTTTAGATCAGAAAAATTTAAGAGATCCTAAATCAGAAAACAAAATATGCATGAATATGCTAGCCCCGATTGATAATTTATATTTTAAACCTTATTTTCCCAAAACTTACGACAAGTATTATCTTGCAACAATGATACCAATAATTGGTTCAGGATATGAGCAAGTTTTTAATGAGAACTTGTTTATTAAAAGATCGTTCCCTAATCATAAATTTAAATCAGGCGATATTCCCCTGCCCTGGTCAATAACAAGAAAATTTTTAGAATCAATTCTTTCGGGAAAATTAGGGGATAGATTTGAAAAATATATCTTCCAAAAGCAAAAAAAACATATTCAAAAAAACACTAAAAAATTTGGCAATGAAGCAGTTAAAATTAAAAAAGATTTAGCCAAAATTCATTTTATAAGTCTGGGAAATAAATACGAGGGAAAATATCGGGATTTGCTTGAAAAGATTTTATAGCTAAAAACTCTTGCAAAATTTTCTCAGCTTTTGTAAAATAAAATATCACAAAGATCGAGGTGGGGCAGGGCAAGAAGAGGAATGACCAAACAACATTCTAATCACGATTTAGCAAAGGCAATCTACGGGGCGATTGCTTTTTTTGATGTTTTTTCCCGGCCCTTAAATATCAAAGAAATCCATAAGTTTTTATACAAGATGCCAGCCAGCCAAATAGAAATTGAAGAATTTTTAAAAGAAAATAAACAAATAAAAAAATTTATCAAAGAAGATCAAGGTTATTGGCACCTTAGTGGTCGAAGGGGACTTGTTAGTGATTATTTAAAAAGAAGAAATTATACAAGGAAATTTTGGAAGGAAAATTTAATTTTCGTGAAACTTCTGCGAACCGTCCCTTTTATTAAAATGATTGCTGTTGGTGGTTCAGTTGTCAGAGGAACGACTGGCGAACTTTCAGATATTGATTTATATGTTGTTACTAAAAACCATCGGTTGTACTTAGTTCAGGCCTTTATTAGTTTTCTCAATAGAAAAATTAAAGCAGCAAGAAAGCTGGAAAAAGATTTATTGCCAGTGGCTTTTATATTTTCTGAGCGTCATATGAAATTTTTAAAGCCAAAATCTTCTTTAGCGTCAGAATTGTTGAATCTAAGGTGGTTATATGGTTCATTGTCTCCGGTTGAGATTCTCGATCATAATAAATGGATTGCTGATTATTTCCCCAATGGTTATCGCAAAGAGATTTATCAGCAGGATTATCCTTTATTTGATATTGAAAAAAGTTTTTCCGCTAGGTTTTTAGAACGAATATTTTCTGGCAAAATCGGAGATTATTTAGAAAGTTATTTTAGGAATAGAATGACAAAAAAATTATCAGCTGATTTTGAGGATGAATATTGGGGAGAACGCGAGCGTATTGGAACAAAATTTAATAAAGACAAGTGGATTGAGCCAGCAGAGGTTGTGGATAAGTTAGTAAAAATAGTATTTTAGGCTGTGGATAATTTTTAATAAAACTTGCTTTATCTGTGGATAAAACCTTAAAATAGCTTTAAAAAACCTTGACAAATTTTATTAAATTTTATACAATGGGCTGTGCATAAATTTTTCAAAGGTAATGGTTGCAAGATGGTTTTGAGGGTGGTGGTGATGGTGCCCCCTTCCGTCGCCACTACCTTTAAGATCAACTTCTTTTTAGAGAAGTTTTAAACTTGCCAATTGGCGAGGCAGGCAAATGGAGTGATCTTTTTTTGATGAATTGGGAATAAATTATTAATAGGAGGTATATGATTAAACCATTAACCAATCATCTGATCATTGAACCAATCAAAGAAGAAGAAAAAACAAAGGGAGGAATTGTTTTGCCCGACACTGCGGAAAAAGAAGACCCCAAAAAAGGCAAAGTGATTAGTTTGGGTAGGTTCGTTGACAAAGATGGTAATGACGCAAAACCAGAAGTTGCTAAGGGCGATATTGTAATTCACGATGCTTTTGCCCGCGAAATTAAAGAGGGAAATAAAGAATATCAAATAATTAAATACGAAGATATTATGGCAATTGTAAAATAGCGAGCTGCTAGCAGCTAGCGGTCAGCAGGCTCTGCTTTGCTGCTTTGCTCTCCGAAGGAGTTTTTTATGGCTAAGGAAATTAAATTTAATCAAGAAGCTAGGGATGAACTTAAATCAGGCGCTAACCAAGTTGCTGATGCAGTTAAAGTAACTCTTGGTCCAAAAGGAAGAAATGTTGTTTTTGACAAAGGTTTTGGTGCCCCAACAATTACTAATGACGGAGTTACCATTGCTAAAGAAATTGAACTTCCTGAGAAATTTGAAAATATGGGAGCTCAAATTGTTAAAGATGTGGCAGAAAAAACCGGTGATGTTGCGGGTGATGGAACCACAACCGCGGTAGTACTTGCTCAAAATATTATTAATGAAGGCTTAAAAAATGTGGCAGCTGGGGCAAATCCATTAGCTGTCAAACGGGGAATTGATAGAGGTGTTGAAGCTGTAATTGATCAAATCAAAAAAGATGCTAAACAAGTCAAAGGTAAAAAGGAGGAAATCGCTCAAGTGGCTTCAATTTCTTCTGAAGACCCAGAAGTGGGTAAATTAATTGCCGAAGTTATGGATATGGTTGGCCAAGATGGAGTTATCACGGTTGAAGAATCACAAACTCTGGGTCTTGAAAAAGAAGTGGTTGAAGGAATGCAGTTCGACGAAGGCTATATAAGTCCTTATATGATTACTGATGCCAATCGAATGGAAGCAGTTATCGAGGATCCATTTATTTTAATTACTGATAAAAAGATTTCCAGCATCAATGATATTTTGCCTTTGATTGAAAAAATGGCTCAAGCGGGCAAAAAAGATTTAGTCATTGTTTGTGAGGATCTTGAGGGCGAATCTTTGGCAACACTCGTTGTGAATAAACTAAAGGGCTCATTTAATGCTCTGGCAGTTAAGGCCCCAGGATTTGGTGATTCAAGAAAAGAAATGTTAGAAGATATCGCTGTCCTCACAGGCGGAACAGTTATTTCCGAAGATAAAGGTCTTAAGCTTGAAAAAACTGAAGTCGTAGCTCTTGGTAGAGCTAGAAAAATTATTTCAACTAAAGATGCAACTACAATTATTGAGGGGAAAGGAAAGCCAGCGGCAATAAAAGCAAGAATTGCTCAAATTAAAAGACAAATTTCTTCAACTGATTCAAGTTTTGATAAAGAGAAATTGCAAGAAAGAGCTGCCAAACTTTCGGGTGGAGTTGGAGTTATTAAAGTCGGGGCGGCAACAGAAGAAGAGATGAAATATAAAAAAGATAAGCTTGATGATGCCTTGAATGCAACTCGAGCAGCAGTTGAGGAAGGAATTGTTCCAGGTGGTGGAGCAGCCCTTGTTAGATGTATCCCAGCTTTAGATAAAGTTTCCGCCAAAGGCGGATCCGCCTCGGGCGGACAAGCTACAGAGGACGAAAAGATCGGTATTGATATTCTGAAAAAAGCGCTAGAGGCACCAATCAGATTAATTGTTGAGAACGCAGGTGGTGAAGGAAGTTTGGTTGTGGATAAGATTAAAAATGGTAAAGGTGACGAGGGTTATGATGCAAATAAAGGTGAATATGTTGATATGGTAAAAGCTGGAATTGTTGATCCGGCAAAAGTTGTTCGTTCAGCTCTACAAAACGCGGCTTCTGCCGCAGGAATGCTTTTAACTACTGAAACTGCGATTACCGATTTGCCAGAAGAAAAAGGCGATAATCCTCCAGCCGTTGGAATGCCAGGCGGCGGAATGCCAATGATGTGAAGCAAAGCCTCACAAGTTAAAAGGTAAAATTGAAAAGTTAAAAATTAGGAATAAAAAAAGCGGTCCATGAACTTTCCGGGCCGCTTTTTTGTGTAATAAAAAAGGCCGGAAGCGGCGTACGATGAGTTGTAGCCATTTCCGGCCAAGGTTGTCGGGGACCGACCACGATGGTTAGATGCCGTTAGCCCTTTAGTCAAGTCTTGTATCAAGCTGATCGTTGGCAGCAAGAAGACGATTGCCTACATGGCTCAGCTTCTTGTGTTGGCTGGTGATTGGAGCAAAAAGCAGTCTGAGAAAGAGCGTAGCCAGTATCGCAACTGTCTTCACAAGATACCCAACCAAGAGGAAAGGCCAGGTGACAAGACCCAAAAGGGCGTATTCCACAACTTGGTTAGGAGGAAGTGCTTTTTCTGGACTGTGACCGATACGATAGGCGAACGGTGCGGAGATGAGCGCCATCTTCCAGTAGAGGACGGCTATGATGTAGCTGACGATTGTGGTGCATACAATATCTAGCACCAGATTGTCAAACCACATCCAGGGCCAGAATGACATCGGTTCTCTCCTTTTCCTTACCAGTTTGGTTTAGGTCGTTGAATAACCCGCTGGCAAGGCTGAAGATGAAATGTAGCTCAACGAGCTGAATATATTATAATTTAAAATCAATACAGTGTCAATACAAAAAGCGGCCAAAATTGGCGCTTATGGGTTTATGCCAATATGGAAATATAGAAGACTCGAATAAAAATCTATAATGCCATATTTCTATATATCTATAACCTCTTTTTTCTATTCCGCTGGTTCGGCAACTCCAGCAACAGCAACCTTTTTTTCTTTGACCCCGTTTTCTTTTACGACAATTGCCTCTCGGTCAATGCGAACCACGCTAGATGAAGGAATGATCCGATCGGGCTGCAGCGGCCCCATGATGCCGCTAGTCTTAACATAAAACTTTACTACCATCGAAGTTGTGGTGTCAATTAAAATATCTTCGCAAATACCTAATTTTTTGCCGGTTTCGGTCTTGACTTTATTGCCAATAATCATAATTTTTTGGGAAAGTACATCTTTAACGCGGACAACTTCATCGACAGAGACAATCACCGAATCATCTTTGGCAATCAAAAAAAGAGGGGTATAACCCTGAATATCAATGGTGCAGATAATTTTTGGTTTAAAGATTTTGGATTGAAGCTTTAAAGCCATCAGCTTTCCATTGGCTGGATCAATAATTAAATCAGCAACTTTGCCCAAAAAAGATGCATCTTGAGTTGAACGAATTTGTTTTCCAATAAGAGACGAGGCTTTGATGAGCATGGTAAATTAGGGGTTATGGATTTATAGATATATAGCAATATAGATCAATTTAATTTTAACACAATAACTCTATAATTCTATAGTGCTGTGCCGCTATAAACCCAAATTAAAAAAGGCCGGAGATGGCGTACATGGGTAGTAGCCATTTCCGGCCAGGTTGTCGTGACCGCGGTTGGCGGTCGGTGGAATCAGGCGACGTAAGCCGGAGATAGGTCGATCTCGTCGCTGAGCACTTGCTGGCCAAGGAAGAGCTCATCAACATCGCTCATGATGCGGCTTCCCTTGAGTGAGAATGACGGGCTTCGGAGGCCGTCGCAGAATTCTTTAACGGCCTGGTCACGGCCAACGTCGTTGGCGTTAGTATACCGAGCCAGCAATCTACGGATCTCAGGCTTCCATTTCCCGAATTCCTCTTCAACGAGCTCGTTGAATTGAGTTAGCGGGGTGAAAGCGGTAGCATTGAAGACAAACCGGAGGGTCGCGCTGTAGCCTTGGACTTTGACTGTCAGGCGGCGCACGCGTTTGCCGCTCTCGTAGTGCTGCCAAGGCCACAATCGGATAGTTGTGCCAAAAGTAGTACGCTTCACTTTGCCAAACGAGAAGACCCAGCCGCCTCCCTGGTGCTTCCCGCCGCCTACAGCACAGCTGGGCAATGCGAACATAAGAATCGGGCCCAAGGTGCCTGCTGCGAGGACAATGGTGAGCACAACCCGTATTACCGCATGGGTTAGGTCGAAGTGCCCACCAAACAAAAGACCCCATGAGGTGCTTGTAGGAATGGCTAGTGCAAAGAGAATGAGCCCTCTCTTTATCCCACCCGCTTGTCCTGGCATTCCCTTTCGGCTTAACTGGAAGAACAACCAGGAACCGAACGTTACAAGACAATACACCGTCCAGATGATCCAACCGATAGACATTGTGCCTCTCCTCTGATTGCCGATTTTGTAGGGACAGGAAGGCCCGTCGGCAATCTGTGGAATTTGCCCGTACTGGCGCTGGATAAATTATACCTTATAAAATTCTGAATATCAATACAAAAAGCGGCCTTTTGGGCCGCATTTAGATAAGCTGCTAACTGCTTACTGCTCACTGCTGACTATTCTTTAGCTCTCTCAACGTATTTTCCGTCTCTTGTATCAATTACAATTTTATCGCCGGGTTTGATAAAGACAGGAACTTTTATATTAGCCCCGGATTCAACTTTGGCATTTTTGAGAACGGCAGAAGCAGTAGCGCCCTTAACTTCCGGATCAGCTTCTGTAACTTTTAGAGCGATCTTGATCGGCATATCAATACTGACTGGTTTTTCGTTATAACTTAAGATTGTGATATCAGTTCCGTCTACGAGAAAATCCGCCCTTTTACCAATTGCTTCTCGTGATAAAATAAATTGATCATAAGTTTCTTTGTCCATAAAGTGAAAAATATCATCTTCGCGATAAAGAAATTGGGCTTCGGACCTGTCTAATTGTGCTTGTTCTAATTTATCTTCACCTTTGAAAGTTTTATCAATAATTGTGCCAGAAACGAGGTTTTTTAATTTAGATCTCAAAATAGCTCCGCCGCGACCAACTTTGGAGTGCTGAGCAAAAAGAACTTGATGCGGAGTACCATCAAGTTCGATAATAGCTCCTACTTTTAATTGATTAAGTTTGAGCATAGAAAACAGAGATTATGGATATATGGATTTATGGAAATATGGTGATTAATCTTTTCATATTTTATCATAAATTTATCCATAAATCTATATCTCTATATTTCTGTAACCTCCATAATAAAAAATAGCGGTGCGAGAGAGAATGAACTCAGTGAGGACCTCGAAAAGGAGGACCCTCTCGCACCGCTATGCTGAGCGAGCATACTTACGATTTGGGCTTTCCAGGCCTAGTTGCGCGCTCTTGCGGCGGCCCGATGGCCTTTGCCAATCGGCCCTTCTAGGCCATTGTGCCGGGCGAGCTGTGCTCGACGGCGCTGGTTACGAATCGCAAGTGAGGGATCGGGGCGGATCGGTTCAGACACCGGAGGTTTATGCGGGATGCCTCTCAGGACTGATTCTCGCGCCGGATTGATAGTTACCCTTGGTACGGGTTGTTCGCGGCGAGGGCCGAAGATGAACGAGACGAGTATCAAAAAGACAATAGTCCCGACAGGAATCATCCAGGCTTCCATTTCCGCACCTCCGAAGGGGATTTTCTGAACTAAAACTAGCCTCAGAACCTGTAATTATAGCATATAATAATATAGATGTCAATAGTTTTAGGCAATAAAAAAATCCCCACAAATCGTGGGGATCCAGACTGTCAACTGTCTACTGCCTACTGTTGCCTATTTACTATAGGGCATTAATCTTACTTCACGAGCGCGTTTAATCGCTTTTGCCATTACTCTTTGGTGCTTTGCGCAGAGTCCGGTTCGGCCCATTGGTTGAATTGCGCCGAACATATTTAGATAGCGCTCTAGGCTTCTTGTATCTTTATAATCAATTTCTTTTTTTTCTTTGCAAAAATAGCATTCTTTGGGAACGAAACGGATGAATCTTCGGCGATCAAATTGTCGATTGTATCTGGGCATGTGATCCTTTCAGGATTAATAACCAATAATCAATAACCAATTTTCAAACAAATCTTAATGATCAAAATGTTTAATGATTTAAACATTAGAACTTAAATATTGTTTGATTATTGGAATTTGTAAATTGGAATTTTCTTAAAACGGTATATCATCTAAATCGATTTCTTCTTCATCTTTGCCGGCTGGTGGATTTTTGGGAGCTGATTTTTTTGCTTCAGATTTCTTGGCAGGGTTTTCCGCCTTTCCTGTTTTTGGTTTTTCTTCAGCTGGTCTTTGATCAAAATCTTCCTTTGCCGGAGTTTGATCGAACTCGCTTGAGGGACCACCTTCTCTTGGAGCGCCAACAGCAATGACGTTATCAGCAACAATTTCAGTTTTATTTCTTTTGACTCCATCCTGGCCTTCCCAGCTTCTTGTTTGCAGCCGTCCTTCAACATAAGCTTTTCTACCTTTATAAAGAATCTTTTCACAGATTTCAGCCAATTTTCCCCAGGCAACGACATCGTGAAATTCAACTTGTTCTTGGCGTTCGCCAGCCTGATCGTTCCAGCGGCGGTTAGTGGCAATACCAAATGAACAAACGGGCCGGCCAGTGGATGTTTGGCGCAACTCCGGATCTCGAGTCAGATTGCCCATAATTGTGGCACGATTTAAGTCGTTCATGATAACCTTCGGTTAATTTTCAATAATCAATTTACAATTAACAAACAAATTCTAATTTCTAATTTTCTAATATTTAAACATTAGATATTGGAAACCGTTTGATTATTGGTTATTGGAATTTGGTCATTATTCTTTAAGTATTTCATCTAATTTATCATCAAGTTTTTTTAAGCGATCTTCTTCGCCCTCAATCTCAGTGGCAATAATTGGTTTTTTCTCAGGTTTGATTTTCTGAGGCTTCTTTTTGAAAACTTTTTTAGGTTTAGCTATTATTTTTTTGGTTTTTGCTTTTTTAGTAAGTTCGGGGGCTGTAGTTGTTTTTTCTTTTTTGGATTTGATTTTTTTAGGTTTTTTAGCTTTTTCTTTTTTGGCCTCGGCAATTTTGAAAATATAAACATTGATAATTCCAGCATTTGATTTGAGGGATTTTTTGATGCCTTTAATGCTATCTGGTTTTAGTTCAGCAACAACCGAAAAATATGTGCCAGTTTCCTGATTTTTAGCAGGCGTAGCTAATTTTTTAGTGCCTAAGTTTTCCTCAGAGACAGGTTTGCCTTTTTCTTTTTTAACTAAATCTTGGATCTTTTGGGAAAGATCTTTTTGGGCTTTTTCGGAAATTTCCGGATTTGCGATTGTAAGAATTTCGTATGTCATATATAGGATAATTATAACAGATAAAGGTAATAATTTCAAAAAAATGGGAGGGCGAGCGGATCTGTGCGAGCATAGGCTCGCCCTTTGAGGTCAGTCTTGTCCGAAAGCCTCAGAGAGGCGCTTTCTGCCAACTTCCATGACAGGATGCAGTTCCTCAGTGTGGAGCATGTAGGCTGCCAGGAGGATGAATAGATGGCCAACTGCTTGCCGGCCTCCCTTCTGTGGTTCTCGATCTCGGGTCTTGTGGCCCTGAAGGTTGATGATCTTGATTGGGATGCCGAGGGCGAGAGCCGATAGGTTGATGGTAGCATCGAAACCCCAGGTGATCGGATTCTGGTAGAGAGCTTCCGCCATCTGCCAGATCTTGTTGGCATTGGGAAGGATCGATGCCATCTTTGCTGCTCTGACAGCGGTGAATCCATGGGCGCAGCCAACGATGATCTTGCCGTCTGTGGCTGTAGCATAGAAGCCCGGAAAGGCGACTTCATGCCAGAACCAATCGGCGGTCCCGGGCCTGAGGAGCTCTTCTGAGTATTTGAGGTCGCCGACAACAACCCCTTCAGCCTCACGGACAGTCTGCAGCATGAGTTCGATGTCTTCGACCCGATGCTCGCCATCGCGATCCATGCGGATGATACTGCCGCTCCAGTCCAAGAGTTGGCCAGCGACGTCATAGCCGGTACTGAGGGCATGGTTGACAGACTCTTCAGTGATCGCTGGATGCAATCCGTGAGCCACGGCTTCTTCCTCAAGACTTCTCATCTCGTCTGGAGGAAGGCCGTTCAACATCGGACATATGAAGGGCTTGTCGAGGCTCTCTTTGAGTTGGGCCAGGATGCCTTCACCACGAAGAAACTGTGTCGTGGCCTCGCATCCTCTATCAGGAACTACAACCGCGACCTTCTCCATGGGAAGTATTCTCCTTGTAGCGCTAGGATTATCCTCCAAATGAGGACACTTCATATTATCATTTTATTGAGATCTAGTCAAGGTTTTCGGAACTTAAATTGAATTAGATCGCTATCCTTAACGATATAATCTTTTCCTTGGATATTAACTTTACCCATATCTTTGGCTCTGGAAAGCGATCCAGCAGACGTTAGATCATCATATTTTATAACTTCAGCTTTGATAAAACCTTTTTCAAAATCACTATGAATTAAGCCAGCCGCTTTTTGGGCAGAAGTTCCAGCTGATATTGGCCAGGCTTGAATCTGTTTTTCGGGGATAAGAGTATAAAAAGAAATCAAATTAAGAAGCTGGTATGATTTTTCGATGAGACGATTTAATCCAGATTCTTTTAGATTATAGGAATTAAGATATTCTTTTTGTTCGTTTTCCGGCAGATCAATCAGTTCTTCTTCCATTTTGGCGGAAAGGATAATAGTATTTTTTCTCTCGGCCTCGGGACGCTCCTCACTCTCGGGCTCCCTAGCCATCCTATTTCGCTTCGCTCCAACCGCCGCTTCGTTCGGAGCATCCCCACGGCCTTCATCCAAAAACATCCTCTTGGTTTTTTTGAGGTCAGATTCTTTAACATTCAAAACATAAATTGTCGGTTTTTTGATGTCGGCTAATCCAAGCTCGATATTGATAGTTTCTTTGGCATCTTCGGGATCGGATTTGCCGGAAAAACCATCAAGCACGTGGATAATCACATCAACTTCGCGGATATGGCTTAAAAATTGATTTCCCAGACCTTCGCCTTTGTGGGCGTTTTTAACCAGGCCAGCAATATCAATAAATTTAATCGTCGCCGGGATTTTTTTAGGCAATTTCAAAATTTCGGCAATTTTGGTAAGCCGTGCGTCCGGAACTTCAACCATGCCAACATTTGGTTCAATGGTGGTAAAAGGATAATCAGCCACCTGTGCCTGATGACCTTTTACCAAGGCATTAAATAGTGTTGATTTGCCAACGTTGGGGAGCCCAACAATTCCGATTGATAACATTTATCCTCCAAATTTATTATAACAGAAAAACAAGCTTAAATTGATTCTTTGAATAAAAAACGCCGGAGTGGGCTCTTGGGAAGAACCGCTCCGACGCGGTAGGTGGCGCCACGATGTGGCGAATGGTCACGATGTTGCTTCGAGGGCAGCTGCCCGGAGAGTCCGAAGGACCTCTGATAAGTAGGTGGCTGTTGTCCTCTTGGCGATGATGGCTGGATCTGATGGATTGCCGGCAGCCATCGTAGTCTTGATGCCGTATTGTCTCGCAACCCGAGCCAAATCGAGGGAGGTGAACGGTTGGTAGATTTGGGTGGTGACCACTGCGATACTGTTCGGCAGAGATGGTTGAGCGAGAATGGCTTGTTCGATGACCTCAGGTGTGCCCGCGCTCTCGTTCTCGACGATGATGACATCAATGGTAAGACCTGGATTCTCGCTCATGACCGCCGCGGCCGCGGCTTGGCAGAGATCGGCTTCAATCTCGGCGCCCGGCGCGTACCTGGCGACGTTTGCCTTCTCTGCATCGTTCAGTTTCCGGGTCGATCCGGTGATGGCTAGAGTGTTGATAGTTGCCTCACCAGTCTCGAGGCTCTCGGCAATATACCGAAGCCGGTCGACTGGGGCCTGTCTGGCTCCGCCCATGGCGATGCCCAGGTCGAATGCTCCTATGAGCGGCGTTTCGTCATTGAGCATGCCGAGTACCCTGGTGCTATTCATGGTGAGGGTAACAGTCTCTTCCTT
>Ga0180438_10008075_pt1 | contig 13472 bp, 21 predicted proteins | sample SS_ome_12_FD_132455 | JGI IMG/M metagenome (GOLD analysis project Ga0180438, IMG submission 132455) | Hypersaline lake sediment archaeal communities from the Salton Sea, California, USA - SS_3_D_2 metaG | ecosystem: Environmental > Aquatic > Non-marine Saline and Alkaline > Hypersaline >... | reverse complement strand
GGGCCGGATGTTAAAAAAGCTCAAATGGAAAGCGCTCCTTCACCTCAGGTAGCTCCTGCTGATTCTGCGCCTATGCCTGAAGCCGCCCCTAGTGAGCCTACTGCACCGGTCGCCCCACCGACAGGGCCTCCTTCAGCTGGCCCTAAGCCTACACCTACAGCTGGCCCTGACCAAGAGTTGAAAGGTCTTGGGTGGACGGATGAAGATTTAGCATCTATGTCGGATGAAGATAAACAAAAAATAGTTCAAATTAAGCTTAAAAAGCCCGGTTCTGGTGTTAAGGAAACAGGCCCTGCTCCCGTGGACAAGACTCCTAAGCCTGCTCCTCCGGCAGGTCCTCCAACAGAGGATGGTGCTATGGCCCCAGGGACACCCCAGCCCGGCCCTGCTCCTGTCCCTGCAGATCCTAAGGCTCCAGTAGCGGCTAGCAAGGAAGCTCAAATGGAGCAGGCTCAGCCTGCGCCTGCGCCTGCGCCTGCTCCCCAAGCTGCTCCTGCTCAGGATCCGGCTGCACAACAGGATCCTCAGTTTGCACAATCTGGTGAGCAAGTTGAGTTTTCTCCTGAGTCGGAAGCTTTAAAAGTTTACAATCAAATAATGGAACAAGAAGTTAAGGCCACTACGGCTGAGCAAGTTCCAGCAATAAAGGCACAAATTTTAGTGCAGCGTCTGCTGACTGAAGTTGGAATGCCTATTAATGAAGCAAGACAACTTTTTGGACTCACTAGAGACAAGGGGTTTAATACACTATTTAAATAAAAACGAGGGGATGTTATGAAAGAAAGTCTGATAGTATTTAATTGTACAAGCTCTAATATAGCGCTAACTCTTAGACCTTTTGCTCTAGGAGTTGAAGTTGCTGGGTTAGCTTCTCATCATAGACGACGAAGAATTAGACAAGCTATAACTAATCTTACCGTTAAAAGGTCCCAGTCTATTGATTTAGTAGCAGAGTCAGGTTTGTCTATAAAAGATATTAAATCTAATGCAGACTTTAAGAAAAACATCAACGCTGGTTTTTTACAGATCATTGAAGAGACGCATGTTTTTAAAATAGCTGATGGGGACATCAAAGAACAACAGGAACCGGAAGTGCCGGTTCCTGTTGTTGCGCCTGCTTTAGACATGATTGATGCTCTTCTTGACCTTAAAGATGAAGAAGTTGCTAAAGAAGCGCCTAAAGAGATCTTAATAGATCCTCCAGAGGTAGAAGAAAAACCAAAACTTAAATTAAAGACTAAAAATAAGAAAAAGACTTTTAAAAAGAAAACAGCTAAAAAACGTAGCCCTAAAAAGGATAACTAAATGAAGTTAGTAAAGCCTTTTAAATCAGATACATTTGCAGAAGATTTTGGTCTTTCTGACGGGCAAAACGTTTATTTGTATGATTATCACATAGAGTGTTTATATGAAAAGAAAGCTTTTAAGCCTATTTCTTTGAACAGGCTTAAAGTGTCTCCTGTTATTAGAGTGAATGCAGCATGGCTTGATAAGCCTGTTAAGGTAAGATGTGACATTGCAGATACTCAAGAGAAGAAAATAAAAGGTCTTCAGGGGGCTACAAAGCTAAAGGAAAATACAGGTATGTATTTTCCTTATTTGCCTTATGAAAAGGTAACGATGCACCAAGCATCGGTACCGTTTTCTTTAGACATTATGTTTATTCAAGCAGACCATGTTTGTAAAATTGTTCCTAACACTAAAGTAGGTGGTGTTGAAAAATGGTCTTGGGACTACTGTACTGGAGTTATTGAGACTAAAGCAGGTTTTTGCGAGGAGAACAATATTCAGATAGGTGATCGCTTAACTATTTATCCTGTATCAGAGCAAGACGTTATAGAAGTTGCCGAGGAAAGAAAACGTGCAGCTGAAGCTGAAGAGCTTTTAAACGATGATCAGGAAACGTCATATGAAGGAAGACCTAATGTTCTTCATTTAGTAGCTTCCTTATTAGACGCTTTATAAGAGGGGATTAAATGTTAGACAAAACTAAAGAACTGTTTCAATATAAACTAAACATGAAAAGCGGGCATGTCTTAGTGGTTCTTCTTCCCTTTAAAAAGGGTGAAGAGCTTGTTGATCATGTTAGAGAACTAAAGGGAGGGGATAATGAAGTAATTGAAGCTTGTTATTTTTCTCCTGGGAATCCTTTATCAACTACTATTTGGATTTTTGTAGATGAAATTCTTACTATTGATGAGTCGTTTGGTAAGTCTCCTATAATTGTTGCTGAGAAAGAAGAAGCAGAAGCTTTAATCAGAAAAAGAAATGCTGAAAAGAAGAATAAAAAAATCACTGGCAGAATAAAAGAAAAGAATGCCAGGGATGCTAAAAAGAGAAAGTTTTAGTTATGAAATCGAAATCTTTTGACGACCATATTAAAGACCCAGTTGTTTCGGAGCATCCGTTGCTTCAAGGCTATAAAACGCTAGACTCTTTTAGGAATTTGATGGAAAAAAGATCTATGGAGCTTAAGGCTTATCAAGAGTCTTTGACAGCTGACGACTTGAGAGACATTTTTATGTCCAACCATGATTCTCATTATAAAGATGCTACGTTCTCTCAAAGAGAAATGGTCTATGAGGCTTCTAGTGTTTTGCATGATACTCTGGTTCAGTTTGATCTACCTATGATTCCTAAAGTAAACTTTTTAAGAGTCAGGGATGCAAAGACTGCTAAGAATGACGCCACCAGGCTCGTGTCTGGTGTCGTCATGTTTGACGTAGAGCTGACTTCACTCACTAACGTGAGGAAGCACGCTACGATGCCTGTCAACGTTATTGGAGGTGAGGCTGTGCCTCCATCCGTAATGGAAGTTGATGGACAGCTTTATGTGGTTGCTCAGGATGCTTTTGATTTTATTATTGAGCGTATTACATCGTACGAACTCCCCGAGTTGCGTACGATGTTTGAGCCTCCTATGACTGCAGAAGAGCGAGAGCAAGCTGTCGCTCTTCGCAACGCTATGGGGTGGCAGCCTAGACGAAATGATGGTTACTTGATGCAGCCTACGGAAAAACAAAGACTCCGTAATTACACAACGCCTTCTAGAACTGCGGTAAAGTCTACTCCTCCAGGCTTTAAAGCTGTTTTAGCAGAGCTTGAAGATGCTGAAAAGAACGGTGACGATACGTTTCCCAGGACTTGGGAGTACATTCGTCGTAATTACATCATGAACCACGTCAACACGGCTTCTAAGGATGCTTGGATGCCTCATTTGATGAATAAGGGCTTTGTTATTAACCCTTATGGCCCTACTAATAGAGGACGTAAGAGCGGCGCTAAAGAAGCTCAAATGTCTAACGACATTTTTCCTCCTGAGAATCCTGAAGTTATCAGCGCATTGGGTAATTTTGTTGGGCATGACCATCAGATTCAACAGATCTATGAAGACTGGACTTCTGGAGATTCCGTCGACGTTCAAGATCTGGATGAAGCCGTGGCTAAACTTGAGCAACTTTATCAATCTGCTGGGTCTACTGGCGATCTAGATATGGCAAGAGGAATTGGTGAGTTGGTTCAAGAGCTTGAAGCTATGATTCCTAAGAATCCTAACGTTCAAGCCAGCAAACAGGCTCAAGGATTTCCGGAGGATCTTTTAGAGGATCCTAAGGAAGAGCTTAAAGAAGAACCCATGGAAAAAGAAATAGAGATGGAAGTTACTGACGAACCAGAACAGATGGAAGAAGTAATAGAAGCTCTGTTAAAATATTATCCAGGTACGAAAACTCCTATCGAAAGAGAAGATAAGGTTAAGTTTAACGGCTGTGGCAAAGGTAAAGGCCAAAGGGGTTGCATTGTTGATGTAGACGCCGACAACGACTTTTTAATTGTCAGATCACAAGGAATGGAGTATCGTGTAAAAGTAGAAGACGTTGAACCGTTACCTGGAACTTTCAAAAAGATGTATATGTAGAGGTTGTACGATGAATGATAAGATTGCAGTAGGTGTTTGTCCTTGTGAAGAAGAGTGGTTTTTATCTTTCAAGGGTACACCTTATGAAGATGTTGCCTACGGTCTGCTTGATGACCTTTATTCTATGCAGCTTGAGCATGACTCTATTGACAATGTTTTGATGGATAAAGAGCAAGAGCTTTCGAAGCTGGAGTATCAGCTCAAAAAGCTGCACTTAGATACTCTAAGAGCAGCTCCTCCTGGACAAGAGATCATTATAATTCATGCTAAGAAAAGAGCATGGTTTGGAGAGTCTGGTGAACTTCAAGAGTTTGTAGATTCTTTTATAGGGTCTCCTCAAGAAGCTGACGCTATGAAACTTGTTAAAGAGTATCTCGATATTAAAGACGAAATTGATAGGTTTAGGCAAGATAAAGACGATTATTGGCAACAAGAATCGGATATTAGAGATAAGATGGAAGCGCTTTCTATGGAAGCGCTTCAATCCAACTTAGAAGACAAGATTCCTACAACTGGTTTGGAAGCTTTCCCTAGCATGGCGGGAGAGCTGGCTGAGCTTATGGAAGGAGTATCTTTAGATACTCCTCTTGAGCCCTCAACCTTTACTGCTAGTAAAAAGGCTTTAGAGGAAGTTAAGCCGGTTGAAGAACGTATCCTAGAAGTTGACACTGATGGAACAGACGTAGCAGAAATACCTGAAGAAGAAAGACTTGACTTTCAAAAAGGTGACGAGGTTACGTTAACTAAAGCTCTTGAAGTAGAAACTGTCGGCGGAACGCCTCACAAATTTGACAAGGGAACTAAAGGCGAAATTAGCAGTAATTTTGATGGACAAGGTCACGTTTATATGGTAAAATTCGATGACGGTGGTCTTGTTATGGTTCCTTCCGACCATCTTAAGTAAAAATTAATATACATTTCTGAAGGAGGATGATAATGGGTGAAGTCCGTATGGGAGACTTGCATATTTTTACGCGAAAAATAGACGTTATTATTAAGAATGAGAAGACTGGAGAAATCCTTTTTGAAAAAAAGGATTTCGAGATTCCTGAAGATTGGAGCGATACAGCTGGACGTATCGTAGCCAATAAATATGCTACGGCTGATGAGAATAGCGCATTAGCTGTTATTCTCAGAGTAGCTGATTTTATAACGGACGCAGGTAAAGTTCAGGGTTATTTTAAAGGTAATACTGGCTATGACAAAGATCGTCCATTGCCTGAAACTTTTAAACAAAATCTTATTCTAGCTATGGTTGAACAGCGTATAGCTTTTAACACTCCTGCTTATATTAATTTAAATGTTCCTGGAGCGTTTTCACAGACATCTGCATGTTTTTTGGGAGATGTTGAAGATACTTTAGAGGACATTTTAGAACATACTAAAAGAGCGGGTCTTATTTTTAGATCGGGATCTGGAGTAGGTCTTAATATATCTAAGCTTAGATCAGAGGGAGAAGCTCTATCCAAGCGCGGTACCGCTAGCGGTCCGCTTTCCTTTATGAAGGCGTGGGATAGTAGCGCCTACAGCGTAAAGTCTGGAGGCGCTACTCGTCGTGCAGCTGTGCTAATAAGGATGGACGTTGACCATCCTGACATTGAACAATTTGTTGAAGTAAAAGAAATAGAGGAAAGAAAAGCCGCCGCTCTCATAGAGAGCGGCTTTTCTGCTGAAGAAGCCTACTCAACTGTTGATTATCAAAACGCCAACCATTCGGTTGGTGTTTCCGACAAATTTATGGAAGCTGTTGTTAATAACGAAGATTGGTGTCTTTTTAATAGGGGAAATGGAGATATAGCTAAAATAGTAAAAGCTAAAGACTTGTTAAGGAAGATCGCCACTTCTGCTTGGAGAAGTGGCGATCCTGGTTTACAATTTGATGATCGAATTAATTTGTATAACCCTATCCCTAACGAGGGTAGAATTTTAAGTTCAAATCCATGCGGCGAGATTTACGGAATCCCTTGGACTTGCTGTATGTTGTGTGCTATCAATGTTTCAAAATACTATAACAATGCTACTTTTGATTGGGAAGCTTTAGACAAGGATGTTAAACTAGTTGTAGCATCCCTTGACATTTTGTTAGAAGCCTCATATTATCCTCATGAGAATTTTAAAGAAGTTGCACATAAAAGCAGGCAAATTGGGATTGGCATGTCTGATCTGGCAGGCCTTTTGATGCAAAAAGGCCTGCCTTATGGGTCAAGTCAAGCTCAAAGTTTTGCAGCAAAGCTGCAAAACTTTATTTCTAAAGCTGCAACAATTCACAGCATAGAGCTTGCTAAAAAAATGGGACCTTTTGAATATTTTGAAGATAATAAAGAGCATGTAAAAAGGGTAATTTCAAGAGTAGCTAAATTAACTGATTGGGAAGATTTTGACAAGTATGGGATAAGAAATTCTCAGTTAACAACAGCGCAACCGTGCGGAACCACTGGGTTTATGCTCGATTCCGATGGACTCGGAATCGAGCCTTTATTTGCTAGAAAAATGACTAAGACCTTAGTTGATGGTGATGTAATAGAGATTATACCTAACTGCGTTAACGATGCTTGTGATAAATACTTAAATGGTTATTTTGATGATGACAACCCTGATGATCTTTTAAAGACGGCTAATGAGTTAACTTGGAAAGAACATGTAGATATGGTTGCAGCTTTACAAAGTAATGTATTTTCAGGAATAAGCAAGACAGTTAACATGCCTAGTGACTGTACAATAGAAGACGTTGAAGAGGCTTATCTCTATGCTTGGAAAAAGGGCTTAAAGGGTATTACGATCTACAGAGATGGGTCAAAGGCTTTGCAGCCTTTGACCTCTTCTAACAAAAAGGTTGAAGAAGCTGTAGAAGTTGATCCTGATTTTGCTATGGTACCCCAAAGTTCAAGAATAAGACTTGAAGATGATCGCGATGCCAAAACTCATAAGTTTGACATCGCGGGTTATGAAGGCTACTTAACTGTAGGATTGTATGAGAATGGATCTCCTGGGGAATTGTTTATTACTATTTCAAAACAGGGATCTATGATCTCTGGTTTGTTGGACAGCTATGCTACTTTATTTAGTCTAAGCTTGCAATACGGTGTTCCTCTTGCTCATATTGTAGCTAAAATGAAAAATACTAGATTTGAGCCTGCTGGTATTACAAAGAATCCAGAGATAATGATTGCAAAGTCTATTATGGACTATATAGGCAGATACTTAGAAATGAAATATTTGGGAGAAGAAGAGTTCGACGATTGGGATGACGAAGAGCCAAGGCCAAGCTTGAAATATCCTCAGCCTCAAGATGATAGTGTAAAAGACGGGTCTGGTGATCTTTGTGTGGAGTGTGGTTGTATAATGATACAGGCCGGTTCTTGTGCTTACTGTCCTAGCTGTGGAAATTCCAACGGAGGGTGCAGCTAATAATTTCAGTATTTTACCTACCTTTCAATTTTTCCTTGACATAGCTAAAGCAACCTGGTAGCCTTTTATAAAAGGAGGAATCTACGTTAGGTAAAGTTTATAGAGTATGTTTTATAGTTCAGGTAAGCTTAACACTATTGTTAAGCTTAGTACTTCCATCGTATTTTTCTACGGTGTTTTCGTATAGAGATTAAAGAGTTAATTAAATGAAAAACTTAAGCGAAGAAGTTGGACAGCAGGTTTGGGAGCGGGTTGAGGATCAGGTTGAGGGTTTGGTTAAAGATCCGGCTAAGGGCCAGGTTAGATTTCAAGTTAGGCCCTCGATTTGGTGGCAGGTTTGGTGGGAGGTTGAGGATCAGTTAAGGGATCATCAGGTAAGTGATCAAATAGATGAGAAACTTAAGTAAAAAAGTTAGAGGGAAGGTTTGGGGTCATGTTAGGGTTAAGGTTTGGTGGCGTGTTAAGCGTGGTTGTAAACGGGTTGTTTTGAATGAGATTACCTACAATATACGTTTTCAAGCGGGGAGATATAAATGAAAAGCTTAAAGAAAGAAATAAAAGTTGACCTTGTAAAGCTGATATATAGCAGTATTTCGTTTAAATACAGTTATAACATATGTAAGTTAGCTAAAGATAAGATTTCTCTACATGACGACGTCACTTTCAATGTTTGGCTGCAATTATGGAGAGAATTTTGATGATAAATCTTAGTAAAACTTTTAGTAACAGCTATAATTATAGGTCTATAGACTCTTCAGCTTCTAAAATAGACGATTTATTAGCTCTTGTTTATTCCTACAAGCTTCTTGATTCCTTAAACGTTCCTTTATTGCGTCCAGCGGGAACTGTGTTATCCATGTTTACTGAAATTCCGTTTAAAAACGAGAGCGTATATGTAGGTCAACTAGACCCTATTGTTTTTGGAAAGCCTTGGAATTTTCAGTTTGGTTCTTTAATAACAAGTGCTGTGGTTTCAGATATAATAGAATCTTTAAAGGAAGATAAGGAATAATGATAAATTTAAGTAGAAATTTGATGGATGATTCTGCGGAGTTAGCTTGGCCTGGACATGATTGTGACGAAGAAGTATTAATTTACATAAGTACTGAGGTTTCTGGTGCAGTAGCTAGAAGTGTTCAAGCTAGAGGCACGCTTACTATTTTAGGACTAGACTTAGCTATTTTTCTAAAATTGGATCTTGACAATTCCTAAATCCTTCCTTACACTCTAAAGAGTGAAAGGAAGGAGACTTAAACAAAAAATGCCAAAACTGAACGTAACTTTGCCAGAATTTATCAAGAAGCTGTCTAAATCTTTTTCAGATCATAGAGGCACGGCCTACCTTGTAGGCGGTGCCGTTCTTGACGTACTCTCTAACAGGAAAGTAAAAGATTGGGACATGGAAGTATTTGGTCTTAGCTATGACCAAATAAGTCAGGTAGCTTCTCAATTTGGTGAATCCGACCTTATTGGAAATAAGTTCGGCGTTGTTAAACTCAAAAGTGAAGAATTTGACGTAGAGATTGCTGTACCTAGAATAGAGAATAAGAACGGGCTTAGGCATAAAGACTTTGACATTCAGCTTGTTCCTGATCTGTCTTTGTTTGACGCAGCCAGGAGAAGAGACTTTACTATGAATTCTCTTTATCTTGAAATTGATAATAACATGCTTCATGACCTTTTTGGAGGATATTATGACTACAGAAGAGGTATTGTTCAGCATATTGACGCTAAAACGTTTGTAGAGGATCCTCTTAGGTGTTTTAGAGCTATGCAGCTTGTAGCTAGAAAGGGTAAAAGAGTTACACATGATACTGTACAGCTTTGTAAGTCAATGAAAGAAGACTGCAGTCACCTTTCAGGAGACGCAATCTTCGCAGAGTTTGTAAAGCTGCTGATGCTGAGCGACAAACCTGATAAGGGTTTGCGCTTTTTGGTTTGGAGTGAGCTTATTGATTTGTTTCCAGAGTTGAAGGCTTTGATAGATTGTAAGCAGAATCCTGTTCATCATCAAGAGGGTTCAGCTTTTGAACATACTTTGATGGTTATTAGAGAAGCTGCCAAATACCGAGACGCCATCCCGGAGGAATGGCGTCTCGCTTACATGTTTGGTATGTTGTTGCATGACGTAGGTAAGCCTGCTGCAACGGACCCTGTAACTCTTAAAGCAATCGGCCATGACAAGCTCGGAAAGCCTCTTGCTAAGACTTTTATGGAGAGATTGACGCGAGATAAAGACCTTATTGATAAGGTCAAAAGAATCGTTAGGGCACATATGAGACCTTTGATCTATCTGAAAGATGGATCAAAGGCTTCTGCTTGGAGAAAATTGCATAATTTGTGTCCTTTGAACATTCTTGCTTACGTAGCTATGGCTGACAATAACGGAAGAGGCATAAGCCGATCTCATAGATTTAGTGAAGAAGATACTATGTTTCAGACTATTATGAAAATGCATGAGCTTATTGGGTCACACAAGGGTGACATCCCATCAGTATTGATGGGACGTCACCTCATCGAAGCTGGTTTTAAACCAGGCAAATACTTTAGTGCTATGCTTGCAAAAGCTTATGAGTTTCAACTTGAAACGGGTTGTGACGATATTGAAAAGTTGTTGGAGATAGCTACTAATGAAAAAACCATTTGAATACAAGACTTTAAAAGTAGAGCCTCAGCCTAACCCGGCTTTGGCTCTACTTTTTAAAGTCTACCTTAAGAATGAAAAAGACCCAAAATACTATATATTTGCAGAGCTGGACTTAGATAAATCTTCAGAATTTAAAAATTATGTGTTGAAAGTAGTTAAAAAAGATGCTAACATGGGTTTTGTACTTGAAGAGGTTTTCAGAGCTGAGAGCCAAACTATGTTATTAGAGTATATTTATAACTCAGAAGGAGGGGAAAATGAAGTTTTGGAAAAGGAAGAAAGTTGAAGAAAAGGCATATACAGTAGATATTCAAAATCTTATAGTTCATAGATACTCAGGTTTAAATAAGCCTATTTCTAAAATTAAATGTCCACGTTGTGGAGTAGCTCTTGATAACCTACCTTTGGGATGTTATCAAAAGTGCTTTTTGTGTGCGCTTGAAATGAAGAGAACAGAACTGTTTAAGCTTAGATGCTCTAACTAAAAGGAGTTTTAAATGAAAATTGGAGAAGTTTTTGATGATGATGATAGAGAAGAAATGTTGAAATACGCTTCTTTCGACGAAAAAGATGTTCAGTATGTGCTAGTTTCAGAGGAGGGTAGAAATGATGAGGCTGACTGGGCTCTTGTTGTCAAACTAAAGAATGGAAAATTCGGTGTTGTAATAGCGGGGTGTGACTATACAGGATGGGACTGACAGGCTAACGGTTGGTCGGCAGTTGCTGACACGCTTGAAGAGTTGGTTTGGTTTGGTATTGACGAAGGCTGGAGGGTTTCTTTGAACCTAACCAAGGTACCGCATCCTCCAGAGGATCTGGTACCTACCCTCAAAAAGGAGTTTGGCGATGAGAGCGACTAGAAGCCTCTCTGGAGGCTTCTAGGTCTTACCTATGCCAGACTACCTATTTCTCATTAGAACAGGTCTGAGAGGCTCTCAGACCTGTTCTCGTTTAAAGTAACTAAAAAGTCAAGCTCAAGCTTGACTTTTTAGTTAAAAGGGGTTAAGTTTTAGAGGTAAGGAGGTTTGTTAAAAATGGGGCGGAGAAATGAGAATATTAAATGATTAATAATTTAGTCAAAGTGGGCATGTACCTTAGACAAGACAGGATTTATTCATATGAAGAGTTTTCAAAATGGGTGGAGTATTGTCACTTTGAACGAAAGAAAATTAGGGAAGAACTAAAGACAGACAGTGAAGAGGATCTTCCTAGTCATTTTGATTTTGAGGGCGACCTTATAAAGTATAATAATAAAAAGTATAAAATGCTTTATCAAAATAACGTTTGTGTAGGCTGCGGCTTAAAGGGTACTCATTTTTATAAAGAAAAATGTGAGGATACTGATATTTTTCATATAAACGTATACGGGTATAAAAACGGTAGAGAAATACAACTTACTAAAGACCACATAAGGCCGCGTAGCAAAGGAGGCTCAAACTCTCTTGTTAATCTTCAGACTATGTGTGCTGAGTGTAATAACTTAAAGGGAAGCACTTTTAATAAAAAATTTATGAAAGATCGAAAAAGGTCAATTTCTGTAGACCTTAGACCTTGGCCTCCTGAAAAAACTGTACATAAACATAATATTCCAGAGCCCAAGATGCCGATTCTTTATAAAAAAGTAAAGTCTGAAATTGAAGTGGTGGAAAAATTGTTGACAGTAGAAGAAAAGCGTGGTAAAGTCTTATGTATAGATTGCAAGTACTTCAGCAGAAATGAAAGTAAGTGTAATTATGAGTTTGTAGAAGAGTTTGACTATGTAATTGGTGTTAAATATGTAAGGTGCTTGGAATGTTACGTAAGTAATAAGGAAGGTCTTTGTAAACATTTCAAGTGTTATTAGATGTATCGATGTGCTCCTTTGTTTCTTTTTCCTTTCCGGTCCTTAAACCCCCACTTCAACAATGGTGTTGAGTGGGGGTTTTTGGTTTAAAGTTGTTGACAATTTGTTTTAAAGGCTTAAACTAGATCTTAGGAGGACTTATATGAATTTGTTAACTATAACAGTTTGGAGAAATTTTAACGGATCTAGAATGCAACCCTGCACAGCCGTATTTACAGACTGGAAAGACTTTTGGGTTTATGTAAGAGATAATAACATTCAAGATAAGTATATTCTAATTATTAAGCCCTTCGCTTGGAGCGAAGGGCTTAAACAGCGTGGCGCACCTCCTGCGTCCAAAACCATGGGGTTTTGGACGGTTGACTTAGTTTGGAGAGATAATGAGCCTGTTGACCTAGCTAGTTTAGAGGATGATGTGGATGAGTGATAAGCCGAAACAAATAAAAGTTGAAGAACTAAAACCTGGAGACTTGTTTTCTTCTTATTCAAGTAATAGTGTTATCTATGAATTTATTAAATATGTAAAGGCTGGTGAGTCTTCTTTAGAATTAGACACTACTTCTTGTAAAGTAGACGGATGTTTGTTAAAGTGCGTAACAAAAGGTTTTGTTAATGCAATAATATGGCGTAGTATGTTGGAGATTAAAACTGATAATGCTGGTAAAGTTTATCTTCTTAAATGCACCGGCGGCTGAACCTGAAGACCAGCCTTGGTTCATGGATGAGAAAGAGCAAAGCTCGCTTGCGCGAGCTTTGAGGGTTAGGTACAAAGAGAAAGGTTAACAAACGTGTGGAGTGTTAAAATAAAGTTTAGTGATTTGAAAGTTGGAGATGACTTCAAATTTGCAGATACTGATGCCTCTGAAGAGAATCATGTTATTGCTATAGATACGGCTAGTAAACTTCTTTCAAAATTATCCTATATGGCTACAAGGGAATTGAGAAAAGCTGTAGAATTTCAAAAAAGTTTAATAAATGAATTAGTAGTTGTATATGTAGATGAACACAGTTGCTATAACTGGATACGCTATTCAGACCAGTTTCGGTGCTTTTTATTAAATCAGAGACCTGTGCCTGCAAGGAAGGATAACATTAAACAAGGATCTTTAGTTTCTTTTACAACTGAGCCTAAAAATATGGCAGATGCCTATTATGTCAGTAATTTAGGAAGACTTAGCGATAACATTGTTTATATACAACCTATGGATTCTAAATCTACATACCTGGCACAATATGTAGATTTAGATAAGCTTAGCATAATTACTCAAAAATGCTTTTCAGATAATATTAACAGTATTAAAATAGAAGCTTCAATAACACTACCGGAAGATTTACCCTGGTATATGGATGAGAAAGATCAAAGCTCGCTTGCGCGAGCTTTGCGAGCTAAAGCGAAAAGTAAATGAGTAGTTTAAAAAGAATTGATGCTAATGCTATTAACAAGAATGACATTATAGCTGTATCTTCTACGCCTGATGCTCATCAACTTTTAAAAGTTAAAGAAGCTGACGTCGATTGGAGTTTCTTAAACGTTTATTCAGGTACTCTAACTACTGTTAACATACTTGGTGAAGAAAATGTGTTTAAGGATTGTAATGACTATTATTTTTATATTTATAAACGATCTGATGAAGTAGCTTATGAGTCTTTAACTAAGG